>OGCL01000195.1_pt1 | contig 69495 bp, 61 predicted proteins | sample 1570041 | NCBI WGS metagenome assembly OGCL01 (sample SAMN06266162, study PRJEB24511) | hot springs metagenome | isolation source: Hot spring water | place: South Africa: Limpopo | collected 2015-06-22
CGAGCCACTGCTCAGGCAGTTGCTGGCCGAGGTCAGGAAAAAGCCCTTCCCACAACTGCCTGACGACTATCCCTGGCGGGAAGAAGGTGCCGCGTAAGCTTGCCGATCAGCGGAAGAAGGCTGGAAACGTGCAAAATGCCGAAAAACGACGGGAGTACCCCATGACCGACACCTGCCGACTCGATGCATCCTGCCGCATGGCCCTCGCCGCCCTGCTGCACGATCTGGGCAAGTTTGCCGAGCGGGCGCGCATCGACGTGGATCGTGACCGGCTGGAAACCTGGAAGCAACTCGATTGCCCGCACTGGGACGGACGGCCCAGTCACATCCACGCCGCCTACACCACGGCCGCGTACATGGCCGTCGAGCACCTGCTGCCTCGCCGCGATGCGATTCTCGCCGCGCCCTTCGCGGGGCCTGACACCCCGGATGCCGACGACTCGCTGATCAACGCCGCCGCCCGCCACCACCGGCCCGACACCCTGCTGCAATGGCTGATCGCCACCGCCGACCGCCTGGCATCGGGCTTCGAACGCAGCGAATTCGAGAGCTACAACAAGGCGGCCGAGGGAACGCGCACCGGCCGCAATCACTACCAGGCCCGGCTGCTCACGCTGTTCGACGCCATCGGCCTGGAGCAGGATCGCAGCGATGCCCATGCCTGGTGCCAACCCCTGGCGGTGCTCTCACCCCGATCACTGTTTCCAGTGGAGCGAGCCCGCTACGAGCCCGGCTCGGATCAGCTCGCGCAGGACGAATACCAGTCGCTCTGGCAGCACTGGCTGAAAGCGTTGGCGCAAATCCCGGCCAGCCACCGCGCCAACCTGCCGCTATGGCTGGACCATCTGGACGCCGCCCTCCTGGCCCACGCCCACGGCATACCCAGCGCCACAGCGGGCAACACGCGGCCGGATGTCTCGCTCTACGATCACAGCAAGGCCGTGGCGGCGCTGGCGGTCGCCCTCTGGCGTTGGCACGACGAAACCGGGCAAACCGGGGCGGACGCCATTCCCGCCCTGCGTGAGCGCGCAGACTGGCATCAGCCCAAGTTCCTGCTGGTACAGGGCGACTTCACCGGCATCCAGGACTTCATCTTCGCCGAAGGCGGCGAAACCCAGCGTCAGGCCGCCAAGCTGCTGCGCGGACGATCCTTCCAGGTGGCGCTGCTCTCGGAATTGGCGGCTCTGTCGGTGCTGGAGGCTCTGGAGTTGCCACCCACCAGCCAGATCGTCAACGCCGCCGGCAAATGCCTGATCGTGGCGCCCAACACCGACACCGCCCGCGCTCGGCTCGAACAGACCCAGGCGCGCCTCAATGCCTGGTTCCTTGAGCACACCTACGGCGAATCCGCCTACGTGCTGGCTTGGGAGCCCGCCGCCTGCGACGATTTTCTGCGGGGCCGCTTCGCCGACCTGATGAAACGCCTGTTCGAATCCCTCGAAACCGCCAAGCTCCAGCGCTTCGACCTGACCCGGCAACCGGCGCAAGCGGCCATCCGCGCCGCTGATTTCCGCCTGAAGGAGTGCGCCTTCGACGGCCGCCGCCCGGCTCAGACCACCGTGGCGGACAAACGTGCAAGCCTGCTGGCGGCGGACCAGATCGCCCTGGGCCGCTGGTTGGCGCACAGACGTATGAGCCGTCTGCTGGTCACACGGGCGGCGGCGGAACTGCGGGAGTCGGACAACGTCAAGCCCCTGGGCTTGGACTACTTCGGCTACCGCGTGGCCTTCGCCAGCGACGAAGAAGCCAGTGGTCGCTTCGGCCCCCTGGCGGAAAGGGGGGATCTGCTGCGCTGCTGGGATTTCAGCCTGCCCGGCGAAGAGGAAAGCGCCGCCCTGTTCCAGGGCTATGCCCGGCGCGACATCAATGCCTATGTGCCGGTGTTCGACCCCGCGAAGGTGGAATGGGAGGCATCGAAATACGGCAAATGGCAGGACGAGGCCGATCTCGACCGGGAGGTTCCGGTCAAGACTCTCAACCACCTGGCCTGCGAGGACAAGCTGCCCAAGGGCGGCGACCTGGATCACTGGCAAGGCGTCACCGCGCTGGCCGTGCTCAAGGGCGACGTGGACAATCTGGGCAGCCTGTTCCAGCGCGGCATCCAACCGCCCACCTTCGCCAAGATGGCCGCGCTGTCCCGCCAGTTGAACGCCTTCTTCGCCGTGCATCTACCCTGGCTATGCAAAAGCAAGCCGGAATTCCGGGACACCTACACCGTGTTCGCCGGTGGCGACGACTTCTTCCTGATCGGCCCCTGGCACAAGACCCAGCGTTTGGCCCGGCAACTGGCGTTGGATTTCGAGCGCTACGTGGCCCGCAACCCGGAGATTCACTTCTCCGCCGGCATCACCTTGGCCAAGCCCGGCATCCCCATTCGCGCCCTGGCCGAAAACGCCGAAGAAGTGCTGGACAAAGCCAAACAGGCCGGAAAAAACCGCGTGACCTGCCATGGTACACCCGTGACTTGGGCGCAATTCCAGAAACTGGCCGAGTTTGAAGACTGGTTATCCGAGCGCTACGCCCGCAAGGAATTCAGCACCGGATTCATCTTCCGGCTGCTCGCCCTGGCGGAGAAGGCCGCCAGCAACCGGCCGGAAGACGCCATCTGGCAAAGCTGGCTGGCCTACCGCGTGCGCCGCTTCGTGGTAGACCGGTTGAAGCTGACCAACGAAGCCGCCCGCGCCGCCGCACAGGCCGAGGTCGCCGGTCGTCTCAGGGATGAGCTGATTCACGGCAAGCTTGCCGTGACCATTCCCGTGGCCAATACACTTTATCGTTACCGGGACTGAAGGAGACACACATGCCCCACCCCAATACAAACACCCATCGTCCTGCCCAGCAGGGCTACAGTCAGCGCCCGCAGGTGCAGGAAATCAACACCACCGACATTCGTCTGGGCTGTGAGATTTCCGACCGGTTGTATGCCGACATTGCCGAGGCCAAAGCCAGATTTTTGGCAGACAACAGCCGGGACACCAATAAAAGTACGCAACTGCGCCGCTTTTATGACGAACTGGATCTGTGGAACAAAAAGGTCAATGGTGCGAGCGACGCGGAAACACGCCAAGCCCGATACAAAGAGTTTGCCCCCCTCATCAAGATGCTCAACGCCAAGGTCGCCTATGCCCGCGGCCGCAGGCATGTCGATGAAAACTTCGAAAAGCTGCTGCGTCATGTCATCAGTCAGGTCAAAGACCCGGCCACGCTAGCTCAGGCCAAATTGTTCATGGAGGCCTTCATGGGCTTCTACAAGGCCGTGCGCCCGAGGGATTAGCGCCATGTCCGCACCGTGCCGCGAACCGTTCATGGCCCAATGGCCACCCCTGCCGATGAAAGGCACGCGATGGCCATGAACGGTCCCTCTCCCCCGCCCCTCCCCCCGAGGGGGAGGAGAGCGTCGTGGGTCGGCTGCGCGACTTTCACGATAACCCGGGCATGCGCGCCCACGACGTGCGCACGGTCGAGCAGCTCGTTTACGAACATCGAGCCCTATTGCTGGAGAAATATCGTGAACACCACCCCTGAAACCGAAGCCCTTGCCCTGCGTGCCTGGACGGCGGGACGCATGGTGTTTGTCGAACTGAGCGATGGCCGCCAGATCGGCTTACCCGCCGACCGCTTCGACCGCCTGGCCCAGGCCGACAAAGCCGCCAGTAGCGAAGTGCGTGTGCGCCTGAACGGCTACGCCCTGCGCTGGGAAACCCTGGATGAAGACATCACCGTGCGGGGCATCGTCGAAGGCCGCTTCCAGCGACCGCTGCCCCTCGCCGCCTGACGAAAGGAACGTTCACCATGCAGCTCACCCAAATCCACACCCTGTCCGCCCGGCTCACCCTGATATCCGGCCTGCACATCGGCGCGGGCGACAGCGAAATGCACATCGGCGGCACCGACAACCCGGTGCTCAAGCACCCCATCAGCAACCGCCCCTACCTGCCCGGCTCCAGCCTCAAGGGCAAGATGCGGAGTCTTCTCGAATGGAAAAGCGGCGCCGTGCAGCCCGAGCCCCTGGGCTGGCGGGAATACCAGGCGGCACAGGGGGCGCAGAAGGTGGCCGTGTTCAACATCCTGCGCCTGTTCGGCGTCTCGGGCGGCGAACAGCTCGACGAAGCCCAGGCCCGTGAACTCGGCCCCACCCGTCTGGCCTTCTGGGATTGCGACCTCAGCGACGACTGGGTGAAGCGGGTGGATGACGCCAACCAGATGTTCACCGAGGTCAAGAGCGAGAACCGCATCAACCGCATCACCGGTGTGGCCGAACATCCCCGCAACACCGAACGCGTCCCCGCCGGCGCCGTGTTCAATTTCCGTCTCTCGCTCAAGGTGCTCGATGGTGAGACCGACCTCCTGCCCACCGTGCTGGCTGGATTGAAGCTTATCGAACTGGACAGCCTGGGTGGATCCGGTTCCCGAGGCTATGGCAAGGTGCGCTTCGTGGACCTCAAGCTGGACGGCGAGCCCGTCTTGTTGCCCGAAGACCCCTTCCGGAGTTGAGGCCATGACGCCCCTCAAGGCCACCCTCGCGCCCAGGACGGCCTTCGCCACGCCGCTCATGGGCGACACCCTGTTCGGCCAGCTCTGCTGGGCGATCCGCCAGGGTTGGGGCGAGGCGCGGCTATCGGAACTGCTTGAGGGCTACACCGCCGGACGGCCGTTCCTGGTGGTGTCCGATGGTTTCCCCGCCGGCTATCTGCCGATGCCCGCCTTGCCCTCACGCTACTGGCGGGAGGAAGCCGACCCCAGCCAGCGCAAGGCCCTGAAGCGTCGGGTTTGGCTGGCCGAGACGGAGTCGGCCCACCCACTGGCCGACTGGCAGCGGCTGGCGAAAACCCCCGAAGAGGCTGGTGCCGCCGCGGATAGCCGCTCCCAACCCCGCAACAGCCTCAACCGCCTGACCCTGGCCACCGGCAAAGGCGCGGGCTTTGCCCCCTACACCGTGCGCCAGCACTGGTATCCACCCGGCGCCCGGCTGGATATCCACATCCTGCTGGATGAAGCCCGCCTTAGCCCGGCGGACCTTGGTCTAGCGCTGGCCGCGGTGGGGTTAACAGGCTTCGGCAAGGATGCCAGCGTCGGCCTGGGTAAGTTCACGCCGGAGAGCCTGCAAACCCATACCCTGCCAAGGCAACAGGACAGCAACGCCTGGCTCACGCTGGCTCCTTGCGCTCTGCAGGGCCTGGGGCTGGATGCGCGGCGCTGCTATTACCGGCCCTTCACCCGCTATGGCCGCCATGGTGCGCAGGCCGTGCTGCTAGGCAACCCCTTCAAGGCCCCCCTGCTGCTGGCCGCCGCCGGCGCGGTGCTTTCCCCGGGAGCAGGCGAGTGCGATATCGATGTGAGCTTCATCGGCCAAGGTCTGGGCGGCGCGGGACAACTCTCCAAAGTGCTGCCTCAAACCGTGCATCAGGGCTATGCGCCGGTGGTGGGTGTTCATCTGCCCGACTGATTTCGATCAGGAGGCGAAATGAGATTTCTGGAAACCTACAATCTATTGATCTCCACCCTGTCGCCCGTGCACGTGGGCTGTGGGGAGGATTACGAGCCCACCCACTACGTCATCGTCGGCGAAATGCTGTACGCCTTCGATGAGGCCAAACTGCTGGCCACTCTCAGCGACAAGCAAAGGGACGAGCTCAGCCGCGCCCTGGATGAACGCAACCCCATACTGGCCACGCAGCGGTTTTTTTACCGCCACAGGGAGGCCGCCAGAACCATCGCCAGCCATAGCGCTCCCGTCGCCAAGGCCGCCGCGCAGTTTTACGCCAGCCGCATTGGCCAGGTGGCTAACCAGCAAAGCGATGGTGGCAAGGTCATCAACAGACTGGAAATCGCCCGCACCGCCTTCAACCCCATAAACGGACTGCCCATCCTGCCCGGTTCCAGCCTCAAGGGCGCAATGCGCACCGCGGTGTTGGAGGCATTGCGGCAGCAGCGAGGCCACCTCCAGTTTAAGCTTTCGGATCAGGATGCCGGGCGCTCCAGCGCAGCCTCGAAAGCCGCCAATAGCATGGAAAAAGAGCTTATGGACGGCGCTTTTCAAACGGACCCCATGCGGTTGGTCAAGATCAGCGATGCCGAGTTTCAGCCCGGCAGCTACAAGGCCAAGAATAGCAGGGGCGAAGAAATCAGCATCGAACGCAAGGCCCGCATCATCCTCTTTCAGGCCAACCGCAAGAAGCGGCCCAACCGGTTTGAATCCCGTGCCAGCATCGAAACCCTGGTCGAATGCATCCCCGCCGGCCAACCCCGCGCTTTCCGCGCCACCCTCAACATCGAGCGCAAGGCCCGGCAAGGTCAGGGCACCCCCGATACCCAACTCGATTGGACCACCCTCGCCGAAAACTGCAACGCCTTTTACCGGCAGCGTCTGGACGAAGAACTTCAAATCCTCGAAACCAACCAATATGTGGCGGAGGCCTGGCTGAAAAATGCCCGCGCGCGCCTCTCCCCCGGCGGCATCTGGGGCAAGGCCATCGCCGAAGGCAGGGGCTTCTTACTGCGCGTAGGCCGCCACTCCGGGGCCGAGAGCGTCACCGTCGATGCCCCGCGCAAGATCAAGATACTCGGCGCATCAGGCCAGCCCCACGCCTGGAAAGACCACGCCACCACCCTCTGGCTGGCCGCCAGCGAGCCCGGCGCGAAAACCGGCATGTGGCCCTTCGGCTGGGTGTTCATCCAGACCCAATAGATCGGGAAAAACGGCCAATAAGGAAAGCGCATTAGGGATACGCTGAAAAAAGCAGCGAGCGGGATGAAGCGCAAGGCGCACGGAGCGCAGCGACGGAGACATAACAACGAGTTAGGCGAGGGAGCGAAAACGAAGTTTCGGCGAAGGCTCACATCGGCGAAGCCGATGTGAAGCGAAGCGGCCGAAGCCAACACCGCGCAACGCAGCGATTCGTCCGCGCAGCAATTTATTCAGCGTTTCCAGAGATCGGGCAAGGCGCAACGGGTGAGCTAGGGCACACCGATGACGCCGCGGGTACTGCCGGCAACGGTCGGCGCGATGGTCCGCTCCGCGCTGCCGGCGAGACGTTCGACCCGAAGCGAGCGCGGAAAATCCCACGTTTCAGCGATGCGCGCCTGCGATTGCGCGAACGTCATCTCGACGCCGGCAACCCGCGCTAGCTCCCTTGGCGGAATCCGCCACGCTCTGCACCGGGCAGACGAGCAGCATCATAGCCGGAAGCAGCCACCTGCCCGTCCGGGAAACGCCGAATGCGTTCGTGCGCGGGCAAACGCAGCGGCAGCTACGAATCATCCGCGCCGTGTTTCGCCAGGCAGCAATTCGTCCAGCGATTCCATAGAATCAGGCCCGGATCAGGAGAACGCTGCGCCGTCTACCCTCGCACGGGTACAGGCGCGGCTACCGTAGGCGTAATCCCCGGAAGGATCGCTCAGGTCACCCGTACTGATTCGGCAGTCACCATCTGGAGAGCGAGGCAGCGCGACGCGGGTCGCGTGAGGGGCCTCCGCCGAAGGGGCAAGCCGACCGCCGCCACCGTGCGGCCGGCGAATCTCTCAGGCGAAAGGACAGATTCCGGGACGCTCGTGCCAGCCAAGAAAGCGTCCCGACCATGAGCCAACCGTCTCCGGCCACCTCAGCTTCCCCGCCCGAACTTCGCCGCACGCCACTGCATGCGCTGCATCTGGAGCTTGGCGCGCGAATGGTCGGTTTCGCTGGCTACGAGATGCCGCTGCAGTACCCACTGGGCGTCCTGCGCGAGCATCTGCATACGCGCGCGCGGGCGGGCCTGTTCGACGTCTCCCACATGGGACAGATCGAACTGCACGGCGCCGAGGCCGCCCACTGGCTCGAGACGTTGGCGCCGGCCGATATCGTCGGCCTTGCGCCGGGCCGGCAGCGCTATACCGTGTTCACGAACGACGCGGGCGGCGTCTGCGACGATCTGATGGTTGCCAATGTTGGTTCGCATTTGCAGCTCGTCGTCAACGCGGCCTGCAAGGCGGCCGATCTGGCGCTGCTCGAGAGTGCGCTCGACGGGCGCTGTCAGGCGCGCCCGCGTGAGGACCTGGCGCTCCTCGCTCTGCAGGGACCGCGTGCCGAGGTGGCGCTCTCCGAAGTGGCGGATGCAGCGCTACCGGTGGCCTTCATGCAGGGTCGGCACCTCCGCCTCGACGGCATTCCGTGCTGGGTTACCCGGTCTGGTTACACCGGCGAGGATGGTTTCGAGATCAGCCTGCCGGCGGAATCGGCAGAGGCGCTCGCGCGTCGGCTGCTCAGGCATCCTGACGTGGCGCCGATCGGCCTGGGCGCGCGCGATTCCCTGCGTCTCGAGGCCGGCCTTTGCCTGTATGGCCACGATCTCGACCCGACCACCACGCCGACTGAAGCCGCGCTCACCTGGGCGATCCCGAAGGCGCGCCGTAGCGGTGGCGTCCGCGCCGGCGGCTTCCCGGGTGCCGATCGCATCCTTGCCGAGATCGACGATCCGTCACGCGTGGCGCGCCGGCGCGTTGGCCTGCTACCGGAGGGCCGGGCGCCGATCCGCGAGGGTGTGGTGCTGATCGATGCGACCGGCCGCGAAGTTGGTCGCGTATCGAGCGGCGGTTTTGCACCAACGAGGAACGGCCCCGTCATGATGGCGTATGTCGCCACTCCCTACGCTGCCCCCGGAACCCGACTGGCGGCGCTGCTGCGTGGCAGCCCCGTGCCCGCCGTGGTCGTGGAACTGCCGTTCGTCCCCCATCGTTACCGCCGTTGAATCCGTCAAACACACCGGAGCCTCGAATGACCACCCGCTACACCGAAGACCACGAATACGTCCGCCTCGATGGCGACATCGCCACCGTCGGCATCACCCACTACGCGCAGGACAAGCTCGGCGACCTGGTTTATGTCGAACAGCCAAAGGTCGGTCGCGTGCTGGCCGCGGGTGAGGACGCGGCGATCATCGAATCGGTCAAGGCGGCAGCGGAGGTGAAAAGTCCGGTGGCCGGCGAGGTGGTCGAAGTGAACCAGGCCGTGGTGGATGATCCGTCACTGGTCAATACCGATCCCGAGGGCGCCGGCTGGTTCTTCCGCCTGCGACCTTCCCGTCCCGCCGATCTGGAGGGGTTGATGGACGAGGCGTCTTATCGGGCTGCACTCGGCTGACCGCCATTCCTTACGCAAGCAGCAACGGATCCCTTCCATGACCGATTTCATTTCCCGTCACATCGGCCCATCGCGCGAAGAGCAGGCCGAGATGCTCGCCGCCGTCGGCGCCACCTCGCTCGAAGACCTGCTGGCGCGCGTCGTGCCTGCTCAGATCGTCGGCAAGCCGCTCGATCTTCCTGCCGGAATCAGCGAGGTGGCCGCGCTCGCCGAACTGCGTGAGTTGGCCAATCGCAACCAGGTCTACAAGAGCTTCATCGGGCAGGGCTACCACGGCACGGTGATGCCGAAGGTCATCCAGCGCAACATCCTTGAGAACCCTGCCTGGTACACCGCCTACACGCCCTATCAGGCCGAGATATCGCAAGGCCGCCTGGAAGCGCTGCTGAACTTCCAGACGATGATCTGCGACCTGACCGGGATGGAGATCGCCAATGCCTCCTTGCTCGACGAGGCGACCGCTGCGGCCGAGGCGATGGCGCTCGCACGTCGCCAGGCACGCAACGAAAGCAAGGTCCTGCTGGTCGCCGGCGACTGTCATCCGCAGACCATCGCCGTGGTGCGCACGCGCGCCGAGCCGATGGGCATCGAGGTCCGCGTCGGCTTCGTGCCGAAGCTGATGGCGGAGGGCGACTACTTCGCCGTTTTGGCGCAGTATCCATCGACCTCCGGGCAGATCCACGACATGGCTCCCTACGCAGCGCAGGCGCACGAGAACGGGGCGCTCTTCATCTGTGCTGCCGATCCGCTCGCGCTGGTGTTGCTCAATCCGCCGGGCGAATGGGGGGCAGACATCGTCATCGGCTCCACGCAGCGGTTTGGCGTCCCCATGGGTTTCGGCGGACCGCATGCGGCCTATCTCGCCACGCGCGATGAGTACAAGCGGAATCTGCCCGGTCGTCTCGTCGGCGTCTCCGTCGATGCCCATGGCAGGCCTGCCTACAGGTTGACGCTACAGACCCGCGAACAGCACATCCGGCGCGAGAAGGCGACCTCGAACATCTGCACCGCACAGGTGCTTCTGGCGATCATCGCGTCGATGTATGCGATCTACCACGGGCCGGCCGGCCTACGTGCGATCGCGCTGCGCATCCACCGCCTTGCATTGCGCTTTGCGAGTGGCCTCAGGTCGCTCGGCCTGCGGCCTTTGAACGAGCACTTCTTCGACACCGTCACCTTCGTGTCCGAGGCGCACCACCAGTCGATCGCCGCGCACGCTGGCTACGCACGCATGAATGTGCGGCATTACCGCGAGTGGAGTGCCATCGGCGCAAGCTTCGACGAGACGCACACGGTCGAAGACGTCGATCGTCTGCTGCGCGCGATTGCCGATGCAATCGGCACCACGCTGCCGACGGTCAGCGTGGCGGATGATCATGCGCTGCCAACCTCGCTTCGGCGCACGAGCGCGTTTCTGACCCACCCCGTCTTCAATCGCCACCATTCCGAGACGGAGATGCTGCGCTATCTACGTCGGCTCGCCGATCGGGATCTGGCGCTCGACCGCACGATGATTCCGCTCGGCTCGTGCACGATGAAGCTGAACGCGACGACCGAGATGATCCCGGTGACCTGGCCTGAGTTCGGCGACATCCACCCCTTCGCGCCAGCCGAACAGGCGGCAGGCTACCTTGAACTGATCAGCCAACTGGAGACCCTGCTCGCGAAGATCACCGGTTTCGATGCGGTGAGCCTGGAGCCCAATTCCGGCGCCCAGGGCGAATATGCCGGCCTGCTCGCGATCCGCGCCTGGCACCGCTCGCGCGGCGAGTCAACGCGCAACGTCTGCCTGATCCCGGCTTCGGCGCACGGCACCAACCCAGCCTCGGCCCAGATGTGCGGCATGGAGGTCGTCGTCACGCCGTGCGATGCGCAGGGCAACGTGGATGTCGAGGCCCTGCGCGCGGCGGCGGAAGCGCATGCCCCGCGACTGGCCGCCCTGATGATCACCTATCCCTCCACGCACGGCGTGTTCGAGGCGGAGATCAAGGAGATCTGTGCCATCGTGCATCGACACGGCGGGCAGGTCTACATGGATGGCGCCAATCTGAATGCCCAGGTGGGGGTGATGACGCCGGCCGAACTCGGCGCCGACGTCGCGCACATGAACCTGCACAAGACGTTCTGCATTCCGCATGGCGGCGGCGGTCCCGGTGTCGGGCCGATCGGGGTCAAGGCCCACCTGGCGCCCTTTCTGCCTGGCAAGGGCATCGTCGGTCGCGTATCGGCAGCACCGTATGGCAGTGCCTCCATCCTGCCGATTCCGCTCGCCTACATCCGCATGATGGGCGGCGACGGCTTGCGCCAGGCCACTGCCGTCGCCATCCTGAACGCCAATTACATCGCCCGCCGCCTGGCGCCGCACTATCCGGTGCTCTACACCGGGCCCGGTGGTTATGTGGCACACGAGTGCATCATCGACCTGCGGCCGATCAAAGAGACTTGCGGCATCTCCAACATGGACATCGCCAAACGGCTGATGGACTATGGTTTCCATGCGCCCACGGTGAGCTTTCCGGTGCCGGGCACGTTGATGATCGAACCGACCGAGAGCGAGGACAAGGCCGAGATCGACCGCTTCATCGAGGCGATGACCGCCATTCGCGAAGAGATCCGGGCGGTCGAAATGGGCGTGTTCCCGAAGGACGACAATCCGCTGGTCCACGCACCTCATACGGCCGAAGCCCTGCTTGCCGAGCAGTGGACCCATGCCTATTCGCGCGAACAGGCGGCCTATCCGGTGGCGGGCTTGCGTGAGCACAAATACTGGCCGCCCGTGGGTCGTGTGGACGATGCCTACGGCGATCGCAACATTCAGTGCGCTTGCCCACCGGTGACTGCGGTTGCAAGCGAGGCCTGAAGGAAGCGCATGCTTTCGCGCCGCCGCGTCCTCGTCCTGCCGTTTGTCGGCCCGCTCGCGGCGATGCGGGCCGTGGCGCGGGGCGGGGAAGCAGGCGCACTGATCGCTGCAGCCTCCGACCTGAAGTTCGCCCTGACCGAGGCCGCCGCACGCTTCGAGCGCGAGCGCGACCACCGTCTGCGGCTCGTCTACGGCTCCTCAGGACAATTCGCGGCGCAGATTCTGCAGGGGGCACCCTTCCATCTGTTCCTGTCTGCCGACGAACAATTCGTATTCCGTCTGGCCGATGCCGGGCGCACCCGCGATCGGGGACGTCTGTACGCACTCGGGCGGATCGGGATATTCGTCCCGACCGGCTCGCCGCTCAAAGCTGACGGCAGCCTGCGCGATCTCGGCGATGCGCTGCGCAGCGGTCGGTTGCGGCGTTTTTCGATTGCTTCGCCCGAGCATGCGCCATACGGCATGCGAGCGCGTGAAGCGCTCGAGCACGCCGGACTGTGGCAGGCCATCGAGCCACGGCTCGTCTTTGGCGAGAACGTCTCGCAGGCGGCGCAGTTCGTCGTCGCGGGTGCGGCTGACGGCGGCATCATCGCGCAATCGCTCGCGCTGGCGCCGGAACTCGGCTCGCGCGGACGATTCGGTTTGATCGACGCCGGCTGGCACCGACCGCTTGCCCAGCGCATGGTCCTACTGAGAGGAGCGCCTGCACCCGCCGTGCAGTTCTACGACTTCTTGGTGTCGGCAGAGGGACGCGAAATCCTCGCTCGTTTCGGTTTCGTCGCGCCGGATTGATGCGACATGGACTGGACCGCGTTTCGCCTGTCGATCGAACTCGCCGCCGCCACGCTGGCGGTTCTGCTGCCGGCCGGCCTGCTGCTTGCCCGCTGGCTTGCGCGGGCCCGCTTCGTCGGCAAGTCGCTGGTCGAGGCGCTGGTGGTTCTGCCGCTCGTGCTGCCGCCGACCGTGCTTGGCTACTACCTGCTGGTGACCTTCGGTGCCGCCTCCCCGCTCGGGCGGTGGCTGGAGCAGGCGCTCGACCTGCGCCTGACCTTCAACTTTGCCGGGCTCCTGGTGGCCTCGGTGATCTTCAACATCCCCTTCATGGTGCAACCGATCCAGCGCGCCTTCGAGGCCATCCCACAGGCGTTAGGCGAGGCGGCCGCAGTCAGTGGCTTGAGTGCATGGCAGGCGTTCGTGCGTGTCGAACTGCCGCTGGCCTGGCCCGGCATTCTTTCCGCGCTCGTGCTTACCTTCGTGCATACGCTCGGCGAGTTCGGTGTCGTGCTGATGATGGGAGGGAACATTCCCGGCGAGACGCGCACGATCGCCATCGCCATCTACGATCGGGTGCAGGCCTTCGACCTCGCGAGCGCCGACCGCATGGCGTCGTTGCTGCTCGTCTTTTCGCTCGTCGCCGTGGCCGCGAGCTTTCTGGCCGCCGCGCGCACGCTTCGCCGATGAACGACCAGCAGGGCGGGTTGCAAGTCGCCGTCGAGCAGACCCGCCCCATGCGGCTGTCGGGCGAACTTCACTGTTCCCGCGGCGAGGTCGCGGCGCTGGTGGGACCCTCGGGCGCCGGCAAGACCTCGATCCTGCGCGCAATCGCTGGCCTGATGCGACCCGAACACGGCCGTATCGCGATCGGAAACGAGATCTGGTTCGATGCCGCGCTGCGCCACTTCGTGCCCGCGCGTCGGCGTGCCGTTGGGCTCGTATTCCAGGACTACGCCCTGATGCCCCACTTACCCGCACGCGAGGATGTTGCACTCGCGCTGCTCGACCTCCCGCGGGCGGAGCGCCTGGCGCGCGCCGATGGCCTTCTTGCGCAGATGGGGCTCACGCCTGAGCAGGCCGCGCGGCGGCCGGCCGCCTTGTCCGGCGGTCAGCGCCAGCGGGTCGCAGTCGCGCGCGCCCTGGCGCGGGAGCCGAAAGTGTTGCTGCTCGATGAGCCGTTTTCGGCCATCGACCCGATGAGCCGGCAGGCGCTGTATGACTTGCTGGCCGACCTGCGGGAGCGTCTGGCCATTCCGATCGTGATGGTCACGCACGATCTCTCAGAAGCCCGCCAACTCGCCGACACGATCATCGTTCTCGATCGGGGACAGGTCTTGCAGCAGGGCACACCGGAGCGCATCCACCGCTCGCCGCGTAATGCGCGCGTGGCTGACCTGCTGGGCATCGCCAACCGATTTCGCGGCCGCTGGCTCGGTCCGCTCGGGCCGCAAGACACGGCCGACGGCATGGCCTGGATCGAATGGCTCGGCGAGGAGGACCGCTCGAGCGGTATACGGCTACGTGTGCGCGACAAGCGCCGGATCGATCCCGGGCAGGCGGTCACCTGGGTCATCCAGAGCGAGGGCGTGCTGGTCGGCCCGGAAATCGAAGCGCCAACGCTTGCCGCCGGAGGCGGCTGTGTAACCCTCGAAGCGCGCATCGTCTCGGCACGGCACCTGGGCGACATGACCTCGGCCACGCTCGTGCCAGAGGCCTTGCCGGGTGTCATCTTGCGCATCATGCGGGCGGGCCCGGCTCGCCAGGCCTTGCGCCAGGATGCGCGCCTGACCGTGCGCCTTGCCTGTGACTGGGTACATGTTATGCCCATCAAAGACGGCGGGCCCCCACTTCACCACTGATGCAGGGGCGTGCCGCCGTGCTCCGTCGCCGTTCGATCGTTTCGCTGCATATCCGCCGAAGACGCACCGCGCCACAAATCATCCACGCCTGCGCACGGCGCAGTAAAACGCCACGGGATCGAGAGAGTCTTTCGGGCTGCCTTTCTTTTCGAGGCGAACGATCTCGAATCGGCTGGCGTCGTCGAAAAGGGCTCGGTAGGCTTCATCGGAAAGCCGCCAGCAATCCGGAGCTGGACCGTGAAGACGGACGGCCCACGGCGTGAGAAAGTGCGCCGTTCCACCAACATCGAGTAGGTCATGGACAGCGTCCGGCATTCGCCATATCTGCGGAATGTGCTCGATGGCACTGATCAGCAGGAGTGTTTTGAAGCGCGCCCCTCCTGTGGCTTTTGACCCATCGAGTAGGCTGCCGACGTGATCAGCGCCGGTAATCGGATCAATATCGAGCGATGCGTAGGTTTTTCCATTTGCCGCAAACAATGCGCGAGCATCGACATAGGTTTCCGGCATTCGCTTGAATATCGCGCTGCCCGACCACATCGGGCCCACTTCCAACACAGGATCTTGCACCTCGCTTGAGCGCGCGAGTTCCTCTATGAGGCATTTGGTTTCGATTCGAAGGATCCTCAGTTGATGCTCTGCGCGCCAGCCGCCAGGGACCCCCTTTGGAGATTCAAGCTCGGCAAGAACCTCATCCCAAGTTGTGAACTGTATGCCGCGATCGTCGACGAATCGATCTACGATCATCTTGCCCATTTGCAATCCGTCATACTCGATGCCGTGGATTGCCAACCAGTGGCGGGTAACTTCTTGCTCCGCCCACGTTCTCGCGGTGTAGAGGATGACCTTGTGGCCCGCGTGGCGAAGCCGGGCGATCGCCTCACGGGCGCCCGGCAAAGGTTGCGCCAGAGGGCGCGAAAACTGCTTTTCCTCGGTGCAGATGACGCCGTCGATATCAATGGCCAGGATCATGGTAAACATCCTTTCTATAACGTGTCATCAGCCGGTTGCGCATCAGTCCAGGAAACTTCGTTGGCGCGCACCCAAGTACATCATCAAATACCCAGTCTATAATCGGTAGGCCGGCTGCGATCGAATGCGTTGCTCCGCCGCCGAAGCGAGGATTGATTTCAATCATGCTCAGCGAGCCATCCTCCTCTTGAATGACTTGCAAGGTTATCGGGCCAAACCAGCCCATAACGCTGCAGACCCGTTCGACAAGAGCCGAAATGGCATGGTTGTCGACGATTTCGGATTGCTCGACCTCGCCACCAACAACAACCCAACGCCGGCGGATCGAATGGCCACGATGTCCTTCTGGTCCGACGTAGGCGTCGATTGTGTACTCTGGGCCTTGAACGATCGACTGCGCGAAGAAATAATCGGTCGGGCGTGCCGATTCGATACGTCTACGCTCCTCGGGGGAATGCGCAATGTGATGGTCGCGGGCGGCGAACCCGAGCCGCGGCTTGAGAAGCATCGGATAGCGGTCCAACGGTGGTTTCGCAACGTCGTAACGCGAAAACCAGCCGTCGGCAAGCAATTTATCCTCCATCACCCGACAGAGCGCAGCGTCCGAGACCATAGGAATAGCGCCGGTCTCCACCCTGATGCGCTCGCTCATCTTCGACAGAGCGACGGTTGCCGAATCCATAAATGGCAAAATCAAGTTTGCTTGCCGCTCCCTTATCAAAGCTATAAGGAAATCGCCAAACTTTTCGTCGCTGAATTTTGGCCCCGGCACGACGTCGCAAAAGCGAGCAATCGGTACGAACTGCGAACTTTCAACGGCGCAGACAGACAGAGTAATACCGCGCCTTTGCGCGCATTCGTGGAACTGCTCCAAAATCTGGACGCGCTTGCCCGCACCTAGCCAAATGGCCGATATATGCGCCGATTGCGCAAGGACAAGCTCCGACGCTGTACTCATCGTCAACTCCGCCCGCGATCGGATTCAAACACGGACTCGAAAAGCCGAACATATTCATCTAGCAGGTCATTCCAGCTCCGCTGCGAGACGCGCTGGTAGACCGGTCGTGCTTTATCAACCCACGCATCACGCTTATCCAGAACGGACTCCATCATCCTAATTAGTTGTCCCGTGTTGTGAGGGTTGAAGAGAAAATCGCTATATCCTGGCTCGGTCTCGAGCGCCTCTCGCATGGAGGCATTATCCGAGACGAGGACGGGGCAGTCGACGGACATGCCTTCATAGAATGGAAAGGCGCCGACGCCGCCCTCGTAAAACGAAGGATGGATTGCCATCGCTGCGCCTGCATACAATGCAGCCAGAACGCTATCGGGAACGCGCGGGAGAGGCAGCAGGTATTGCACGAGATTGTGCGCGATGGCATAGCGCGCGAGCGGATCGGATTTGTCGGCCATACGAACTTGGCCCGTCAGTGCCAAAAACACTTTCCTGCTGCGATGCTGGTTTAGTACGCGCAGCGCCTTCAGAACGATAATGGTGTTTTTGTATGACCGATTCTGTGTCGACATCAGCACATACTGCGCCGTTTCAAACGGAAAAGCACGAAGCCGAGGGAGAATAATCTCCTCGCTGAATTCATCGACGACCGGCCAGTTCGTCGATTTCTGCTCGATGTAGTGGCGAATGATAAGCGCGAGCGCGTGTCGCCCTAAGAGCTTCCCGGTTGTCTTGTCAGTGACGTGTGGACGAAGGTTGGGAGATGCATGGGGGATGACCGAAATTTTCTCGGGCGGCACTTCCAGCAAAGGTACGGCCACGTTATTGCTAACGTGCCTGGAGTGCGTTACCACGTGCGCAGCCCGCTGAAGAGAAAGCTTAAAGTCGAGGCGCGTCTGCGCAATCAACCAGAGCGCCTGATCCTTCGGGTAATCCGCATAAACCAAGTCGTACACATGCATCACGGGTTTGCCGGGTACGGCTACAAGACCCATTGCTGAAGGATACGGAACCCACCAAAGGTCGGGGCGATGCTTACGTTGTGCTTCGTAGATGACGCTGCAGATTTCCGATTCCACCAACGCCGCGTTTGCTCGCGAGAGCAGCCACCTAACAAGTTTCGTCGGCTTGCGCTCACGATCGGCCAGCCAGAACTTCAAGGCGTAGTAGGCGCCAACGACGGGAATGATCATGCCAGCCATCAAAGCTGTGACGTTGCGTCTATGCACGCGCGCGAGAGCCGACCGGACAGTGTTGCGGCGAATTGCACTCACCCAGCGCCGCTGCTGCCGACGGGCACGCTTGCGGAGTTGGTCTTTGTAAAGCCCCCACAAAGCTTTGACGATCAACAGTCGCACCGGAGGGAAATAACCCTCAGGAATCACATAACCTTCTCCGAGCGCGTTCCGCAGTTCCCTCTCGTACTCTTCGCGCACCCATTCCGCGCCGACGGGGATCAACTCGATACCATAACGATCGCGCTGTCGGGCGTGGGCGACGAGTAATTCTTTGATGACGCGCCAGATACCTTCACCAACCAGTGGCGCTTCGAAGGAGAGTGGAAGCAAAAGAGCGATTCGAAGACGGCGTGAGGACGACCCGCCTTGGCCCGAATGCAAGGATTCGTCCTTGGAGGAGGCGAACGTCATACGGGAAGGGGCTTGTTTCGCTGAGCTCGAGCTTCCTCTTCCGCCAGTCGAAGATCGGCATCTACCATTTCATGGACAAGGTCGATGAACGAAACCTTCGGCACCCAGCCCAGTTCTTCACGAGCTTTTGTAGGGTCGGCCAAAAGGGATTCGACTTCCGTAGGACGAAAATAGTAGGGGTCAACGCGTACGATGCACTGCCCGGAATCGAGCACACCCATTTCCTCAACACCCTTGCCTTGCCAAGATAGTTGCATACCAAGTCTGGCTGCAGCAACTTCAACGAATTCGCGAACGGAATGCTGCTCTCCGGTTCCGATCACATAGTCACATGGCTCATCCTGCTGAAGCATCAGCCATTGTGCTTCGACATAATCACGCGCGTGTCCCCAGTCGCGACGAGCGTCCAGATTACCTAGACGCAACTCTTTCTGAACTCCGATTTTTATTCGCGCCAACGCCCGAGTGATCTTGCGTGTTACAAACGTTTCACCCCTTCGCGGCGACTCATGATTGAACAAAATACCGTTACAAGCATACATGCCATAAGCTTCGCGGTAATTTACTGTAATCCAAAAGGCGTAGAGTTTGGCCGCGCCGTAAGGGCTGCGTGGATAAAACGGTGTTCGTTCGCTTTGTGGTACCTCCTGGACCTTGCCGTAGAGCTCGGAAGTCGAAGCTTGATAGAAGCGTGCATCGATTTTCAGAATTCGCATGGCTTCCAGTAGACGAAGCGTTCCCAAGGCATCCGAGTTTGCGGTGTATTCCGGCTCTTCGAACGAAACTTGTACGTGACTCTGCGCGGCAAGGTTATAAATTTCGTCGGGTTGGACCGTGTCCAGGGTGCGCGCAAGGCTCGAGGCATCTGTCATGTCGCCGTGATGCATGATCAAGCCAGGGCTGTCGGAGTAGTGGTCTCGATAAAGATGGTCGATTCTTCCCGTGTTAATCAGCGATGAGCGTCGTTTGATGCCGTGAACCTCGTAACCTTTCTCGAGCAGCAGTTCAGCAAGGTAAGAGCCGTCCTGGCCCGTCACTCCCGTGATCAGTGCCCGCTTTGCGCCTCGTTGCATGGAATCCCCCTGTCAGTACGTTAAGTTATTGCTAAGCATTGGCATGCGCGATTGGCGTCGCTCGTCGGTCTTCAGTGGCGTTGCACTAGATGGCGCTGGCCGAGGTATAGTGTGCAATGCCTTCCTCGACTGAACCAGCGAATCTAACGCGCCCTTCGTGCAGGACCACCGCCCGGTTGCAGAAAGTTCGAAGAACGGCAAGGTCGTGTGATGCGACGATGAGTATTCGGACCTTTGACAACATTCGGTCGAGGCGGCGCTGGGCGCGTTCTCGAAAGTGGTAGTCGCCTGCTCCGATCATTTCGTCCATTACCAGGATCTGTGGTTCGATCGACGTTGAAACCGCAAACGCGAGACGAACGAGCATGCCGGAAGAGTAGGTCCGCACTGGAAGCTCCAAGTGCTCACCAAGTTCGGTGAACTCGACAACGTCAGCGATCAATTCATCGAGTGCTTCGCGGTCATGGATGCCCATGAAACGGGCTCTGAGCCGAATGTTCTCAAGACCGGTGGCATCCCCGTCCATCCCTAGCATGAGGTCGGTCAAAGAGGCGACATCGCCAAAGATCTCCACACTGCCAGCAGTGGGTTCATAGATCCCAGACGTGAGCCGAAGCAGCGTTGTCTTGCCGGCACCATTGCTACCAAGGATCCCCACACGGTCACCGTCCTGGAAGTCGAGTGTGACGTCGCGCAAAGCCTTGACTAACACCCGGTTGGCATTCGCCCGTTCGATTCTGCGATCGAGTATCTGGCTGAATCCGACGACAGAGTTCAAAAGTCCCCGCGAGCGAGCGGTGAAAACAGGGAAGTCGACGCAGGCGTTGCGGAGCAGCACGCGGCAAGTCATAGCCAATACACGATGCGACGCCTTGAGACAGCAAAGGCAAGCGCGGCGATGACGACTGCAATCACTGTCGACAGAAGAGCTGAGTAGATTACATGCGGCGCAACGGTGCCTTCAAGCAGCGGGTCACGCATTAGCCGGAGAAAGTGGGCGAACGGATTGAAATCGACGATCCATGTGTAAGATTCCGGCAAGCGCTCAACGCGCCATAAAACAGGCGAAAGAAAGAACGCGACCTGCATCGTATTGGCGACTACGGAAGGAATGTCGCGAAAGCGGACGCACAGACAGGCGAGTGCCGTACCGATGCTGACTAGAAAGACGCAAGACAGAGTCAGTCCGAGCAGGGAGAGAGGTATGCCCGCCAACACACCACGGTCGAAAAACAGCAAGGCGATTACGGCTGTCGGCAGATTGTGGGCTAGAACAAAGAGATTTCGCAGCAGAACCCGTAGCGGAAATATGAGCTTAGGCAGGGGGACTTGACGAATGAAGGCCTCGGCCTGAATGAAGCCGTGACAAGACTCCATAATCGCCGCGCTCATGAAAATGAAGGCGACGTGTCCTAGCGCTACGTATGGCAGGTACTCGTCAATCGGGTGACCGAACACCTGCGACCAAATCAGTCCAAATGCCCCGATCAGAATAGCCGTATTCAGTGCAAGCCACAATGGCCCGACGAACGTCCGCCGATACTGTTTGGCGAGATCATCCCAGGCCAGGAAAGTCCAAAGCCTCCAGGCGGCGACCGATGCAAATAAATCCTTCAAGACCGAGGCTGGAGGAGAGGTAGTCGCTCCGCTAAGCATTGAAAGCATGGATTGTTTTGGAGGCTATGAACTGTACCTCGTCATCCGACAGATCCGGATAACTCGGCAAATTGATTCCCCGGTCGCCAAGAAAGGAAGCCACAGGAAAACGACTGTCACCGCAACCGTCCTCGACCAACTCGGCATACATAGGAAATCGATATACAGGCGGGAAAGCGGGACGGGTTTCAATCCCGTCTTGCCGCAACCGCCGACGAATGGAGTGGCGATGAGCGGCATCGCGCGCAAGAATGGAGACCATCCAGAACGAGTGCGTGGTGCCGCTCTGCTCCACCTGAACTTCAATGCCGTGTTCCGCGAAGCGCTCGAAATAAAGATGGGCAATTCGACGTTTGCGTTCTAGAATCTCTGCTGCGCGCTCGATCTGCGCGAGCCCAATCGCCGCCTGAACATTCGTCATTCGGTAGTTATAGGCAACGCAATCGTGCCAGTATTCCTGTGTCGGACTTACGCCCTGGCTCTTCAGGTGACGGACGCGATCGATTACTTTTCCATCGCCGGAGACTACCATCCCGCCTTCACCCGTCGTCAGCGTTTTGTTACCGAAGAAACTAAAGGTGCCAACGTCGCCCCATGACCCGACGTGACGATTGCCGATCTTCGTGCCGAATGCCTCCGCACAGTCCTCGATGAGAAGCAGGTTGGATTCGCGGCACCAGTCCGCGAGCGATGGCATGTCGCAGGCCTGCCCATAAAGGTGTACGGCCATGACGGCACGAACCCGGCTCGTCATCTTGCGTCGCAAGTCGTGGAGAGAGATCTGCCATGAGTCGCGTTCGCTATCAACGAAGACAGGTGTTGCGCCGCAGTACCGGATGGCATTGACGGACGCAACGTACGTAAACGCAGGAACGAGAACCTTGTCGCCCGGTCCGATACCCAGCGCCGCAAGCGCGACATGTAGGGCGACCGTTCCGTTGAAAACCGATGTGACGTAGGGGACTCCAGTAAAGCGTGAAAACTGTTCTTCGAATTGTTCGATGAATTTGCCTTTGGAGGAGATCCAAGACGATTCGATGGCTTCTTTGACATAGCGGGCCTCATCGCCTCTCAAGGACGGTTTGTAGACAGGAATTGCGACGGGAGGCATGATGAGAACCGTTTTATCTGCCAAGCCGATGAGTTTCTGTGTCTGCCGTGACCGCACCGCGGTGTCCAATCCGAGCCGCGAAGGTCATTGAATGATGGTTGCTCACTCGGGGGCACATGTCAGACTGTGCTCAGCGCGCAACTACGAGGATGGAGAGCGGCGCAGATGCGCAGAAGGGGACTGCCATCGTATTTCGCTGTTAACCGAAATCGGGCTCACTACTCCCCGCGCGGCAAGTGTAGCGTAGGCACGTGGCAGCAATGATCCCGGTCAAGCCAGCGTAGGCCCAGACTTTTCCGTGGTGTAGCGTAGGCCGCCCTGACCGGCTGACGTCGGACTTCAGGGGAGCAGCGCTGCCGGCAGAATTAATGCCGCGGTGTACATGCGGGCAATCGGCTGAAGAAGAAGGTGGGTATCGCGCGACACGTGGATCGAACCAGCGACCGAGCGAGCAGCAGCATCCGTAATCAGTCGACACAACAAATCAGTCCCGTAACTTGCCTCCGGACGCAAAGGACGAAGACGATTTGCATGAAACATGCTCTGCGAGGCTGGTCCGAATGCTCGGTCAGATAGCAATCATTCGCGGATATTGCAATGCACCTCGCCCGCAAACGTGGCTAGGACGCGCACGGCGTGCCACGTATCCGCCGCGATGGAAAAATGGGGCTGCGCGTCGTGCGGCACTAAGGAAACGTTGAAGAATTGCTGCGCGGGCGAATCGCCGTTAGGAAAACGCTGAATAAATGGCTACGCGGGCGAATCGCTGCGTTGCGCAGTGCTCGCTCCCTCGCCTATATGCTTGATATGTCGCGGTCACTGCGCTCCGTGCGCCTTTCGCTTCATCCCGCTCGCCGCCACCTTCAGCGTGTCTTTAAGGCGCACCTCTCGCATCACGCGGAGGCGGGCGGTTGGCCAGCAAGAGGTCGCTTGCGGTTGAGCGCGTGAACGGACCGGTACGTCCGACTTGACTTCACGGTCGGGGGAATGCGTCGTTTGCCGGATCTCTCGGTTGAACATACGCATCGGCGCGCTGCATCGCGATGTCCTGTGCAAGGCGTCGAACGTCGCGGCGAAGGGCGGTCAGCGCAAGGTCTGCCAACAGAGCCTTCACGAGCAGTACGGCACTCAGCAGGCCCAGCAGCAGCGCCGGAGGATAGGCGACACCGAATACGCCTGCCAGCCAGTCGATAGAACGGGGGAAGAGTGCGTACAGAATCGAGGCAAAGGCAGCCAAAAGCCAAAACACCGCATCCCGGACGTAGAGGTGATCCCGCCGAACCAGGAACAGGATCAGCGCTGCGAGTGACAATCCAATCAGCGCAGCCGTCGAGGCGTAGGTCATCATGCCGTGCCGGGTACGGGCCGGTGTCTGGGCACATGGCCACGGCGCGCAATGGCAAGCAGGGTTGTCTCATGCATGTAGCGCAGTACCGCCCACCAACTATGGAAGATTCTCGATTTTCCGACTCGTCGTGCCGTCATTGAGACATCGACCTCGGTTACCGTAAGCCCGCAGCGACGAAGCAATAAGAGGACACCTACGTCCTGGTAGTCGATCAGGCTCGCCTCCCGCCCCGCCAGCGCCAACATAGCAGCGTAGTTGTAGAGGCGGAATCCGGACGTTAGGTCTCGAAGTCGAATTCCGGTAATCCGACGAAACCAGGCCCAGGCGACTCTGCGGAGAGCGCTTCCGCGGCTCGTGCAAGCGCCGACCACGACGTCGGCGACAGGCCCCAAGTCTAGCAAGCGTCGCAACTCGCCCGCGGCATGCTGGCCGTCTGCATCCATGGTCAAGACGCTGGTGAAGTTATGACGCAGACCGTATCTGATGCCGAGCTGCATCGCACCCCAAGCTCCGAGTGGTAGCGGTGCGCGCAACACGATAGCGCCAGCGCCTCGCGCCGCTTCGGTGGTGCCATCGGAGCTTGCGTCATCAACGACGAGCACATCGCGAAATCCGGCCGCCTTCACGTCGCCCACGACCTCGGCCACCGTTAGAGCCTCGTTTCGCGCCGGAATGACCACCAGTGGCCTTTCGTGAGCCTCCGGCAGAGGATGGTCGGGATCGATGGTCGCCGTGACGACTTGCTCGATGCGCTCAGCGACGGTTGCGATGTCGAAAGCTTCCCGCGCCAGGCGGGCAGCATTGGTGCCCAGGCGCAGGCGCAGCGATGGATCGGCAACCAGCTCTCGGATACGAGTTACCCATGACTCGACATGATCCACCTCCGCAAGCAGCGCCGTATGGTGTTCTCGGGCAAGCAAGTTGAGGCCGCTACCGATTAGACGACTGGCAAGGAGTGGCAAGGCATGATGCATTGCCTCCAGGGCAGCGAGCCCGAAAGCCTCGGTGCGCTCGCGGCTTGAAATGCAAAACGCATCGGCCTCGCGCAGCAAGGCCAGTTTCTCCGTTTGGGACACCACTCCAATCAAACGTACCCGGTCAGAGCAACCACATTCGGAAATGACCCGTTCGAGCTCGACACGACCCGCGCCCTCGCCTGCGATGACCAAAGAGGCTTCGGGAACTTGAGCGACAGCGCGGATAAGCGTGTCAAATCCTTTGTAATAGGCCAAACGACCAAGAGCCAGCAGCCGAACCGTGTGCACTGCCCAATGGTCGTTGCAGTACACACCACGGTTGCTGGCGGCGAGAACTTTTTCCCCAGGAAGCCCGAGCGCAATTGCTACACATCGATCGAGATATTCTTCGAGCGATCGACTCGTGGCGATGTACTGCGGTGAGGTTGCAATGACGAGCGCCGTGCGGTCGAGTACCACGCGCTCGTAAGGGCGGTAGAAGGGATATAGCCACCGCAGTACCCGGTGATGCGGTGACGCGAGAACATCAGAGTGCCAGTGCACGACCCAGGGTAAGCGCCGCGCCCTCCTCGAAAGAAGGCCCGCCACGGGCGCCAAGTTGGGCATGTGCCAGTGGATGTAGTCCGGACGCCAGTCGCGGATCGCATCGTTCAATGCGCGCAGGAACGCAGGAGCGATGGGTACGAACGCAACTTCCCTGTAGACCCGTACCCTTCGCAACCAAGGCGGGTCGTCTGCTGGTGCGGCCGCTTGGCCCGGAATGCCATGTACGAGCGCGAAGGCCTCCAAGCCCGAAGCGCGCTGCGCGTTGATGAGATCTTCCGTGAAGCGTTCGATGCCGCCGAAGTGAGGGGCCCAGTACTTGCCGACATGCAGCACACGAAGACGTCGATTCATGGTCTGTCGCCCGGTGAGGTCCCTCGGCGGCTAGCTGGCGTCGCTGGCTTTGCCGCAAAACGTCGCGCCAGCTCCTCGATGTCGAGCAGGTCTCTCGGGAAGCGTTCCTTTGCGCGATCAAGTACCGCAAAAGCCTCGCTTGCTTGCTCGCTGAGAAACAGTGCCTGCGCGAGGCCGAGCGTAGCTTCAAGCGTGACACCAAGATCGAGGCTTTGCCGGAAACGAACGACAGCCTCCGCTGCATTACGTCGCTCAAGCGCCGCGTAGCCCGCGGCAGCCTGAACGAGCGCGCTTCGAGGCCATTTGCGCAAGGCCTCCTCGCTGTCCGTGAATCCGCGGGCGACCTCCCGGCGGGCGAAGAGAAGAAGGGCGCGCCGGGCGCGAGCTTCCGACTCGATGAAAGGCGAGGCTCCCTCGATCGCGCGAGTAAACGCGTCAGTCGCCTCGTCGCGCGCGCCGAGGGACTGCAACAGCGCTCCAGCGTTGTAGTAAATCTCAGGCCCTCGCATGCCGCGCGCCAGCGCCACTCGGAGCGCGCTCATCGCTTCCGCGGGTCGTCCCGCCTCTGCAAGTATCGTTGCGATATTGAACATGCCTTCGCCGCCGTCGCCCAGCTGGCTCGATCGCTCGAAATCGAGCGTCGCCTCTGCGATGCGACCAGCCTCTCGCAGCGCAGCCCCGCGATTGTGAAAGGGGCGAGACTGGCCCAGCGTCAACTCTTTGGGCAACTTTTCTACGGCGTCTTGCCACACCGTCAGTGGTTCGCGCATCGAATGGATACGCTCGACCGAGAGGGCGGCGAAAAGGGCGAACACGGCCGCCCCGACGGCGGCAACGGTGCCCGGGGGCACGCGGTGCAACGCGACCAGCAGGATGCCCGGAAGCGCGATGGCCCACAAGTAGCTTCGGTATAGAACGAATGGGTCCTGAATCCAAACCGTTACGAACTCAGTCGAAAACAGTGAACAAGCGGTCAGCAGAGACCAGCCCGCCAGTACAGCCCGCGGCCTACGCGAGAAAATCAGGACGATGCTGCCTAGCAACGACGTGATGAACGCTACCGCAGCAAGCCAGAGCAACGGATCGACCAGCGTTACCGGGAAGGCTGGTCTGAGGTCAATCGACATCGCAGCGACATTGGGCACGAGCCAAAGCGCCAGATACCGAAAGAAGAATGCGGATTGATTGAGAATCGACAGTGCCCATGCGTTGCTGGTGATGCCTGGGTGGACAGCTTCAAGCTGAGACATGTACAGGCGGGATATTGCGTCGAAGGGCGTTCCGATGAGGGCGCCGTACTGCCCGTATAGCCAGCGAGCAAGCACGAAGGCGGCGGCTGCCGCCGTGAGACCCCAGAACAGCATTGAGCCCCAGCTTGGGCGTCGAAGGATGATCACGACGCCCGCCATGGCCGCAGGGAGGGCAATCGCATACTCTTTCGAGAACAAGGCAGCGACATAGAGTGCTGCGGCGAGAAACAATTGATGACCTTTGCCGTCACGGGCGAAGCTTATGGCTGAATTCAATGCAAGCAAAGACAAGAGCGCCGCCATAACGATCGAGCGCTGCACCAGATAGGCAACGGCGTACACCGCCATCGGGTGAACTGCCCACACTGCGACGATTACAAAAAGCCTTACGTCGAACGCATTGACCCGTTGGCCGCCCAGGGTCATTCCATCCTGCGCGGCCGAATCTCTGAGGCCGAGCGCTTCGCCGAAGCGCCTGAAGAAAATGAATAGTGCTCCGCACGTTGCCAGGTGAAGCAGGACATTGACCGCGCGCTGGATCGGAAGCGCATACTCGCCGGCCAAGCGGTCGACCCATACGATGCTGTAATAACTTAGGGCCCGGACCTTCAATTGCAGCAGGCGGCCGTACTCGACGGCGAAATCCGGCCGAGAAATCAGCTCATCATCAAAGAAGGGGCGGAAGGCGAGGGATCGCCCATAAATCGCGAGCAGGATAAGTGCGACCCCGACCGGTGGTGCAGCGAGAAGCCACTTGTACCTGTTGTCGGCAGACATGCCCATTGGACTAACAGGCCGTTGAAAAACTACTGCGGTGGGTCATCTGCTGTCTTACGCGGTGCTCGCTCCCTCGCCTATCTGCTGATATGTCTTTGGTCGCTGCGCTCCGTGCGCCTCGCATCTGGCCATCCTCGCTACGTCTTTCAACAGCCTGCAGAGCGAATAGGCGCATAGGAGGAAAACACGTTGCAGCTCATCCGCAAGAAAACGCCGCCGGTTGCATCGAGACCTCACCGACGCGGGGGATCGGAGGCTGGAGCGGGCGATGGGAATCGAACCCACGTCTTGAGCTTGGGAAGCTCAGGTCCTGCCATTGAACGACACCCGCCTGTCGCGGCGCAGAGTATAGGTCAGCCAGGGCGCACGAAGGAAAGCGGCAGCGCCGTCGTCTCCTTGACCTTTTCGAGCACGAAGCTCGATTTCACGTTGACGACGCCCGGCAGGCCCAGCACGCGGTCCATGAGAAACGATGTGTAGTGCTTCAGGTCCGGCATGACGACCTGCATCGTGTAGTCCATGTCGCCGGAAAGCGAGTGGCACCAGGTGACCTCGGCCCAGGTCTGGACGGCCGCCTTGAACCGCTCGCGCGCCTTGGCGTCGCGTTTGTCGAGGGCGACGTCAAGGTGCACGGTGAGACCGAGGCCGATCCTCTCCGGGTCGAGCAGCGCCGCGTAGCCGGCGATGACGCCCGACTCCTCCAACGCTCGGACGCGCCGCAGGCACGGCGAGGCCGACAGCGCAATGCGTTCGGCCAGATCGATGTTGGAGAGTCGACCGTCGGCTTGCAGGGCTTCGAGAATGCGTAAATCGATGCGATCCATGTTGTTCGGGATGTCCTCCGTTGATGCTCCGTGGGTTCAGTGCGCAATTATATGCTTATAAAGACCGAATCTGAGACGCTTTTATGGCATTGAATTGTTAATGAAGACGAGCAAAATTCGACTATCGTCGACTTCCATGTCAGGATGCGCTATGGCCTCGGCTCTTCAGTCTTGGGACAACCCGATGGGCACCGATGGTTTCGAGTTCATCGAATTCGCTGCGCCGGACCCGGCCGCGATGGGCAGCCTGTTCGAACGGATGGGCTTCGCAGCGGTGGCGAGGCATCGCTCGAAGAATGTGACCCTATACAGGCAGGGGGACGTGAACTTCATTCTGAATGCCGAGCCAGGATCGTTCGCGCAGAGCTTTGCGCGCATTCACGGGCCGTCCATCTGCGCGATTGCGTTTCGCGTCAAGGATGCTGCGTTCGCTTACCGACGCGCGGTGGAACTTGGCGCCTGGGGCGTTCCCGCCAATCCCGGGCCGATGGAGCTGAATATCCCGGCGATCAAGGGGATCGGGGATTCGTTGCTTTACTTCGTGGATCGTTACCACGGCAATGCCGTGCATGGCGGCAATGACGTGACCATCTACGACATCGATTTCGTGCCGATCGCCGGCGCTCCGCGAGCCCCGGTCGGCGCCGGCCTGGCCTGCATCGACCATCTGACGCACAATGTCCATCGCGGCCGAATGAACGAGTGGGCCGAGTTCTACGAGCGCCTGTTCAATTTCCGCGAGATTCGCTACTTCGACATCGAAGGCAAGCTGACCGGTCTCAAGAGCCGGGCGATGACCAGCCCGTGCGGCAAGATCCGCATTCCGATCAACGAATCCTCGGACGATAGAAGCCAGATCGCCGAATACCTGCAGGCCTATCACGGCGAGGGCATCCAGCACGTCGCCCTCGCAACCGATGACATCTACGCCACCGTGCGCTCCCTCGCGCGTGCCGCCGTGCCGTTCCAGAGTACGCCGGCGACTTACTACGAACAGCTCCCGGCACGCATTCCCAACCACGCTGAGGACGTGGAGCAACTGCGCGAACTGTCGATCTTGATCGACGGCGCACCGGGGGATTCCGGGCTTTTGCTGCAGATTTTCACGCAGAACCTGATCGGCCCGATCTTCTTCGAGATCATTCAGCGCAAAGGCAATCAGGGTTTTGGCGAAGGCAATTTCAAGGCGCTGTTCGAGTCGATCGAGCTCGATCAGATTCGTCGCGGCGTGCTCACGGCCTGATGTCATCCGTGAGCGACCACTGTTCCGGGCGCAAGATGGCGAACGGCAGCCCGCGCCGGTGCAGCCGGAGAAGCGCGCGGTCGTAAGTCAGTATGGCATCGGCAGTGCCGCTCAAGGCCACCTCGAGGAACTTCTGGTCATCACGGTCGCTCGCCCGGGGAAGCGCCGCGCATGCCGCCGCGTCGGGCGTGACCCATTCAAGGTATGGGCCGAGGGTGGCGAGTGCGGCGAGCACCTCTTCCTCGTCCTTGCCGAAAACCTCCCGGTACGCAACCTGGCGCAGCTCGCGCCAGGTCGCCAGGGACAGCAGCGGTCTGACCGCACCCCGCTGCCAGGCGTGGGCGAGCGGCAGGTGACGGCTGTCGCGAAACAGCAGCGCTGAAACGAGGACGTTGGTGTCGAAAACCAGCCGTTGCAACGTCGTTTCGCCCGTGCGGCCGGTGGGAGTTGGACGGGCTACTGCGCCGTCCAGCCGCCGTCGATCGAATAGGCGGCGCCGGTGATGGAGCCTCCGGCTTCGCTGCAGAGAAAGAGCGCCAGCTCGGCGATGTGCTCCGGCTGAACGAAGCGCTCGGAGGGTTGTTTCTCGCCCACGAGGGAACGCGTCGCCGCATCGACCGTGACGCCCTGCGCCTCGGCACGGGCGACGATCTGCTTGCGCACGAGCGGCGTATCGACCCAACCGGGGCAGACCGCGTTGCAGGTGATGTTGCTCTTCGCGTTCTCGAGCGCGATGACCTTGGTCAGGCCGATGATGCCGTGTTTGGCGGCGACGTAGGCCGCCTTGTGAATCGAGGCCACCTTGCCGTGGGCGGAGGCGATGTTGATGATGCGGCCCCAGCCGCGCGACTGCATGCATGGCAGGGCCGCCTTGGCCGTATGGAAGGCCGATGAGAGGTTGATCGCGATGACCGCATCCCAGCGCTCGTCGGGAAACTGCTCTACCGGCGCCACGTGCTGAATGCCAGCGTTGTTGACCAGCACGTCAACATGGCCGCAGATGGCGATTGCCTGCTCGACCAACGCACGCGCCTCATCCGGCCGCGACAGATCGGCCGGAACGTAGTGGACGCGACGACCGCCGGCCTCGGCAAGCTCGTCGCGTAGACGTTCGATCTCGGCCGGATCACCGAAACCGTTCAGCACGACTTCCGCGCCGGCGAGCGCGAAGCGACGGGCGATCGCGAGCCCGATGCCGCTGGTGGAACCGGTGACGAGGGCGGCCCTGTCGTTGAGTATGGTCATGGTGCGTGCGAGGGCAGGATATTGCGCTGCATCATTCTAGAAGCCGCAGCTGCACACGACCGAAGGACGGGCCAAACGGGTGGCTGGCCCGACCACCCCGCGTGGCGCAGGACAGCACGCAGTGCTGGTCACGAGCGTAGCAAGGGATGGGCTGTGGGGCCACAAGCGACAGCGCCGCCGGGTCGCTCCGGCAAGGAGGCGCAACGAGCCCAGGCGCCGGTCGGGGCCGTCAAGCGGGCGTGCAGCGATATCACCCAGTCGGGGAAGTCGGGCGAAGACCGAAAGAACAATGTATTCAGCACGCCACAACGCCAACCATGCGGTCAACTGGTCGTTACGATCATGATGCCTGATCCTCCGCTTCTGGCGCCGCCGTACCGCGAACGGCCTTGAATGCTCTGAGGGCGCGCTGTCGCGCGGATGCATGGTCGACGATCGGAGCCGGATAGTCACGCCCGAGTTCGAAGCCGCGTGCGCGCGCCTCGACCGGCTTCATCAGCCAAGGCGCGTGCAGATCGGCATCGGGGAGAGCGGCGAGTTCAGGCACGTAGCGACGGATGAAGCGGCCCGAGGCATCGAAACGCCGGCTTTGATTCACCGGGTTGAAGATGCGGAAGTAAGGCTGAGCATCGCAGCCGGTCGATGCCGCCCATTGCCAGCCGCCGTTGTTGGCGGCAAGGTCGAAGTCGTTGAGCTTGTCGGCGAAGTAGCGCTCGCCGCGCCGCCAGTCGATCAGCAGGTGCTTGGTCAGGAACGACGCCGCCACCATCCTCAGGCGGTTGTGCATGTAGCCAGTCTGATTCAGCTGCCGCATGCCTGCATCCACGATCGGATAGCCGGTCCGACCTTCGCACCAAGCCGCAAAACCGGCTTCGTCGTCGCGCCAGGCTAGCCGGTCGTACTCCGGCTTGAAGCTCGCCGTCACCACGCGCGGATGGTGATGCAGGATCTGGAAATAGAAATCCCGCCAGATCAGCTCGGACAGCCAAACCTCGGCCCCGCGCGAACCCTCCTGCCAGCGCTGCCAGGCTTCTGCGACCAGGCGGCGAATCGGGATCGTGCCAAAGCGCAGGTGGACCGACAGATAAGATGGCCCGCGCACACCGGGGTGGTCGCGCGTTTCGTGGTAAAGACCGATGCGTTGGAGAAAGTCCGCGAACATCGCCTCGGCACCGCTCGCCGCCGGATGGATGTGTCGTGTGTCCAATACGCCGGGCACAAAGCCGATCGCTTCGAGCGGCGGTAAACGCTGCGTCTGCGGCGGCGGCATCCACTGGCCGGGCTGCGCCGCGACCGGTCGCGGCGCAGTATCGACTGCCGTTATCCGCCGCAGCCAGGCGTGCTTGTAGGGCGTGAAGACCGAGAACGGGGTGCCTGCCGATGTCATCACCTCGTCGCCTTCGAAGATGACCTGATCCTTGAACGTCTCGAAGGCGATGCCGGCGGCGGCGAGGCTGCGCGCCACGGCCGCATCGCGAGCGACTGCGGCCGGTTCGTAGTCACGGTGTGTGAAGACAGCGTCCACGCCGAGCCGCGACGCGAGGGCCGGGATCTCCTCGACCGCCCGTCCATGACACACCGTAAGCCCGCCGCCATCGGCCGTCAGCGCGCGATCCAGTTCGGCGAGCGCAAGCCAGATGAACTCAAGCCGTCGGTCGCGCCGATCGGGCAAAGCGTCCAGGATGTCGCGATCGAACACGAAGGCCGTCGCGACCTGGCGTGCGGACGCAACGGCCGCGCTCAGGCCAGTGCTGTCGTTTAGCCGCAGGTCGCGCCGAAACCAGAAAAGGACCCGTTCGTACCTCATCGTCCGCGAATGTAGCGCCGGGCCATAAAATTCGTCCCATGCAATCTGTCAGCCTCGCGGGTCACTTCCTGATCGCCATGCCGGCGATGGAGGATGCGCATTTCCGCGACACCGTCACCTATCTGTGCGAACACACGGAAAAGGGTGCGCTCGGCGTGGTGGTCAACCGGCCACTGGATTTGACGATGGAGTCGCTGTTCGGGCAGATGGATATCCAGGTGGAGGATGCCGACCTGCTTGCTCGCCCGGTGTTCTTTGGTGGCCCTGTGAGCGGCCACCACGGTTTCGTCCTGCATCGCAGCGGCGGGGAGTGGAACTCCTCACTTGCCGTTGGTAGCGAATTGACGCTCACAACATCGCGCGACGTCCTCGAGGCGGTTGCCCGCGGCGAGGGGCCGCGCGACTGGATGCTGACGCTCGGCTACGCCGGTTGGGGCGCCGGTCAGCTGGAGGAAGAGCTCGGCGCCAACGCCTGGCTGACAGTGGCGGCCGACGCGGAGTTGCTGTTTGGCACGCCGCCGGCCGAGCTGCTCGATCGCGCGCTCGCCCGGCTCGGCGTCAGCCGTCTGAGCCTCGCGTCGTTCGCGGGGCACGCGTGAGCGTTTCGTCGGCGGAGGCTTCCGGCACCGCTCGGGCGGCTCCCGGCTCTCGCACCATCCTCGCTTTCGACTTCGGCGAGCGGCGCACCGGGGTGGCGATTGGCCAGGAAATCGCTCGGACGGCGCGTCCACTCGCGGTGCTGATGAGCCGCAGCGACCGCGAGCGGCTCGAACGCATCGATCCTCTGGTGCGCGAATGGGCGCCCGATTGCTTGGTCGTCGGCCGGCCGACGTATCCCGACGGAACGCCGCATGCGCTGACTGCCCGCAGCGAGCGGTTTTCCCGCCAGTTGGCGGCCCGCTTCGGTCGGCCCGTCTACCTGGTGGATGAACGCTACTCATCCATCGGCGCCGAGGATGATGCCGCGGCGGCGGCCGAGATCCTTTCCCGCTTCCATGAGGAAGGGGGCGTGCGGTGAGCGCACAGCCCGAGCTCGACGCCACGATCGACGCCGAATCGATGTTTTCGGCCTTGGTGCAGGCGATCGGCGGATCGATTCGCGAAGGTGCCGCCTTGGTCGGCGTGTACTCCGGCGGAGCCTGGCTGGCCGATCGACTGGCGGCGGCGCTGCCGGGCGGCCATCCGGTCGGCTACGTCGACGTGTCGTTCTACCGTGACGATCTTGCCCGCTCCGGGCTGCGGCCGGACGTGCGGCGGACACAGCTCCCGTTCGCGGTGGAGGGGGCGGACATCATGCTGGTCGATGACGTGCTTTTCACCGGACGTTCCATCCGGGCGGCGATCAACACTCTGTTCGATTACGGCCGCCCGCGCTCGATCGAACTCGCCGTGCTGGCCGATCGCGGCGGACGCGAGCTTCCGATCGCCGCCGATTACATCGGCGGTCAGGTGGTCGTGCGCGCCGACTGCATGCTCGAACTGGAGCGGGATGCTGCCGGGCGACTCGCGTTCCACACAGTCCCCCGGTTACGCTGAGTTTGCATGCTGTCCAAGCGCAATCTGCAACTGAACGAGCGCGGCGAGCTGCAGCACCTGCTCGCCATCGAAGGGTTGCCGCGACCGATCATCGAGCGCATCCTCGATACCGCAGAAAGCTTCGTCGGGGTCAATGAACGCGAGGTGAAGGTGGTGCCGCTGCTACGCGGCAAGTCGATCTTCAACCTCTTCTTCGAGAACTCGACGCGCACACGCACGACCTTCGAGATCGCCGCCAAGCGGCTGTCCGCCGATGTCGTCAGCCTGGATGTTGCCCGCTCCAGCGCCGCGAAGGGCGAGACCATGCTCGACACGGTGGCCAACCTCACCGCAATGCACGCCGACATGTTCGTCGTCCGCCATAGCCAGAGCGGCGCTCCGTACCTGATCGCGCAGCACGCGGCGCCGCACGTGCATGTGATCAACGCCGGCGATGGCCGCCACGAGCACCCCACGCAAGGTCTTCTCGATGTCTTCACGATCCGGCGTTACAAGCGTGATTTCAGCCGCCTCACGGTTGCAATCGTCGGCGACATCCTGCATTCGCGCGTTGCACGTTCACAGATCCACGCCCTCACCACGCTCGGCGTGCCGGAGATCCGCCTGGTTGGCCCGGCGACGCTGGTTCCGCCCGAGCTCGAACGCCTCGGCGGGCGCATCTACCGTTCACTCGATGAAGCCCTGCGCGGGGTCGACGTGATCACGATGTTGCGTCTGCAGAACGAGCGCATGAACGGTGCCCTCATCCCCAGCGCAAGCGAGTATTTCGCCCACTACGGCCTCACCGAGAGGCGGCTCGCGCTTGCCAAGCCTGGCGCCATCGTCCTTCATCCGGGCCCGATGAACCGAGGGGTCGAAATCGATTCGGCGGTCGCCGACGGACCGCAGTCGGTCATCCTCTCCCAGGTGACTTTCGGCATCGCCGTGCGGATGGCGGTGATGGCGATACTGGCCGGAGCCACCCGATGAAGATCGCGATCCGTGGCGGACGCCTCATCGATCCCGCGCAAGCCCTCGATGCCATGGTCGATGTCTTCGTCGCAGCCGGACGCATCGTTGCGCTTGGGGAGCCGCCGGCCGACTGGCATGCGAACCGCGAGATCGATGCGCGCGGACTCGCCGTCGCGCCCGGACTGATCGACCTCGCGGCGCGGCTGACGCGCGGAACGCTCGCCACCGAGCTGGCGGCGGCCGCGGCAGGCGGCATCACGCAGGTCGTCTGTTCGCCGGATGCATCACCGGTGTTGGACGATCCGGGTCAGGTGGACATGCTGCGCATGCGCGCCCAGTCGTTGCACGGCGCGACCGTGCATCCGCTCGGCGCCCTGTCGGTCGGCCTTGCCGGGCAGCAACTGGCCGAGTTCTCCAAATTGCACGCCGCCGGATGTATCGGGTTCTCGCAGGGCCTGGCCACAGCGGTAGAGGCCCGTTTCCTCTGGCAGGCGATGAACTACGCAGCGACTTTCGGTTTCCCGGTCTGGTTGCGGCCGGAAGATGCCTCGCTCGCCGCAGCAGGCGTTGCGCACGATGGCGAGGTGGCAGCACGTCTCGGACTGGCGGGGATTCCGGTCAGCGCCGAGGTGGTTGCGATCGCCACCCAGATCGAGCTTGCCCGCGCGACCGGTGCGCGGCTGCACCTGTGCCGCCTTTCCTCGGCGCAGGGCGTCGAGCTGGTGCGGCGCGCCAAAGCGGACGGGCTGCCGGTGACCGCCGACGTTTCGGCTCTGCATCTGCACCTTACCGATGTCGACATTGGCAATTTCGATCCTCTCCACAAGCTGTCACCGCCGCTGCGCAGCGGTCGTGATCGCGACGCGCTGCGACGCGGTTTGCTCGACGGGACGATCGATGCCGTCGTCTCCGACCATCGTCCGTTGCGCCGCGATGCCAAGCAGGTGCCTTTTGGGGAGGCGCCCGCCGGCGCGACCGGCTTCGAAACGCTTCTTTCGCTCATCATCAGGCTGGCGGAAGCCGAGCGGGTTCCTCTCGCCGATGCGTTGTCATGGGTTGGATTGCGGGCCGCACGTGCGGCCGGCCTGCCGCCCCCGTCGCTCGCGTTGGGTGCGCCTGCCGACATCGTCGTCTTCGATGCCACCGGTTACCGGCTGCTGCAGCCGGCTTTGCTGCGCAGCGCCGGCGGGAATTCCCCCTTGCTCGGATTCGAACTTCCCGGTGTCATTCGAATGACCCTGAGCCGTGGGCATATTGCCTACGATGCCACGCCGCATTAGGGAAACGCTGAATAAATTGCTGCGCGGGCGAATCGCTGCGTTGCGCGGTGTTGGCTCCGGCCGCTTCGCTTCACATCGGCTGCGCCGATGTGAGCCTGCGCCGCAACTGCGTTGTCGCTTCCTCGCCTATCTGCTTGATATGTCTCGGTCGCTGCGCTCCGTGCGCCTTGCGCTTCATCCCGCTCGCTGCTTTTTTCAGCGTTTCCCCTAGCGCTCTCGATCGGGAACTGCCTGATCAGCCGATCTCGGTCGGCTTGACCCAGATCCAGTCAGCACCTTCGGCAAGCACCTGATGCAACTCGTAGCGGCGCTGGGAGACGACGGCGCTGTATTGCGTTCCCGGCGCGAATTCGGACAAGGGCAAAATCCATGTGGCGCCCATCACGGGCTTGCCGTAGAATGCGGAGCGAAGGCGGATGGCTCGGAACGTGGTGCCGAGCGAGATCGTGGGGACGTCGCCGCCGTAGATGTCGCCCGCAGTGCGGATGGCTGCCAGGTCGATCGTTTCGGCGTCGCGCGAGATCACCTGCAGGCCCAACTCGACGTGCCCGGCCGGGAGCTTGAGCAGCCGCACGACGATGGCGATTTGCCAGCCCACGTTGGGGGGATCTTCCGAAAGCAGGACCACGTCGCGCAGGCGAATCTTCATCTCGCCCGCGTGAGCGACGATCGCCCGGTAACCGGTGTCGCTGCGGTCACGGCGATGCCAGAAGCGGATGTCGAGGCGCGCCAGGTCCGGCGGCAGATCCTTGCGCAGCCGCTTCAGGACAGAGGTACGGATGTACCCCATCGTAATCAGTTCGTTGTCATTCAGTTGGCCGCGAGTGCCGTCCAGCGATGCCGCGATCACCCGCGGGTCGTGCGCGAGCGCCGAGGCGGCTGCCCGTATCGTCAGCGCGGCGAGGAGTCGGCCACGGTCATCGTTGCGTTGGCTGGCGCGGGTCAGAGGCTTGAAATCGGGATCGATTCGCAAGACCGCGCTGCGCAGCCCGAGCAGTGCGACAGGCGAGCGCGGATCGACCGACCCCTGGGACGACTGTGCGGCGGTCAACCGATCGAGTTCGTCGAGCCACGCGCACATGCGCTGGAAGATCTCGGTCGTATCGAGGAACAGATACTGCCCGCCCTGCTGCAGCATGCTGCGCGGCTGCAGACCGTCCCCGCTGTTCAGGTCGATGACGAATCCGGCCTCACTGCTCGGCCTGGGCGTGAGGCGCAGGCCCTTCGAGAACTCGGACAACTTCTGCCACAGGGCGAACGTCTGGTGTGGCGTGTACGATCCGGCGTTGGCGAGACGAAGCAATTGCAGGACGCAAAACGTCGCCGCCGCGCTGGTGCTGCGACTCGTTCCGAGTGAGGTTGCGACCGACTCGAGGCCGCTGTCGCAGATCGCTCGAAAGTGTGAGTTGATCTCACGCCAGGAGGCTGGCACCCACTCTTCGTGACGGTAGAGCCGGTACCGGTAGGCGGCCGTTCGGTGTGCGAGCAGGCGAACCGCAGCCGCCGCGAACGTCGCCGCTTCCCGCTGCATATGCGCGCCTCCGCCTCCGGCGAATGCGCACGCATGGGCCTCGGAGAAGCGCTGGGCGAGCTCGTAACCGGTCTCCCACAGACGATCACGCAGGCTGTGCCGACTGTGTGAAGCAGCGAGAAAGTCCTGTTCGATCCGCATGCGTACCGGTCTCACGGCATCGTCCAGGGTCAGCAGGGCAGCGAAGTTGCGCGCTTCGCGGCGGCGCTGCTCTTGCCTGAAGTGCCGGAGCTCGGCCGAGATTGCCGATGCGGCCGCAAACAGGTCGCGATCGAGTTCGGCGGCGAACTTGCGGGCCTGCGCCGGGGAGGCAAGGCTGTAAGGGTCGCGCAGCGCAGAGAACCAATCGAGCATCGCAGCCGAGGGCGTAGGCGGGCAGGGGAACGACGACGTACCCAGTGTAAACGCGTGTGTAGTTCCTGTGCCCGCCACCGAAGCTCGTTGCGCGCACGCCCGACTGTCAGTTCCACCTTCGCATGGATCGACTTCCTACAATCAGCCGACTCGGCTCCTGTATATGTTTGCCCAACAGGCTGTCGAAAAACTACTGCGGTGGGCCATCTGCTGTGTTGCGCGGTGTTCGCTCCCTCGCCTATTTATTTGATAGGTCTTCGGTCGCTGCGCTCCGTGCGCCTCGCATCTGGCCATCCTCGCTACGTTCGTCAACAGCCTGCTAGTCGAACGCCTACGGGTTGCGATCGCTTGGTTGGTCGAAATTTCAACGACGATGAGGTCTGCGGCGATGACGCGTTTGCGGCGGATTCGGACAGACGACATTGTGCGAAGGACATTGAATCTTTCGCCGCCTGCCGATCGAAGCCGGCGGCCATAGCTTCGTCGGTCGTGCGGCTGCTCGTGCTGCTGTTCGCAGGCGGGCTACCGGCGTTGGCCTTGGCTGCGACTGTTGTCGTGCAGGTACGGGACCGGAACGGCCAGCCCGTTCCCAATGCAGTTGCTTGGGCGATGCCCGTCGGTGCGCCGATTCCGTGAACCATCCCAGCGCAGCCGCTGGTGGTGGAGCAACGCATGATGAAGTTCGAGCCCTACGTGTCGATCGTCCAGACCGGCACGCAGCTTCGCCTTCCTAACCGCGACCGTATCGAGCACCATGTGAGGACACTGTCCGGGCCACAGTCTTTCGAGTACAAGCTGTATCTCCGTGAGCCGCCAGTGCCGATCAGGCTCACCCGTCCGGGGCACACGGTGCTGCAGTGTTTGCTGCATGATTGGATGTCTGCCCATATCTACACGGTAGACACGCCCTGGTTCGGCAAAACCAATCGGGACGGCTCGGCCGTAATCGAGACGCTTCCCGCCGGCGAGTACGACATCCACTTTGCCCATCCGAATGTGACCTTGCCCGGCCAGGTGGCGCCCGCGTTTCCTCGCCGTGTGCGTCTCGACGCGACGACGGTTCAGGTGATCGAGGCGCGCGTCGATGTGGTACCGCGTGCCGAACCATCGCGCCGACCGGTGCCACAGGACTACGGCAACTGAGGGCCGCGGGCGCTACTGTCGAGCGGCGTGACCGAGCGAGTTTTTCGCAGGCTGTTGAAAATAGTCGTGAGGATGGCCAGAAGTAAGGCGCACGGAGCGCAGCGACCGAGGACCGATCGAGTAGATCGGCTAGGGAGCGACAACGCAGTTGCGGCGTAGGCGAACCTTGGCGAAGCCAAGGTTAGGAAAACGCTGAATAAATTGCTGCGCGGGCGAATCGCTGCGTTGCGCGGTGCTCGCTCCCTCGCCTGTCTGCTTGATAAGTCTTCGGTCGCTGCGCTCCGTGCGCCTTGCGTTTCATCCCGCTCGCTGCTTTCTTCAGCGTTTCCTTAAGCCTGCCGAAAGGCAGGTGTGCCGAAGCCAACACCGCGCGACGCAGCAGATAGCCCGCCGCAGTCGTTTTTCAATAGCCTGTTGGCAAGTCGTCGGGTTGATCGACGTCGTGATGGATCCCCGGATCGGCAACCGGCACCTCTTCCCGTAAACGCGGCGGTACGGCGTGCCAAACGGCGACGCCACCGCGATCCCCGGACTGTTCCTGCAATTCAGGCCAAAGGTCGCGGTGAAAGAAGACCGGATGCCCGGCCGATGCGTCCATCACGGGACGCATCGCCAGGACTGCATGCGGGGTGCGCTCAAGGCGCTCCAGCAGCGTCCTCCAAGTCCGCACCTGGACGTACGGCATGTCCCCGAGTGCGACCCCGAGCCAGTTCGCCTCTGCGTGGCGCTCGATCAGGATGCCGACGCCAAAGGCCAGTGTGGCGGCCAGCCCGGGCGAGGTTCCCATTTCGGCGAATTCGATCTGCGCCCGATCTGCAGCCATTCTTGCCCAGGCGGTTAGCGCGTCGGAGCGCTCGCGCTGAGTGACGACCACGGCGGGCAGGCCGCAGGCAGTGATGGGTGCAAGCGTATGCGCGAGCAGTGGCCGTCCGCCGGGTAGGCGGGTGAGCAGTTTGTCCTCGCCGTTCGCCAGCCGGAAGCGGCGCCCTTCGCCTGCCGCGAGGACGAGGGCCACCGCACGGATGCGGTTTCGACCGTGCATGCGGTCATTCGCGGCGGGTGGATCAGGTGACGGGCAGCGTGACGCCGCGCTGTCCCTGGTACTTGCCGCCGCGGTCCTTGTACGAGGTCTGACACACCTCGTCGCCCTCGAAGAACAGCACCTGCGCACAGCCCTCGCCTGCGTAGATCTTGGCCGGGAGCGGCGTGGTGTTGGAGAACTCCAGCGTCACATAGCCTTCCCATTCGGGTTCAAACGGGGTGACGTTGACGATGATGCCGCAGCGTGCGTAGGTGCTTTTGCCGACGCAGATGGTGAGCACGTTGCGTGGAATGCGGAAATACTCCACGGTGCGCGCGAGTGCGAAGGAGTTGGGCGGAATAATGCAGACCTCGCCCTTGAAATCGACGAACGACTTCTCGTCGAATGCTTTCGGATCGACGATCGTCGAATTGATGTTGGTGAAGATCTTGAATTCGTCGGCGCAGCGGATGTCGTAGCCGTAGCTGGAGGTGCCATAGGACACGATGCGCCGGCCGTCGACCTGTCGGACCTGATCGTGGGCGAAGGGTTCGATCATTCGATGCGACTCGGCCATCTGGCGAATCCAGCGGTCGGATTTGATGGACATGCGGACTCCAGTAAGGGTCGGCGTTTATTGTAGAAAGCATGCTCTCGCGCTTCGCGTGGCAATGAATCACGAGTCAAGTTGCATCACGCTCGCCGGCGAAAAATTCGTCTGCCTGCCTGAGCGCGCGCTTTGGTGGCCGAGCGGACGCATGCTGCTGGTGGCCGATGTCCATCTAGGTAAGGCTGACAGCCTGCGCGCTAAAGGCATGCCGGTGCCTAACGGTCATAACGCAGACGATCTCGAGGTCATCGCCGGATTGATGCGGCGCTTGCAGGCGCAGCGGCTGGTCGTGCTGGGCGACTGGGTGCACGATCGCGCCAGCCTGACCCACTCACTGGACGCCGAGCTGGCCCGCTTCCGAGCCCGTCTGGATGGTGCGTCCTTGGCGATCGTGATGGGCAATCATGATCGCAAGGCGCGGCTCTCGGCCGAGCGTTGGGGCTTCGCGGTACATGCGGAGCGGCTGCGCGTCGGCGACATCGAGTGCGTGCACGCACCGCCCGCCGATCTTACGGCGCCGGATGCGCTCGAACGACCGATGATTGCGGGGCACCTGCATCCATCGGTTCGACTCAGCGGGTCCCGCGATGGCGTCCGCCTGCCGTGCTTCTGGCGTCGTGAACGCCTGCTGGTGCTGCCCGCTTTCGGTCGCCTGACCGGCACGATGTCGTTGCGACTCGAGGCAGGAGACGAGGTGATCCTGATTGCTGGTAATCGCCTGGTTCACCACCGCCCGGGACGAGATGCACGCACAAACGCATGAGCGACGATCGAACGATGCGGCGATGCGGCTGGTCCGAGTCGATGTCGCGGACTGATGCCTATCAGGCCGTTGAAAAACTGCTGCGGTGGGCCATCTGCTGTGTTGCACGGTGCTCGCTCCCTCGCCCATCTATCTGATATGCCTTGGTCGCTGCGCTTCGGTGCGCCTCGCATCTGGCCATCCTCGCTACGTTTGTCAACCTTTCTTAGCTCCATGATCGCCCTCGCGGGCATAAGCCTCGCATCTGGCCATCCTCGCTACGTTTGTCAACAGCCTGCTAGCGGGCTCAAGGACGCGAAACCGATGGCGCTGTTCCATCCCCGTATCGTCGGCAGGTTGTGGAGAAGGCTGTGTGTAAGGGCGTGAAAACTTCAGCATTGTCTGGGGGCTGGGTGTGTGTTCGCCGCGTTGGCGACCCTGCATGCGAGGCCGTACGCGGGCTGCGTTGATATGTCCGTGGTCCTGTTGGCGAAGTGCACGGCGCTTTTGGGTGACACCACAATATCTTGTGTCTCGCCGGGTGCTTGACCACTAGATATAGTTGCTCTTATCCTAGAGTCAGTCGAGCGAGCATGCGTGTGCAAAGCACCAGTTGCCGTCGCCGACGGTACGTCGGTGGCAGCTGTGATGCAAGCAGCGATGCAACAGGGGCAATCGGCCATGTGGGTGTTGCCACTGGCGTGGGCCCTGCGGACGCACGCGACCGCGAGCGAAGTTCCGCGGTGTGCTTGCGGCACGCGGGTGCGGTGCCTGCGCGACCGACGGGAGAGGACGGTGCGCCCGGCGCGCGCCGACGGGCGGTCAGTGTTCGGGTGTGTGAGTTGCAGTTTCGGGAGTGAGATCGATGCTTGAGGCGATGCAGGGGGGCGAGACGTTGTTCGGGGCGCGCGGTGCCGCGGCTTGGGCCATGGGAGGTCGGGAGGGGCTTGCGGAGGGGGCGTCGGTCGACCTTTTGTCCCGCTACAAGACGATTCGCCGCAACGGCTCGGTGGTGCCGTTTGAGCCGCACAAGATCACCGTTGCGATGACCAAGGCGTATCTCGCGACGCACGGCGCGCAGAGTGCCGCATCGGCGCGTGTGCGCGAGATCACGCAGTCGCTGACCGACGTGGTCATTCAGGCGCTGGTCCGTCGCAAGCCCGAGGGCGGGGCCATCCACATCGAGGAGATTCAGGACCAGGTCGAGTTGGCCCTAATGCGCTCGGGCGAGCACGAGGTCGCCCGCGCATACGTGCTCTACCGCGAGCGGCGCGCCCAAGAGCGCGCCAAGGAGGCGCAGAATGAGGCGCGCACGGCGGATCAGGAATCCATTCTTCACGTAGTCGAGGATGGTGTACGCCGACCGCTCGATCTTTTGCGTCTGCGTGAGCTGATCAAGGGGTCCTGCGAGGGGCTGGAAGGCGCGGCCGACCCCGACCTGATTCTCAAGTCCACGCTGAAGGATTTGTATGACGGCGTGCCCGCGAGGGAAGTGCGCAAGTGCGTCGTGCTGGCCGCGCGCCAGTTCATCGAGAAGGATCCGGCGTACAGCTTCGTCACTGCGCGGCTGCTGCTCGATTCGCTGCGTCACGAGGCGCTCGGCTTCGCGGCCACGCATGCCGACATGGCGACCCAGTATGCCGAGTATTTCCCCGGGTTCGTCCGGCACGGCATCGAGATCGGGCTGCTCAATCCGGAACTCGCCAACTTCGACCTCGAGCGTCTCGGCGCGGCGCTGAATCACAAACGTGATTTCAAGTTTGGCTTTCTCGGTTTGCAGACCCTGTACGACCGCTATTTCCTGATCGACCGCACGACCCGCGCCGATGGGCGAGACCGCAGGTTCGAGTTGCCGCAAGCCTTCTTCATGCGGGTAGCGATGGGTCTCGCGCTCAACGAGACGGATCGCGAAGCGCGCGCGATCGAGTTCTATGAACTGCTGTCGTCGTTCGATTTCATGAGCTCGACGCCGACCTTGTTCAACTCGGGCACCCACCGCTCGCAACTGTCCTCGTGCTACCTGACGACGGTGTCGGACGATCTCGACGGCATCTACGAGGCTATCAAGGAAAACGCTCTGCTATCCAAATTCGCCGGCGGGCTCGGAAACGATTGGACGCGGGTGCGTGCGATGGGCTCGCACATCAAGGGAACCAACGGTGAGTCGCAGGGCGTGGTGCCTTTCCTGAAGGTCGTCAATGACACTGCGGTGGCGGTCAATCAGGGCGGCAAGCGAAAGGGCGCCGTTTGCACCTACCTCGAAAGCTGGCATCTCGACGTAGAGGAGTTCCTCGAGCTGCGCAAGAACACCGGCGACGACCGCCGCCGAACGCACGACATGAACACCGCCAACTGGATTCCGGACCTGTTCATGAAGCGGGTGATGGAGAACGGTACGTGGACGCTGTTCTCGCCGTCCGATGTGCCGGATTTGCACGACCTGTACGGGCGCCAGTTCGAACAGCGCTACGTCGAGTACGAGCAAAAGGCGGCGCGTGGCGAGATCCGGCTGCATAAGGTCGTCCGCGCGGTCGATCTCTGGCGCAAGATGCTGACCATGCTCTTTGAGACCGGACATCCATGGATCACGTTCAAGGACCCATGCAACATCCGTTCACCGCAGCAGCATGTGGGCGTCGTGCACAGTTCCAATCTGTGTACCGAGATCACACTCAACACGAGCGAGACCGAGATCGCCGTCTGCAACCTGGGTTCGGTGAACCTGGTCAATCACATGGTTCGCCGCGGGGATCGCTACGAACTCGACCTCCCGCGCCTGCAGCGGACGGTGCGCACAGCGATGCGGATGCTCGACAACGTGATCGACATCAATTACTACGCGGTCAAGAAGGCGCGCACCTCAAACCTCAAGCATCGCCCGGTGGGGCTCGGCATCATGGGTTTCCAGGATGCGCTGCATCTGCTCCGCATACCGTACGCCTCCGAGGCTGCCGTGGAGTTCGCCGATCGCTCGATGGAGGCCGTCTGCTACTACGCCTACTGGGCATCGACCGAACTCGCCGAGGAACGCGGGCGCTACAGTTCGTTCAAGGGCTCGCTCTGGGATCGCGGCATCCTGCCGCTCGATACGCTGAGGCTTCTTGCCGAAGAGCGTGGCGGGCATGTCGAGGTCGACCTGACGAGCACACTGGACTGGGAGGCGCTGCGCGAGCGCGTGCGCACCTGCGGCATGCGCAACTCGAACTGTGTGGCAATTGCGCCGACCGCGACGATTTCCAACATCGTCGGCGTTTCCGCATCGATCGAGCCGAACTACGAGAACCTGTTCGTCAAGTCGAATCTGTCCGGCGAGTTCACCGTCATCAATGAGTACCTCGTTGACGATCTCAAAGCGCGCGGATTGTGGGACGAGGTCATGATCTCGGATCTCAAGTACTTCGACGGAGCACTCGGAAAGATCGACCGCATTCCCGCTGAACTGAAGGCGATCTACGCGACCGCGTTCGAAATGGATCCCACCTGGCTGGTGGAGGCGGCGGCGCGCCGCCAGAAATGGATCGATCAGGCACAGTCGCTGAACATCTACATGGCAGGTGCATCCGGCAAGAGGCTCGACGATCTGTACAAGCTGGCGTGGAAGCGCGGACTCAAGACCACGTATTACCTGCGTACGCTGGCAGCCACGAGCGCCGAAAAGTCCACAGGCCGGGGCGGCGAGCTGAATGCGGTGCCGGCGGCCGGTGGCGTGTCGGCCAGAGGCGCAGCCATGTACGCAGCGGCGGGCGGCGCGCCAGTCGGTGGCAATGAGCTTGTGTCGGCATCGGCACCCGCGGCGACCGACATCAAGTTCTGCGCGATCGATGATCCGGGCTGCGAGGCCTGCCAGTGAGGTTCCGGCGGGACAGGTCGGTAACAGGATTCGTCTGAGCGCATGAACCGTCACGCTCGGTCCGTATAGTCGGCATCCCGATCAACCCCATCACTCAAGGGAGTCAGACATGGGACTGTTCAGTTTCATCAAGGAAGCCGGAGAAAAGCTGTTCGGTAGCAAGCAGGCCGACGAGGCCGCTGCCGCCGCACGTGCCCAAGCCAGCGCCGACGCGCAAGCCGCGCTGGAGGCGGCCAACCGCGAGGCCGGCGATGCGATCCAGGCCTACATCGAGGCGCAGGGGCTGACGATCACGGGCCTCACGGTAACGTTCGACGCTACGACGTCGGCCGCTTCGGTGTTTGGCGTGGCGAAGGACCAGGCAACGAAAGAGAAGGCCCTGCTTTGTGCCGGCAACGTGGAAGGCGTCGCATCGGTCAACGACCATATGTCGGTCGACCAATCCGAGCCGGAAGCGCAGTTCCATGACGTTGTTCGCGGCGATACGCTGTGGGCGATCGCCAAGAAGTTCTACGGCGATGGCAACAAGTATCCGGTGGTCTTCGAGGCGAACAAGCCGATGCTGTCTCATCCGGACAAGATCTATCCGGGGCAGAAGCTGCGCATTCCGCCGCTCTGATGGTGCGGCGGTTCCTCTCGCGGTGTCCGCTGCGAGAGGGCTGCGGTCATCCCGGCACGGCCGGCAAGCCCAGCCGCCGGGATGACCGCAGCGGGCAATCGCTGCTGCAGCAACCGCTTCAGCGGGAGCTGCGGCCGCCGGAGCGAACGGTGCCGAGCGTTCGCTGCATGGAAGCGGTCCCGACGGTATTCGCGCGCCGTCGGTTCCGCATACTGCACCCGACACTGTCCACCCGACGAGTGTGTGTGCCTGATGCGAAGGGAGGTGATCCTGTGGCGAGCAGAGAGCACAAGTGGGAGTTCTACCAAGACAAGGCTGGCACGTATCACTGGCGCCGAATTGCATCGAACGGCAACGTCATCGGTGCTGCGACGCAGGGCTACGTAACGGCAAAGGACTGCAAGGGAAACGCTGAAGAATGCAGCGAGCGGGATGAATCGCGAGGCGCACGGAGCGCAGCGACCGAGACATATCGAGTAGATAGGCGAGGGAGCGAGCACCGCGCAACGCTACGATTCGCCCGCACGGCAATTTATTCAGTGTTTCCCAAGGAGAACGTCAGGCTGAACGGCTACGTCGGCAATTGAAGCATCGCCTTTGCGCTGCTTCGACGTTCGGCGGGCAGTCCCCACCACGGGTACTCACGCGCGAGACTCTCATTCCGCTGCGGTCCGGCTCTCTGCGGAACCGGATCCATGGCGCCCGAATCTTCGGTTTCGGACCCGGCAGCGGGGCTTTTCAGGATCGATCGCTTTACGGTCGCGCCTGAAAAGCCAGCAGGTCGGCTGGTCCTTTCTGGGCCACTCATCCAACCAAGCAGCACGGGAGCAGAGGTGCAGGAGCTCAACGAAACCCAACCGAGGCTGGTCGGCGCCCGTCACATGGGCGACTACCAGCTCTGGCTCGAATTCAGTGACGGTCGGCATGGCGTCGTCGATCTGTCGGACGATCTGTGGGGAGAAGATCTCGAACCGCTCCGGGATCCGGCCGCTTTTGCGGAATTGACGCTCGACGAGGGGCTGGCGACTTTGTCGTGGGATCGCGGCGGCATCGACATTTCGCCGACCTATCTTTACGGAAAGCTCGAAACCGTGCAATGAGACGCTGCGGCGGAACCGAATCCGTCGATCCCCTGACCAACCAAGACAATAGGAAGTAGACCAAGATGCTCAGCTTCGACGACGAGGAGGTCCTCGCAACCCCGATGACGAAGGCGACCGCCAATCCCGCCCCGAATCACGCTGCGGCCGCTCCGCAGCCCGCTGCGAACGTGTCCGATTACCACGCCCAGTTGCACGAGCGGCCGGCGCCTGCGGCTAGCGAGCGCATGTCCAAGGTGGGTAACCCGGAGTTCGACGAGCGCTGGCGGCGTGTTCGAGTCGAAGACAAGCGTGTCATCAATGGGGGGGCTGATGTCAATCAGTTGGTGCCGTTCAAGTACACCTGGGCGTGGGAGAAGTACCTCGGCGGCTGCGCCAATCACTGGATGCCGCAGGAAATCAACATGCAGCGCGACATCGAGCTGTGGAAGCGGCCAGACGGGCTGACTGAGGATGAGCGGCTGATCGTCAAGCGCAATCTTGGCTTTTTCGTCACTGCGGACAGTCTCGCCGCCAACAACATCGTGCTTGGCACTTACCGGCACATCACTGCGCCCGAGTGTCGCCAGTATCTGCTGCGGCAGGCGTTCGAAGAGGCCATCCACACGCACGCCTATCAATACATCGTGCAATCGCTCGGGCTCGACGAGGCAGAGATTTTCAACGCCTACCACGAGATCAAGTGCATCCGCGACAAGGATGAGTTCCTGATCCCCTTCATCGACGTCCTGACCAACCCGAACTTCAAGACCGGCACGTTCGAAAGCGACCAAGCGCTGCTCAGAAGCCTGATCGTTTTCGCCTGCATCATGGAAGGGCTGTTCTTCTACGTCGGCTTCGTGCAGATCCTCGCGCTCGGGCGGCAGAACAAGATGACCGGTGCGGCCGAGCAGTACCAGTACATCCTGCGTGACGAATCGATGCACTGCAATTTCGGCATCGATCTTGTGAACACGATCAAGCTGGAGAATCCGCACCTGTGGACCGATTCCTTCAAGGAGGAATTGCGAGGGCTGTTCAAGCGCGGCGTCGAACTCGAATATGCCTACGCCGAAGACACGATGCCGCGCGGGGTTCTTGGACTCAACGCTCCGATGTTCAAGGAGTACCTGCGCTTCATCGCCAACCGCCGCTGCCAGCAGATCGGCCTGGATCCGCTGTTCGACAAGGCAGAGAACCCGTTTCCCTGGATGAGCGAGGTGATGGACCTCAAAAAGGAGAAGAACTTCTTCGAAACGCGCGTGATCGAGTATCAGACCGGCGGGGCGCTGAGCTGGGAGTGATCCTCCGACAGCGCGTCGCCCCCTTCCGGGCCATGCCAGCCACGGCACGATTGGGGTAGGAGAGGCTGGCCGGAATCATGCCGGTCCCCAAGCGGCGGGGCGCCGCTGTCCGCCAGCGCGGCGATGTAACGGGCGACTTCCCCACTAGCAGGCTGTCGAAAAACTGCTGCGGTGGACCATCTGCTGTGTTGCACGGTGCCCGCTTCCTCGCCTATCTATTTGATAGGTCTTCGGTCGCTGCGCTTCGGTGCGCCTCGCATCTGGCCATCCTCGCTACGCTTTTCAACAGCCTGCTAGGCATTCGGTGCGCCGGCTTCCTCGGTCGTGACGGCTCCTGGTCAGGGCGAGAGCGCTGTACGCCACGCCGTTGTCCGGCGAACACGACGGGCCATTGGCGCCGAAAAACCCGCGTTCCGTCGCAATGCAGGCGGCGCGATCCTGAAGGTGGCTGACAATCGCCTGATCGCCGTCCGGTCGTTCTCCGAAAGGGGCTTGCATGTTCTCTATTGGGCCGTTGAAAATCGAATGCAGGGGGCCAGCTGCTGTTTTCTGCGGTATTGGCTTCGGCGGGTTTGCCTTTCGAGAGGCTTCTCGTTGGCTTCGCATCGGCGAAGCCGATGCGAAGCGAAGCGGCCGGAGCCAACACCACGCAACGTTGCGATTCGCCCGCGCAGCAATTCATTCAGCGTTTCCCTATCTGTTTGATAGGTGCCGGTCGCTGCGCTCCTTGCGCCGGGCATCCGGCCATCCTCGCCACGTTCTTCAACAGCCTGCCATCTCGTCCCTCGCCACCGTGGCCATGGTGCCGGCTCAAGCAGCTTCTCCCATGCGGCCTGTGTCCACCGTCGTGTGTGCCTGGCTGTGCGGCTTTGGTTTGGCCATGGCCGTGGGATGCGGGGCTTCGATCGTGCATGCCCAGAACTCCCCGAGCGCCGTCGCGCACGACGCTTCGTCGAACACGGCGAAGCAGCCGCGCAAAGTTGCCGTTCTTGCCGCGGTAGGTGACCAAATGCAACTGGTTCGCCGACGCATCGGCGTCGGCTCGAACCTCGAGCCCTTTGTCCGACAGTGGCTCACCGTGCCAGACCAAAGCTTGAACAAAATGGTGTTGCGCGGCATGGACCGCGCCATCAGCGCGGAGTATCCGGACGCAGAGGTCATCTACCTGATGTTGACGCCTGATCCGAAGGAGCGCGAACTGCGGGCCGATCAGCGCGAGGCGGCGACGCTTGCCCGCGCGTTGGAGCTGCTGCGGGCCACGGAGGCACGCAAGGACTGGGACCAGGTCATGATCGTCTCGCCGAAATGGCTATTTCCTGAGCAGGCTGGCATGGCCACCAAACTGACTGGCATCGGTATCTTCATCCAGCCGATCGAGAGCGCGCGCAACGCCGAGGAGTTGTTCGAGACCGGTCTTGCGGTCGATGTCGATGGTGAGCTGGTGCGTGATCTTGGCAAGTTCAAGCAGCAGCGCAGCCAGACCTATGTCGCGCCCTTCTTCTACATGAAACTGACGGTGCTCGACGCAAAGACGCTGAGTATCATTCGCACCGACGAGCGATACGACTTCCGGCGGCTGATCAACAGTGATTCTGCCGCGCTCAACGTGGCACGCTCCATTCCCGTCGATCTCTTGGCCGAGCAGTTGACGCAGTTCGTCGAGGCCTCGGCACGGCGCCTCGTTGTCGACCGGCCGGGATCGATCGACATCGGCCCGCTGCGAGCTGTGCCCCGGGCGCCGGTTCGCCCCTGACCTGCGACTAAACTGCTACCAGCCCGGCTCGCCTCCCGTTAGGGGACTCCTGCGCGCAGCCGGTTCTTTCGACCTCGATGGAGCGCCGGTCAAGTGCTCGATTCCAAGTCCGCAGAGAAGGGGGCGTATGAAGCCCTCTCCGATTTCGACTACGAACTTCCGCCCGACCTGATTGCTGACAGGCCACTCGCCGACCGGAGCGCGTCGCGCCTGCTCGACGCACGTGCGCCCCGGCTGGCTGACCGCATCTTTCGCGACCTGCCCGAACTTCTCTCGCCTGGCGATCTTCTGGTCTTCAACGACACACGGGTCGTGAAGGCACGACTCTACGCCCGCAAGCCGACGGGTGGCCGCATCGAGCTTCTGGTGGAGCGACTGCATGCGCCCGACGAGGCCTGGGTGCATCTGCGCGCGAGCCATGCGCCGCGCAGCGGTGATCAGATGACCATCGCCGGGCGATCGCAGGCGCAGGTGGTCGAGCGCGATGAGCGCTTTTTTCGGCTACGGCTCATCGATGGCGAGCGGGATTTCGAGCGGCTGATGGATGAGGCCGGCGAGATGCCGCTGCCGCCGTATATACGACGGGCGGCGGAGACCGCGGACGAGCACCGCTACCAGACCGTTTACGCCGCCAGACCCGGTGCCGTTGCGGCCCCGACGGCGGGGCTTCACTTCGATCAAGCCTTGATCGAGCGCTGCCGCTCCCTTGGTATCGAGACGGCCAGCGTCACCTTGCATGTCGGTGCCGGCACCTTCCTTCCGGTCACCAGCGAGCGCATCAGTGAGCACCGCATGCACAGCGAGCGCTACGAGTTGTCCGCCGGGGCGGCTGCGGCGATCGAGCGATGTCAGAGGCGCGGTGGCCGTGTGGTCGCGGTGGGGACCACCACCGTACGCACACTCGAGGGTGTGGTGGCCGCCTGCGGCGCATTGCAACCCCACCGGGCGGAAACGTCGCTGTTCATTCGGCCGGGTTTTCACTTCCGCGTGGTTGATCTGCTGATCACCAACTTTCACCTGCCGCGTTCGACGCTTCTGATGCTCGTGGCCGCGTTTGCCGGTTACGACGAGATACGCGCCGCCTATGCCCACGCCGTACAGGCGCGCTACCGCTTTTTCAGCTATGGCGATGCGATGCTGCTCGCCCGCAAGGACAAGGCATGAGGTTCGAACTGCTCCGCCGTGATGGGCAGGCGCGCCGGGGGCGCCTGACGCTTGCCCACGGCATCGTCGAGACGCCGATCTTCATGCCGGTTGGAACCTACGGCACCGTAAAGGCGATGACGCCGACCATGCTTGAGGAGGTCGGTGCGCAGATCATCCTTGGCAACACGTTCCATCTGTGGCTACGGCCAGGGACGGCCGTCGTGAACAACTTTGGCGGACTGCATCGCTTCATGGGATGGAACGGGCCTATCCTGACCGATTCGGGAGGCTTTCAGGTCTGGTCGCTCGGCGACCTGCGGCGAATCAGCGAAGAAGGCGTGCACTTCGCATCGCCGATCAACGGCGACCGCCTGTTCCTGTCGCCGGAGGTGTCGATGCAGATCCAGCATGCGCTGGCCTCGGATGTCGTCATGCAACTGGACGAGTGCACGCCGTGGGATGTTCCGCCGGCCGAGGCGGAGCGCTCGCTCGAGATGAGCCTGCGCTGGGCAAGGCGATCGAAGGCCGAGCATGAGCGCCTGGGAAACTCCAACGCGCTCTTTGGCATCGTGCAAGGTACCGTCCACACGGCGCTACGCGAACGCTCGCTGGCCGGCTTGCTCGAGATCGGCTTCGACGGCATCGCCGTCGGCGGGCTTTCGGTGGGCGAGCCCAAGGAGGAGATGCACAAGGTGCTCGACTTTATTGGCCCGCGACTGCCGGCGGACAAACCGCACTACTTGATGGGGGTGGGGACGCCGGAAGATCTGGTGTATGCAGTCGGCCGCGGGATCGACATGTTCGACTGCGTCATGCCGACGCGCAACGCACGCAACGGTTGGCTGTTCACCCGCTTCGGCGATGTCAAGCTGAAGAACGCCCGCCACCGTGACGATCCGCGGCCGCTTGACGAAAGCTGCCGCTGCTACACCTGTCGCCACTTCAGTCGCGCCTACCTGCATCATCTGCACCGCAGCGGCGAGATTCTCGGTGCGATGCTGAACACGCTTCACAACCTGCACTACTACCTGACACTGGCGTCCGAGATGCGGCAGGCGATCGCGGCGGGCCAATGGCTTGCCTTCGAGCGCCAGTTCCACGCCGACCGGGCGCGCGATGACGACGCCCGGTGAACGCGGGCGGCGGCGGTCGGCGGCCGACAGGGATGCCGGGGCGCCGCCTTAGAATGGCAGACTGAGCTTCGCGCGTCGCCCCGACCTCCGCAAGGCCTGGCCGCTCATCCTTCGGACGATCCGGTGAGGCCTCTTGCCGGTGGCGCCGCTATCTCCGAGGCTGCTCCGCCCGGTTGGCTGGAACGAACCTTTGGCGGCTGCTCGGGGGCATCCAATGACTGTCACAGGATTCAATCCATGATCGGAACTGCCTACGCACAGGCCGCCGGTGGCGCAACCGGCAACGAATGGTTGTCGCTTCTTCCCATGATCGCGATCTTCGTCGTGTTCTATTTCCTGCTGATCCGGCCGCAACAGAAGCGTGTCAAGGAGCAGCGCGCGATGATCGAAGCTTTGCAGAAGGGGGACGAAGTGGTCACTGCAGGTGGGCTGGTCGGGCGAATCACCAAGCTCGATGAGAACTACGTGTCGCTCGAAACGGCCGGCGGGACGACCTTCGCCGTCCAGCGCAGTGCCGTCTCGGCGCTGTTGCCCAAGGGCTCGTTGAAGAGCATCTGAATTCCGCAGGCCCCGCGCGGTCTGCGGCGATGTGACCTCCGCCCGGCACCCGAAAGTCGTCATGAATCGATATCCCCTCTGGAAGTACGTGGTGATGGCGGTCGCCTTTGCGATCGGCCTGCTCTACACGCTCCCCAACTTCTTTCCGCAGGTGCCGGCGGTCCAGGTCTCGACCAGCCGCGCAGCAGTGAAGCTCGACCAGGCACTGCTCGCGCGGGTCGAGAAGACGCTCAAGGGTGCGGACTTACCGGTCGCCTCGACGCTCCTGGAACCGAGTGGTGTCCACGTCCGGTTCACCGGCGGCGACACGGTGACCCAGCTCAAGGCCAAGGACGTTCTGATCCGCGAGCTGAACGCTGGCGCTGCGGACGGTACTGGACCATACATCGTGGCGCTCACCAACGAAACCACGACCCCGCACTGGATGCAGTCGCTCAACGCGTTGCCGATGTTTCTCGGCCTCGATCTGCGCGGCGGCGTGCACTTCTTGATGCAGGTCGACATGAAGCAGGCGCTGGACCGTGCGGCTGACCGCAATGCGGCGGACCTGCGCTCGCTGCTGCGCGAGAAGCGTATCCAGTATGCCGGAGCGGACAAGGCGGGGGATGCGATCGTCGTTCGCTTCACCGCCGTTGCTGAACGCGACAAGGCCAAGGACGCCATCACGCTGGCGAATGCCGATCTGCTGGTGCGTGAGGACGGCGCGGGCACCGACCTGCGCCTCGTCGTGTCGCTGAAAGAGGAGGCCAAGAAGAAGCTGGCGGACGCGGCTATCGAGCAGAACCAGAAGGTGCTCAACAACCGCATCAATGCGCTTGGCCTTACCGAACCCATCATCCAGCGCCAGGGCATCGATCGCATCGTGATCCAGGTGCCGGGGGCTTCCGATCCGGCGCGACTTAAGGAGATCATCGGTCGCACCGGAACGCTCGAACTGCGGATGGTCGAGGCCGACAGCCGGCGCAACAGCGCGATGCTCGACGCAGCCCGCGCCGGTAGCGTGCCCTTCGGCACCGAACTCGTGACCGATCGCACTGGCGAGCAGATACTCGTCAAGAAGCAGTACGTCATTACCGGCGAGCGGATCACCGGTGCCGAGCCCGCTTTCGACAGCCAGACCAATCAACCGATCGTGCGCGTGCAGACGGATGGGCAGGGCGCGCGGGTGCTGCGTGACATCACCAGCCAGAACATCGGTAACCGCATGGCCATCCTGCTGATCGAAAAGGGTAAGCCGGAAGTCATCACGGCGCCGACCATCCAGGGTGAGCTCGGCGTCAACTTCCAGATCAGCGGCAGCATGACGACGCGGGAGACGAGTGACATCGCCCTCCTGATCCGCTCCGGGTCGATTGCGGCACCGATGGAGATCATCGAGGAGCGCACGGTCGGACCGAGCCTCGGGGCCGAGAACATCGAGCGCGGCTTCAATTCGGTGCAATGGGGCTTCATCGCGCTCACGCTGTTCATCGTCGTCTACTACATGGTGATGGGGCTGATCTCGGCGTTGGCCCTGGCGGTCAACCTGCTGCTGCTGGTCGCGCTGCTCTCCATGCTGCAAGCCACCTTGACGCTGCCGGGTATCGCCGCCATCGCCCTCACGCTCGGCATGGCGATCGACGCCAACGTGCTGATCAACGAGCGGATCCGCGAGGAACTGCGCGCCGGCCTCAAGCCGCAAGAGGCGATCGCGGCTGGCTTCGATCGCGCCTGGGCAACCATCCTGGACTCGAACATCACCACGCTCATCGCCGGCATCGCGCTGTTCGTCTTCGGCACTGGGCCGGTGAAGGGCTTTGCCGTCGTGCACTGCCTCGGCATCCTGACCTCGATGTTCTCTGCGGTCTTCTTCGCCCGCGGGATCGTCAATCTGGTCTATGGCCGCCGGAAGAGACTCGAGAAGATCTCGATCGGCACCGTGTGGCGTCCCGATGGCGCCACGAGGCCTCCGTCGGTGAGCGCGGCAGGCGCGGTAGTGCCCGAGGACGATCGCGCGGCCCGGCCGGAACGGACGTAACCAGGAAAGACACGGAGCAGACAGATGGAGTTTTTCCGGTTCCGCCGCGACATCCCCTTCATGAAGCACGCGCTCGCGTTCAATATCGTGAGCGTGCTGACCTTCCTGTTCGCCGTTTGGGCGCTGACGTTTCGCGGCCTCAACTTTGGCATCGACTTCGCCGGCGGAACGGTCGCCGAGATCCGCTTTGCTCAGCCGGCGAACGTTGCCGAGGTGCGCAAGGCCGTCGAATCGCTCGCCACCGGCGAGGCGTTTGTGCAGAACTTCGGCACACCGAACGACATCCTCGTCCGGTTGCCGATCATGCCGAACGTGTCAAACGCCCAGGTCAGCGAGCGTCTGTTCACTGCGATCTGTGGCTCGCGGACGCTGAACGATGCCAAGAACGCCTGTGGCGAGGGGGCGGCGCGCGTCGAACTGCAGCGGGTGGAGTTCGTGGGACCGCAGGTCGGACGCGAACTGTTCGAGAGTGGCGCCCTCGCGCTCGCCCTCGTGATCATCGGGATCATGGGCTATCTGTCGCTGCGCTTCGAGTGGCGCTTTGCGGTGGCGGCAATCATCGCCAACCTGCATGACGTGGTGATCATCCTCGGCCTGTTTGCTTTCTTCCAATGGGAGTTCAACCTGCCGGTACTGGCTGCCACGCTCGCCATCCTCGGCTATTCAGTCAACGAGTCCGTCGTGATTGCCGACCGTATTCGTGAGAATTTCCGCAAGATGCGCAAGGCGTCGGTCGAATCGATCATCGACAATGCAATCACCAGCACGATCAGCCGGACCGTGATCACCCACGGTTCGACGCAGATCATGGTGCTCTCGATGCTGATTTTCGGTGGCGAAACGCTGTTCTACTTTTCGCTCGCGCTGACCATTGGCATCCTGTTCGGCATCTACTCCTCGGTGCTTGTGATGGCGCCGCTCGTGCGCTGGCTCGGGGTCTCGCGGGAGAACCTCGTGAAACCCGAGCGCCCGAAGGACCCGCTCGAAGCCGAGAAGATCCTGCCCTGATGCGGGCTGCGCATGGAAGCCCTGACCGATCTGGCAGCACTCGCCTGGAGCTTTTTCACCCGGCTCGACCAGCACCTGTCGGCGCTCGCGCAAGCCTCTCCCTGGGGCTTCTTCGCCGTGGTGGCTTTGATCATCTTCGTCGAGACCGGCCTCGTGGTGATGCCGTTTCTTCCCGGGGATTCGCTGCTGTTCGTGGCAGGTACCGTGACCGCCGTCGCCGGCCTGCCTATCCATGGCCTGGTGATCCTGCTGATTGTGGCGGCCATCGCCGGCGATGCAGTCAACTACTGGGTCGGCAAACACATGGGCATGGCGGTGTTCGAGAGCGAAGACCCCCGCATGCGCCGAATCTTCCGCCGGGAGCATCTTGACCGCACGCAGGCCTTCTACGAGCGCTTTGGCGCGTTTTCGATCGTCGTCGGCCGCTTCGTGCCGATCGTACGTACCTTCGTCCCATTCCTGGCCGGCGTGGCGCGCATGTCCTACCCGCGATTCGCGCTTTACAACGTCGTCGGTGCGGTGCTGTGGATCACCTCCTTGACCTACGCCGGCTACCTGTTCGGTAATCTGCCCTGGGTCCGTGCCAACCTATCGTTGATCGTGATCGCGATCGTCATCCTGTCGGTGATGCCGATGGTCCTGAAGATCGTTCAGGAACGTCGGCGCGGGCGTGCCGTCCTGCCGGGAAACTGATACGGAAACGCTGAAAGACAGGCGTGCCGAGGCCAACGCCGCGCAACACGGCAGCTGGCCCGCGGCAGTGGCCTTTCAACAGCCTGGCAGGGGTTCCTCAATGCGGCGCAGGGCTTCTGTGGTACGTCCGGATTCCGCTGCGAACGCAATCACGCTGGCGCCGCTGTCTGCACAGCGTCGATGAACTGCTCGATTGCGGCGCGAACCTCGCGTGGACGTTCGGTCAGCGGCCAGTGATGGCACTCGATCGGCCGTATCTCGACATGCCGGATTTCAGCGAAGCGCTGCCGCAGTACGGTGCTGTCCTGAAACTCGGCGATGGTCGAGCAAAGGATCAGGGTCGGGCAGTTGATGGTGGCAAGCGATGGCAGCGGACGGAACATCTCGACGAGATCTTGCAGGTAGTTGGCCAGTGGCAAGTGGCGAAGGTCTTCGCGGACCGAGCTGTAGCGACGGACAAACGCGGCAAGCGCGGCCGGATCGGAGCTCTGCAGCGCGGCACGGGCCTCGCGATCGAGCGCCTCAAGATCGAGCGGTGTCAGCCTTCTTCGGTAAAGACCCAGCCGGTTGAGTCTGCGGACCAGCGCTGCAGCGCACGCAAGCAGCGGACCGAAGCGAACGATACGACGATGGGTCTGTGTGACCGCCTCGCGCAACAGCGGGTCGATCAGCACGAGACCGCAGACGCGCGCCGGAGCCACGGCGGCAGTCGCGAGCGCCACGCTCGCGCCCATGCTGTGACCGACCAGCCAGGCGGTGGCTTTACCCTCCGCATCCAGAATCGCGAGCAGATCGTCCTGCCATGTCGACCGCGTGAAGCGGTGGCGTGTCATCGACTCGCCGTGCCCGCGGAGGTCGATGCGGATCAGGTCGTGCCGGTTCTTCAGGCTCGTCTCACGTGTGAACTCGTTCCAGCGCGTCATGTTGCTTGCGAGTCCATGCAGCAGCACGACTGGCGGCGCGGGCGAGCCTGTTCGGGGAGGCTGTCGTGCCGGCGTCAGTCGCCAGACCAGTTCGGAACCGTCGCGGACGAGCGTCCCTCTCCGTTCCGCATCGCGAGCGCCCCAGCTCATCGCAGCGCCAGCCAGGACAGCGTGATCGCGAGCGTCAGCGCCGTTACCGGCAGTCCGATCCTGGCATGGGCACGCCAGCCGATGTCGATGCCCTCGCGACGTGCCAGATCGGCGACGATCAGGTTGGCAATCGACCCAACCAGCAGAAGATTGCCGGCGAGCGTTGTCGTCAGCGCCAGCACGATGCCTTGTGTTTCGCCGTGAAGATGCGGCAAAAGCAGCATCACCGCCGGCACGTTCGACACCATGTTGGACAGCCCAACCCCCAGTACGGTGAGGGGCAGGAGATCGCCCGGTGCAATGCCGCGAGCGACCAACCAGGCGACGGCTTCGGCCGCGAGACCCGTCTGCTCGAAAGCGCGGTTGACGACAAACAGACCCATGAAGAGGACGAGCAGCGACCAGTCAACATAACCCATCACCTCCGCGGAGTGGAGTCGCCGCGAAAGCAGCAAGACGCCGGCTGCGACCAGCGCCACCACCTCATGCGGCCAGCTGGTCAGCAGGAACGCCGCGAGAACGACAGTCACGACGACGAGTCCCTTGGCGGATTGGCCGCGATCGAGTGGAGGCTCCGCGGTGGAGGCGGCCGCTCGAGTCGGCGGCAGGCGAGGCTGCTCGCCCCGACCGGTCGCAAACGCCAGCCAGAGCCAGATGGCGCCGAGTCCGAGCAGGGCAGGTGGTGCGGCGGCTGCCAGATAGCGGCCGAAATTGAGCCCCATGACGCTGCCGATCAGCATGTTCTGCGGATTGCCGATCAGGGTGGCCGCCGAGCCGACGTTGGCCGCACAGGCCAGGCCGACCAGGAACGGGATCGGATCCAGTCCGCGTTCGAGGCAGATACGCGCGACCACCGGGGTCATCGCAAGACAGATCACGTCGTTCGAGAACACGGCCGAAAGCGCACCGGCGACGAAGATCAGTGCAGCCAGCAGTGCCCGGCGCGACCACGCCTGCTGCGCGATGCCATGCGCGATGGCGCCATAGAAGCCGCCGAGGCGCATCTGCGCCGAGATCACCATGAAGGAAAAGAGCAGCAGAATGGTCGGTAGATCGATGGCGCGAGCGGCGGTTGCCACATCCATGGCGCCGAGTCCGATCATCGCGATCGCACCGAGCAGCGCGATGCCGGCCCGATCCAACTTGAGCCGCGGCAGCCCGCCCAGGAACATGCCCAGATATACGATCGCGAAGACTGTGACGACGCCCCAGTGGAGGGCGTTGGCTGACGCAGCGGGCGTCTCGATCAGTGCCGTTGCGGGCGTCATCGGCACATTTTGCCCGCTGAGTTCTGGCGCGGCCGCGCGCCGAAGTTCGCTCGTCGGCCGCAAGTGCCACGATGGCGCCGGAGGACGGCCGCACGGCCTGTCCCGAAACGACGCGGGGCAGACGAGAGAGCGCTGCGCGAGAGGCGGGCCGCGCGCGCAACGCCGCGAAGGAAACGCTGAATAAACTGCTGCGCGGGCGAATCGCTGCGTCGCGCTGCGTTGGCTCTGGCACGCCTGCCTCTGGGCAGGCTTAACCTTGGTTTCGCCGAGGTTGAGCTACGCCGCAACTGCGTTGTCGCTTTCTCGCCTATCTACTTGACATGTCTCGGTCGCTGCGCTTGGGTGTGCCTCGCGCTTCATCCCGCTCGCCGCCTTCTTCGGCGTTTTCTCGGGGGATGCGTCAGGCCACCGGCTTGAATTCGTAACCGTTGCCGAGCCTTTCGAGCATCCCGAATGCCGGGAACGGGAAGTGGTAGCCGCCCACCATCATCTTTTCGCTGACGATCATGTCGAAGACGCGCCGGCGGGTGACGCGCGCCGCCTCCGCGTCCATGTCGAATTGCACCGCCCAGTCAGGGTTGCGTGCGAAGAGTTGCGGGATATTCGTCAGGTCGGCAACGAAGGCGAACTTCTCACCACGGCTCTGTACGGTGAAGAGGGAGTGGCCGGGCGTGTGACCGTACGCCGCCATGCTCATGATGCCCGGCGCGACTTCGCTGCCGGGCTGGAACTGGACCAACTGGTCGGGGCCGAGCCCGCCAAACACGCGTCGTGCGGCCTGAAAGGCGCCGCGCATGGCCTCCGGCGCAGCGTTCATCCGCGCATCGTCCATCCAGAAAGCGTGCTCGGGCGCCGGCACCATGATGCGGGCCTTCGGATAGACCAATTGCCCTGCCCTGTTCCGTACCCCATTGATATGGTCGCCGTGGTAGTGGCTGATCAGGACCGTATCGATGTCCTCGGGCTTGAAGCCGGCAGCGTTCAGGTTGGAAAGCAAGCGTCCGGTGGTCGGAGGGCCGTTGTCGGCAAAGCCGCTGTCCATCAGGATGCGGCGGTTGCCGGCCACGACCAGGAAGGCCGTGAAGGGAATGTCGATGTACTCCGTTGGCAGGTTTTGCGCCTTCAGCAGGGCCTGCACCTGGTCGAGCGGCGCGTTGCGGACGAATTCGGCAGCCAGTGGCCGACGCAGTACACCATCGTTCAGGGCGATGATTTCCATATCGCCAAGCTTCTGGCGACGGAATCCGACTTGGACAACACTGGGCGCACCCAGGTTGGGGGCGTTTTGCGCCACGAGCGGAAAATACGCTGTGCCTGCATACGTTGCGATGGCAGCTCCGCTGCCGATCAGCAGATCTCGACGGGTCAGCATGAAGATCCTCCGGAGGGGGGTTGAAACACTTCGATTAGAGCGGACGTTGGCGGCCTTGTCCATGACAAAACTCGATCACGCTTGATCGCCGAATCCGTTCGAACGACGGCTCTGGCGCGCTCTCTTGCCCCTTCCGGCGCAGCAAGATCAACCGAGTGGCAACGACTCAAAGGGAACGCACGACCGCGACCGGATCGCCTTCTCCGCTGCGCGCACGGGCGAGGGCACGATCCAGCCGTGTCAGCAGCGTGAGGACGTGACTCTCGCCGCTGCCGCGGCCGTACAGCACACCCACGGGCGGCGGGGCAACGCGCAGGTGCGGCATACGTTCTTGGCAATCAGCGACGAATCGATCGCGCAGGGCCTGCGCGATTCGGGCACCGCGAAGATCTCCGACGCCGGGGCAGAAGAGAAGCAGTTCTCCGGTTCCATAGTCGGTGATCGGATCTCGCTGCCGGGAAGCGCTGCGCACGGCGGCGATGAGGACGCCGCGAACCATGTCGGCTGCATGTCTTCCATGTTCGCTCTGCAACGCGATCAAGGGGCTGGTGTCGACCATCAGCAGGCAGAAGGGCGAGGTCGGGGACTCGCTTGCGAACGATGCGATGGCGTCTTCGAACACGCTACGGGCTACCAGCCCACTGCGTACGTCAACCTGCGCCGCGCGTACGCGTCGTGCCGCCAGCGTCTGTTGATCGACGACCCGGGCGGCGAGGGTCATCAGGCGCTCCTCGTCGCGGCGCACCCGCGCGCGCAGTTGGCGCAGTTCCATCGCCCACTGTGCAGCGACCAGCCGTCCGTCGCGCTGCATCGAACGCACGTCCTCCTTTGCCCGCTGATAGGCGGCGAGGGCATGGCCGGCCGTTCTGGTGTCGCCTTCCTGGAGGGCTGCCCGGGTGGCAAGCAGGGCCGCGTCGGCGGCGTAGGTGTGCAGATGACGTACCTGGGATTCGTGTAACGCGCCAAGCGCCAAATCCAGTACCGGCTTCCAGTGTCCCGACTCGGTCAACGCCGTCGCCAGGTCGATGCTGGTGCGGATCCGGAGGGGAGGGAGGTGTTCGATGCCGGGCGCCGCTAGGGCCTGGCGAAACGCTCGCGTGGCGGGTAACCAGCGCCGCATGCGCAGCAGGATGTCTCCGCGTGTGTGCGCGATCTGCGGTAGCCAGCGCGTGTCAGGTGCGCCGAGCAACATGCGCTCGGCGCGCTCCAACTCAGCCAGCGCCGTATCGCCGCGTCCCGACCGGCTCAAGGTCAGGGCGCGATGAATCAGTGCCTCGGCGGCCAATCCCTGGTCGTGCAGATGCAGCGCATCGCGGTGGGCTTCGGCGAGCAGGTTGAGCGCTGATTCACTATCGCCCTGCAGACCGAAAGCAGTTCCCAGCCCGATCAGTGCATGCACGCGCACGGCCGATGGCGCCTCGCTGGCGCAGGCGTCGCGTACCGTCTCGAAACGGTCGATGGCGGCGTTCGGATTGTCCAGACCGAGATGCGCTTTGCCGGCCAGGACGAAAAATTGCAACCGATGCGCCCGATCGCCGAGGCGACCCGCTTCCTCTTCGCCTCGTCGTGCGAGTCGCAAACTGTAGAGCCAGTGTCCTGACTCGAGCGCAGCGAGCGCGGTCGTCAAGTCATACGCAATCGGCGCCGGCTGGGGCGCGAACGGGGCGCCCGCGCGCAGATCCTCGTTGTGCGGTCGGTCGTCGCGTCGCCGACGGGCCGCCCGCAGCGCGCCGGGGCCTGCATCCGGTGGCGCCGAGGGATCGGTCGATGGACGGCTCAATGCGCTCTCCGCGATTCGAATAGCCTGTCAACTGCGTGTGCGACCCACCGGAAGCGATCCACCGGCGGCATCCAAACGGACAGGCCGATCGGGTCTGCCGCGTCATACCATCACGCAATCGTACACCTGACTTACCTTCCACGCCCAAACAGCGCCGCGAGTCCCGCAATGCCGCTGCTTGCTCTCCTCATTCTGAGCGTCGCCCTGCTCGGAGCCGTCGACCACTGGCGCATGCGGGAAGTCCATCGGTCGCCGGGCATGCTCGTTGCCGCGGAACCGGTCCAGCACCCGCTCGATACCATGGCTCCGTTCGAGCATCTCGGCCACGCACTCCAACCCCGTGCGCGCATCGCTTTGACCGCCAGGGTTCTATCGGGTGAGCGCTACTGGGTTGATCGCGGGTCGCGCCTGATGCCGCGCGACCTCGCGCTCGGCTGGTCGTCGATGTCGGACACCGCAACACTCGGCCAATTCCGGATCCAACAGCGGGGGCGCTTCTACTTCTATCGGCCGCTCATGCCCCTCTCGGCCGACGACATGATGGTGGCGGCGCGCAGCAGCGCCAACATGCATCTGATTCCCGCCACGCGGGCGATCCGTCGTGCGATTCTGCGTGCTCGCGTCGGGCAACTCGTCGAAATCGAGGGAGTGCTGGTGGACGTGCGTGGACCTGACGGGTGGCAGCTTCGTACATCGATGACACGTGACGATACCGGCGCCGGCGCCTGCGAGATCATCTTCGTGGAGCACTTCGCGGTGCGATAGCGTGCGCGTCAAGCAGTGCAGGGAGACAGGATGTCTCGATCCACGACAGCCGGGCACGGAGGCGACGGTCAGGGAGACGCTGAAGAAAGCAGCGAGCGGGATGAAGCGCAAGGCGCACGGAGCGCAGCGACCGAAGACTTATCAAATAGATAGGCGAGGGAGCGACAACGCAGTTGCGGCGCAAGCCAAAACGAAGTTTTGGCGAAGGCTTACATCGTTGAGGCCGATGTGAAGCGAAGCGGCCGGAGCCAACACCGCGCAACACAGCAGATGGCCCACCGCAGCAGTTTTCAACAGCCCGTTAGGATAGTGGTATTGCGCGAAATCGAATCGCGGCAACGCGCCCAACGCTCCATCTGAAAGTCGGCCCGCGCCTGCGACGGGCCGAAGTTCAAACGCGGCCTAACCGAGAGCGAACGCTCACTTGGCCAGTTCGTTCATGGTTGCCTGGTCGAGCTGGCCGGTCACCGGAATGCGCCGATCGCGCTGGAAGGCACGCAACTGTTCGACGGTACGCCGACCGAGCATGCCGTCGGGCGTGCCGACGTTGTAGCCCAGCTTGTTCAATTTTTCCTGCGCGGCGGTCATGCTCATCGTGACATTGCCGGTCGAAGATGGCCCGGCCGCCTGCGATGCCGCGATGGGTGCGCCCTGCTGCTGCGAACTGCCTTCGACGGTCAGGCGTCCGCCGGTGCCCATGCCGCGGTCGCCCATCGACTGCGGCGTGTAGTTCTTCACCGCCTTAATGATGTTGTTGTAGGCGTCGGTGAATGCGGCGCTGACGACCTTGCCTTGCGGTGTATTGGTGTACCCGCCCACTCCGCCGAGACCGGACGAGCCGACGAGAAGACCGCCGAGATTGAAGTCGGTGTTCGACGAGGAACCCTCGGCAGCGGCGACCTGGACGCCCGAGCGGTTGTCGACCAGGGTCAGCATCACTGCCGCTTCGTTGGTCCGGATCGATCCTGCGACGGCGCCGATGGCGCCCAGGCGGCCTCCAAAGCCGCCGAGTGCCGCTCCGAGCCCGCTGGTGCCTCGGGCGCTGACCAGAACCTCGGGTGTCAGCGAATAGTCCGCCGCAACCATCTGGCCCTGACCGAAGTTGGAGTTCTGACGCAGCTCGCCCGATCGCTGAAGCGCCCGCTCCTGTTGCATGTTGTTCATCGCGCGACCGCGTTCGACGACGATGAAGCAGTTGGACTGCTGAATCAGCAGCCGAAGGACGGGGGCTGTTGACCCTAGCCGGTAGTTCTCGACGTACCAGCGATACCAGTCGAGGGATTGGTCCTCGACGAGCGCAATCGTTCCCATTGGGCGATCGCAGCGCCCGAGCTGAGCGTTGACGTTCTGGGCCGCTGCCCCGCCTGCCGAACCGGTGGCCGCGGTCCTGGCGCTGTCGGAGCCGAGCTTGGGCTGGGTGGCCTCACAGCCGGCCAGCGCCACCGCTGTCGCCGTGAGTGTCAATGCAAGAATTCGAGACATGGTCGCTCCCTTGAATGCTGTCGGGCATTCGGATAGACGTCATGCCCGCGCAGATCGTGACAAGGCCGCAGCGGCCGCGCGCTGCGGAAGTTCATGAACCCCCGATCATAGTCGACCGGGATGGCATCGTTGCTGATCTGATGAAGATTCCGCTCACCGCCGCGCGCCTTGGGGCGAAACTGCTCCAGGGGCTCGTGATCTCGCAAACCACTTACCGCCGTGCGCAACCCGAAGGGCGGCGCGAAATCAATCGTCGATGGTCGCGCGAACTGCTCCGTATCGCCGGAATCAGCGTGCGAACCATCGGTTTTCCGGATACCGCCGAGCGTCCGGTGACGCTGGTTGCCAATCACATTTCGTGGGCGGACATCTTTGCCCTCAACAGCCAGCGGGCCTGCCACTTCATCGCCAAGAGGGAACTGAGGCAGTGGCCTGTGGCTGGCCGCCTGCTCGAGAACGTCGGGACTGTGTTCATCGATCGCAGTAATCGGCGTGAAACGCATCGCTTGGCGTCCGTGATTCACGGATTGATGGAGGCCGGAGAGACGGTTGCAGTGTTTCCCGAGGGCACGACCAGCCGCGGCAGCGATGTACTCAAGTTTCACGCATCGTTGCTCGAACCCGTCGTCGCTGCGGGCGGCGAGGTCTGGGTCGTTGCGATCCGCTACGTCGGGGCTGGTGGACGTTGGACCGATGCAGCGGCCTATGTCGATGATATGACGCTCATCGACTCACTGCGCGCGCTTGCTCGTGCCGGGCCCGTCACGGCCGAAGTCCGCTTTCTGGAAGCCATCGCCTGTCGGGGGCTGCATCGGCGCGCCGTCGCCGAGCGCGCCGAGACACTCATTCGCGCGGCGGTGCGCGGGTCGGCGCCGGGCACAGCTCAGCCTCCTGTTCGGACTGGCTGACGGCTCGGGACCTGAAAGATGGCGCGATCGGCGAGTCGGAAAGCTGTCAGTGTTCCGCCCCAGAGACAGCCTGAATCGAGCAAGGCGACGTTCGGCCAAAGTCGCAGTCCCTCGCTCGACCAGTGACCCGCCACAAGCCGGCGGTTGCGGCTTCCGCGGTGCGCATGCAGAAACCATGCGCCGAATCCCTCCGGCGCGTGGTGGGCATCCCGCTTCTCGCCGAGTTCGAGGGCGGAGTTCGCGCTCACGAAGCGCATGCGGGCGAAGGCGTTCACGATCCAGCGCGCGCGCGACATGCCGTCCAGATCGTCTCTCCAGCCCCGGGGTTCATTGCCGAACAGGTCTCGCAAGAATGCTCGCCAGTCGGGGCCACGCAGCGCGACCTCGATCTCGTTGGCGAATGCCCGGGAATGCTCGATCGTCCAGGCGGGTGGTAACCCGGCGTGGATGATCGTGACATCCTCGAGATCGAGCAGAAGCGGGCGCGTGCGCAGCCATTCGATCAGGGCCGGCGCATCAGGCGCGGTCAGTACGTCCTCGAGCGTGTCGCCCGGGTGCGGTCGGACGAGTCCAGCCGCCGCCATCAACAAATAGAAATCGTGGTTGCCGAGCACGCTGTCGGCCGCGCCCGCTTGCCACAGATTGCTGACTCGCCGTAGCACCCGCGCGGACGCTGGGCCCCGGTTCACGAGATCGCCCACAAAGATTGCGCGGTCGTTGGCGGGGTCGAAACGGACGAGGTCGAGCAGGGCTTCCAGCTCATCCGCGCAGCCCTGTACGTCGCCGATCACATAGGTGCTCATCGGCGGCCGAAAAAGAAAAACGCGCCGTGAGGCGCGTTTCCAGAAGCCCGCCGATTCATCGCGACTTCGCGACCTGATAGTCGACGGCGGCCTTGACCTCGTCGTCCGTGAGACTCGAATTACCACCTCGTGCAGGCATCGTCTTGAAGCCTTCGATCGAGTGCTTGTAGAGCACGTTCACGCCCTGCGCGATGCGCGCCGCCCAGGCTGCTTTGTCGCCCGTCTTGGGGGCGCCCGCTACGCCAGCGCCATGACAGGCTGCGCAGGCCAACTGATGAATCTCCTCGCCGCTGCGCGCCTTGGCCACTGCTGCGACGACGGCGGGCGCAGCCGCGGGCGGCGGCGCTCCGCCGTCCGCCTTGACCAATTCGCCGATCGGCCGGATGCGTTGTTCCACGCTCGCGGGCGCTTCATTGCGGTCGATGCGTTTGCTGCCAGTGACAAGATAGGCCCCCATAAGTGCCAGCGCGACGGGTGTCACCAGAGCAATCGTGGCCGCGACGATCAACTGCTTCGGGGTCTTGATGAGGTTGCCGTGTCCGTCACTCATGGGCATGCAATGCAAATAGGGTGGTCGGCCTGCGCCGGAGCGGTCGAGCCCTCTGCCGATGGGCGTTGCCGTGCCGCCGCGGGCAGATGCAACGGCAGCCACAGACACGAAACACGAGACCGAATCCGACTGAACGTCACATTATAGGAAGCTCACGAGCGCCAATGCGCGCCACCTATAATCCTTGCCAGGCGCCCGTAGCTCAGCCGGATAGAGTGTTGGTTTCCGAAGCCAAAGGTCACAGGTTCGACTCCTGTCGGGCGCGCCAGACGACCAGCGACCCCAGTCCGCTGGCGTTTCGGCATCCAAGCCCGGCGATGGGAGCCACGCCTTCGCGAGCTACGCTTTCGCTTGCGTTGACCTGAACGGTTCGGGCGCCACGGCTCGATGGCCTAAATTGTTGGATCAGGCCGGCCACTGCGGACATCCCGCCCAATCCGGCGGGTCATCGCACCGCGACCGGTCGGAACCGCGGCCTGATGCAGGTGTCTGCCGGGTTTCCATGGGGACGGCCCGGCGAGCGCTGCTGCAGGCTATTTGCCAGCCGTCGTGTCCTTCAGGGACGCTGCTTCGCGGTTCATCAGACTGAATCCCCCGACCGGCTTGATGGCCGCTTCCTGCTCTTTGGCAGGCGCCGGCGCGGGAAACCACGTGCGCGTGACGGCCAAGGCGGCCACGAGCGCTACGGCGACCGGAATCACGAATGCCAGAATGGCGACGACGATCAATTGCCGGGGGGTCTTGATGAAGGATTCTTCGTGCGATTGGCTCATGTGGCGAACGGGTCGGAAGAGGATGCGCGCGAAGCGTAGCCGCGTTGGGGTCAGATTTCCGCGTAGAGCGGTAGCGTGAGAAACTCCTCGAATATGTCCTGAGTGCTCATCTGGACGAAGATTTCGGCCGCGCGGTCGAATTTGCCATTCGCTCCGGTGGCCTTGACCTTGGCCAGTTCCTCCGGCACGAGACCCCGTACGAGATCAGCGGTCACTTTGCGGCCATCTTCGAGCACGCCTTTGGGCGAACGAATCCACTGCCACACTTGCGACCGACTGATCTCGGCGGTGGCGGCATCCTCCATCAGGTTGTGGATCGGCACGCAGCCGTTGCCTGCCAGCCAGGCGCCGAGGTAGTGGATGCCGACATTGATGTTCATGCGCAAGCCGGCTTCCGTGATGGGCGTCTCGGGCTTGAAATCGAGCAGGTCGGCGGCGCTGACGTGGACGTCGTCGCGCTGCCGGTCCCACTGGTTCGGGCGGTCTCCCAGAACGGCCTTGAACTCCGTCATTGCGGCTTCGACCAGCCCCGGGTGAGCGACCCATCCGCCGTCGTAGCCGTCGGTCGCGTCCCGCCGCTTGTCGTTGATGATGCCCTGCATCGCAACGGCGTTCTTCTCCGGGTCGTTCTTGATCGGGATCAGTGCGCTCATGCCGCCGATCGCAGGCGCTCCCCGCTTGTGGCAGGTTTTGAGAAGCAGCAATGCGTAGGCTCGCATGAAGGGCGCGGTCATCGTCACCTTGGCGCGGTCAGCCAGGCAGAAGTCGCGATCGAGCTTGAATTTCTTGATGCAGGAGAAGATGTAGTCCCAGCGACCCGCGTTCAGCCCGGCCGAGTGCTCGCGCAATTCGTAGAGGATCTCCTCCATCTCGAAGGCCGCCAGGATGGTTTCGATCAGCACGGTTGCCTTGATGGTGCCGCGCGGCAGACCCAGCGCGTCTTGCGCCGCGCAAAAGATGTCGTTCCACAGGCGTGCCTCGAGATGTGATTCCATCTTGGGCAGGTAGAAGAAGGGCCCCGCTCCGCGCGCGATCTGCTCCTTCGCGTTGTGGAAGAAGAACAGGGCGAAGTCGAAAATGCCACCAGAGACGCGCTGACCGTCGACCAGCAGATGCTTTTCGTCCAGATGCCAGCCGCGCGGACGCACCTGCAGCGTTGCGATGCGGTCGTTCAGGCGGTAGGTCTTGCCGTTCTGTTCCAGCGTCAGTTCGCGGCGAATCGCGCGTTTGAGATTGATCTGCCCCTGAATCTGGTTCTCCCATGAAGGTGCATTCGAGTCCTCGAAGTCCGTCATGTAGCTGTCGGCGCCGGAGTTGAACGCGTTGATGACCATCTTCGCCTCGACCGGGCCGGTGATTTCGACTCGCCGGCATTCGAGCGCTTTCGGCAGCGGTGCGATGCGCCAAGTCGGATCGTTGCGGATGTGGGCCGTCTCCGGCAGGAAATCCGGACGTTCGCCGGCGTCGAGCCGTCTCGCTCGCTCGACACGGGCGGCGAGAAGGGCCTGGCGGCGCGGCTCGAACTGCCTGTGGAGCTGGGCGACGAAGGCAAGCGCTTCGGTCGACAGAATCTCGGCGAAGGCGGGGGAAACTGGGGCGGTGATCGTGACGCCTGCAGGAAGGGAAGTGCTCATGGGTCAGACGAGATTGCGGAAAAAGCGGGTCAGGGGTGCAGCAAACCCGCGCCGGGGATGACGCGGCGTGAGGAGTTCATCGGCGAAGGGTACGCGGGTAGCGAACGGGCAGCGCAGCAAGCCAGGCGATCGTCCTTCGAGACGCCAATCAGTGCGGCGCGCAGGGCACTTCGCTGCGGGTGGCAGCGATTACCGAATATTCTCGCATATTCGGAAACCAATTCCGCCCAGTGAAACCCGGAGTTTCGTTTTGCTTCTGTTAGGAAAACGCTGAAGAAAGCAGCGAGCGGGATGAAGCGCAAGGCGCCCGGAGCGCAGCGACCGAGAAAACGAGCGAAGCGAGTTTCAGCGAAGGCTAACCTTC
>OGCL01000197.1_pt1 | contig 68584 bp, 70 predicted proteins | sample 1570041 | NCBI WGS metagenome assembly OGCL01 (sample SAMN06266162, study PRJEB24511) | hot springs metagenome | isolation source: Hot spring water | place: South Africa: Limpopo | collected 2015-06-22
AGTTCGTTACGTTCGACCAGCTCGATTACAACCCCTGGCTTGATGTGATCGCGCAACAGCCGCCACGGCGCGAGAATCAGGGACGAGTACTCCATGTTGCAGTGAATGCGAAGCCCGGTTCTGTCCGCAAGATAGGCCGCATATTCCAGCGCCGCGATATCCAGTTCGAGCATCTCCACCTCGTCGTCGAAGTTCGGCAATCTTCGACTGAGGATTTCCAGGGCGCAGATCTCGAGTGTTTCGGCTGCGAGGATTGATTGCGTGTAGAAACGCGGCGTGTTAATGGAACCCATCTACAACCTTTTCTGAAGATGACCGACCCACAGCCACATGGAGACGGCAATGAAGCAGATCACGAGGGGCGCGGCGATGATCGGCATCGGAACAGGCAGACCTAGCCACAAAACGACTGCGACACTCACGAGTCGAAAGAAATGGACACCGATCTTGTGTCGGATGGGACTCTGCGAGATGAACGCCGTCTTGCGGATCTCTCGCACGTAAAATCCATCCACGGAGGCCGCGAGGATCAACGGAATACCCAGCAGCGACCACATGAGAAGTGCCGCCGTACGATAGGCCACTAGGTTCGCCCAGAGCAGGCTTGCGTAGATGCGGCCTTTCAGCCAGTGCTCAATCTGGCTGTCACCAAGGCTGTCCGCGCCTTTTTTCGCATCTTCCGCGAGGGCGGCCAGCGTTCCGGCCACCTGCGCCTTTATCCAGCCATCCGACGACTCGCCGGCCCAGGACGACATTTGGTTCTGTTCCGACTGCCATGTCGCCTCCATGACCCGGATCGGGATCAGTGCCCAAATAGCGACCAGCCCGACGATCAGCAGCGTGGCGACGACCGTCCCCCACTCGCCTTTCTTTTGCTCTGGCCTCAGCATTCTTCACACCAAGATCGGAATGCGACCCTTGACCGTCCTGCCGCCGGAGAGTCTGGCGAAGTAGTGCAGGGGCGCTAGCTCGCTCAGGATCCCGGGTGGAATCAGGTCGGCCTCTTCTTCGCTTGCCTGCTCCTGGTAGGAGGCGGTATAGGTGTCATGGATGTTGGCATCCACGTTGTGGCCGTACCGGATCATCATGGTTCGCGCCTTGATCTTCGGGATGCCGTCGGCGATGTACTTCTGGGTCTCCGCATCGAGAACCCGAAGGGTGATCTTGTTGTTGGTGTTCGCCAGGACCTGGCGTGCCTTGTTCTCGTCGCCCAGGCGGGCGGCAAAGTCTGCGAAGGTCTGGGTGGCAATGAACATGCGGAAGCCGGCGCCTCGACCCTTGTTCAGGAGCTGGATCGTCGGCTGGTTGATGACCTCGGCCGCTTCATCGACAAAGACATTGATCGGCTTTCTCGACTCAACACCGTAGTTGTACCGGTCGCCAGCCACCGCCGTAAGATCGGCAAGAAGGATCGAGCCGATTGCGCTACCCACGGTGGCGTCGGCCAGGTTGTCCAAGCCTACGTAGATCACCTTGTCTGCGCGGATCACGCGGGCCATGTCGGTGACGAGCTTGTCGTGGCCGGCCTCGAAATCGGGTGAGAGGAGCTCCGTGAGCGGATCGCTGGTGAGCATCGACAGGATGGGGATCAGGGATGCCACCATCTTCTGGAAGTGATCCCGGTTGTGTTCGTAGGTCGAGATCAGGCCGTCGAGATCGACATTCTGGGCATCATGGATGACGATTTCCTTGTAGAAGGTGATGTAGGCGAGCAGCTGGTTGCCCTTGAACTGCTTCACAAAGCTGCTGACCCGGCTCTCCCAGTCGGGAACTTTGGTCTTGAAGTGCAAGCGAAGCGCCTTCAGCAGCAAATCGTCAGGGCCGCCCTCAATGTAGCGCCGCAACTGCACGAGGTTCGGTCGATGGCCGGTCGCGATGAGACCGTTCACGATGTCGTTGAGCACCTTCCATCCGAAGGCCGTGAAGGGGTCGGCGCCGGTTTCCGAGGGGATCAGTGCCGCAATCCGGCTGGCGAGTTCCGTTTTTCGGTTCCAATTACGCAGCGGATCGATGCAGGCGGACTTCTCCGGATGGGCCGGGTGGAAATAGATGAAGCGGTCAGGCTGGCCGATGGCTTCGCAAACGCGCCTCGCGTTCTCGGCGAGGCCGTGGTCGCCCTTCGGGTCGATGATGATGACCGGCTCGCCGCGCGCAATCGCCTGAGTGATCAGCAGATCGAAAAGGCGTGTCTTTCCAACGCCTGTCGCGCCGACGATCAGGGTGTGACCGTCCAGCATCGACAGGTCGATCTCCGCATCCTCCTCCTTGGCAAGGCCATGCAGCCAGTACGCGCCCTCCTTGTGGAGCGCATCCTTGCCAAGTTGGGCGGCCAACCCGCCATTGATGAGGGCGTGCATGCGGCTCGCCTCGAGGTCGGTCCACTGGAAACCCTTGCCAAGCCAAAGCGCGCTCTTGGCCTGAGCCTTGCGAGCCACCTCGATCATCGTCGGAATATCAATGAACTGTTTCTCGGATAGCCGGATCCTTGCCTTGTCCTGGCTGCGCTTCCATGCCTGGAGCGCACGGTATGCGCCAATCGACGTACAAAGCAGCGATGTCATGATGCCAAACCTCGTCGGCACGGGCAGCGTTTTTGTCACCGCAAGCGTGAGGGCGGATGCCCCCAGCCAGGTTGCCGCCATAGGCCATTCATAAACGGCCCGCCACGGGTTATCGAAATCATGCGACTCAAGCATTGCCTTCCCCCGGTTATCTTTCGCTTGAATTCATGCTGTGAATCCGGCGCAACTCCTGTCGAGCGGCTTCGGCCTGACGATGGTTGTTTCGAATGCGATCGATGATCGCCTGCTGGGCGGCACGTTCCCTCGACGCGCATTGCTCGCGGTACTCTCCCGATGCGGCGGCCCGATTGCAGGCGTAGGCATCTGTCAGCAGCTGCTCCCGGTCGGCATGGGAGAATGCGGCCCGAGAGCGTTGCGTGGGTGATGACTCAGAGAAAAAGGCATCCTGTCCGCTCAGCGAAACAACGGGCCATAGCAGCAGCGTGGCCGCAGCCGCCCGCATGGCCTTGATGCTCCGCCTAAATGCCTGCATCGGCGAGCATGGCCCGTGCTTTTTCGGTCAGGGTATTGACGGCCAGGCGATACCCACCGGATTCTTCATCGCGATACTCGGATATCAGGCTTGCCAGACTACGCTTGACCGCTTCGTAGCGAATATAGGGTTTGGAGACCAGCACCCGATTCACATCCAGCAGGCCATACCGCTTGACGTTGTGGCGCCACGCGGTGACGTACTTCCCAGGATGCCGGGTTGCCGCCAGACGGATCGTGCCGTCGGCCAGCGCGAGGGCGATGATGTAGCCACCTTCCGTGGAAGAGGCGGATGCCACTTTGACGTCGACGTACTCGGGTTTTCCATCGAAAAGCCATACGGGCAGTTTGTGGGTTGTCTTGTTCGGCTTCATGCGCAGAAAAATAGCACCGCGCGTTTTCGAATCCGGGTGTGAAAAGCATCCACAATTGCACTATTTAGCCGTCAGGAGGCTTCAACCCGTCGTCGATGCCTTCTCAAGCCGCTGTTCATTCTCGATGTTGGCTTGCCATCGCTCAGCAAGCGCAAGAATCGCTGGGTGAGACTTGATCGCATCGAGGTTTTCCCTGAATGTCGACATCAACTCATCAACAGGCTTTCCTTCGCGAACCGAGCGCCATGCAGCGTCATGCGGGATCTCACGCAACGCATCCCTGATCCAGTAGTCGAGACTATTTCTCCAGTTTCGCGTCTCCTCCTCAAGGTTGCGTCGCAGGTTGACCTCAAGGTGGTTCATTGCGCAGATCGCCACCTTATCGAGAACGGTCTCACCCGGCCAGGATTTCAGCAGTTCGCTTGCAATGACATAGGCCTTGGCGATGGCCTTTTCTTCCGCCTCTTCGGCGTGCTTGGCTTTCCTGGCGGCCAACGCGATCTCCCCTGCCTTCAGATCCAATACCGTCGCGGCTGCCAGCAGTTCCATTCGCTCCTCATCCGAAAGATCCATCTGACTGACCAAATTGCGCAATGCCGTCTCGGTTCTACGGATCTGTCCCGCCAGATTCTCGAGGTTCTTCGCTGTGCGCATTGTTTTGATTAAAGAAAGATTAAAAAAGATTAGGCGTTTTGTGGATAACTCATCCAGGCCATGTTTGGCATGGGTTTCCGGGCATCTGTGGATGAATTTCCGTACCCGCTATCCCTCTATTCCCGTACCCGCTATCCCTCTATTCCCGTACCCGCTATCCCTCTACCTCGTACCCGCTATCCCTGTAGTTGCGCTGCAAAACGCACCCGCTGTCCCTGTAGCCGGTACCCGCTATCCCTGTAGTCAATATCATCGGGACTACCCCTCTGTGGATAACTCCGTCTTTTGGGCGGTACCCGCTATCCCTGTAGCGCTCTGGCACGGCATCTGCTTTGTTTTGCTGACAACAAGGCAATCGTTCTCATCGATGCCGCAGGACCAGCCGGTGACCTCCGACAGCTCCGCGATGGCGCGGCGAAGCATCTGCCGAAACTTTCTGAGCTCCTCTGTATCGCTGCCGCAAAGATTCTTGATCGTCTCCACCTTGTAGCGGTAAGGGGTGCCGTGCGTCGAATAGAAGGCGTGGAGCCACTGGGCAAGCGGGTGTCGCCGCAGCGCCTTCCGCTCAACTGCATCCACGGTTGTCCAGCGGTTGCCGGTGAACAGGACAGCCAGGCGTGGATTGATCTCGATGAAGTACTCTTCGGTTACCTCGTCTTTTGTTCCGCCTTCAATCAATGGGCCAAAGTAGGTATTTGTGCCATTGGTGACGCGGATCAGGCAACCCGCCAGATCCAGCAGCGCATCGTTGAGCCATTTGCGATCACTGCCGCCGTTCGCCGACCGGTTGATGGCCTTGAGAAAGGCGTAGGCGCTGAAATGGATACGCTTGCCGGTTCCCTGCCGGGCTGCCAGAGCGAGGCAGTGTTCCCAGACATCGAGATGTGCCTGGGTTGGTCGGTAGCCGCGCGAGATGAAGACCTCGACGCCATCGATTGACGCCACTTTTGTCTCTCGGCGAAAGACCTTCTGCGAAACAGCGAACAGAGCAGAACGCAGTACATCGTTGGGGAGCGGCTTCCCGGATGACGACACCGGAAGGCCTGCGGCTATCGCGGCGTCCTCCCTGCGCTGGCGCAACCGATCCAGCGTCTGAGTTACCGCAGCGCTGGGGTTTGCCTCGGCGAGGGTGAGGGGGGTGATGGTGCTCAGCATGCCGCACCCCCCCCGCCCGGGGTCTGGGCGACTTTTCGCGGTCTTCCGCGCCCGCGGCGCGGGGGCGCGCCAATTGCGCCTGCCGTTGGCGCGGCCGGCCGCGCGACTGCAAGCCCAGCAACCCAGTTCTCGAGGGCCGCGCGTTGCAACATGACGCGCCCCCCAAGGCGAACGAAGGGCGGAAACCCATCCGGTAAGCGGGCATGGCCGGCCGCCCATTTTCTGACAGTCCCCACGCCGGCACCCAGGAGGTAGGCCACTTGTTCAATGTTTAGTAGCAGTGGCATACCGTTGATTTTGTTGAGTTTTTCTGCCATCTTCAGATCTCCGCAGGATCAGGATGGCTAGGTATTTTCTACACCTCCCCCCCGAAAACTGGGGCGAAAGGCATCCACAATTGCAGCATTTCGATTTTTTTTGCCCCCCGGCGTCGCTGCGCGCAGACGTGCCGCCTGCATCCGCAGGCGGGATGCTTCCGGGACAACTCCGGGACAACGCGGTCGGAAAGCCTAGGAAAACTGTGGATGATCCGGGACAATTTCGGGACACTCATTGTCCCGGAAAGGGGAGTTATCCACAGGCAAGCATTCCGCAAGCATAAAATGAAAAAACCCGCAAAGCCTTTAGCAGTGCGGGTTTTGGAGGTTTTTTTGTGGGGTGGCTGATGGGATTCGAACCCACGACGACCGGAATCACAATCCGGGACTCTACCAACTGAGCTACAGCCACCACCCTCGGAAGCCGGATTCTACACACCGGGACTGGCGCTGCCAACCCTGACTGCACCATTCAGCCACGGGATTCGCCAACGGGGTCGCGGTCGTCCACCAGCCAGGCGCGCAACGCCGCCATCAGTCCTTCGCCATGGCGACGCAGCTCGGCGACTTCCGCTTTCGTGGGCATCGCGCCGCCCTTGAGCGCCTCATTGAGCGCCTTCGCCGAGCGGCACAAACGCATGCCGCCCAATTGCGCTGCAAGCCCTTTCAGCGTATGGGCAATACGCTCGGCGGCGCCGGCATCCCCGGCGGCGACGGCGGCATCGAAGTCGGCGAGATACCTTGAAAGATCGTCGAGCGCTTGCGTGGCCAGCATGCGCGCGATGCCGACGTCGCCGGCCAATCCCTGAAGCATAACGTCTGACGAAAACACACTATCGACACTATCGCCATCGGTCGCGGGTGACTCGACCGGCGGTGCGCAGGACACGGCCGGCAGCCAGCGGCGCAGGATTTCCGCCAGCGCTCCGAAGTCGACCGGCTTGGCGAGATAGCCGTCCATGCCGCTTTCCAGACAACGTTGCCGATCTTCGCTGAAGGCTGCGGCAGTCAGTGCGACGATCGGGCAGCGGCTGCGGCCGGTCTGGCTCTCCCACGCGCGAATCGCACGGGTGGCAGCATACCCGTCCATGCGCGGCATCTGCACGTCCATGAGGATGAGATCGAAGCCGGATTGCGCCGCCGCCACGCCCGCCTGACCGTCCACGGCGATTTCACAGGCGATGCCGAGTTTCGCCAGCATCGCGCGGATCACGGCCTGGTTGGTCGGATTGTCCTCCACGACCAGCACGCGCCCCGGCGGTTGCGGTACGCATGGCGCCAGCTCCGCCCGCTCTCTTGCGGGTGTTTGCAACGCGCCGGCCTCGCAAAGTACCGCAGCGGGAATGCGGAACCAGAAGCGCGAACCACGTCCCGGTTCGCTATCGACACCGACCGAGCCCCCCATCAGCTCGGCCAGGCTGCGCACGATCGACAGGCCCAGTCCGGTACCGGCGTACTGGCGCGTCGTCGTACTGTCGGCCTGGCTGAATGGCTTGAATAACAAGTCGAACTTGTCTTTGGCGATGCCGATGCCGGTATCGCTCACCGAAAACTCCAGCCAGGCGCGCCCGCCTTCACGGCCGATTTCGGCGCCCTCGATGCGCACCTCGCCCGCATGCGTAAACTTGAGGGCGTTGCTCGCCAGATTGGCGAGCATTTGCCGCAAGCGGTGCGGATCGGTTCCATAGAGGACCGCCGGCCCCGTCCATTGCCCCTGCAAATCCAAACCGCGGTCGTGCGCGTCTTCCTGATAAAGGGAACACAATTCGTCGATCAGTGTTGCGGGTGAAACCTCATCGTGCTTGATGCGCAACTTGCCCGATTCGATCTTCGACAGGTCGAGAATGTCGTTGAGCAGATTGAGCAAGGTCTGCCCCGCGCTGATGATCACCCGCGCCGATTCGACGCGCTCCGGCTCGGTAACGCCGGGCATCAGCAGCAGTTGCGCCATGCCGAGGATACCGTTCATCGGCGTGCGGATTTCGTGACTCATGGTCGCCAGAAAACGGCTCTTCGCGACGTTGGCAGCCTCTGCCGCCTCCTTGGCCCGCATCAATTCGGTGATATCGACGCGGAAACCGACGATGTAGCCGTCCGGCGTGCGGCGCTCGACGATGCGCACCCAACGGTCGTTGTCTATGTGCTGGATCATCACGTTGCCATTGCGGTGCAGCTCCATGCGCTGCTTCACCCAGCCGTCGACGTCCCCGCGCGGCACATCGGGTGCGCCGCGCTCGGCCCAGGTGCGCACGATCTCCTCGAAACTCGTGCCGGGGCGAATCAGGTCGGCGACGCTCGGATAGGTTTGCCGGTATTTTTCGTTGCAGTAGATCAATCGGTCATCGGGATCGAAAATCACGAAAGCTTCGTCGATCGTGTCGATCGATGAACGCAGGATCTGTTCGCTGTGGCGTACTTTTTCCTCGGCTTCTTCGAGCTCCGTCACGTCCTGCACGGTGCCGATGGAGATCTGCGGCTCGCCATTCGCGTCGTAGCGCGTTTCCCAGCGCACGAACAGATGCTTGATACGGCCGTCCGGCATTGTCAGACGGTAGTGCATTTCATCATGCGGCTGGCGCTCGCTCAGCGCAGTGCGGTAGGCGGCCGCCACCCGCGCCCTGTCGGCCGGATGAATGGCGGCGAATACACTGTCCCAACTCGGTGAAAAGTTTTCCTTGTCAACCTCGAAGATGCGATACACCTCGTCGGACCAGCTGAGGCGATCTTTCTGCGGTTCGTATTCCCAGTTGCCGATCTTCGCCATGCGCTGTGCCTCGGCAAGACGGTAGGCGCTTTCGCGTACCAGCGCATCCGCCGCATGGCGCGCCGAGAGATCGCGCGCAATGGTCACCGACCCGATCGTCTGCTTGTCGTCCGCAGCAAATATGGGGCGACTCGCCACCTCGACCTCGATCAGCCCGCCATCGCGTTTGCGGAACCATTGCACGCCGAAATACATATCGCCGCAGCGGACCGTGCGATAGATCGGGCACTCGGTCAGCGGCAGCTGGTCGCCATCCATGTTATGGGCATGGAACAGGTCGTGACCCACCCGGCCGATGAGCTGATCCGGCGGATAGTCGAGCATCTGGCAGAGCGCGGCATTGGTCAGATCGATGCGGCCATCGCGATCCATCACATAAAGACCGTCCGCGATGGTGTCGGTGATGATTTTGAGGCGATTGGCCAGGCGCGCCTCCTGATGTCGCGCGTTCCAGAGTCGCCAGGCCATGGCGAGCACCATGCCCAGCGCCGCGATGGCCAAGGCCAGCAAGCGCCAGTACTCGCTACGCAGCACCCCCAGATAGGGTGCGGTGGCGTAAGACACCACGTAGGCGGCCGGCTTGCCGGTCACATCGAACACCGGCACGAAGGAAACCGCCCAGTGCGTACCCGACCCGTCATGCACCGGCAGCGTGAACGTCCGGCTCGCCGCCATACCCTCGCGTACCCGCGCGTCGTCCGCCAACCGCTGGTCGATTTCCTGCACGACCGCGGAAGGCGGCGGCATCGAGTCGGGCAGTTTCAGTTGCGGATCCTCGACGAAAAAATCGCCGTTCACACCCCAAGGCGCATACAACCCGCGCTGCTCTTCGAACAGCACGGACAGTACTGCCCCGCGGTGGATTACAAAGGCATATTCGCGCCCGGGATCGTTGCGCGCCATCGCATCGCGAATGACGCGAAACGGCACGCTGGTCTCCACGCTGCCCAAATGTCGTTCACCATCGAAAAGCGGATAGACATAACGGAAGCCGGACACCACCCGGCCAGCCTCGAAGCCCGCCACCATCCGTTTTTCCGTGTTGGCAATCAAGAGGGAGGGACGGAACTCGAAAAGCGGATCGCCATACCTGTCGAGAGCATGGAAGCGCAGATAGCTGTGCCCCGTGGCAGTGTGGAAATGCAATTGACGGATGCCATGGTCGCGCAGGCGGTCGTAGGTCTTCGCCAGCTGCCGGAACAGCTGGCCGCGCGCCGCCGTATCGCCCGCGACGCCGCGTGCGAAAATCGCGATCACATCGGGCCGACGGATCGTTTCCTCGACGAGGATGTCGGTCGCCAGCGCATAGCTGTCCACGCTGGCGCGGTAGGCCGTGGCCACCACGGCAGCCTGTTGTTCGAGATAGCGTGTCTCTTTGTATTGCCAGTTGGCGTGGAGTCCCCAGGTCAGCAACGCCGCACAGGCGAGCGCCAGTACGATCCAGGCCAACCACGGCTTCAGTACGTTCGCGAGCTGCGCCATCAGAAATTGCCTTTCTGGGGAATCTTCGCGGTGCCGCGCAGCTTCCGCAAGGGACCCAGATGGGTATATTTGCGGACAATCGAGGTTTTCGCACCACCGGCATCGAAGTCGCCACGCGCCACCGCAATCGCCACGGTATCGTGCTGCCCAAGATAGCGGTAACGGTTTTTTTCCAGTCCACTGCCATGCAGCCTCAGCAATCTGTCGATCATCAGATAGCCACAGGTCGACAGGGGCTGGGTCAGGGCGACCTTCATGCCGACAATTTTGTGTGGCGAGAGCCGGCGTTCATCGAGGGCGAAAAGCGCGCAGGTGTAAGCTGTCTGGCCATCCGGTTCCCTGAAATTGACGATCGGCTCGACCTGCGAAAACTGTTCCTTCAGGGTCACGTAGGGCAGCGGACCCAGATGGGCGAGGTCGACCTTGCCGGCGCGAAACAGAGCGAGCAGTTCGCTATGACTCGCCGCATATTCGATGCGTATCGGAACGCCCAGCACCTGGGCAAGACGATCCAGCATCGAGTGCCATTGCCCCACCACGGTCTCCGGTGCTTCCACCGGCATCGGCGCGAACACCAGCGCCTCGGTGGCACGCACCGGAACCGACGACATGAGCGCGATCGCGAACAAGACGGAAACGATGCTTCCCCGTTTTTTCCCATTTCGAACGACATAGCTCATAAAAAGCGATTTTAGCCCCGTTCCCTCCCGATTCATGCCGCCATGGTGGGCCGCAACCAGCCCTCCGAGACTTCCAGCGCTCCGGCTCGCTCCAGTTCGTCGACCAGCCAGACGGCCAGTTCGGCAACACACCGGGGGGCAGCCAGTGCCCGCCAGTCGGCGCCCCCCATACGCAAAACCTCGTCGGCCTGCACCGTGCCGTCATGAAGAAGCGCGCCGCACGCTGGGCGGCGGGCGTAAGCAGCAGGGCCCGTTCGTTTCAGTGTGTTCCTCGATGCCGGCAGGAATCAGGATGTCGCAGCCGATGCAGGCGGCCTCGTCGACATCCGGCAGGCAGATGCCGACGCAGGGGGATTCCCATTCCTCAGCCACGCCGTGCAAGAACGGCCCGCGCCACCTTCGATGCCGGAGAGCGCCCCAACTGCGCGGAAATCCATGCCGCCACATCGACGAGCCGATCGAGATCGATACCGCAATCAATGCCGAGACCCGCAAGCAACCAGACGACATCCTCGGTCGCCACGTTGCCGGAAGCTCCCTTGGCGTAAGGGCAGCCGCCCAGTCCGCCGATTGCGGCGTCGAACACCGTCACGCCCATTTGCAGCGAGGCGTAGATGTTGGCGACGGCCATGCCCCAAGTGTCGTGGTAATGGCCGGCGAGCCTGTCCACAGGCACGTGGCGCGCCACGGCCTCGATCATCGCCTTGGCCTTTTCCGGCGTGCCGACACCGATGGTATCGCCGAGCGATATCTCCTCACAGCCCATGCCGTGGAGGGCGGCGGCAACCTCGGCCACCGCGGAGGGCGACACCTCACCCTGATAGGGACAGCCGAGCACGCAGGAAACATAGCCGCGCACCCGGATGCCGGCTTCCTGCGCTTTCACCACCACCGGCGCGAAACGCGCCAGCGATTCTGCGATCGTGCAGTTGATGTTCTTCTGCGAAAAAGCTTCCGACGCGGCGGCGAACACCGCAATTTCCGTCGCCCCCGCAGCGAGCGCCGCCTCCAGGCCTTTTTCGTTGGGCACCAGCACCGGATAGCCGACGCCCGCGCGCCGCTCGATGCCGGCCATCACCTCGGCGGCATCGGCCATCTGTGGCACCCATTGGGGCGAAACGAAGGCGGTGGCCTCGATGACCCTCAGGCCGCAATCGGCCAGGCGCCGGATCAGTTCGATCTTGGTCGCTACCGGCACGAGCGCTTTCTCGTTCTGCAGACCGTCGCGCGGCCCGACATCGACGATGCGGACGAACTTCGGCAGGGACATGGGCCTCACCCCTCCGCCTCGAATTCCGCCAGCGCCGCGCCGTCGGCGACCTGCTCGCCGACAGCGTAGCAGAAGGCCTTCACCGTACCGGTCGCCGGCGCCACCAGCGTATGCTCCATCTTCATCGCCTCCAGCACGACGAGCGGCGCGCCCTTCTCCACCCGCGTCCCCGGTTCCGCCAGGAGCGCGATCACCTTGCCGGGCATCGGCGCGGTGAGTCCGCTTTCGGCGCCGCTCCCCTCACCGGCGTGATGCAAGGGATCGACGGCGACGAAAATGAAGCTCGCGCCGTCGAGGAACAAGTGGCGCTTCTCGCCGGCAGGAACGACGGTCGCCGTCAGCCGGCGGCCGTCGAGATCGGCGCGCAGCGTGCCGTCCGCACTCAGCTCACCGGCGGCCGGCAGGGAGCAACCGTCGAGCTCCAGCAGGAAGCCTTGGCCGCGGTAGGCGGCGACGAGGCTTTTCTCGACCCCGCCGTGACGCAACAGGATCGTGCGCCGCGCCGCGCCATTGAGGCGCCAACCGTCCCGCACGTGCCAGGGCGAATGCGGGTCCTCGCTCGCCGCTGCACGCATTTCGCCGTAGCGCCGGTCGCGCAGCAACTCGGCAAGCGCCGCCAGCCGCCAGGCATCCGCCGGCGGTTCGGCGCCGTTCCCAGATTGGCCGACCGGAAACAGGAAGTCGTGCTCGCGCTCGATGAGTCCCGTGTCGAGCTCGGCGCGCGCGAAGGACGGGCAGGCGACGAGCCGCGACAGAAAGGCGACGTTGCTCGTCACGCCGACGATGCGGTAATCGGCGAGCGCTTGCAGCATGCGCGCCAGCGCGCGTTCGCGGTTCTCGTCCCAGACGATCAGCTTGGCGATCATCGGGTCGTAATGGGGCGTGATCTCGTCGCCTTCCTCGACGCCGGTGTCGATGCGCACGTTGAGCGATTCGGCCGGCGGCGACAGATGCGCGAGCCGGCCAGTCGCGGGCAGGAAGCCGCGCGAGGCATCCTCGGCGTAGATGCGCGCCTCGATGGCGTGGCCGCGAATCGACAGCTGCTCCTGGGAAAGCGGCAGCGTCTCGCCAGCGCCGACTTTCAGTTGCCACTCGACGAGATCGAGCCCGGTGATCATTTCGGTGACCGGATGCTCGACCTGCAGGCGCGTGTTCATTTCCATGAAGTAGAAGGCGCCCGACGGATCGACGATGAATTCGACGGTGCCGGCGCCGACATAGCCGACCGCCTTCGCCGCCGCGACGGCGGCCTGGCCCATCGCGGCGCGGCGCTCCGCCGTCATGCCGGGGGCGGGCGCCTCCTCCAGCACTTTTTGATGGCGGCGCTGCACCGAGCAGTCACGTTCGAACAGATGGATGACGTTGCCGTGCGTATCGCCGAACACCTGAATCTCGATGTGGCGCGGTCGTTGGAGATATTTTTCAATCAACACATGATCGTCGCCGAAGCTCGATGCCGCCTCGCGCTTGCACGAGGCGAGCGCGTCGGCGAACTCCTCGCCCCGCCAGACCGCGCGCATGCCCTTGCCGCCGCCGCCGGCCGATGCCTTGATAAGCACCGGATAGCCGATCCTGTCCGCCTGCTGGCGCAGGAAGGCCGGCTCCTGGTTGTCGCCGTGATAGCCGGGCGTGAGCGGCACGCCGGCCTGCTCCATCAGCTTCTTGCTCTCGGACTTGAGGCCCATCGCGCGGATGGCCGCCACCGGCGGGCCGATGAAGACGATGCCATTGGCCGCGCAGGCCTCGGCGAAGGCTTCGTTCTCGGAAAGAAAGCCGTAGCCCGGATGGATCGCCTGCGCGCCCGCCGATTTCGCGGCGTCGATGATGCGGTCGATGACGAGATAGGATTCGCGCGCGGCGGCCGGGCCGATGCAGACAGCCTCGTCGGCCATGCGCACGTGGCGCGCGCCGGCATCGGCCTCGGAATACACGGCGACGGTGCGGAGCCCCAGGCGCCGCGCCGTCTTGATGACGCGACAGGCGATCTCGCCGCGATTGGCAATCAGGATTTTCGTGAACATCAGAGCGTCCAGTCCGGTTTGCGCTTTTGCAGGAAGGCGGCGATGCCTTCCCGCCCCTCGGCCGAAACGCGCACCTGAGCGATGCGCTCGACCGTGTAATCGACGACTTTCGTCTCCAGCGGACGGTTGGCGATGGAGCGGATCAGCGCCTTTGCCTCGGCCAGCGCCTGCGGGCCGTTCTTCAGGATCGCCCCGACCCACTCGCCGATGGCGCCATCGAGACCGTCGGTGTCGGCGACCATTTCATGGATCAGGCCGATGCGGTAGGCCTCGGCGGCGGAAAAGCTTTCCGCCGTCAGCATGTAGCGCCGCGCGTAACGCTCGCCGATGGCGGCGACGACGTGGGGGCCGATGACGGCGGGAATCAGACCGAGCTTCGCTTCGGTCAGCGCGAATTTCGCATCGAAGGCGGCCACCGCGATGTCGCAGGCGGCAACGAGGCCCACACCACCGCCGTAGGCGGGCCCCTGCACGCGCGCGATCACCGGCTTCGGGCACTCGGACACGGAAAGCAGCATCTCTGCCAGCGCTCCTGCGTCGCGCTGATTTTCTTCGAGACTGTAGCCGGCAGCGCGCTGCATCCAGTTCAGGTCGGCGCCGGCGCAGAAGCTCTTGCCGGTGCTGGAGATCACGACGACGCGGACGGCGCCGTCCGACGTCATGCGCCCCATTGCATCGGCCAGCTCGGCGATCGTCTCATCGTCGAAGGCGTTGTGGCGATCGGGCCGGTTCAGCGTGACGATGCCGACGCCCGCATCGGTTTCGGTCAGGAGGTTCCGGTAGGTCGTCATGGCCTGGCCTGTCTCCGCTCACATCCGGAACACGCCGAACTTCGTCGGTGCGACCGGCGCGTTCAGCGCCGCCGAGATGGCGAGCCCCAGCGCACGGCGTGTCTCCTTCGGATCGAGGATGCCATCGTCCCACAGCCGCGCCGTCGCGTAATAGGGATGCCCCTGCGTCTCGTATTGCTGGCGGATCGGCGCCTTGAACGCCTCCTCCTCGTCCGCGTTCCAGCACTTGCCGGCGGCTTCCAGGCCGTCGCGCTTGACGGTGGCAAGCACCGAGGCCGCCTGCTCGCCCCCCATCACGGAAATGCGGCTGTTCGGCCAGCTCCACAGGAAACGGGGCGAATAGGCGCGGCCGCACATGCCATAGTTGCCGGCGCCGAACGAACCGCCGATCAGCACGGTGAACTTCGGCACCTGCGCGGTGGACACGGCGGTGACCATCTTCGCGCCGTCCTTGGCGATGCCGCCGTTTTCGTATTTCCTGCCCACCATGAAGCCGGTGATGTTCTGCAAAAAGACGAGCGGAATGCCGCGCTGCGCGCACAGCTCGATGAAGTGCGCGCCCTTTTGCGCCGATTCACCGAACAGAATGCCGTTGTTGGCGACGATGCCGACCGGATAGCCGTAGAGATGCGCGAAGCCGGTCACCAGCGTCGTGCCGTAGCGCGCCTTGAATTCATCGAAGCGCGAAGCGTCGACGAGGCGCGCGATCACCTCGCGCACGTCGTAGGGTTTTCTCGTGTCGGCGGGAATCGCGCCGTAGAGCTCCTCGGCGGGATAGAGCGGCTCCTCGGGCGTGGCAAGCGCGAGGGACACCGGCTTTTTCCAGTTCAGGTCGGCGACGATGCGGCGCGCGATGAACAGGGCGTGGTGATCGTTTTCGGCCAGGTGGTCGCAAACGCCGGAAATACGGGTATGCACATCGCCGCCGCCGAGGTCTTCCGCCGAGACGACTTCGCCGGTCGCCGCCTTCACCAGCGGCGGCCCGCCGAGGAAGATGGTGCCCTGGTTCTTGACGATCACCGATTCGTCCGACATCGCCGGAACATACGCGCCGCCGGCCGTGCAGGAACCCATCACCACGGCGATCTGCGGAATGCCTTGCGCGCTCATGTTCGCCTGGTTGAAGAAGATGCGCCCGAAGTGCTCGCGGTCGGGAAACACTTCGTCCTGCATCGGCAGGAAGGCGCCGCCAGAATCGACGAGGTAGAGGCAGGGCAGGCGGTTTTCCCGGGCGATTTCCTGTGCGCGCAGATGCTTCTTCACCGTGAGCGGATAGTAGGCGCCGCCCTTCACCGTCGCGTCGTTGGCGACGATCATGCATTCGACGCCGGAAACGCGGCCGATGCCCGCCACCACGCCGGCCGCCGGCACTTCACCGTCGTACATGCCCCAGGCGGCGAGCGGCGCGATCTCCAGGAATGGCGCACCCGGATCGATGAGCGCGTCGATGCGGTCGCGCGCCAGGAGCTTGCCGCGCGCCAGGTGCTTCCTGCGCGCCTCCTCGCTGCCTCCCCGTCCCGCCAGCGCCGACTTTTCGCTCAGGTCGGCGACCAGCGCCCGCATCGCCGCGGCGTTGGCGAGAAATTCCGCGCTGCGCGGATTGAGTTTCGACTGGATGATCGTCATCGCTGGTCCGGTGATGTTGTCTGGTGAAAACGCATCTGTCCCGCGGCGTCGGGCACGGCATCCACGCGCCCCTGGGCGACGAGGTAATCGAGGTAGGCCTTGGTCTGGTTGAAGCCGAGCAGCGCCGCGAGACCCGAAAGTTCCTTGCCGTAAAGCCGCGGCAACAGTTCGCCGACCGTCGGCGCGCCCGCCGCGCAATGGCGCCAGGCGCCGTCGATGCGCTCGCGATGCACGGCACGCAGTTCGGCGCAGCGCGTGCGCAAGCCGATGAAGGGCAAGCCGTGGGCCGGCAGGACGAGCACATCCTCCGGCAGGCGGTCGCAACGCTCGAGCGAGGCGAGGTAATCGCTGACCGGCGTCGCTCCCGCCTCGGCGGCGAGCGCGCCGATGTTGGTGACGATGTCGGGCAGAACGTGGTCGCCGGTGATCAGCAGGTTCTTCTCCGGACAATGCAGGACGGCATGCGCCGGCGTATGGCCGCCGACGAGATAGACGCGCCAGGCCCTGCCGCTCCAAGCGATGACGTCGCCGTCGGCGAGCGCATCGACGCGTTCCGGCAAGGCGGGCACATGGCTGCGATAAAAGGCGCGGCGCAGCGCGACGAAATCCTCTCCGCTCCCCATGCCGTGCCGCGCGAACGCTTCGCCGCCCGTCGCGGCGGCAGCATCGTCAAGCAGTTCGCGTGCAATGGTCCATTCGCGCGACGCCATCGACACCGCGGCCCCTTGCGTCGCCGCGAACCAGGCGGCGAGCGCGCAATGATCCGGATGGTGATGGGTGACGACGACACGGACGATGCGCCGGGGCGGGGGCAGGGCCGCGAGCACTTCGTTCCACAGCGCGCGCGTGATCGCGTCGTCGAGCCCGGTGTCGACGAGCAGGTAGCCCGCCTCGCCGGCGACGAGCCACACGTTGATGTGATCCTCCGGCTTGAACGGCAGGGGCAGGCGCACCCAATGCACGCCCGGCGCCACTTCGGCCTGGTAACCAGCGGCGCGGCACAGGGCGAGGCTCTTGAGGTTCGGCATCTCGCCCATGTCACATGCCGCCGTAAACCGGCCCGCCCCCGCCTTCCGGCGTCGTCCAGCGGATGTTTTGCGTCGGATCCTTGATGTCGCAGGTCTTGCAGTGCAGGCAGTTCTGCGCGTTGATCTGCAAGCGCGGCCCGCCGGCCTCCTCGACGATCTCGTAGACGCCGGCCGGACAGTAGCGCACTTCCGGCGCGGCGTAGCGCGCGAGATTGACGGAGAGGGCCAGATCGGGATCGGCCAGCCGCAGATGCGACGGCTGGTCTTCCTCGTGGTTGGTGTTGGAGATGAAAACGGAACTCAGGCGGTCGAAACTCAGCACGCCATCGGGTTTCGGATATTCGATGGCCTTGCATGCCGCGGCCGGTTGCAAGGCCGCGTGGTCGAGCCGCAGATCGTGCAGCGTTACCGGTAGTTTGCCGCCGAACAGGTTCTGGTCGATCCAGTTGAAGGCGCCGCCGGCGAGCGTGCCGAAGCGGTGCAGCGCCGCGCCGAAATTGCGCGCGGCGCGGAGTTCCTCATACAGCCAGGAAGCGCGGAAAGCGGTTGCGTATTCGACCAGGTCGCGCCCGCCGGCATCGCCGTGCGCCAGCGCGGAAAAAATCGTCTCGGCGGCGAGCATGCCGGACTTCATCGCCGTGTGGCTGCCCTTGATCTTCGCGAAGTTGAGCGTGCCGGCATCACAGCCGACCAAGAGGCCGCCCGGAAAGCTCATCTTCGGCAGGGCGTTCAAGCCGCCCTTGGCGATCGCGCGCGCGCCGTAGGCGATGCGCTTGCCGCCTGCGAGATGCGCCCGGATGACCGGGTGATGCTTGAAGCGCTGGAATTCCTCGAAGGGCGAGAGATACGGATTGGCGTAATCGAGGTCGACGATCAGGCCGACCGATACCGTGTCATCCGCGCCGTGATAGAGGAAGGAACCGCCGTTCGCGTTGCCTTCGAGCGGCCAGCCCGCGCCATGCACGACCCACCCCGGCGCATGACGCGCGGCGGGAATCTCCCAGAGTTCCTTGAGGCCGATGGCGTAGTGTTGCGGATCGCGTCCGACGGCAAGATCGTAGCGCGCGATCAGTTCCTTGCCGAGGTGTCCGCGGCAACCTTCGGCGAACACGGTGTATTTGGCCTTCAATGCCATGCCGGGCTGGAAGCCGGGTTTTTCCGCGCCGTCCTTCGCGCGCCCCATCTCGCCGGTGACGACACCGGCAACGATACCGTTCTCGATCAGCAGTTCCGCCGCAGCGAAACCGGGGAAGACCTCGACGCCGAGCGCCTCGGCCTGTTCGCCGAGCCAGCGGCACAGCCGGCCGAGGCTGATGACGTAGTTGCCGGCGTTGTGCATCGTTTTCGGCGCCGCGAAGCCGGGAAGTTTCAGCGCGTTGCTGTCGTGCGGGAAGTAGTAAATCTCGTCGCGCACGACCGGCACGTCGAGCGGCGCATTCCGCTCCCGCCAGTCCGGAAACAGCTCTTCGAGCGCGCGCGGCTCGAACACCGCGCCGGACAGGATGTGGGCGCCGATCTCCGCGCCCTTCTCGATCAGGCAGACCGACAACTCGCGCCCGGCCTCCCGCGCGAGCTGCCTGAGACGGCAGGCGGCGGACAAACCGGCCGGCCCGCCGCCGACCACCAGCACGTCGAACTCCATCGTTTCGCGCTCCATCGCCGCCTCCGCGCCTGTGGAAAAAAGCCGTCGCGCTCTAGCCGAGCGCCTGCGTGAGCTCCGGCACGGCCTGGAACAGGTCGGCGACCAGCCCGTAATCGGCGACCTGGAAGATCGGCGCTTCCGGGTCCTTGTTGATCGCGACGATCACCTTGCTGTCCTTCATGCCGGCCAAGTGCTGGATCGCGCCGGAAATGCCGATGGCGATGTAAAGCTCGGGGGCGACGATCTTGCCGGTCTGGCCGACCTGCCAGTCGTTCGGCGCATAGCCCGCATCGACGGCGGCGCGCGAGGCGCCCAGCGCGGCGCCGAGCCTGTCGGCCAGCGCATCGAGCAGGCGGAAATTCTCCGCGCTGCCCATGCCGCGTCCGCCGGAGACAATGACGCGCGCCGCGGTGAGTTCGGGGCGATCCGAGGCGGCGAGCTCCTGCCTGACGAAGCGCGTCGTTCCCGGCGCTTCCGCCGGGGCGACCGCCTCGATGCCCGCCGTCCCGCCAGCGTCGACTTTTGCGGGGTCGAAGGCGGTGGCGCGCACCGTCAGCACCTTGACCGCGTCGGCGCTTTGCACGGTGGCGATGGCGTTGCCGGCGTAGATGGGCCGCTTGAAGGTGTCTGGCGCGACGACCGCGACGACGTCGGAAATCTGCGCCACATCGAGCAGCGCGGACACACGCGGCATCAGGTCCTTGCCGAAGGTGGTGGCCGGTGCAAGCAGATGCGAGCGGCTGGCAGCCTGTGCGACGACCAGGGGCGCCAGCGCCTCGGCGAGCGGATGGGCGTAGCGCGCATCGTCGCAGCAGAGCACCTTGGCGACGCCTTCGACCCGCGCCGCCTCCTCCGCGGCGGCGGCACAGCCGCTCCCGGCGACGAGCACATGCACTTCGCCTAGCTGCGCGGCGCAGGCGATGGCGCTCAAGGTCGCCTTCTTGAGGCGGGCGTTGTCGTGTTCGGCGATGACGAGGACGCTCATGAGATCACCTTGGCTTCGTTCCTGAGTTTGTCGACGAGTTCGGCGACGGAGCTGACCTGGATGCCGGCCTGGCGCACCGGCGGTTCCTCGACCTTGAGCGTTTTCAGGTGCGGTGAGGCATCGACGCCGAGATCGGCCGGCGTCACGACGTCAAGCGGCTTTTTCTTGGCCTTCATGATGTTGGGCAGCGTCGCGTAGCGCGGTTCGTTCAAGCGCAGGTCAGTGGTGATCACTGCCGGCAGCCGGACGGCCAAGGTCTCCAGCCCGCCGTCGACCTCGCGCGTCACCATCGCCTCGCCGTCGTCGACGACGACCGTCGAGGCGAAGGTCGCCTGCGGCCAGCCGAGCAGTGCGGCGAGCATCTGACCGGTCTGATTGGCGTCATCGTCGATGGCCTGTTTGCCGAGGATCGCCAGCTGCGGCGCCTCGCGCTCGACGACGGCCTTGAGCAGCTTGGCCACGCCCAAGGGCTGCAACTCGATGTCCGTCTCGACATGGATGGCGCGGTCCGCACCGAGCGCCAGTGCGGTACGCAGCTGCTCCTGACACTTCGCCTCGCCGAGGCTGACGACCACCACCTCGGTGGCCTTGCCAGCCTCTTTGAGACGCACGGCCTCCTCGACGGCGATTTCGTCGAAGGGGTTCAGCGCCATCTTGACGTTGGCCAGATCCATGCCCGAGCCGTCGGCCTTGACGCGCGCCTTGACGTTGTAGTCGATCACCCGCTTGACGGGGACGAGAATCTTCATGCTGCCTCCTCGTTGCGCTTGCTTACCAGCCGGCGTCATCGAATGCGCTCAGGCTGCCGCCGCCGGCGCGAATGGCCGACAGCAGCCCTTCGGTGCGCGGCAGGATGCGCTGCATGTAGAAGCGCGCCGTCTGCACCTTGGCGCGATAAAACGCCGCCTCCTCGCCATCCTGCCGCGCCAGCCCGACCTGCGCCATCCGCGCCCACTGGTAGGCGAGGATCGTGTAGCCGAAGAGATGCATCAGGTCGTAGGCGGCGGCGCCGACTTCGTCGGCATCGGGCGCGGCAAGGACGAAACCGACCGCTGCGCGCAGGCGCTCCAGCGCGGCCTGGAGCGGCGCCACGAACTCCGCCATTGCCGCATCGCCCGCACAGGCGGCAACGAAGGCTTCGGTCGGCGCGAAGAAATGCTCGGCGAGACGTCCGTCTTGCATCGGCAACTTGCGCGCCGCCAGGTCCATCGCCTGGATGCCGTTGGCGCCCTCGTAGATCTGCGCGATGCGCGCATCGCGCACGTGCTGCTCCATGCCATGCTCGCGGATGTAGCCGTGGCCGCCGAACACCTGCATGCCGAGATTGGCGCACTCGAAACCCAGATCGGTGAAGAAACCCTTGATGATCGGCGTCAGCAGCGCGACGAAATCCTCGGCGCGCTGGCGCTCGGCGGCGTCGGGATGCTTCGAGGCGGTATCGAGCGCCTGACCGACCCACATCGCGGCGGCGCGCATGCCCTGCACGAAGGCGCGCTGGGTGAGCAGCATGCGCCGCACGTCCGGATGCACGGTGAGCGGATCGGCGGGCAGTTCGGGATGTCGCGCCCCGCCGGCGGCGCGCCCTTGCAGGCGCTCGCGCGCGTAGGCAAGCGCCCCCTGATAGGCCGCTTCGGCATGGCCGATCGCTTGCAGGCCCATGGAGAGGCGCTCGGTGTTCATCATCGCGAACATCGCGCGCATGCCGCGGTTCGCCTCGCCGATCAGATAGCCGGTCGCGCCATCGAAGTTCATCACGCAGGTGGCCGAAGCCTGGATGCCCATCTTGTGCTCGATGGCCCCGCATTGCAGGGCGTTGCGCGCGCCGAGCGTACCGTCGTCATTGACGAGGAACTTCGGCACGAGAAAGAGGCTGATGCCCTTGATGCCCGCCGGGGCGTCCGGCAGGCGCGCCAGCACCAGATGCAGGATGTTCTCGGTCAGATCGTGCTCGCCGCTGGTGATGAAGATCTTCGTGCCGGCGATCTTGTAGCTGCCGTCGGCCTGCGGCTCGGCGCGCGTGCGCAACAGGCCCAGATCGGTGCCGCAATGCGGCTCGGTGAGACACATCGTGCCGCTCCACGCGCCTGCCGCCATCTTCGGGAAATAACGCCGCTTGATTTCCTCGGAGGCGTAGAGGCGCATCGCCTGGTAGGCGCCGTGGGTCAGGCTCGGATAGAGCCAGAACGAAGCGTTGGTCGCGCAGACGATCTCCTCGACGAGCAAGGAGAGACTCTTCGGCAAGCCTTGCCCCCCGTGGGCCGGGTCGAAGGCCAGCGCCCCCCAGCCCGCACCGGCATAAGCCGCATAGGCTTCCTTGAACCCCTTGGGCGTGAACACCTGGCCGGCCTCGAAGCGGCAGCCTTCCTCGTCGCCGGAGCGATTGAGGGGCAGGAGCTCGTTTTCGCAGAAACGCGCCGCCTCCTCGAGCACGCTGTCGACGAGCTCCGCGTCGATTTCCTCGTAACCGGGCAACCGGCGCAAGGCTTCGCCGTCCATCAGCTCGCGATAGACGAAGCGCATGTCGCGCAGGGGCGCAGCGTAGTGGGCCATGCCTCTTCTCCCTATTCGTTGATCGAGTTATAAATCATGTTAACGCTTACGTCAACTTTCTGTCGTATCCGACATGCCCACGAGCTCCTCCGGATCTCCGCCGCGTTCGCGGTAGAGCCGCAGGGTTTCCTGACGCAACGCTTCCATGTCGGCGAGCAGTTTGTCCAGATCGCCGCGTTGCGCCTCCAGGTGCTTCAGGCGGCCGAGGATGAGCCGGTAGCCGCGTTTGAGCTGGGCGATGCCGCGACCATCGACGCGGTAGAGACTCAGATAGTCCTTGATTTCGTCGAGCGTGAAACCAAGCCGCTTGACGCGCAGCACCAGGGCCAGACGCCCCCGGTCGCGGTAATCGAAGACGCGACTGCCGCCGGCGCGGCGCGGCGCAATGAGGCCCTTGTCCTCGTAGAAGCGGATCGCCCGCGGGGTAATCCCCAGTTCGCGGGCCAGTTCGGAAACGGTGTACAGGCGGGTCTTGTCGGTCATGCGCGCTCCGGATCGCCAAACGGCTGAGGCGCGCGAGTCTAACACATGACGTTAACGTCAACCCGGTATCGAACCCTCTCTCAAGAAACACGAAGGGCCGCCCCGAGTGTTTCTTGGCCCCTTGAGGGGAGAAACGAGCGCAGCGAGTTTTTCGGGGTGGGCTCAAGCGTCGCGCGCCGGCACCATGAAGACCGCCTCGCCCTCGACTACGACGCGCCCGCCGACCGTGCACACGGTATCGGCGCTGACGCGCTTTTTCTCGGCCACCACTTCCTTGATCGTCACGCGCGCGTGCACGGTGTCGCCGATGCGCACCGGCGCCTTGAAGCGAAGGGACTGGCTCACATAGATCGCGCCCGGCCCCGGCAGGCGCATGCCGGCGCAGGCGGAAATGATGCCGGCCGACAGCATGCCGTGGGCGATACGCCCCTTGAACATCGTCGTCGCCGCATATTCCTCGTTGAAATGTACCGGCTGCATGTCGCCCGACGCGGCGCCGAACATCAGCAGATCCGCTTCGGTGACCGTCTTGACGTATTCCGCGCTCATCCCGACGGAAAGCTCGTCGATGAAATAACCGCCAGCTTCGTTCATGCCTTCTCTCCTCAACCGACCACCGAGGCCGCCACATCGATGCGCACGGCCGGACGCTGCAACAGGCTCGTCACCGCTCGTGCATAGGCCTGCGCCCACTCGCCCGGCTCGGCAAAACGCTTCTCGCCGGCGTATTTCGCCACGCCGAGGATCTTGTCGAGAACGAGCACCTTGCCCATCGGGTTGGTCGGCTCGCAATCGAGCGCTTCCCATTGCGCGTCCATCCAGCGATTCGCCTCTTCGCGCGAAACCGTTTCATGAACGATGAATTCGTAGTCGCGGTGATGATCGAAAACCACATTGACGATATTGGACATGGCATGGGCTCCTATGGCGAGGGCGCGATTTTCGCAGCCCGAACGCGCAATTGCAAAGTCTCGCAAAAGTCGGCGCTGGCGGGACGGCGAACCTCTCAGTCGTATTTTCGCTGGTCGTCGATCACCTTGCCGTCGTTGGGCAGGCCGCCCTCCGCGACGAACGCGACTTCGCCGCGCAGCTTGGTCAGTTCGCGCAGCGAGACCGCGACCGCTTCGGCGAGACCTTCAGCGGGAGCCGCCTCGCAATGCAGCACCATGCGGTCGCTGCTGTCGGGGTTGGTGACGACGAGCCGCGCGCGACGGATCTCCGGATGCCGCTTCACCAGCGCGGCGACCTGCTCCGGATGGACGAACATGCCCTTGATCTTCGCGGTCTGATCGGCGCGACCCATCCAGCCGCGGATGCGTGTGTTGGTGCGGCCGCAGGACGAGACTCCTGGCAGGACGGCGGACAGATCGCCGGTGCCGAAGCGGATCAGCGGGTAGTCGGAGTTGAACAGCGTGACCACCACCTCGCCGACCTCGCCGGCAGCGACCGGAATGCCGGTGCCGGGCCGCACGATTTCGAGAATCACCTCCTCATCGACGACCAGCCCCTCGCGTGCCGGGGTTTCATAGGCAATCAGTCCGGCATCGGCGGTCGCATAGGCCTGGAAGCCGGCGATGCCGCGCGCCACGAACGCCTCACGCACTGGCGGCAGGAAGGCCTCGCCGGAGACCAGCGCCTTCTTCAGCGTGGGAATCGTCACCCCCAGTTCGTCGGCCTTGTCGAGCAGGATGCGCAAAAACGACGGCGTGCCGACGTAGCCGTGCGGCTGGAGATCAGCCATGGCCTGCACCTGCTGCTCGGTTTGCCCCACGCCGCCAGGGAAGACGGTGCAGCCCAAGGCCAGCGCGCCGGCCTCGAGCATCCAGCCGCCGGGCGTCATGTGGTAGGAAAAGCTGTTATGCACGAGGTCGCCGGAACGGAAACCCGCCGCATAGAGGGCTCGCGCGGTGCGCCAGTAATCCTTGACGCGCCCTTCCGGTTCGTAGATCGGGCCCGGCGAGGCGAACACGCGCCCCAGCCGCCCCCAGGTCGAAGCGGCTAGCCCGCCGAAGGGGCGCGCGCGCTTTTGCAGCTCGATCAGCTCGTGCTTGCGCAGCACCGGCAATTGCGCCAGCGCCTCGCGCGAAGCGATCTGTGCGGCATCGACGTCGCGCAGGCTCTCGGCGAACCAGGGCGACCTGGCCTTGGCATGGGCAATCTGCGCGGGCAGCCGCGCCATCAGGTCGCGCTCGCGCTCTGCCGGATCGCGCGTCTCCAGCGCGTCGAAATGTTCGCTCGCGCCCATCATGCCAGCCACCGCTTGCGGCGCCGATAGTGCTTGACCTCGCGGAAACTCTTGCGCCCCTGGCTGGAGAGGCCCAGATAGAACTCCTTGACGTCCTCGTTGTTGCGCAATTCCTCCGCCGCACCTTCCATGACGACGCGACCGTTTTCGAGGATGTAGCCGAAGTCGGCGTAACGCAGCGCCATGTTGGTGTTCTGTTCGGCCAGCAGGAAGGTCACGCCTTCCTTCTGGTTCAGGTCCTTGACGATGGAAAACACCTCGTCGACGATCTGCGGCGCCAGGCCCATCGACGGTTCGTCGAGCAGCACCATGTTCGGATTGGCCATCAGCGCGCGGCCGATCGCGCACATCTGCTGCTCGCCGCCGGAGGTATAGGCGGCCTGGCTGGTGCGCCGGGTCTTCAGGCGCGGGAAATATTCATACACCTTTTCGAGGGTGGCGGCGATCGCGCCCTTGCCGTCGGTGCGCGTGTAGGCGCCGGTGAGCAGGTTTTCCTCGATGGTCAGATGCGCGAAACAGTGGCGACCCTCCATGACCTGGATGACGCCGCGCTTGACCAGATCGGCCGGCGTCATGGCCTCGATGCGCTCGCCGCGCAGCTCGATGGAACCCTTGGTCACCTCGCCGCGCTCGCCGGCGAGCAGATTGCTGACCGCGCGCAGCGTGGTCGTCTTGCCGGCGCCGTTGCCGCCCAGAAGGGCGACGATGCCGCGCTCCGGCACGGTGAACGAAACGCCCTTCAGCACGAGGATCACGTGGTTGTAGATCACCTCGATGCTATTGACGTTGAGAAGCGTGTTGGCAATGGTCATGGACGCCCTTCGTCGGTCGAAACCTCGATGACGGCGCGGAACCGTCGATTCCGCGCCGCGGACTCAACTTACTGCTTGCACTGCTCCGGCGTACGCGGGGTGATCTTCTTCTCCTCGGCGTAACGGAGGGAAGCATGCATCACCATCGGACGCAACACCTTCTCGTCGGCTTGATACCAGCCGGAAGCGAACTCCCACTTGTTGCCGTTCCAGGTATGGATGCGCGCCCATGCCGAACCCATGTGGTCGAGACAGGAAGTCTGCACCGGACGCATCACGCCGGAGAAACCGAGACTGTCCAGACGCTTCTGGTCGATGTCGAGGTTCTCGAGACCCCAGCGCACCTGCTCGCCGGTCATCACCTTGCCCTTGCCGAAGCGCTCCTGGGCGCGGGCGACGCCCTCGACGCCCAGCATCGCGGAGATCAGGCCGCGCATGTAGAGCACGCTGCCCACTTCGTCGCGCGGCCCGGTACCCTGGCCCTTGGCATGCAGCTTGTCGAGGATTTCCTTGACGACCTTGGCGTTCGGCTCGGCGCCGTGCTGGAGCGCCACGGCGTTGTAGCCCTTGGCGCCCTCGCCGACATCCTTGACATCGGGCTCGGCGCCCGCCCACCAGATGCCGTACATCTTCTCGCGCGGATAGCCGGTGGCTTGGGCTTCCTTGAGCGCGGTGGAGTTCATCACGCCCCAGCCCCACAGCAGCACATAGTCCGGACGGTCGCGGCGGATCTGCAGCCAGGTGGCCTTCTGCTCGACGCCCGGATGCGCGACCGGCAAAAGCTGCAGGCTGAAACCGTGCATCTTGGCGCGCTCCTCGAGCAGCGCGATCGGCTCCTTGCCGTAGGGGCTGTCGTGATACACCAGCGCGATCTTCTTGCCGCGGAGCTTGTCGAGGCCGCCTTCCTTGCCGGCGATGTGCTGGATCAGCACATCGGCGCCCATCCAGTAGGTGCCCAGAAGCGGGAAGTTCCAGGTAAACACCGCGCCGTTTTGCGATTCGCTACGACCGTAGCCCGCCGTGATGAGCGGAATCTTGTCAACGGGCGCCTTCTCGGTCAGCGCGAAGGTCACGCCGGTGGAGAGGGGCTGGAACACCGTGGCGCCCTTGCCCTTCAGGCGCTCGTAGCACTCGACGCCGCGGTCGGTCGCATAGCCGAACTCGCATTCCTCGAAGCTGACCCGCACGCCGTTGATGCCGCCCCGGGCGTTGGTGAGCTTCAGGTAATCGACGTAGCCGTTGGCCCAAGGCGTGCCGTTGGGGCCATAGGCGCCGGTGCGATAGACGAGCACCGGGAAGAACTGTTCGGCTTGCTGCTGCCCCGACTGGGCGTGAACCGTCATTGCCGACGATGCGCCGAGCGCAGCGATGCTGGCCGCCAGAGCGTATTTGCGTAGCTTCATGGATGTCTCCTCCTCGTTAAGGGTGTTGCGTCTGCGATTAATGCGGGAAAGGCCAAAGCCGCAGTTTTTCCTTGCCCGTCGACCAAAGCCGTGCCAAGCCATGCGGCTCGACGATCAGGAAGAAAACGATGAGCGCGCCGAAGATCATGAACTCGAAGTGCGAGACCGTGGCGACGGAAACCGTCAGTCCGACCAGGCTGCCCAGCCAGGGCAGCAGTTGGCTCAGGAAAATGGGCAGGATGACGATGAAGGCGGCGCCAAAGAAACTGCCCATGATCGAGCCCAGGCCGCCGATGATGACCATGAACAGCAGCTGGAAGGAGCGGTCGATCGAGAAGGCGGCCGGTTCCCACGAGCTCAGATGGACGAAGCCCCACAGCGCGCCGGCCACGCCGACGAAGAAGGAACTCACCGCGAAGGCAGACAGCTTGGCGAACATCGGCCGGATGCCGATCACCTCGGCGGCCACGTCCATGTCCCGGATCGCCATCCATTGGCGCCCGATGGCGCCGCGCACCATGTTCTTCGCCAAGAGGGCGAAAACGACGAGGATCGCCAGGCAAAGCAGGTATTTTTCGGCCGGCGTATCGATCTCCCAGCCGAAAACGTCGAGATTGGCGATCGACACCGAACCGGAAGGCGAGTAGTTGGTGAACCACTTGATGCGCAGGAAGGCCCAGTCCCAGAAGAACTGCGCAGCCAAGGTCGCCACCGCCAGATACAGGCCACGCACCCGCAGGCTGGGAATGCCGAAGACGATGCCGACGGCGGCCGAGGCAAGTCCGCCCAGCAGCAGCGCGGCCAAGAGCGGCATGCCGTCTACGCGGATCATGAAGTTGTAGGCCGCATAGGCGCCGATGGCCATGAAGGCGCCGGCCCCCAGCGTGATCTGTCCGCAGTAGCCGACCAAAAGATTCACGCCGAGCGCGGCGAGCGACAGGATCAGGAAGGGGATCAGGATCGCGCGGAACATGTATTCGTCCGCCAGCACCGGCACGCCGACGAAGGCGAAGGCGATCAGGGCGAGGATCGCCCAGCGGTCCTGCAGAATCGGGAAGATCTGCTGATCCGCCTTGTAGGAGGTCTTGAACTGGCCGTTTTCCCTGTAAATCATCTTTACACCCGATCAATGATCTTTTCGCCGAACAACCCCTGCGGCCGGAACAGCAGGAACACCAGCGCCAGCATGTAGGCGAACCAGATCTCGATGCCGCCGCCGACCAGCGGGCCGAGATACACCTCGGAGAGCTTCTCGCCGACGCCGATGATCAGACCGCCGATGATGGCGCCCGGCACCGAGGTCAGCCCGCCGAGGATCACCACCGGCAGCGCGCGCAACGCCACCGTGGCGAGCGAGAACTGCACGCCGAGCTTGGAGCCCCAGATGATGCCGGCGACCAGCGCGACGACGCCGGCGACGCACCAGACGATCACCCAGATGCGATTCAAGGGAATGCCGATCGACTGCGCCGCCTGATGGTCGTCGGCCACCGCGCGCAGCGCTCGACCGGTACCGGTCTTCTGGAAGAACAGCGCCAGCGCGGCGACCAGCGCGGCGGCGATCAGCGCGGCGTAGAAATCCTCCTTGTTGATCAACAGGCCGCCCTCGATGACGCCTTCCATCATCATCACCGGATCCTTGGGCATGCCGACGTCGATCTTGTAGATGTCGCTGCCGAACACCGTCTGGCCGAGCCCTTCCATGAAGTAGGCGATGCCCAGCGTGGCCATCAGCAGGGTCGCCCCCTCCTGGTTGACGAGATGTCGCAAGACCAGACGCTCGACCAACCACGCCACGGCGAACATGATGAGGGCGGCGACGATGAATGCCGCGATATTCCCGATGATCGGATTGGCCACCCCAAGCCAGCCGGGAATCCATTCCGAAAAACGCGCCATCGCCAGCGCCGCGAACAGCACCATCGCGCCCTGCGCAAAGTTGAACACGCCGGAGGCCTTGAAGATCAGCACGAAGCCGAGCGCCACCAGCGAATAGAGCATGCCGGCCATCAGGCCGCCGATCAGGGTTTCGAGAAAGAATGCCACGGTCGTCGTCCTCTCAGTGGCTGGCGCCGAGATAGGCGCTGATGACTTCGGGGTTGGCGCGCACCTCGTCGGGCGTGCCGTCGCCGATCTTCCTGCCGTAGTCGAGCACCACGACGCGGTCGGAGATGTCCATCACCACGCCCATGTCGTGCTCGATCAGCACGATGGTGGTGCCGAACTGGTCGTTCACGTCGAGGATGAAGCGACTCATGTCCTGCTTCTCCTCGACGTTCATGCCGGCCATCGGTTCGTCGAGCAGCAGGATCTGCGGCTCCATCGCCAGCGCGCGACCGAGGTCGACGCGCTTTTGCAAGCCGTAGGGCAGGCGCCCGACCGGGGTCTTGCGGATGTGCTGGATCTCGAGAAAGTCGATGATCTCCTCGACCTTGGCGCGGTGCGCCAGCTCCTCGCGCTCGGCGGGCCCGAGACGAAACGCCTGTTGCAGCAGGTTGGCCTTCATCTTCAGGTTGCGTCCGGTCATGATGTTGTCGAGCACGCTCATGCCCTTGAACAGCGCGATGTTCTGAAAGGTGCGCGCGATGCCGGAACAGGCCGCCTTGTAGGGCGTCATCTTGGTGAAATGCTCGCCGCGCAGGACGATCTCGCCCTCCTGCGGCCGATAGACGCCGTTGATGACGTTGAGCATCGAGCTCTTGCCGGCGCCGTTGGGACCGATGATGGCGCGGATCTCGTGTTCGCGCACGTCGAAGGAAACATCCGTCAGCGCCTTGAGGCCGCCAAAGGACAACGAGACGTTTTTCAGGTCGAGCACGACCCCGCCGATTTCACGTGCCATCAGGCGGCCCTCCCCTGCACCGTCGGAAACACCTTCGCGTCGAGAATCTTCAGGTCGGCCGCCACCTTGCCCTTGCGGCCGTCCTCGAACTTCACCTCGGTTTCGATGAACTGGTTCGCCTTGCCGCCATAGAGCGCGTCGATCAGCACGGCGTATTTCTCGGCGATGAAGTTGCGGCGCACCTTGCGCGTCCGCGTCAGCTCGTCGTCGTCCGGATCGAGCTCTTTGTGCAGCACGAGGAAGCGATGGATCTGCGTGTCGGCCACCATCGCATCCTGCGCCAGCTCGGCATTCACCTTCTCGATGCACTCCTGGACGAGCTTCAACACCTCCGGCTTGCCGGCCAGATCGACATAGCCGGAATACGGGATGCCGCGCCGCTCCGCCCAGTTGCCGACCGCACCCATGTCGATGTTGATGAAGGCGCACACCATGTCGCGATCGTGGCCGAAAGCCACCGCTTCCTTGATATACGGAAAGAACTTGAGCTTGTTCTCGATGTAGTTGGGCGCGAACATCGCGCCGTTCCTCAGCTTGCCGACATCCTTGGCGCGGTCGATGATCTTGAGGTGGCCGTCCTCGTCGAGGAAGCCGGCGTCGCCGGTCAGGAAATACCCGGCGGCATTGATCGACTCGGCCGTAGCGTCCGGTCGCTTGTAGTATTCCTTGAGCAGCATCGGTCCCTTGACGAGAATCTCGCCGTTGTCGGCGATCTTGATCTCGACGCCCGGCGCGGGCGGCCCGACCGAATCGAGCTTGATCTTGCCGTCCGGCTGCAGGCAGACGTAGGCGCAGGTTTCGGTCTGACCATAGAGCTGCTTGAGATTGATGCCGATCGAACGGTAGAAACGGAACAGGTCGGGGCCGATCGCCGCACCCGCCGTGTAGGCGACGCGAATGCGGCTCATCCCAAGGACGTTCTTGAGCGGCCCATAGACGAGCAGACCGCCCAGCGCATAAAGCAGCCGATCCTTGAGCGCGACCGGCTTGCCGTCGAGGATATCGGCGCCGCAACGGCGCGCCACCTCCATGAAATACGCGTACATCTTGCGCTTGATCGCGCCCGCATCCTCCATGCGGATCGTCACCTGGGTGAGCAGGTTCTCGAAGATGCGCGGCGGCGCGAAATAGAAGGTCGGGCCGATCTCGCGCATGTCGTTCATCACCGTGTCGCCCGATTCGGGGCAATTCACCGTGAAACCGGCCACCAGCGCCTGCGCGTAGGAAAACAGGTTGTCGCCCACCCAGGCCATCGGCAGGTAGGAAAGCGTCTCCTCGTGTTCGGTGAGATTGTCGAAGCCGCAACCGCCGCGCGCCGCCGCAATCAGCGCGCCATGCGTCTGCGCCACACCCTTGGGTTTGCCGGTGGTGCCCGAGGTATACAGCATGATGGCGATGTCGTCCGGCTTGCCGAGCGCGATTTCGCCGTCGAGGAAATCGATCTGGTTGGCGTCGTGAATCTTGCCGGCGGCGACGATTTCGTCGAGGCCGTGCAGGAAGGTCTGGTTGTAGTGGCGCAGACCGCGCGGATCGTCGTAGATGATGTGTTCGAGATCGGGGCACTGGTCCATCACCTCGAGCAGCTTGTCGACCTGCTCCTGATCCTCGACGACGGCGATACGGATGCCGGCGTCCTGCAACACGAAGGCCATTTCCTGCGCGACGGCGTCCTGATACATCGGCACTGGAATGCCGCCGAGCATCTGCGCCGCGCACATCGACCAGTAAAGGCGCGGGCGGTTGTCGCCGATGATGGCGAGACGGTCGCCGCGCCTGAAACCGAGCTCGGCCAAGCCGCAGGCGATGCCGCGCACCTCGCGCGCCGCTTCGGCCCAGGTCCAGCTCTGCCAGATGCCGAGATCCTTCTCGCGATACGCGGGACGCTCGCCGCGCGTCCTGGCGTGCGCCAGCAACAGACGCGGAAACGTATCGCAACCATCGGGCATGGCGCCCGACAATGCAGCAGTCATGCGCAACTCCTCCTTCCGGTCGAGTATGGCGCAGGCGATCCGCGCCATCCCGTCGTCGTTTCCCCGATACGGTTGCTGCACCGCATCAGGCGCCGGTCTTTTGCTTGATGGACCGGACTGTAACAGCAAGCGGACGCCTATAATTGTCGCGTGCCTGACAATCGTGCGAAAAAAACGCAACGCCACCTCACCCTCGACGATGCCATCGCGCTCTCGCGCTGGGCGCGCGGCCTGTCGCCCGACGAACTCGCGTGCGCGAAGGAAGGCATGGTCGAACGCCAAATCCCCGCCGGCGGCTTCATCTGCCGCCAGGGCGAACAGCCGTCGTGCTGGATCGGCATCATCGACGGGCTGGCCAAGATGTCCTCGGACTGGGTGACGGGCAAGACTGCCTCCTACGCCGGCATCCCCGCCGGCGGCTGGTTCGGCGAAGGCTCGCTCTTGAAACCCGAACCGCGCCGCTACGACGTGATCGCCCTGCGTGACACGCGCATCGCCTGCATGAAGCGTGAAACCTTCCGCTGGCTGCTCGACCACAGCATCGCCTTCAACCACGCGATCATCGAACAGATCAACGAACGCCTCGGCCAATTCATCGGCCTGCTCGAATCGGAACGCCTGCACGATACCGACACGCGCGTTGCCAGAAGCCTCTCGATCATGTTCAATCCGGTGCTCTATCCAGGGCAGAACACGACGCTGACGATCTCTCAGGAAGAAATCGGCCATCTGGCCGGCGTCTCGCGCCAGCGTGTCAACCGCTCGCTGAAACTGCTGGAGGACGCCGGCTTCCTGCGCATCGAATACGGCGCCATCGCCATCCTCGACCTCGACGGTTTGCGCCGCTTCGGCGGCTGATCGCGCCGTCCCGCCAGCGTCGACTTTCGTCTCCGCACTCGTCGGGTAGTTCACGTTAACGTCAATCTTCTGTAAGCTACGTCAATCGCACTCGAGGAGACTTGCATGGACACCCCCGGCTTTCAGGACTTCTATCCCGACGAATTCGCCCATTGCTACGGCTGCGGCAGGCTCAATCCCCAGGGCCTGCAACTCAAGACGCGCTGGGAAGGCGACGAAACCGTCACGCGCTTCACGCCGCGCCCGGAACACACCGCCATGCCCGGTTTCATCTACGGCGGGTTGGTCGCCTCGCTGATCGACTGCCACGGTACCGGCTCGGCGGCCGGTGCGGCGATGCGCGCGGAAGGCCGCCAGCCCGGCGACGGCGCCGCGCCGCGTTTCGTCACCGCCTCGTTGAAGGTGGACTTTCTCAAACCGACCCCGCACGGTCCGGAACTCGTGGTACGCGGCCGCATCCGCGAGATTTCCGGACGCAAGGTGATCGTCGATGCCGAACTGTCGGCCAATGGCGTCGTCACCGCGCGCGGCGAAGTCGTTGCGGTGCGCATTCCCGACAGCATGACGGGCAAGCAATGAACGGTCCGCTCGCCGGCCTGAAGGTCGTCGAATTTTCCGGTATCGGCCCGGGGCCGTTCTGCGGCATGATGCTCGCCGACATGGGCGCCGAGGTGCTGCTGATCGACCGCAAGCAGGCCAATCCCGACACGGTCGAGGTCGCCCTCTTCAATCCGGGCCGCGCGGCCGTGACACGGCGCGGCAAGCGCTCGGTCGCCCTCGACCTCAAGTTGCCGGCGGGCGTCGAGACGGCGCTGGCGCTGATCGAGCGCGCCGACGTGCTGATCGAGGGCTTCCGTCCCGGCGTGATGGAGCGCCTCGGCCTTGGTCCCGACGTGTGCGCGGCCCGCAACCCGCGCCTCATCTACGGCCGCATGACCGGCTGGGGGCAGCATGGCCCGCTCGCCCCGCGCGCCGGCCACGAGATCGACTACATGGCCATCGCCGGCGCGCTGTTCCTCGGCGGCCACGCCGACGAAAAACCCAGCGCCCCGCCGACACTCGGCGGCGACATGGGCGGTGGCGCGATGATGCTCGCCTTCGGCATCCTCTGCGCCCTTTACGAACGCGAGAAATCCGGACAGGGCCAGGTCATCGATGCGGCGATCACCGACGGCGCGGCGCTTTTGATGGCGCTCATCTATGCGTTGAAGGGCGGCGGCCACTGGCAAAACGCGCGCGGCGCGAACCTCGTCGACGGCGGCGCACATTTCTACGACACCTATGTCTGCGCCGACGGCAAGTGGCTCGCCGTCGGCCCCATCGAGCCGCGCTTTTACCGCGAACTGCTCGACCGGCTCGGCATCGACGATGCCGATTTCGCCCAGCAATTCGACGCGACACGCTGGCCGCGCCTCAAGGAAAAGCTCGCAGCGGTCTTGCGGACGAAAAGCCGCGACGCGTGGTGCGAGGTCTTCGCCGACACCGACGCCTGCGTCGCCCCCGTGCTCGATCTCGATGAGGCGCCATGCCATCCCCACAACGTCGCCCGCGGCGCCTATACCGAAGTCGCCGGTGTGGTGCAGCCCGCCCCGGCGCCGCGCTTTTCACGCACGCCCGGCGCCGTGCAGGCTCCGCCGCCGCTGCCCGGCGAACACACGCGCGCCGCACTCGCCGACTGGGGCCTCGCGCCGGAACGCATCGAACGACTCGCCGCTTGCGGCGCCATCTGAATTTTATGGAGGATCACATGAGCAACGATTCCATCGTCATCGTCAGCGCCGCCCGCACCCCGATGGGCGGTTTTCAGGGCGACTTTTCCAGCCTGACCGCCGCCAACCTCGGCGCCGTCGCGATCAAGGCCGCCGTCGAGCGCTCCGGACTGCACGCGTCCGACGTGCAGGAAGTCGTGTTCGGCAATGTCCTTCAGGCCGGCCAGGGCCAGGCGCCGGCGCGGCAGGCCGCCTTGCAGGCAGGACTTCCTCTGTCGGCCGGCTGCACCACGGTGCACAAAGTCTGCGGCTCGGCGATGAAGGCGATCATGATCGCCTGCGATGCCCTGAAGGCCGGCAGCCAGGATGTCATCGTCGCCGGCGGCATGGAGTCGATGACCAACGCGCCTTATCTCCTGCCCAAGGCGCGCGGCGGCTACCGGCTCGGCCACGGCCAACTGATCGACCACATGTTCTTCGACGGCCTCGAAGACCACTACGCCGAGGAGACCAAAGGCCGCCTGATGGGCGCCTTCGCCGAGGACTGTGCGGCGCACTACGGTTTCACGCGCGCGGACCAGGACGCCTTCGCCATCGTCTCCACCCGGCGCGCGCAGGCCGCCGGCGCCGACGGCAGCTTCGATTGGGAGATCGCGCCGGTGACGGTTCCCAGCCGCAAAGGCGAGCTTGTCGTCAAGCTCGACGAGCAGCCCGGCAAGGCGCAGCTCGACAAGATTCCTACGCTCAAGCCCGCCTTCAAGAAGGACGGCACGGTGACGCCGGCCAACGCCTCGTCGATCTCCGACGGCGCGGCGGCGCTCGTGCTGATGCGCGCCTCCGACGCGAAAAATCGTGGTCTGTCCCCGATTGCGCGCATCGTCGGCTACACGACGCACGCGCAGGCGCCGGCCTGGTTCACCACCGCGCCGATCGGCGCGATGCAGAAGCTCTTCGCCCAGACCGGCTGGAGCGCCGACAGCGTCGATCTCTACGAGATCAACGAGGCCTTCGCCGTGGTGACGATGGCGGCGATGAAGGAACTGGCCCTGCCGCACGACAAGGTGAACGTGCATGGCGGCGCCTGCGCGCTGGGTCATCCCATCGGCGCTTCGGGCGCGCGCATCGTCGTCACGCTGCTCGGCGCGCTGAAGAAAACCGGCAGGCGGCGCGGCGTGGCGAGCCTGTGCATCGGCGGCGGCGAGGCGACCGCCATGGCGGTGGAGATGCTCTGATGATCCTCAACGACGACCAGCGGATGATCCGCGACACGCTGCGCGACTTCGCGCGCGAACGCCTCGCGCCGAACGCGGCCGCGTGGGCGAAGCACGCCACCTTCCCCGCCGAGGCGTTGCGGGAACTCGCCGATCTCGGCGTCTGGGGCGTAACGGTGCCCGAGGCATGGGGCGGCGCCGGTCTCGATTACGTCGCGCTCGCCGTCGCCATCGAGGAGATCGCCGCCGGCGACGGCGCGACCTCGACGATCCTGTCGGTGCAGAACTCGCTGGTCTGCGGCATCCTGAACAAATACGGCAACGACGCGCAGAAGGCGCGCTGGCTCCGAGGCGCGGCGACGGGCGAACTGCTCGGCTGCTTCTGCCTCACCGAACCGCACGTCGGCTCCGACGCGGCCGCGATCAAGACCCGCGCGGTGAAAGATGGCGATGCGTGGGTCTTGAATGGCGTCAAGCAGTTCATCACTTCCGGCAAGCACGCCAAGATCGCCATCGTCTTCGCCGTCACCGATCCGGCCGCCGGCAGGAAGGGCATTTCCTGTTTCTGCGTGCCCACCGACACGCCCGGCTACGTCGTCGCGCGCATCGAGGACAAGCTCGGCCAGTCGGCCTCCGACACCGCGCAGATCGTCTTCGCGGATTGCCGCATTCCGGCCGACTGTCTGCTGGGCAACGAGGGCGAGGGCTACAAGATCGCGCTGTCGAACCTGGAGGCCGGCCGCATCGGCATCGCCGCGCAATCGGTCGGCATGGCGCGCGCCGCGCTGGAGGCGACCGTCGCCTACGCGAAGGAACGCGAAACCTTCGGCAAGCCGATCGTCGAGCACCAGGCCGTCGCCTTCCGGCTCGCCGACATGGCCACGCAAATCGAAGTCGCGCGCCAGATGGTCTGGCACGCGGCGGCCTTGCGCGATGCCGGCGAACCCTGCCTCAAAGAGGCGAGCATGGCAAAACTCTTCGCCTCGGAAATGGCGGAGAAAGTCTGCTCCGACGCGATCCAGATCCACGGCGGCTACGGCTACGTCACCGACTTTCCGGTCGAGCGGATTTATCGCGACGTGCGCGTCTGCCAGATCTACGAGGGCGCCTCGGACATCCAGCGCCTCGTCATCGCGCGCGCGGTGGTCGGGCAGTGAACGCACAACCCGGGAAATAGACAGGAAGGAGAAGAGCATGCAGATACCCAGCCTCGATTTCGGACTCGGCGAAACCGTCGAGATGATCCGTGACACGGTGCGCGACTTCGCCGCCGCCGAGATCGCCCCGCGCGCAGCGGAAATCGACCGCGACAACCTGTTTCCCGCCGACCTCTGGAAGAAGTTCGGCGATCTCGGCCTGCTCGGCATGACGGTGCCGGAGGAGGACGGCGGCACGGGCCTGGGCTATCTCGCCCACATCGTCGCGATGGAAGAAATCTCGCGCGCCTCGGCCGCCGTGGGCCTGTCCTACGGGGCGCACTCGAACCTCTGCGTGAACCAGATCCGCAGGAACGGCAACGCCGCCCAGAAGACGAAATACCTGCCGAAGCTGATCTCCGGCGAGCATGTCGGCGCACTGGCGATGTCGGAGCCCAACGCCGGCTCCGACGTCGTGTCGATGAAGCTGCGCGCCGACAAAAAAGGCGACCGCTATGTGCTCAACGGGAGCAAGATGTGGATCACCAACGGCGGCGACGCCGACACGCTGATCGTCTATGCCAAGACCGACGTCAATGCCGGGCCGAAGGGTATCACCGCCTTCATCGTCGAAAAGGGGTGCAAGGGATTTACCTGCGGCAGCCATCTCGACAAGCTCGGCATGCGTGGTTCGAACACCTATCCGCTCTTCTTTGACGATTGCGAGATTCCCGAGGAGAATGTGTTGGGCGGCGTGGGCAACGGCGTCAAGGTGCTGATGAGCGGCCTCGACTACGAGCGCGCCGTGCTCGCCGGCGGCCCTCTGGGCATCATGGCCGCCTGCATGGACGTGGTGGTGCCGTATCTGCACGAGCGCAGGCAATTCGACGCGCCGATCGGCGAATTTCAGCTCATGCAGGGCAAACTCGCCGACATGTATTCGACCTGGCAAGCCTGCCGCGCCTACGTCTATGCGGTCGGCCGCGCCTGCGACTCGGCCGACCACGCGCGCACGCTCAGGAAGGACGCCGCCGGCGCGATCCTCTACGCCGCCGAGAAGGCGACCTGGATGGCCGGCGAGGCGATCCAGACGCTGGGCGGCAACGGCTACATCAACGAGTATCCGACCGGCCGCCTGTGGCGCGACGCCAAACTCTACGAAATCGGCGCCGGCACGAGCGAGATCCGCCGCATGCTGATCGGCCGCGAACTGTTCAACGAAACCGCGTGAGGAGACGGAACATGGACATCCAGACGGTTGGCGTCGTCGGCGCCGGTACGATGGGCAACGGCATCGCCCAGGTATTCGCCTTCCACGGCTTCGAGGTCATCATGTCGGACGTCTCCGAAGCCGCCGCGCAGCGCGGCCTGGGAGCGATCAAGAAGAGCCTCGAACGCCTCGCCGGCAAGGAGAAGATCCCTCGTGATGCGCCCGCCGCGACACTGGCGCGCATCCGCGTCACGACCAGCCTCGCCGACTTCGCGGCGGCCGACCTCGTCATCGAGGCGGTCGTGGAAAACGAAGCGCTCAAGCTCGACCTTTTCAGGCAGCTCGACGGCATCTGCCGTCCCGGAGTCGTCCTCGCCAGCAACACCTCGTCGATCTCGATGACGCGCATCGCCGCCGCGACGCAGCGCCCCGACAAGGTGATCGGCATGCACTTCATGAACCCGGTGCCGCTGATGGCGCTGGTCGAGATCATCCGCGCGCTGCAAACGGCGGACGCCACCTACGCGCTCATCGAGGAACTGACGCGCCGCATCGCCAAGACGCCGGTCGAGGTGAAGGACGCCTACGGCTTCGTCTCCAACCGCGTGCTGATGCCGATGATCAACGAGGCGATCTTCACGCTCCACGAAGGGCTGGCGACGCCCGAGGCCATCGACACCGTGATGAAGCTCGGCATGAACCACCCGATGGGGCCGCTGGCGCTCGCCGACCTGATCGGTCTGGACACCTGCCTCAACATCATGAACGTGCTCCACGCGGGCTTCAACGACTCGAAATACCGGCCCTGCCCGCTCCTGAAGCAGATGGTCGATGCCGGCTGGCTCGGCCGCAAGACCGGGCGCGGCTTCTACACCTACGACCAGTAGCGCCGACTTCCGCCCTACAATCGGGGTGCTTTTTGCAATCCCACAGGAGGAACCCGCCATGACGATGACACGCAGAACCTTTCTCGCTTCCGGCGCCGCACTCGGTGCGGCATGGATGACCGGCCTGCTTTCCGGCTACGCCACGGCCTCGCCGCGTGTTGCGACCCTCGCCCCCGGCGTGACGCGCGTCGATCTGGGCGCGGTCAAGGTGACGATGCTCAATGACGGCTTCTTCAGCCGTCCGCTCGACGCCGCCTTCGTGAAGAACGTGGCGCTCGCCGACGTACAGGCCGCCCTGGCCGCCGCCGGCCTGCCGACCGACCGCATCGAGGTGCCGTTCAACCCGCTCGTCGTCGATGTCGGCAGCCAGCGCGTGCTGTTCGATGCCGGCATGGGCGAGTTCGGCCCGCCCACCGCCGGCAAGCTCATCGAGAACCTGGCCAAGGCCGGCATCTCGCCTGATTCGGTAACGGCGGTGGTCGTCTCGCATTTCCATGGCGATCACATCAACGGCCTGCGCAACAAGGCCGGCCAACTCGTCTTCCCCAACGCGAAGATCTTCGTGCCCGAACCCGAATGGAACTGGTGGATGGACGACGCGCGCATGGCCGCCGCGCCAGAGGCGATGAAGGGCACCTTTCAGGCCGCGCGCCGGGTGTTCGGCCCGATCGCGGCTTCGGTGGTCAAGTTCGCGCCGGGCGCCGAAGTGGTGCCCGGCGTGCATTCGCTGCCAGCTTTCGGCCACACGCCCGGCCATACCGTGTTCACCGTCGAGGGCGGGACGCGCCGTCTGATGTTCTGGGCCGACACGACCAACGTCGCCGCCCTGTTCGTGCGCAACCCCGATTGGGCGGTGATGTTCGACATGGACGCCGAGGCGGCGCGCCAGACGCGGCGCAGGCTCGCCGAGATGGTCATCCAGGACAACCTTCTCCTGGCCGGTTACCACTTGCCGGGGGCGGCGATCGGCAACCTCGTCCGGCGCGGCGACGGTTACGACTTCATCCCGCTATGAGCTAGCCGTTCCGTCGCCGTCCCGCCAGCGCCGACTTTCGCCCCGTGAGCGCCGCGATCGGTTGCGACATTTTCTGCCGCGTGATCGACAACCTCGGCGATGCGGGCGTGTGCTGGCGGCTGGCGCGCCAACTCGCGGTCGAGCACGGCTGGCGGATGCAGCTGTTCATCGACGATCCCGCGCCCATTGCGCTGCTGGCGCCGGGGCAGGCTGTCGTCGAAATCCGCCGGTGGGAGAGCGATTTCGCTGGCGTCGCCCCGGCGGAGGTCGTCATCGAGGCTTTCGCCTGCGAACTGCCGCCGGCCTACGTCGCGGCGATGCGCGCCCGCCCGCCGGTCTGGCTCAATCTCGAATACCTGTCGGCCGAGGACTGGGTGGCCGGCTGCCACGGCTTGCCTTCGCCGCAGGCAGGGCTGAACAAGTATTTCTTCTTTCCCGGCTTCGTCACCGGAACCGGCGGCCTGCTGCGCGAGCGGGATTATGCCGTCCCGCCGGCGCCGACTTTCGGCGAAAGACTCGAAATCTCGCTGTTTTGCTACGACAACCCGCAACTGCCTGCACTGCTGGCGGCCTGGCGCGACGGCGATCGCCCCATCCTCTGCCATGTCTGCGACGGCCTGCCGCGGCGGCAGGTCGAGGCCTGGCTCGGCGCTTCGCTGCCTGCAGAATGCGGAAACCTCTCGCTCAAGCCCCTGCCCTTTTTGCCGCAGACGGACTACGACGCGCTGCTCGGCCGCTGCCACTTAAATTTCGTGCGCGGCGAGGATTCCTTCGTGCGCGCCCAGTGGGCCGAGCGGCCCTTCGTCTGGCAGGCCTATCCTCAGGCGGAGGATGCACATCTGGCCAAGCTCGACGCCTTCCTGGGCCTTTACGCCGACGACGCGGCCACGCGCGTCTTCTTCCGCGCCTGGAACGGCGCGGGCGCGCTCGACTGGCCGAGCTTCGCCGAACGTCTGCCGGCGCTGGCGGCGAGAGCGCCGGAGTGGGCGCGGCGCATCGCCGCCCACGGCGATCTGGCGGCGAATCTGGTCAAGTTCTGCGCGACTCGGTTATAATTGCCGGCTTTCTTTTTCCGCCCAGGCAAACGCCATGAAAACCGCTCAAGAACTCCGCTCCGGCAACGTCATCATGGTCGACGGCGCCCCGCTCGTCGTCACCAAGAACGAATACAACAAGTCCGGCCGCAACGCCGCGGTCGTCAAGTTCAAGTTCAAGAACCTGCTCACCGGCGCGCCCTCCGAAGCCGTCTACAAGGCCGACGACAAATTCGAACAGATCATCCCCGAGCGCAAGGAATGCACCTATTCCTACTACGCCGATCCGATGTATGTCTTCATGGACGCCGACTACAACCAATACGAAGTCGAGGCCGAGAACATGCAGGACGCCATCCCCTACCTCGAGGACGGCATGCAGGTCGAGGTGGTGTTCTACGAAGGCAAGGCGATCTCGGTCGAGATGCCGAACTCGGTGGTGCGCGAGGTCGAATACACCGAGCCGGCCGTCAAGGGCGACACCTCCGGCAAGGTGCTCAAACCCGCGAAGATCAAGCCCTCGGGCAGGGAAGTGATGGTGCCGATCTTCGTCGAAATCGGCGACAAGATCGAGATCGACACCCGCACCGGCGAATACAAGAACCGCGTCAAGTAAACGCAACGCGCCGCGCGCCGCGCGCCGCGCGACGGGGGACGGGGGACGGCCGCGGCCGTCCTTTTTTCATGCCTTGCCGGGCGCCGGCAAATCGCCGTTCAGGCGACGCGCCACCGAACGCCCGGCCTGCCAGGTCAGATCCGTTTCCAGCTCGGCGCGGGAAAGCGCCCGCCGGGTCGGCATCAGTCGATCCGCGCGCCCGGCCCGCAGCGGATCGGGCGCGGGCCGCCAGCGCGCCAGCACCTCGTCCGCCGCGTCGGGCGCGTTGCAGACGAGCAGCATGTCGCAGCCCGCGTCCCACGCCGCCTGCACGCGCGCCACGCTGTCGCCGGCGACGCTCGCTCCCGCCATGGAGAGATCGTCGCTGAAGATCGCCCCGGCGAAACCGAATTCCTCGCGCAGCTTGCCGATCCAGACGGGAGAAAAGCCGGCCGGGCGGTCATCGACCCGGGGATAGATGACGTGGGCCGGCATCACGGCATCGAGGGGCAGTGCGCGAAACGGCATGAGGTCATCGATCATTTCGTCGAGACTGCGCGAATCGACGGGCGCCGCGACATGCGAATCGGCCTCGACCCAGCCGTGGCCGGGGAAATGCTTGCCGCAGCAGGCCATACCGGCTTCGCGCATGCCGGCGATCAGCCCTCCCGCGAGTTCGGTCACGGCACGCGGATCGCGGTGAAAAGCGCGGTCGCCGATCACTGCGCTGCGCCCCCAGTCGAGATCGAGCACCGGGGCGAAGGAGAGGTCAACGCCGCAGGCGCGCAGTTCGGCGGCGAGCAGATAGCCCAGCATGCGCGCCGATTCGGCGGCAGCACGCGGGCTGCGGTCCCGCCATTCGCCGAGCCGGCGCATCGCCGGCAGGCGCGTGAAGCCCTCGCGACAGCGCTGCACGCGCCCGCCCTCGTGGTCGATGGCGATCAGCAGACGCGGTTCCTTGAGGGCGTGAATCTCGTCGCACAGCGCAGCCAGCTGCTCGGGATCGCGGTAATTGCGGGCGAAGAGTATGACGCCGCCGACCAGCGGGTGGCGCAGGCGTTCGCGCTCGACCTCGGTCGGTTCGATGCCGGCGATGTCGATGACCAGCGGCCCGCGATTCATGGCTTCTCCACGACGACGAAGGCCAGCGCATGTTCCGCCTCGTCGCTCAACGACAGATGACAGACCAATCCCTGCCCGGCGATCCATCCGGCCAGCTCCGCGTCGAACACGAACGCGGGCTTGCCGAGATCGTCGTGATGGACGGCGATGGCCGTCAGCAGCACGGGCGCACGGATGCCCGTGCCGAGCGCCTTGCCCAACGCTTCCTTGGCGGCGAACCTTTTCGCAAGAAAACGGCCGGGGTCGACGCTGGCGCGGCACTCGGCCCGCTCCTGCGGCGCGAGGAGCTTCTCCAGCGCCCGCTCGCCGTGACGCCGCCACATCGCATCGAGACGCGCGAGGACGACCAGATCGGCGCCGATACCGTGGATCATGCGGCGCGGATCAGCTGCTTCATCTCGCGCACCGCCTCGCGCAGGCCGACGAAGACGGCGCGGCTGACGATGGCGTGGCCGATGTGCAGTTCGCAGACGCCGGGCAGCGCGGCGACGGGTTGCACGTTCGCGTAGGTGAGCGCATGGCCGGCATTGAAACGCATGCCGAGCTGGCGGATCGCCGTCCCGCCGGCGTCGACTTTTTGCAGCTCGGTTTGCACGGCCGGACTGTCGATGTCGCGACCGTGCTCGTGAAAGACCTTGGCGTAGGGGCCGGTATGAATCTCGCAAGCCTGCGCGCCGACGCGCGCGGCGGCCTCGATCTGGCGCGGCTCGGCATCGACGAACAGGCTCACATAGACGCCGGCGCCCTTGAGCCGCTGCACGACTTCCCTGAGCCGCGCCTCCTGACCCGCGACGTCGAGACCGCCTTCGGTAGTGATCTCGTGGCGGCCTTCCGGAACCAACGTCGCCATTTCGGGCTTCGTCCGGCAAGCGATGCCGACCATCTCGTCGGTCGCCGCCATCTCGAGGTTGAGTTTCACCGACACGGTCTGGCGTAAGAGTTGCACGTCGCGATCGGCGATGTGGCGACGGTCCTCGCGCAGATGCACGGTGATGCAGTCGGCGCCGCCCAGCTGCGCCTCGGCTGCCGCCCAGACCGGATCGGGCTCATACGTGCGGCGCGCCTGCCGCAGCGTCGCCACGTGGTCGATATTGACGCCAAGATTCCTCATGTTCCACTCTCCGTTTTCAAACGTCCTGCAACTCCATGAACACCCGTCGCGTCTGCAGCGCCTGCCCCGACAGATAGTGCGCCAGGAGGTGGCGCATCAGCTGTTTCGCCTCGGCAAGGCTCTTCGGGTCGGCATAATCGTCGGCGGCGAGATCATGCAACGTCTTGCCGGATATCGGCAGGCCCGCCTCATCCGCCTCGGCCGGCACCGCACCGCGCTCGATCTGGTAGTGGTAATGCCGCCGCGGGTCGATTGCCGCACCGCTGGCGTCGCGCTCCAGCATGAGGCCGTAGCCGAGTTCCCTGAGCATGGTCTTCTCGAAACGCCTGAGTTCGGCGGCTCCCGTCGCGCCGCGCGCCAGGGCGGCGAGCGCCGTCGCATAGGCATCGAAGAGCGCCGGATGGGCATCCTCGCGCGGCAACAGCTTGAGCAGCAACTCGTTCAGATAATAGCCGAGCAGGAGACCCTCGCCGCGCAGAAAGGCCATGCCGCCCTGCCATTCCGCCTTCGCCAGCGTCTTCACCTCGCCGCCGCCGAACCAGGAAAGTTCGAGCGGCTGAAAGGCCTGAAGCACGCCGCGCAGCGCGGAACGCGGTCGCCGCGCGCCGCGGGCCAGCAAGGCCAGCCGCCCATGGTCGCGCGCAAACGCCTCGACGATCAGGCTGGTTTCGCTGTAGGGATAGCCGTGCAACAGGAAGGCCGCTGCGCCATCCACGCGTTGGCGGGCGCGCGTCATTCGTATCCCAGGCTCTTTAACGCCCGTTCGTCGTCGGCCCAACCGCTTTTGACCTTGACCCAGGTCTCCAGCCAGACCCGGCCAGAGAACAGGCGCTCCATCTCCTTGCGCGCATCGCTCGACACGCGCTTGAGAAGCGCACCGCCCTTGCCGATGACGATGGCCTTGTGCACCTCCTTGTCGACGATCACGGCGGCATAGATGCGCCGCACGCCACCGGTCTCCTCGAATTTCTCGATTTCGACGGCGATGCCATAGGGCAGCTCATCGCCGAGATTGCGGAACAGCTTCTCGCGCAGCAGTTCGGCGGCAAGGAAACGCTCGGAACGGTCGGTGATGTCGTCGGCATCGAAAATCGGCGGCGACTCAGGCAGATGACGCCCCGCGGCCGCAAGCAGGGCGTCGAGATTTGCGCCCTTCTCGGCGCTCACCGGCACGATCTCGGCGAACGCGTGTTCGGCGGCGCGTGCGGCGATGAAGGGCAAAAGCCGTCCCTTGTCCTTCAAGCGGTCGACCTTGTTGATGACGAGGATCGTCGGCGTCCCGGCGGGCAGCCTGGCCAGCACGGCACGATCCTCCTCGCGCCAGCGGTTGGCCTCGATCACGAACAACACGAGATCGACGTCGGCGAGCGCCCCCGCCACATTACGGTTCATCGCGCGATTGAGCGCGTTGCGGTGTTGCGTCTGGAATCCCGGCGTATCGACGAAGACGAACTGGGCGGTCTCGGTCGTCAGGATGCCGTGGATGCGGTGGCGCGTGGTCTGCGCCTTCTTCGACGTGATGCTGAGCTTCGCGCCGACGAGACGGTTCATCAACGTCGATTTGCCGACGTTCGGGCAGCCGACGATGGCAATAAAACCGGTGCGAAAAGTCGACGCTGGCGGGACGGCGTCGTTCATGCTGCCTCCAGACGGTCGAGCGCCATGCGCGCGGCCTGCTGTTCGGCGAGCCGGCGGCTCGGCCCGCGTCCCGCGCAGACGAGGTTCAAGGACGGGATACTGCACGAGACCTCGAATTCCTGCGCATGCGCCTCGCCGCGCGTCGCCAGCAGGGCGTATTGCGGGACGGGCAGGCGGCGCCCTTGCAGCCACTCCTGCAAGGCCGTCTTGGCGTCCTTGGCGTCGGCGCGCGGGTCGATGCGCGCGATGCGCTCGCGATAAAGCGCGGCGATGACGCGGCAGGCGGCGTCGAAACCCGCATCGAGGTAGATCGCGCCAAACACCGCTTCGAGCGCGTCGGCGAGAATCGAGGGACGGCGGAAGCCGCCGCTTTTCAATTCGCCTTCGCCCAGACGTAGCGCGTCGCCCAGGCGAAGCTCCGCGGCAATCTCGGCAAGCGTCTCCTGCCGGACCAGGCTCGCGCGCAGGCGCGAGAGTTCGCCCTCGTTCAGATTCGGGAAATGCTGGTAGAGCAGCGTGGCCACGGAACAGCTCAGCACGCTGTCGCCGAGGAATTCGAGCCGCTCGTTGTGCGGTGAGGAATGGCTGCGATGCGTCAGCGCCTGCGTCAACAGCTCGGTGCGCGCAAACGCATGGCCGAGCGCCTTTTCCAGCCGCCCTGCTTTCAAGTCTACTCCTGGGAGGAGCCCTGGAACTCCAAGAGCAGACTGACGTTGCCGAACAGGGGGACACGGCGTTCGTAGTCGAAGGCGATGACGACGCGATCGCCTTCCTTGGTGACATCGAGGTCCTGCCCGCTGATGGCGGAAATGTTGTCGATGGCTGCCTGGCGGTCGAAGGCCGCTCGCGCCTCGGTGACGCTGGAAGAGGATGAGGGATCCTGGGCTACTTTTTTGACCGCCTTCACGATCTGGTAATACTCGATCACTTCCGGAGTCACCTTCATGCCCAACAGCGCGGCCACTGCCAGGACGACCGCGGCCACCAGCAACCCGGAAAGGCTGACACCTGCTTGACGACGTTTCATGTCGGATCTTCCTCCATGGCGAATGCTCAGCGGAAACTGCCGATGCGTTTCAGATCGCCGAAATTGAACCAGACGAAAAAGGCCTTGCCGACGAGATTCTCGTCGGGAACGAAGCCCCACACCCGGCTGTCCTGCGAATTGTCGCGATTGTCTCCCATCACGAAATAACTGCCCTCCGGCACCTCGCAGATCACGCCTTCGGCATTGTAGAGGCATTTGTCGCGCCGCGGAAACTGCATCACATGGGGCACAACAAAGGCCGGCGCATCGTCTTCGATCAGGATGGCGTGCTCGATCACACCGAGCTTTTCGAGATAGCGCGGCGTGTAGAACATGCGTTCGCCGTCGAAATAGTCCTCGATGCGCTCGATCGCCACCGGTGCGCCGTTGATGGTCAGCCGCTTGTTCTGCCAGGCCACCCGGTCGCCCGGCAGACCGACGACGCGCTTGATGTAGTCGAGCGAAGGATCGGGCGGATAACGGAACACCACGACGTCGCCTCGCTGTGGTTGCCCGGTCTCAACGATCTTCCTGTTGATGATCGGCAGCCGAATGCCGTAGGCGAACTTATTGACGGCGATGAAGTCACCGACCAAGAGCGTCGGAATCATCGAGCCGGAGGGAATCTTGAACGGCTCGACGATGAAGGAGCGCAGCACGAAGACGATCAGGATCACCGGAAAGAAGCTCGCGCCGTATTCGACCCAGAGCGGCTCCTTGGCGTCGGGCGCGCGCTTCTTGCGGAAATGGAAACGATCCGCGACCCACAGTGCCGCGCTCACCACGAGCAGGATGAAGAGGATCAGCGCGAAGTTCATTTGTCATCCACCCGCAACACGGCAAGAAAGGCTTCCTGCGGAATCTCGACGCGACCGACCTGCTTCATGCGCTTCTTGCCGGCCTTCTGCTTCTCCAGCAGCTTCTTCTTGCGCGTGATGTCGCCGCCGTAGCACTTGGCGAGCACGTCCTTCCTCATCGCCTTGACGTTCTCGCGTGCGACGATCGTCGAGCCGATCGCCGCCTGGATCGCCACGTCGTACATCTGGCGCGGGATCAGGCCGCGCATCTTGGCGGCGAGTTCCCGGCCGCGGTACTGCGCGTTGGCGCGATGCACGATCACGGAGAGCGCATCGACACGCTCGCCGTTGATGAGGATATCGAGCTTGATGACATCGGCGGCGCGATATTCCTTGAACTCGTAGTCGAGCGAGGCGTAGCCGCGCGAGACCGATTTGAGCTTGTCGAAGAAGTCGAAGACGACCTCGGCGAGCGGCATCTCGTAGGTGACATGCACCTGGCGACCGTGATAGCGCATATCGACCTGGCTGCCGCGCTTCGATTCGCACAGCGTGATCACCGCGCCGAGATAGTCCTGCGGCACGAAGACCTGCGTCGAAATGATCGGTTCGCGAATCTCCTCGATCTTCTGCGCCTCCGGCAGCTTCGACGGATTCTCGACGAAGAGCTCCGTGCCGTCGCGCAGGCGCACCTGATAGACGACGGTTGGCGCCGTGGTGATGAGGTCCTGGTCGAACTCGCGTTCGAGGCGCTCCTGCACGATCTCCATGTGCAGGAGTCCGAGAAAGCCGCAGCGGAAGCCGAAGCCGAGCGCCTGCGACACTTCGGGCTCGAACTGGAGCGATGCGTCGTTCAGTTGCAGCTTTTCCAGCGCCTCGCGAAGCGAATCGTACTGGTTCGCCTCGACCGGATAGAGGCCGGCGAAGACCTGCGGCTTGACTTCCTTGAAACCGGGCAGGGGCTCCGCCGCCGGCCGGTCGGCCACCGTCACGGTATCGCCGACTTTCGCGGCCTTGAGCTCCTTGATGCCGGAGATGACGAAGCCGACCTCGCCCGCCGACAACTGCTCGCATACTTGGGACTTCGGGGTAAACACCCCCACCTGCTCGCACAGATGCACGGCGCCGGTCGACATGAGGCGTATCTTGTCCTTCGTCTTCAGCGTGCCGTCGACCACGCGCACCAGCATCACCACGCCGACGTAATTGTCGAACCAGGAATCGATGATCAGCGCCTTCAAGGGTGCGGCCGGATCGCCCTGGGGCGGAGGCACCCTGGCGATCACCGCTTCGAGGATATCGTCGATGCCCAGGCCAGTCTTCGCCGAGCAGGGAATCGCGTCGGCGGCGTCGATGCCGATCACCTCCTCGATCTCGGCGCGGGCGTTGTCGGGATCGGCCTGCGGCAGATCCATCTTGTTCAGGACCGGCACGACCTCGACGCCGAGCTCGATCGCCGTGTAGCAGTTCGCCACCGTCTGCGCCTCCACCCCCTGCGAGGCGTCGACGACCAGAAGCGCCCCCTCGCAGGCCGACAGGCTACGCGACACTTCGTAGGAGAAATCGACGTGCCCCGGCGTGTCGATCAGGTTGAGGCGATAGACCTTGCCATCCTTCGCCTGGTATCTGAGCGCCGCCGTTTGCGCCTTGATGGTGATACCGCGCTCGCGCTCGATGTCCATCGAGTCGAGCACCTGCTCGGCCATTTCGCGGTCGGACAGGCCGCCGCAGCGCTGGATGATGCGGTCGGCCAGCGTGGATTTGCCGTGGTCGATATGGGCGATGATGGAGAAATTACGGATGTGACCCATAAAAAAAGCGCCGGGCGGCGCCTTTGAAAAAGCGAGGCGGAATTTTAGCGAAAGCGCGCCAAAACCTCACGCACTTTCGCTGTTTTCCGCCGCTTCGTCTTATTTGTCCAGCGCGCTCCGGATCGTGACGAAGGTCTGGGTGTCGCCCCTGCGCACCAGCAAGGTCACCGGTCCTCGCCCCTGCTTGGCCAGCAGGTCGTTGAACTGCTCGACGGAACGCAATTCGGTCTGCACGCCGCGCTGAATGATGGCGAGCAGGATGTCGCCTTGGCGCAATTCGCCGCGCCCTTCGCGCACCTCCTCGACGATCAGTCCGTTGCGGATGCCGAGCCGGCTGCGCTGTTCTGGCGTCGGCTCGGAAAGCACCAGTCCGAGGCGGTTCGCCGGCGCGGCCTCGGCAGGCCTGCCGCGCCGAGCCGCGCGGACGGGTTCGTCGGGCATTTCGCCGACGATCACGCTCATGTCCTTCGCGGCGCCATTGCGCCAGACCTGCAGCGCCACCTTCGTCCCCGGCTTGGTGTTGCCCACCAGGCGCGGCAGGTCGGAGGATTGCGTCACCGGCTTGTCGCCGAAGCGCAGGATCACGTCGCCGACCTGCAAGCCCGCTTTGTCGGCCGGACTGTCCTTCTCCACCGAGGCGACCAGCGCGCCGCGCCCATTGCCCAGCCCGAAGGAGTCGGCCAGTTCCTTCGTCACCTCCTGGATCGTCACACCGATGCGACCGCGGCTGACCTTGCCGTAAGTGCGCAGTTGCGCCTGGATTTCCATCGCCACGTCGATCGGAATCGCGAAAGACAGTCCCATGAAGCCGCCGGTGCGGCTGTAGATCTGCGAATTGATGCCGACCACTTCGCCTTTCAGGTTGAACAGCGGGCCGCCGGAATTGCCGGGGTTGATGGCAACGTCGGTCTGGATGAAGGGGACGAAGTTTTCCTGCGGCAACGAGCGTCCTTTCGCGCTGACGATGCCGGCGGTGACGGTGTTTTCGAAACCGAAGGGCGAGCCGATGGCCACCACCCACTCGCCGACCCGCAACTTTTCCGGATCGCCGAACCGGACGGCTGGCAGGCCCTGCGCATCGATCTTGATGAGCGCCACGTCGGTACGACGGTCGGCGCCGACCACCCGGGCTTTGAACTCGCGCTTGTCGACGAGCTTCACGACGACTTCGTCGGCGCCATCGACGACATGGGCGTTGGTCAGGATGTAGCCGTCTGTCGAGATGATGAAGCCGGAACCGAGCGAACGGTTTTCGAATTCGCGCGGCATGTTCGGAATGGACGGAAACTGCGGAATGAAGCGGCGGAAGAACTCGAAGGCCGGATCGTCCTCTCTGAACGGGAAGGAGTGACCGAAGCGCTGGCTGCGCACCACCTGTGTCGTGCTGATGTTGACGACCGTCGCCCCCTGCCTTTCCGCCAGCTCGGCGAAATCCGGCAACTGGGCCAAGGCGCTGCCGCCCAGCGGCAGCAGCGTCGCGATTGCAATCAGAAAAATTCGTTTCAGCATGGTTTTCATCCTCGCCAATGAACGCTCGATGGAATGGAGTCCTATTGCGGCTGTCCGTGATCGATGGACAGGATGGGGAGGTCCGCCTTTCCGGCAAGATGCCGGCGGCGAACCAGGAAAAACCCGCCCGCCAGCCCGATCAGCAGCCCCAGCACCCCGCCCGCCTCGCCGAAACCCCGCCCGTCGAGCAACATCGCTCCGGAAAACGCCAGAAAGAGCGGCAGCCCATAAACGATCGCTGCGGCGCGCAGTACGCTGCCGCCGGCGGAACAAACGCTCACCGCGTCCCCCGGCTTGGCGCCGATGGTGTTCGGCAGGCGCAACAGGTTCTCCTGCCGGACGAGCAGACCGTCCATCAAACCCTGTCCGGCCTGGCCGCATCCCGCGCGCTGCGCACAGGAACCGCACGCCGGTCGGGGCGCTTCGGTGCGAACCCAGGCGAATCCGTCTTCCACGCGTACGACGACCCCGGCAGCCCGATTCATTTCACACGCACTCCGACGCCGGCGGCGAAACGCTTGACGGTCTCGGCGGGCACGTCGCCCATCACGACGACGAGATACTCATCGATTGCCCGTTTGACCACGCTGGTGACCCCGATCGTCTTCACCTCGGTATCGTCGGCAGACAGCGGCTCGCGCAAGGGAGAAACGAACACCGACAGGGCGGCCAGTCCGTCCGAAAAAACCCAGTGCAGCACTTCGCGCTCCCCGCCGGGATTGCTGGCCGGATAGGCGCGGATCATCGCCGCCTGACGCCGAAAACCGGGCAAATCGTTGGCAAACACCCAACGTCCGTCGTCGCGCATGTCGCGCAGCCGGGCTTGGCGAACCTGCCAGCCTTCGCGCGAGACGACGGTCGGCCTGAGCGCATCGGCGGGCGCCGGTTCGCCGATGCGCAATTCGGTAAACAGCATGGATTCGAGCGCCTCGCCGCGCGCGTCGAACACTTCCGCCTTGAGCATCAGGCCGGTCTGCCGGTCGACCCAGAACTGATGGCCATAGCGCCACGGGTCGCGCGGGTCGAGGCGGACGATCTGGCTGTCGAAACCGGCGATGCGGGCGGTGCCCAGCTTGCGGATCTGATAGTGCTCCGTCAATCCGGCCAGGCTTGCCGGCAACAGGGCGGGGAAGGTGCGGCGCGCCCCGCGCTGCTCGACGATGACCAGGCGGCTTTCCGGAAGATAGCAGGTGACTTCGTCGTTGCGGCGGATCACTTCGCGCGGCGTGCCGTCGAGAACTTCGAGCTTGCCGGCGGGGTTGCCGTTGCCGGCGACATGCACGATGCGGGAGGTTTCGCTCTGGCTGCCGTTGCGATAGACGAAGGTGCCGCTGTAATCGAGCTTCTTGGCGGCCTGCGCCACGCGCTGAAGGAGCTGCAGCGCGTCCTGCTGTCCCGGCACCGCAGGCTGAGCCCGCACGGGTTGGGCGAACGTGCCGGCCAAGAGGCAGCCCAGCAGCAGCGCCCCTCCCCTCATGGCCGCGCGGCCCCGACCACGTGAGAGATCGTGCGCACGCGTTCCGTGCCGTCGCCGATGCGCACGCCGGCAGCCTGCATGTGGTGGGCGAGGAGAAACTCGTCGATTTCCGCACGTAGCGTGGCGGTCGGCAAGGCAGGCGGCAGGTTGCGCGCCGGCGCCGCGGCGGAAACCGCCGCCAAAGTCGGCGCCGGCGGGACGGCGGCAAAACGCTCGCCTCCGCGTACCGACTCCGTGCCGTCTGTCCAGGCCAGCCAGCCCACCAACGCCACCCCGGCCAGCGACGCAGCCAGCGCCACGAAAGGATGCGGCTGGCGGGCGACGAGCGCACGCGGGGCGAGCACGGCCGGTTCGTCGCGCAAGCGCTCCATCACGACCGCCGTCATGTCGGACGCCCGCCGCGTTTCGCCCCGCAAGCAGTCGCCGAGGAGCACATAAAGCCGCCAGTCTTCCCGCAGCTCCGCATCCTGCGTCGCCTGGCGAACCAGACGGCGAGCGGCATCGGGGTCGCACTCGCCATCGAACAGGGCGGACCATTCGAGTCTGCGCTCGTCGCCGGGCTGGTCGTTTGCCTTCACGTGTGTCTTCATCTGCTGCTCCTTCACCATCTCTGATCGGGCGCCGCATCCACCAAGGGACGCAGACGCGCTGCGATCGCTTCGCGGGCGCGGAAAATTCGCGAACGCACGGTGCCGATCGGACAGTCCATCACTTGGGCGATTTCCTCGTAGGACAAGCCCTCGATCTCGCGCAGGACGATGGCCGTGCGCAAATCGTCGGGCAAGGCCTCCATCGCCGCATTCACCGTCTCTCCGATCTGCTTCGACAGGAGAACCCGGTCCGGGGTTTCATCGTCCCGCAACAAATGGCTGCCGTCGATGTCGTCGCCCTCTTCATCGACGATCTCGCTGACCGTCGGCATGCGCCGGCCGTTGGCCATCAGCCAGTTTTTTGCGGTATTCACCCCGATGCGATACAGCCAGGTGTAAAAGGCGCTTTCGCCGCGAAAATTCGGCAAGGCGCGATAGGCCTTGACGAAAGCCTCCTGCGCGACGTCTTCCGCCTCGGCGGGATCGCGCACCATGCGCATGACAAGGCGCAGCAGCTTGCGCTGGTACTTCTCGACCAAGAGACCGAAGGCGTCGCGGTCGCCGGACTGCACCCGTTCGACCAGCACCAAATCGGCTTCGCGCTCTCCCATGACTCGGTAATTTCAGTGTTCGGCAGGCGCGTGAGTATAGCCGTCTTCTCTTTTCGCACGTTTGCGCTCCAGGCAGTCCTGCCCCAAAGACCCGGCAAAGCGCGTTTGGTTCCGCAACCCCATGATATAGTCTCCGGCGCCATGCCCGCCCCGGACTATCTGTGCAGCTTCGACGTCATCGTCGTCGGCAGCGGCCTCGCCGGCCAGTCGCTCGCCCTGCGGCTGGCCGACACCCATTGCGTGGCGCTCGTCACCAAGCGCATGATCGACGATTCGGCGACGAACTGGGCGCAGGGCGGCATCGCCGCCGTGCTCGACGACGCCGACTCGATCGAATCCCACCTCCAGGACACCTTCGACGCCGGCGCCGACCTGTGCGATCCGGTCGCCACGCGCTTCGTCGTCGAACGCGGCCGGGAGGCCATCGACTGGCTGATCGCCCAGGGGGTACCGTTTACGCGCGACGCTTCCGGTTACCACCTGACACGCGAGGGCGGCCACAGCGCGCGGCGCGTGATCCACGTCGCCGATGCCACGGGCGCCTCCATCCAGCAGACCCTGAGCGCAAAGGTGCGCGAACATCCCAACATCACGGTGATGGAACGCCATATCGTCGTCGATTTGATCACCGGCGCAAAACTCGGGCTGAAAAACAACCGCTGCTGGGGCGCCTATGTGCTCGACATCGACAACGAGCGTGTACTGACCCTCGGCGCCCCGAACACGATCATCGCCAGCGGCGGCGCCGGCAAGTCCTATCTCTACACGACCAATCCGGACACCTCGACGGGTGACGGCATCGCCATGGCCTGGCGCGCCGGCTGCCGCGTCGCCAACCTGGAGTTCATCCAGTTCCACCCCACCTGCCTTTATCACCCGCAGGCGAAATCCTTCCTCATCACCGAGGCGATGCGCGGCGAAGGCGGCATCCTCCGCCTCCCCGACGGCACGCGCTTCATGCCGGCGCACGACGCCCGCGCCGAACTGGCGCCGCGCGACATCGTCGCCCGTGCCATCGACTACGAGATGAAGAAGCACGGCCTCGACTGCGTCTATCTCGACGTGACGCACAAGGGCGAGGGCTTCCTGCGCACCCACTTCCCGAACATCTTCGCGCGCTGCCGCGAACTGGGCATCGACATCGCCAAGCAGCCGATCCCCGTCGTCCCGGCCGCCCACTACACCTGCGGCGGCATCGTCGTCGATCTTGCAGCACGCACCGACGTGCCCGGCCTCTATGCGCTCGGCGAGGCCGCCTGCACGGGCTTGCACGGCGCGAACCGCCTGGCGAGCAACTCGCTGCTCGAATGCGTGGTCTTCAGCGAAGCGGCGGCCGACGACATTCGCGCCCAAAAGCCGGCGAAACTCCCCCGGCTGCCGCGCTGGGACGAATCCCGCGTCACCGATGCCGACGAGGAGATCGTCATCTCCCATAACTGGGACGAGTTGCGCCGCTTCATGTGGGACTATGTCGGCATCGTGCGCACCACGAAGCGCCTGGAACGCGCCAAGCACCGCATCCGGCTGCTGGAAAAGGAAATCGACGAGTTCTATGCCAATTTCCGCGTCAGCAACGACCTGATCGAACTGAGGAATCTCGTGCTCACCGCGCATCTGATCGTCGAGTGCGCGATGCGGCGCAAGGAAAGCCGCGGCCTGCACTTCAGCCGCGACTATCCCGACACGCTCCCGCAGGCACGCGACACCGTGCTCAGGCCGCGGCGCTGAAAAAACCCGCCGCCCCCGTTTTCGCCCGGCAGCGCAGCCAGACGCGCAACCGCCGATGCGCCACCTCGCCGGTGGCGACACGCGGCAGGACGAGCGACTCGCAGCGCCCCGCCCGCCGGTAACGCAGCACGACCAGGGAAGCGAACACCGCCGTCGAGGCATCGACCTCGGCCTCGGCGACCGATCCGTCGGCGCGACCGATCCCCAGCCGACCGTCGGCGCGCAACGTCAGCACCGTGACATCGCCGCGGCACAGCAGGCGCGCCAGCAGTTTTCTGCGCTCGATGGAAACGGACAGGGGCAGCCGCACCGTCCGACACCCCGGTCAGACGCGGCGGAACGCCAAGGTGCCGTTGGTGCCGCCGAAGCCGAAGTTGTTCTTGATCGCCACCTCGATGGTCAGATCGCGCGCGGCGTTGGCACAGTAATCGAGATCGCACTCCGGATCCTGCGCGAAGATGTTGATCGTCGGCGGCGATACCTGATGATGCACGGCCAGCGCGGTCAGCACCGACTCGAGACCGCCGGCGCCGCCCAACAGATGGCCGGTCATCGACTTGGTGGAATTCACCACCAGCTTCTTCGCATGGCCGCCGAAGGCGAGCTTGATCGCCTCGGTCTCGTTCTTGTCGCCGAGCGGCGTCGAGGTGCCGTGGGCATTGACGTATTGCACCTCGTCCGGATCGACGCCCGCATCCTTGAGCGCATTCGCCATGCTGCGGCGCGGCCCGTCGGTATCGGGCGCCGTCATGTGATAGGCATCGCCGCTCATGCCGAAGCCGGCGATTTCGCAGTAGATGTGCGCGCCGCGCCGCTTGGCGTGCTCGTATTCTTCGAGCACCATCACCCCCGCGCCCTCGCCGAGGACGAAGCCATCGCGGTCCTTGTCCCAGGGACGGCTCGCGGTTGCCGGATCGTCGTTGCGCGTCGACAGCGCCTGCGCGGAAGAGAATCCGCCGATCGCCAGCGGCGTGACCGTCGATTCGGCGCCGCCGCAGATCATCGCATCGGCATCGCCATACTGGATCATGCGGAAGCTCGTGCCGATGGCGTGCAGACCCGTCGTGCAGGCCGTCACCACGGCGAGATTCGGCCCCTTCGCGCCGAGCAGGATCGACAGATTGCCCGAGATCATGTTGATGATCGTGCCCGGGATGAAGAAGGGCGAAATCTTGCGCGGGCCGCCGCCGAGAAAATCGTGGTGCGTTTCCTCGATCATCGGCAGGCCGCCGATGCCGGAGCCGATATTGACGCCGATGCGATGCGCGTTCGCCTCCGTCACGACGAGGCCGGATTCCCGGAATGCCTGGAGGCCGGCGGCCATGCCATAGTGGATGAAGACATCCATGCGGCGCGCTTCCTTGGGCGAGAGGTATTCCGATACCTCGAACCCCTTGACCTCCCCGGCAATGCGCACCTTGAAAGCGGAGGCGTCGAAGCGGGTGATCGGACCGATGCCGCTTTGACCGGCAAGAATGGCGTTCCAGCTGTCAAGAACGGTGTTGCCGACCGGCGAGACGAGTCCCAGACCGGTCACGACGACTCTGCGGCGCGACAAGGCAGTCTCCTAGGGCAAATTGCGTCGGGGAAATACAAACGGGGCTGCCCGCCCCGTTTTGCTTACTTCTTCAGGTTGTTATTGACGTAGTCGATGGCCTGCTGAACGGTGGTGATCTTCTCGGCCTCCTCGTCCGGAATCTCGCACTCGAACTCCTCCTCGAGCGCCATCACCAGTTCGACCGTGTCGAGCGAATCGGCGCCCAGATCATCGACGAAGGACGACTCGTTCTTGATGTCGGCTTCGTTCACGCCGAGCTGCTCGGCCACGATCTTCTTGACGCGCTGTTCGATGTTATCCATTGTGTTTGCTCCTTCCCTGAATGAAGGCGGGTGTTGAGAACCCGCGCAGTTTACCAAAAAGGCGGAAATGTCCCGTGACAACTCCAAGCGCTCAGGCCATGTACATCCCGCCATTGACATGCAGCGTGACACCCGTCACGAAGCCGGCTTGCGGCGAAGCCAAAAAGGCGACGGCATGGGCGACGTCCGCCGGCTGTCCGAGCCGGGCGACCGGAATCGCCTTGAGCATCGCCGCCCTCTGTTCCTCGGGCAGCCCCTTGGTCATGTCGGTGTCGATGAGCCCCGGCGCGACGCAATTCACCGTAATGTTGCGGCTGCCGAGCTCCTGCGCCAGGGCGCGCGTCATGCCGGCCACGCCGGCCTTGGCGGCGCAGTAGTTGGCCTGACCGGGGTTGCCGGCGCTGCCGACCACCGAGGTGACATTGACGATGCGCCCGAAGCGCGCCTTCATCATCGGCCGCATGACGAGACGGCACAGACGGAAGACGGACTTGAGATTGGTGTCGATCACCGCATCCCACTCCTCGTCCTTCATGCGCATCGACAGGTTGTCCCGGGTGATGCCGGCGTTATTGACGAGGATCGAGACCGCGCCGAAGCGTTTCCCGATCTCGCCGAGCAGCGCCTCGCAAGCCGCTGCGTCCGTGACATCGAGCGCCGCCCCCATGCCCGCGATGCCTGCCGCATCGAGCGCCTTCCCGATATCGACCGCACCGGCCTCCGTGGTGGCCGTGCCAATCACGGTCGCCCCCTGCCGGCCCAGTTCGAGCGCGATCGCCCGGCCGATGCCGCGCGAGGCGCCGGTCACCAGCGCAATTTGTCCTTCCAGCATACTCACTCCTTCACCGCCGCGAGGGTCGTCTCGACAGCCGTCAGATCGTTCATCGCGCCGCCGGCGAGTTCCGCGCAGCGGCGGGTCAAGCCTGCCAGCACCTTGCCAGGGCCGCACTCGAAGACATGGGTGATGCCCGCCGCCTGCATCGCGCGCATCGTCTCCACCCAGCGCACCGGGGAAGCGGCCTGGCGCACCAGCGCGTCCCTGATTGCCGCCGGGTCGGCAACGACCGCCACATCGACGTTATTGACCACCGGAATCGCCGGCACCTTGATCTCGATATCCGCCAGCGCCGCCTTGAGCCGCTCCGCCGCGGGTTGCATCAGCGACGAGTGGAACGGCGCCGAAACGGGCAGCATCACCGCGCGCTTGGCGCCAACCGCCTTGCAGGCTTCCGCCGCCCGCTCGACGGCGGCCTTGTGGCCGGCAATGACAGTCTGTTCCGGCGCGTTGAAATTCACGGCCTGCACCACTTCACCCTGCGCAACCTCGACGCAGATCGTGCGGATCCTGTCCGCATCGAGATTGAGGATCGCCGCCATCGCACCCGTGCCGGCGGGCACGGCCTCCTGCATCGCCTTGGCGCGCAGTTCGACGAGCGGCACGGCCTGCTTGAGTTCCAGCGCGCCGGACGCGACCAGCGCCGCGTATTCGCCGAGGCTGTGGCCCGCGACCATCGCCGGAGCCGGGCCGCCCTTTTCCTGCCACAAACGCCAGACGCCGACGCCCGCCGTGAGCATCAGCGGCTGGGTGTTGACGGTCTGTGACAAAGCCTCGGCCGGGCCTTCGGCGGCGAGTTGCCAGAGATCGCGTCCCAGCGCGGCGGACGCCTCGTCGAAGGCGGTGCGGATGACGGGACTGTCGCCATAGGCCGCCATCATGCCGACGGATTGCGAGCCTTGGCCGGGAAAGACAAACGCAAACTTCATATCGACCTCACAAGGTAATCAGGGCGGCGCCCCAGGTGAAACCGCCGCCGACGCCTTCGATCAATGCCGTCTCGCCGGCGCCGACTTTTCCGCTGCGCACGGCTTCGTCGAGCGCCAGCGGAATCGAGGCGGCCGAGGTGTTGCCGTGATGGTCGACTGTGACGACGCATTTCTCGGGCGGCAAATGGAGTTTCTTAGCAGTCGACTGCATGATGCGTATATTGGCCTGATGGGGCACGAGCCAATCCACGTCGGCCGCCGTCATGCCGGCGGCGGCGATCACTTCCTCGCCGACCTCGGCGAGCACCTTGACGGCAAACTTGAATACCGCCTGCCCGTCCATGCGCAGGAAGGGATCTCCGCAAGGCCGGCCGCCGGAGAGATGACCGGGGACGGACAGGATGTTGCGGTAACGGCCGTCGGCGTGCAGCGCCGTGGCGCGGATGCCCGGTTCATCGGCGGCTTCGAGCACCACCGCCCCGGCGCCGTCGCCGAACAGCACGCAGGTGCCGCGATCCCGCCAGTCGAGGATGCGCGAGAAGGTTTCGGCGCCCGCCACCAGCGCGCGCCGGTGCGAACCGGAGCGGATGAACTTGTCGGCGACGGTCAGCGCGTAGATGAAACCGCCGCACACCGCCTGCAAATCGAAGGCGGCCGCGCCGTTGGTAATACCGAGCTTGTCTTGCAGGATCGTCGCCGTGCTCGGAAAGATGAAGTCCGGCGTCGAGGTCGCCAGCACGATCAGGTCGATGTCGTTCGGCGCGAGTCCGGCCGCTTCGATGGCGCGCTGGCTGGCGATGAGCGCCAGGTCGCTCGCCGCCATGTCCGGCGGCGCGAGGTGACGCGCGCGGATGCCGGTGCGTTCGACGATCCATTCGTCGGAGGAATCGAGACCGTGCAGCGCGATCAGCGCGGCATTGTCGATCGGTTCGCCCGGCAGGAAGCTGCCGGTGCCGGCGATGCGGGAATGAATGGTCACGAAAGCATCCTTCAGGTAGTCTGCACCACCGGGGCCAGCGCAGCCATGCGCGCCGAGATTTTTTCCGGCAGGCGCTCGCGCGCCGCCTTGGCGGCCTGCTCCAGCGCATGACGAAAGGCGAAGGCATCGGCCGATCCGTGGCTTTTCACCACCACGCCCTTGAGGCCGAGCAGGCTGGCCCCGTTGTAGCGGCGATGGTCGACGCGCGCCTTGAAGGCGTTCAGCACCGGCATCGCCGCGAGCGCCGCCAGCCGGGTCAGCCAGTTGCGCGAGAACTCCTGTCTCAGGAACGCCCGGATCATCTGCGCCAGCCCCTCGGAGGTCTTGAGCGCCACGTTGCCGACGAAACCGTCGCACACCACGACATCGGCCGTCCCCCTGTAGATGCCGTCACCCTCGACGTTGCCGATGAAGTTGAGCCCGCTGTCCCGCAGCAGCTCGCTGGCGCGCTTGACCGTTTCGTTGCCCTTGATGTCCTCTTCGCCGATGTTGAGCAGCCCCACCGTCGGTCGCTCGACGTGGTCGAGTGCGCCGGCGAGCAATGCGCCCATGATGCCGAACTGCAGCAAATGTTCCGGTTCGCAATCGACGTTCGCGCCGAGATCGAGCACGTAGGAATGGCCGCGCAGCGTGGGCAGGGCGGTGGCGATGGCGGGGCGGTCGATGCCCGGCAGGGTTTTCAGCACGAAGCGCGAGATCGCCATCAGGGCGCCGGTGTTTCCGGCCGACACCGCCGCGTCGGCCTCCCCCTCCTTGACGAGACCGGCGGCGACGCGCATCGAGGAGTCCTTCTTGTTGCGCAGCGCCGTGGCGACGGATTCGTCCATGCCGACGACCTCGCCGGCATGCCGCAATGACCAGCGTCCGGCCAGATCGGCACCGGCGGACAGGGAAGGCTTGATGACGTCTTCGCGGCCGACCAGGATCGCCGCGGCGCTCGCGTCACGTCGCAGGAAATCGAAGACGGCCGGCACGATCACGGCGGGGCCGTGATCGCCGCCCATGCAGTCGACGGCAAGCGTAATCGTCATGCGGGCAGGCGCGCCGAAAACGGTCGGACGCAAATACGTCCAGCCGCATTCCGGCAAACCGGCTCACTCGCCCTTGGTCTTGAGGACCTTCTTGCCGCGATAGACGCCGGAGGGGGAAATGTGATGACGCAGATGGACTTCGCCGGTAGTCGGCTCGATGGCCAGCGGCGGGGCGGAAAGGAAATCGTGCGAGCGATGCATGCCGCGCTTCGAGGGGGATTTCTTGTTCTGTTGGACAGCCATGATGACTCCTTGCTTGCTGATTCAATGCTTCTTCAACTGCGCCAGCGCCGCGAACGGCGACGGCCCGCTTCCTTGCTCCATCCTGCCCGGAGGCAGGCAATCCGCGTGGCGCGGCGCGATCGGCAACGCCAGCAAAACTTCTTCCTCGACCAGTTCGCGCACCGACAAAGCCTTGGCGGCCGGCAGTGCGTCGTAATCGTCCGAGTCCATCTCGTCCGCGGGCCATTCGACGCCCTCCGGCACCAGCAGCAGGCGGGTATCGATCATGCAGTCGAAGCTCACCTCGGCAAGGCAGCGCTGGCAGCGCAGCCCCATGCGTCCGGCGACCTTGAGGTTCAGCACCGACTGCACCTCGCCGCCGGCGCGCTCGATGCGCGCGCCCGACAATTCGCAATCGAGCCGCCCCTCCCGCGAAGTCAGCACATCGAAAAGACGCGGCAGACTCGCAAGGGACAGCTTGCCGGAAAGTCTGCCGCCATCCGCCGCAAACTTGAGGCTATCGACGACCGTTTCCGCGAGATCCTTGATTTCCCGGGACGACATAAAGGGCGCGGATGTTATCATGCCCTCTCCTATGCCGCAACTTGTCCTGGCTTCGACTTCCCCGTATCGCCGCGAGCTGCTGGCGCGCCTGCGAGTTCCTTTCGCGGTCTGCGCACCCGAAACCGACGAAACCCCGCTGCCGGACGAGGCCCCGGCGGCGACCGCCGAGCGTCTCTCGCTTGCCAAGGCGCAGGCCGTCGCCGGTCGCTTCCCCGGTGCGCTCATCGTCGGTTCCGACCAGGTCGCCTACTGCGGGCCGCAGCGCTTCGGCAAGCCCGGCAGCCGCGATGGCGCCCGTCGCCAACTCGCCGCGCTTTCCGGCAAGACGGCGATTTTCCACACCGGCCTGTGCCTGCTCAACGCGGCCACGGGTCGCAGCCATCTCGCCGGCGTCGCCACCGAAGCGCGCTTCCGGGAATTGTCGGATGCCGAGATCGAGCGTTATCTCGACAAGGAAGACGCCCTGAACTGCGCCGGCAGCGCCCGCTCGGAGGGCCTCGGCATCAGCCTGCTCGAATGGATGCGAAGCGACGACCCGACCGCGTTGGTCGGCCTGCCGCTGATCGCCTTGTGCGCCATGCTTCGCGCCGAGGGAATCGCCCTGCCTTGAGCGGAACGCTCCATCTGCTGCCGACCCGTCTGGGCGAGAGCGGCGTCTGGCCGGATGTCCTGCCGGCGCAGACCCGCGAGACTGCCTGCCGGCTGCGTCGTTTCGTCGTCGAGAATGCCAAGACGGCCCGCGCCGCGCTGAAATGGCTGGAGCATCCCGTGCCGCTGCGCGAACTGGCCATCGAGCCGCTGCCCGAACCTCTCAAGCCGCAGGAGATCGAACGGCTGCTGGCGCCCTTGCTGGCCGGCGAGGATGTCGGCCTGATGTCGGAGGCCGGCTGCCCCGGCGTGGCCGATCCCGGCGCCCTGCTGGTGCGCCGCGCGCACGCGCTCGGCATCCCGGTTCGCCCCTGGGTTGGCCCCTCCTCGCTGCTGCTGGCGCTGATGGCCTCCGGGCTCGACGGCCAGCGCTTCGCCTTTCACGGCTACCTGCCGCAACGCGAACCGGAACGCGGCAAGCGCATCGTCGAACTGGAAAAGGAATCGCACCGCCTGCGGCAAACGCAAATATTCATCGAGACGCCCTACCGCAACCCCGCGCTGTTCGACGCCCTGCTCGCCGCCTGCCGCCCGGAAACGTTGTTGTGCGTCGCCGGCGATTTGACGCAACCGACGGAAACCGTCGCCACGCGCCGCATCGCCGACTGGCGCAAGCTGTCTCGCCGTCCCGCCAGCGTCGACTTTTTGCAGCGCCGTCCGACGGTCTTCCTGCTGCTCAGCGAAGGCTGAAGCCCGCCAGGGCCTCGGCCAGGCCCTCGGCCATGTCGGCGCCGAAGCGGCGGGCAAGCTTCTCGGCGAAATTGGGCTTGATGGTGTAGTCGCGGATTTCCTCGGCCTTCACGACCTCGCGCGCCACGTATTCCAGGCTGCCCAACGCATCGGCAAGCCCCAGCTCGACGCTCTTGGCGCCCGTCCACATCAGCCCGGAAAACATCTCCGGCGACTCCTTCAAGCGCTCGCCGCGTCCTTTCTTGACGACCGCGATGAATTGCCGATGGATGTCGTCGAGCATTTGCTGGGCATGCGCCTTGTGCGCGGCGTTCTGCGGCGAAAACGGATCGAGAAAGCCCTTGTTCTCGCCCGCCGTCAGCAAACGCCGCTCGATGCCCAGCTTGTCCATCGTGCCGGTAAACCCGAAACCGTCCATCAACACGCCGATGGAGCCGACGATGCTCGCCTTGTCGACGAAGATCTGGTCCGCCGCCGCCGCGACGTAGTAGCCGCCGGAAGCGCACACGTCTTCCACCACGGCATAAAGCGGCTTGTCCTTGTGCTTGGCGCGCAGCCGACGGATTTCGTCGGCGATGATGCCGGCCTGGACGGGGCTGCCCCCCGGGCTGTTGATGCGCAGCACGACCGCGACCGATCCCTTGTCATCGAAGGCCGCTTGCAAGGCCGCAACGATGTCGTCGGCATTGGTATCGCCCTTGGCATGGATCACGCCGCGCAATTCGACCAGCGCGGTGTGCCGGGCGCTCTTCTTCTCGGCGTCGAAGCCCTCCCAATCCGCCAGCAGGACAAGCAGCACGGACAGGTAGGCGAAACCGAGAAGCTTGAAAAAAATACTCCAGCGGCGAGCGCGACGCTGCTCGTCCACTGCCGCCAGCGCCACCTTTTCCAGCACCTTGCGTTCCCAGTTGTCCTCTTCGGCCATATCCAATTCCGGTTCGATCAGGCATTTTCCTCGAGCCACGCCGCCAGTTCGGCGACGGAGGCTGCGCAGTATAGCGGCCCGGCGGCGGCAAGCGCCGCGGGGGGGTGCGCACCATAGGCTACCGCCACCGCATCCACTCTCGCATTTTTGGCCATCATGAGGTCGTGGGTGGTGTCGCCGATCATCAAGGTCGCCTCCGGCGGAACGGCGAACTCGGCCATCAGTTCCTCCAGCATCTGCGGGTGGGGCTTGGAATGGCACTCGTCGGCGCAGCGCGAGGCGTGGAAGAACTTCCCCAGTCCGCTGTGTTCCAGCGCACGATCCAGTCCGCGCCGCGACTTGCCGGTGGCGACGCCCAGCCGGTAGCCGAGTTCGGCCAGCCGCCGCACCACTGCCTCGACCCCCTCGAACAGCGCCAGTTCGCCGTCGCGCGACAGGTAATGATGGCGATAGCGCTCGACCAGCTCCGCATAACGGGCTGCGGGCAGATCGGGCAAGGCATGGCGCAGGGCATCGACAAGACCGAGTCCGATGATGTGGCGGGCGCGCTCGTCCGGCGGCGGCGCCAGCCCCAGATCGCGCGCCGCCGCCTGGACGCTGTTTACGATCATCGCTGCCGAATCCATCAGCGTGCCGTCCCAGTCGAACACGATCAATTCATAACGCCGCATCGGCTCGCTCCATCTTTTCCAGAAAACCTTCCAGTTCCGCCGGCAGGGGCGCAAGCAGCGTCAGCCGTTCGCCCGTCAGCGGGTGCGGCAGGCGCATCGAGGTCGCGTGCAGGAACATGCGCTTCAACCCGCGTTTTTGCAAGTCGCGGTTGAGCGCGAAATCGCCATATTTCTCGTCGCCGAGGATCGGATGCCCTAGGTGCGCCAGATGCACGCGGATCTGGTGGGTGCGCCCGGTGCGCAATTCGACCTCCAGCATGCTGAAGTCGCCCCAGGGCGTCGTCCAGCGGCCTTGCAGGCGCACGATCGAATGCGCATCCTTGCCTTCGGGGGCGACGCGCACGCGCCGCTCGCCTTCCGCGGTCAGATATTTGAGCAGCGGCAGCGTCACGTTGCGCAGCTCGTCGCGCCAGCGTCCCTTGACCAGCGCCAGGTAACGCTTGTCGATGCCGCCAGCGCGAAACAGGTCGTGCAGGCGGGTGAGCGCCGCGCGTTTCTTGCCGATCACCAAAAGCCCGGAGGTCTCGCGGTCGAGGCGGTGGGCGAGCTCCATGAACTTCGCCTGTGGCCGCGCCCGCCGCAACTGTTCGATGACGCCAAAGTCCACGCCGCTGCCGCCATGCACGGCCACCCCGGCCGGCTTGTCGATGACGAGCAGCGCCTCGTCCTCGAACGCCACCGCGAATTCGCGGCCGGGGATCGCCGTCTCGACCTTCTCCGCGACGCGCACCGGCGGCACGCGCACCCGGTCGCCGAAGGCCAGACGCCGGCCCGCGCCGACCCGCCCCTTGTTGACCCGCACCTCGCCGCTTCTGAGGATGCGGTAGATATGACTTTTCGGCACGCCCTTGAGGAGTTTGAGCAGGAAATTGTCGATGCGTTGCCCGACGCCGTCTTCGCCCACCTCGAGGATTGTGACCGTTTCTTTACCCAACTCTTTCATTTGCAATATAATGGGCGCCGCTTTGCCGTCTTCCGGACGGCGCGCCCGGCGACGCGAAGCGGTTCCGGGGCGCCCTCCGGCGACGTTGCCACAGCACACAGGGGTATATCGCTCACCCGAAGCAGCGATGTTACTTGTCTCAAGACATTTTTTTACGCGCACCAGTCAGGCTTCGATACGCGCTGCCGATTCAGCGGCGACGCGATCCGACAAATATCCGAACCATTTGCCCGCGTCCATCGTTCATCCCGGATGAAACCGAACCCGCAAATCCGTTAGCGCGCCGCGATCCTTAGCGGCGTGGTTTGTCGTGCCTGCCCGCCATGCGCGTGGGAGCACACATGAAACGCATGCTGTTCAATGCGACGCAGGCCGAGGAACTCCGCGTCGCGATCGTCGATGGTCAGAAACTGATCGACCTCGACATCGAATCGGCCGCCAAGGAGCAAAGAAAGAGCAACATCTACAAGGCGGTGATCACCCGCATCGAGCCCAGCCTCGAAGCCGCCTTCGTCGACTACGGCGCCGAGCGCCACGGCTTTCTGCCCTTCAAGGAAGTCTCGCGCAGCTATTTCCAGCCCGATCTCGAACCCGGTCGCGCCAAGATCCAGGACGCGCTCAAGGTCGGACAGGAGCTGATCGTCCAGGTCGAAAAAGACGAGCGCGGCAACAAGGGGGCGGCGCTCACCACCTACATTTCGCTGGCCGGTCGCTATCTCGTGCTGATGCCCAACAATCCGCGCGGCGGCGGCGTCTCGCGCCGCATCGAGGGCGAAGAGCGCCAGGAATTGCGCGAGGTGATGGATCAGCTCGAAGTACCGGGCGGCATGAGCCTGATCGCCAGAACGGCCGGCATCGGTCGTACCGCCGAAGAGCTCCAGTGGGATCTCAACTACCTGCTGCAACTGTGGCGCGCCATCGAGGGCGCCGCCCAGGCCCAGTCGGGCGCCTTCCTGATCTACCAGGAATCCAGCCTCGTCATCCGCGCCATCCGCGACTACTTCCAGCCTGAGATCGGCGAAATCCTCATCGACACCGACGACATCTTCGCGCAGGCCCAGCAGTTCATGGCCCACGTGATGCCGAACAACGTGGCGCGCGTCAAGCGCTACCGCGACGACGTGCCGCTGTTCTCCCGCTTCCAGATCGAGCACCAGATCGAATCCGCCTACTCGCGCCAGGTCAACCTGCCCTCCGGCGGCGCAGTCGTCATCGACCACACCGAGGCGCTCGTGGCGATCGACGTCAACTCCGGTCGCGCCACCAAGGGCGCCGACATCGAGGAAACCGCACTCCGCACCAATCTCGAAGCGGCGGACGAGATCGCCCGCCAGTTGCGCCTCAGGGACCTGGGCGGCCTGATCGTCATCGACTTCATCGACATGGAATCCTCGAAGAGCCAGCGCGAAGTCGAGAACCGCCTGCGCGACGCCTTGCACTTCGACCGCGCGCGCGTGCAGACCGGCAAGATCTCGCGCTTCGGGCTCCTCGAACTGTCGCGCCAGCGTCTGCGGCCGGCGCTCGCCGAAGCGAGCTACATCACCTGCCCGCGCTGCACCGGCACCGGCCACATCCGCTCCACCGAATCTGCCGCCTTGCACATCCTGCGCATCCTCGAAGAAGAAGCGATGAAGGAAAACACCGGCGCGATCCACGTGCAGGTTCCGGTCGACGTCGGCACCTTCCTGCTCAACGAGAAGCGCCTCGACATCGCGCGCATCGAGACGCGCCACCGCGTCAACCTCCTGATCATCCCGAACCGTCATCTTGAAACGCCGCAGCACGAAATCATTCGCCTGCGCCACGACCAGTTGAATCAGGAAGGCGTGACGCTGGCAAGCTACGAAATGGCCGTCAAACCGACCGAGGAAACCGCCGCCCAAGCCGCGCAGGCCGACGCCAAAGCGCCGCGCGCCGAAGCGGCCGTCAAGGGCATCACGCCTGAGCAGCCGGCGCCGGTGATCGCCCCGCCTTCGCCCGCCGAAACGAAACGCCCCGGCCTGCTGGCACGTATCCTGGCTTGGTTCTCCGGCGGCGAGAAAACGCCCGAAGCCGCCGCTCCCCCGAAGAAGGCCGAAAAGTCCGGCCGACGCGACAGGAACGAGCGCAGCGAACGCGGGGGACGCGGCCGGCGCGACCGCGACAATGGCCGCGAGAATCGCGACAGCCGTGGCGAACGCAGCGAACCCCAAACCGCCCGCGCCTCAAGCGGCGAAGGCGCCGAGAGACAGGAACGGCGCGAGCGCGGCGGCAACAAGGATCGCGACAACCGCCAGAACCGCAAGGAGCGGGGCGAGAAACCCGACCACCGCCGCGAGCCGCGCACCACCGAACCCGCCGCGGCTCCTCCCCAGGAAACGCCGGCGATCACGGCGCCCGCTGCCGATGCCGGCCCGGTCGAATCCGGTGCGAACGAGGGCGGTCGCCGACGCGGACGACGCGGCGGGCGCGGACGCGGCGACAAACGCGGCGAGGAAGGGGCATCCGTCGCCGTGCCACCAGCGTCGACTTTCGAAGCCGCCCCCCCGCTGGCCCCCAAGCCAGTACCCTGGCCAACGCCGCTTCCGCTGCCGGCAGCCGAGCCGAAAGCGGCGGAAGACGCGCCGCCCCCCCCGCCCGCCGTGGCGGAAACGGTCGTCGCGCGCCCTGTCGTCGCACCCGCCGCACCGCTGCCAGCCGTCGTCTCCGACATTGCCGTCGAACTCGAAAAGGCGGGCTTGCAGCTCGTCGAAACCGTGACGAAAACGGCCGCCCCCATCGTCGTGCCCCCCCAACCGCTCGGCCGCAAACCCAAGCCTGCGCCTGTCATCGTGGACGAGCCCCTGCAGATGGTGGAAACCCAGCGCCGGGAATGAGGCATCGGGGACGCCCCAGGGCGTCCCCTGTCCTTGCCCAACGACGCTGTAGAAAAAGTGGTTCATCAGACATTTCTGTGGGTAGGTAGTACGCTGTCGCGCATAGTCTGCAAGGAGGACGTGCGATGGACGGTGTGGAGTTGTACCGGCAATTGCTTGGGCTGACGGCGCCCTGGACGGTGGAGAAGGTCGATCTTGATATTGCGAAG
>OGCL01000199.1_pt1 | contig 68173 bp, 69 predicted proteins | sample 1570041 | NCBI WGS metagenome assembly OGCL01 (sample SAMN06266162, study PRJEB24511) | hot springs metagenome | isolation source: Hot spring water | place: South Africa: Limpopo | collected 2015-06-22
TTATACGACACCTTATAAAAAAAAGTTTGTAGGGCTTTGTCATAAGGCATTGTTTTAAATGTATAAATCAAAATTATGAATAAAAAATTTGTCGATTATAAAAATCCTGAAACAGCCCTTACTAAGCGCTATTTTAAGTTAAACATGCCTTTTTTGACAAAAAAATAAGCTTTGTGATAGTCTACAGAACTTATGAAAAATCAAAGATCAATAAGCCTCTTTAAAAAAGCTAACAAACTAATTCCAGGTGGGGTAAATAGCCCAGTTAGGGCTTTTAGGGCTGTTGGTGGTAATCCTTTATTTATTGAAAAAGCAAAGGGTTCAAAGATTTTTGATGTAGATGGTAATTCATACATAGACTATGTCCTTTCATGGGGTCCAATGATATTGGGTCATGCTCATCCACAGATTGTTAAAGCAATAAAAGAATCAGCATCAAAAGGAACTAGTTTTGGTGCACCTACATCAAAGGAGATTGAGCTAGCCCAATTAATTCAAAAAGCCTTTCCATCAATAGAAAAGATCAGAATGGTCAACTCTGGCACAGAGGCAACTATGAGTGCCATAAGGGTTGCAAGAGGTTTTACTAAAAGAGATAAGATCATAAAGTTTGAAGGCTCCTATCATGGTCATGCAGATGGTCTCTTGGTAAAAGCAGGTTCGGGCGCTACTACTTTTGGTGTACCTGACAGCCCTGGTGTTCCTAAAGATTATGCGATAAATACTATCACTTTACCCTTTAACAACATAAAATTATTTAAAGAAGTGGTAAAAAACAACTACAAAGAAATCTCTGCGGTTATTGTTGAGCCTGTAATAGGTAATATGGGTTGTATATTACCTATTGATGGTTTTCTTCAAATTCTGCGTGAAGAGACTGAAAGGTATGGAATTGTCCTTATCTTTGATGAGGTGATGACTGGGTTCAGGGTTTCATATGGTGGTGCACAGGCTTTTTATAAAATTAAGCCAGATATTACATGTCTTGGCAAGGTAATTGGTGGCGGGCTACCTGTGGGTGCCTATGGTGGTAAAAAAGAGATTATGTCTATGGTTGCACCTGAAGGGCCTGTATATCAGGCGGGGACACTATCTGGAAATCCAATAGCCATGTCTGCAGGGATTGCTACATTAAAGGAGTTATCAAAAAAAGAAACTTACATCTCTTTAGAAAACAAAGCCAATCTATTGGAACAATCACTAAAAGAGGCTTGTGAAAAAGTTGGTGTAAAGACAAGATTTTATAGGGCAGGGACTATGTTTTGCACCTATTTTACAGAAATTGATGTAGTTGATTATGAGACTGCAAAGTCTTCTGACACAAAAATCTTTTCACTTTTCTTTAAAGAATTGCTGTCAAGGGGTGTTTATATTGCCCCATCTCAATTTGAAGCGGGTTTTATATCACTATCTCACTCCACAGAAGATATCAAAAAGACAAAGACAGCTGTCTATAATAGTCTGAAAAGAATTAAGTAATCTGCTTATCTTTTATGATTAGAAAATCGCTAATCATTTTTTTCTTATTATTGTCCTTCCCAACAAATAGTTGCAGCACAGTTATTGAGAGCATTGTTGCCTTTGTAGAAGATGAGGCAATTACCTTAACAGAGTTAGATGATGCCTACAAAAAAATGAGCATTATATCACCAGAAATTTCCAAAGAAGAGGTAATGAATATAATCATAAATCGTCTTTTGCTGCTAAAAGAAGCCAGCAAAATGAAACTTGATAGTTTTGCCATAAATAAAAACACAAAAGATATAAGTAGTATAATAGATGAATATGTTGATATTAAGATTAAGTCCCTTATTTTTGTAAGAGATGAAGAGGTCCAACAATTCTATGATAAAAATAAAGAACAGTTTAAAGGAGATGTCTTAACAAATGTTAAGGATAAGATAGAAGCTTACTTAATTGAGAAAGAGACCAATAAGAGACTTAAAGAGCATCTTGAATTGCTAAGAAGCAATACCAATTGGGGTATTACTATTAAGAAATAACCTCTAAAAAGCTAATATTGTAAGAATAATTAGTAACTTTATAAACTCCCTGCCATGATAAGTTTAGTCCTTCAAGAATCCGTTAGTTTCTGTAATATTCAAAGATTTTCTTCAGTAGGTCAGAGCTACAGGTAGGTATTTGAGTTTGAGAAAAAGTTTTATTGTCATATTCTTTGTTTGATAAACTAACATCAAGGCTTGAGTGAACCGCAGGTGGTGTTAGAAATCTTGAGAGTTTGTTAAACTGCATAATTCCGCCTCTTTTCCCCTCGTGATGCAAGGTCAAAGATAGTCTCTTTTTTGCCCTTGTTATTGCTACATAAAGAAGCCTCTTTTCTTCTTCAATCTCCTCTTCATTATCAAGGCAAAAGCTGATAGGTATAATACCATCAATGACCCCCATAATTATTACTGTGTCCCATTCAAGACCCTTTGAAGAATGAATAGTACTGATACAGAGCGGTCTGTCTTCATCCTTTGTCTCTGGTTCTTGGGCATAAACTGACCTTTCAGGTGGCTCAATGGCAAAATCAGCTAACATATCTTCGAGGTCTTTATATCTGCTTGCAACCTGACGAAGGGTCTCAAGGTCATTTATCCTGATGTGCCAATCGTCATACTTATTTTTCATAAGTGGTTTATAATACTCAAAGAATATGTCAAAGATTGCACCTACATCATTTTTATTTATCTGAAAGGCATTTTCAAGCACCTTAATGAGGCTATTTAATGAATGAGCCTTTTTCGAATTCTTTGAATGACTTGCTAATACTTTTATCACATTATCAATAGATGATTGCTCTGAAATATAAGTAGTAAGCCTCTCTACGGTCTTTGTGCCTATCCCTTCAAGAAGCATAAGTATCCTATGCCAGGCAATCTCATCATGGATATTTACTTTAATCTTTAGGTATGAAAGGATGTCTTTTACATGGGCAGTTTCGTAAAACTTTATGCCACCATAAGTCTCATAGGGTATGTTTCTCTTGCTTAACTCTGCTTGTAATGGAATGGTCAAATACATACTCCTGCAAAGGACTGCATGATGATGTAAAGGTACACCATCAGCAAGTGAGTCTTTTATAAAGTCAGCTATCCATTCAGCCTCTTCATAGGTGTTTTTGAAGAAATAAAGATTAGGTCTTACGCCTATATTGTCTTTAACAGAATGAAGACACTTTTGATACTTATTATCCATCGTATTAAGTAGTGCATTTGCGCAATCAAGTATCCTTTGATAGCTCCTGTAATTAAGTTCAAGCCTTATAATCTTACAATTTTCAAAAAAACTTGGAAAGTCCATTATATTTTTATGATTAGCCCCCCTAAAGCCATAAATACTCTGGGCATCATCACCAACAACCATAATATTGCCTGTCTTACCTGCAAGAAGGATTGAAATAGCACCTTGAAGGGCATTTGTGTCTTGATACTCATCAATCATCACATATTTATAAGGTCTTGTAATTGCTTGTCTCAATCCTTGATCTTCAAGCATTGCTTTTAGATATATAAGCATATCATCGTAATCAATGTATGCCCTCTTTATCTTATATTCCCCATAGGCTACTGCAAGCCTTTTGATGTCTTCAATATATTCTGTAAAATGTGGATACTCTCTTTTGATGATCTCGCTTATTGGTGATGACTTGTTAATAGACATGCTGATTATAGTCTTTAGGGTGTCTTTTTTGGGAAATCTTTTGTCCTTGTTGTATAAATTAAGCGCATTGGCACAACGATGGATAGCCTCCTTTGAGTCTGATTCATCAAGGACAATTAAGTCCTGTTTAAATCCTATTGCCTTTGAATATCGCTTTAGCATCCTGTAAGCAAAGGAATGAAAGGTGCCGCCATCAATGTCCTTACAACGAGGGTCGTGTCTTGATGCCCTTGTAATCATCTCCTGTGATGCCCTGCGAGTAAAGGTAAGTAACAAGATTGAGGATGGATGAATACCCTTTGTAATAAGATTCAACGAACGGTATTCAATGACCCTTGTCTTACCACTACCAGCACCAGCAATGACAAGGATAGGTCCTTGTAAGGTGGTGACTGCCTCGTATTGGGATTCGTTCAGTATCTTATGAAGGTCTTCCATCAAAGCTTGTTGTATTTGTCAGACCTACCCTTTGATTTTTCAACAGGGTATCGCATCTCATTTTTGGTTATTTTTTTTGATACTGCTTCATAAAGGTCAATTTTTAAATCCTTGCAGATTAACAGTAAGTATATGGCAATATCTGCAACCTCTTGCTGAATTTTATTTAATGCTTCTGAATTAACATAATCCATTACCTCTTTATCTGATTTCCATTGAAAGTGCTCAAGTAATTCAGCAGCTTCAAGACAGAGAGATATGGCAAGGTCTTTGGGTTTATGAAATTGCTCCCAGTCTCTTTGCCTTCTAAAATCAATCAGTCTCTTTGTTAGTTCCTCTATTTTGTCCATTGTCATTAGTTTTTTCCTTTGACTTTTCAAATCTTGCCGAATATTCATAAAGCCTTTTCATCACTAGGTAATTAAGAGAGTTTTCCTCATAGTTACCGTCTGCAAGCATCTCACCAGCTTTTGTCCCTGTAAGGATTTCAAGCCCTTCTTCAACCTTGTCAATAGCGTATATAGTGAATAAACCATTACTTACTGACTCAAGGACATCATCATTGAGCATAAGGTGTTTTATATTCCTTGAGGGGATAATAACACCATGACTGCCATCAAGTCCTCTTGCCTTACACAGAGCCCAAAAACCCTCTATCTTTTCATTAATACCGCCAACTGGTTGAACCTCACCATTTTGATCCATTGAACCCGTAACTGCAATCGATTGCTTAAGGGGTATCCTTGAAATACTACTAAGGAGCGCATATAATTCTGCACAGGTTGCACTATCTCCCTCAATCATGTCGTAGAGTTGTTCAAAGGTAATATAGGCACTTAAACTTAAAGGTTTATCTAAAACAAATCTGCTCCCAATATAACTTGTTAATATCATAATTGCCTTATTGTGAATCTTGCCAGACATCTTAATCTCTCTTTCAATGTTGACAATACCTGCCTTGCCAGGATAGGTATTAACAGTAATCCTTGCAGGCTTTCCAAAGGAGTAATCGCCTAAATCCAAGATTGCAAGACCGTTAATCTGTCCTACTTTCATACTTGTAGAGTCAATAATTATGGTATCTTCTTCAATAAGTTCCTGTATTTTCTCTTCAATCCTATTTGAGCGATAAATCTTTTCTTTGATACTTTCTGTGATGTGTTTGCCTGTGATGTATTCGACTCCTTCAACAGTTGCCTTGTAATTTGCCTCTCTTATTATATCTACTATCTCACTAAATCGTGTTGATAGTTTAAACTTATGATTTGCAAGCCTTGAGCCTGCCTCAATAAGCCTGCATACGGCAGCCCTATCAAGGGGTTTCATGGCTTCCTCTTGTTGACAGCTTGCTGTAAAAGCAGCATAGAGATTCATAGTCTCTTCATTTCTTGCCATTGTGCTATCAAAGTCTGCCTTGACCTTGAAGAGTTCCCTAAAATCCTCATCATAGTTATAAAGTAGATAATATAGATAGATACTACCAACGAAGATTACCTTTACTGAAAGTGGTATTGGTTCAGGTCTGAGTGTAGAGGTGCTTACAAGTCTGTACTGTTCCCAGGCATCTTCAATCTTTATTTCCTTGTTCTTTAAAGCCCTTTTTAGTGCATCGTAGGAGAATAGATTTTTTAGGGTCTCAAGGGCATTTATCACAAGGTATCCGCCATTTGCCCTGTGAAGTGCCCCTGCCTTTATCATCGTATAGTCTGTAATAGCCATACCATATTGAAATTTATGCTCAATCCTGCCACAAAGGTTTGGATAGGTTGGATTGCTCTCAAAGACTACTGGAGCCCCTTGAAGACTACTATTGTTAACAATGACATTTACATTGTATCTGATTAGGTTTGTCTCATGTCTTTTCATAAATGGAAAAGGAGTTTGTTGTTGTTCTTCAATAGGCTTAAAATCATCAATATGGTTGAGCACATCATCCATGAAATCCTTGAGATAATGAGTAATCTTTTCATTGTCTCTGTATTTATCAAAGAGGGCATCAAAGAGATAACCAGTTGCGTTAATTACAATCTCCTTGTCAAGTGCTACAAAAGACTCCTTTAACTTCCTTTCTTCTATTCTGACAGCCCTTAAGACATCGTCAAGTTCCTCTTGAAGTGAGCGACCTGTCTTTTCTATCACCTGTTTTTGCTCAATAGGAAGGGCATTAAAATCCTCTTCTGTCATAGGTTCACCATCGTCTTTGACAGGGACTATTATCAAAGAGGCTTGCCCTTTCCTGATAGAAAATTTATTCTCTTGTGTCTTTGCCTCAATGTCAACAAATAACTCCTTCTGCCTTTTATGGAATTGTTCTATGAGCTTACCCCTTTGTTTTTCATAATCTTTTGAGTCAAAGACCTTTGGTATTTCATAACGAAGCATTTTGATAAGTTCATCCATATCCTTTTGAAATATGGTTGCTTTGCCTGCCTGTAGTGAAATGGCAATAGGAGAATCAGGGTCTTTGAAATTGAAGACATAGCACCAATCAGGTGGAACAGGTTTATCTTGGCTTTTTAAAGAAAGTAACTTTTTAATTGTTGATGTCTTGCCTGTGCCATTTTCACCTAAGGCATAGATGTTAAAACCCTTGCTATCTATTTCAAGTCCAAAGCTCAATGCCTCAAGTGCCCTCTTTTGCCCAATGATTGAGCATGGTGTTGTAATATCACAGGTGCTATTAAAATTAAATAATTCCTGTGAACAGCTGTTTGTTAATTCTTCAATCTTAAGTTTTTTAATCATTTTGCCCTCGGATGATATTGTTTATATGCCTTTTTAATCTTATCAGATGAGACCTTTGTATAAATCTGGGTGGTTGATATATCTGAATGCCCAAGCATCTTTTGGACAGACCTCAAGTCAGCACCACCATCAAGGAGATGAGTAGCAAAACTATGTCTAAGGGAATGAGGCGTTAGGGTCAGTCCTGCTGCCTTGCCAAAATCCTTGAGTGATTGCCAGAACCTCTGTCTTGTCATAGGTTCACCCCTATTTGATAGGAAAAGATAAGGTGATGTCTTACCTTTAAGTAACCTTACTCTCAAGGTCTCTGTATAATTTTTAATCTTTTTGATAGCCCTCTGGTTGATAGGGACAATGCGCTCCTTTGAACCCTTTCCCAGTATCCTGATAAATCCTCCTTCGAAGTAAATATCATTAGTTTTAATAGAAATAATCTCACTTACCCTTAGACCTGAAGAATAAATTAGTTCAAGCATAGCACTATCACGAAGGTAAAACCTTGTAGGCAACTCAGTCTCAAGGAGTTGCTTTATATCTGATAAATCAAGTGCCTTTGGTAATCTCTCCCACTGCTTAGGTGGATGAATGGATTCAGACGGATTTTCATTAACAATCTTTTCAATTAATAGATATTTACAATATCCTTTTATTGCAGATATAAACCTGCTCCTACTTGCCGTTGAATAAGCCTTCTCTGTAAGTTGGGTTAGATATAAAACAAGGTCCTCTTTTTTAAAATTGATGGCATCTTTACCCCTTTCCTTGAGATAATCAAAAAAAGGCATCAGGTCAAACAGATAAGACTTAACAGTATTTCTTGAGAGACCCTTTTCTACGGTGAGGTATGCCTCGTAACGACTAATTATCCTTGAGATGTCCATAAAAAGCCAGTTGATTCCCTTAAAAGCGGATAGATCATATCGGCAAGTTTTTTTAAATTAATTGTATCTGCCTTATTGTATTCAATCAATAGGTTCAATGCCTCTTCACTTCCAGATTTCCATTGTTCCCATAGCCTCACCGCATCATAGCCGTTCATCCCCGTCAATCTGTGATTTCTATTGATGTGAAAATGCCTTTCAAGGTCTTTTAGCCCGCCTTTAATCCCAAGCCTTCTTGCAGATTGAGATAGGTCAAAGTGTGGGAGCTCAAAGAATACCTCAGGGAAGGTCTTTCTCAAAAAGGGTATATCAAAACAGAGACCATTATAAGTAATAAGGCACTTATAATTGCTGATTATGTTTTTAAGCCTCTTGGAATCTAATTCAAAGCCACGCACCAGAGAAATATATTCCTTACAATCATATAGCCCAACAACGGTTACATATCCGCCTGCCTCAGGACTTAAGCCTGTAGTTTCAATGTCAAGACAAAGGGCATCTTCACGCAGTACATCATAAAGCCTCCAATGCTCTCTCCTCTTGATGACCCTGCAAAGATGTCTGACATTAGAATCTTCTAAAAGTTTCATTAATTCAAGGAGTTCCATATCATAGCGAATCTTCATATCAAGCGGGATAAAGTCCAATTCACAAGCCCTTATAAAATCATCCCAAGTGTAAATGCCACTTTGCCAGATTCTCCTCTCAAGTCTCTCGCCTATACCTCTAATAATTGAAAAGGAGTTTCTAATCATGCTTACCTTTTCCCCTCTTTTGTGAATCAAGTATTTTTTTCCTCAATCTAATTGATTTGGGTGTTACTTCAACAAGTTCATCTTCTTTGATAAACTCTATTGCCTGCTCAAGATTGAGAATCTTTGGGGGTATTAGTTGAATAATGTCATCAGCACTTGCAGCGCGAATATTAGTCAATTTCTTTTCCTTTGTTACATTTACATCTAAATCATTAGGGCGAGAATTTTCACCTACTATCATCCCTTCATAGACATTGGTATTTTCCGCAACAAAGAGAGTTCCCCTTGGTTGAAGATGATAGAGTGCATAGGTAGTGGTCTTTCCTGCTCTGTCTGCAACTAAGGCACCTGTTTGTCTCTTTGTCATAGGTCCCTGCCATAATTGATAGCAATCAAAGAGGTGATTAAGTAGCCCTGTACCTTTTGTATCTGTAAGAAATTGAGACCTAAAGCCGATTAATCCTCTTGAAGGTATTCTAAATTCAAGCCTCACCCTACCGTGTCCATTATTTTGCATCTTTGTCATCTTGCCCTTTCTAATACCGATTTGTTGGGTTACAATGCCAATAAACTCTTCAGGTATATCTATGACGAGTGTTTCAAAGGGTTCATAGAGTTGTCCATTTATGGTCTTTGTAATTATCTCAGGCATTGAGACTGAAAGTTCATAACCCTCTCTCCTCATTATCTCAATGAGTATTGCAAGTTGTAATTCTCCCCTTCCCATGACCTTAAAGGAATCATTCTGGTCAAATTCAATCTTGATAGCGACATTATATAGAAGTTCCTTTTCAAGTCTTTCACGCAAATTTCGTGAGGTGACAAAGCGACCTTCCCTGCCTGCAAAGGGTGATGTATTAACCGAAAAAACCATAGATATAGTTGGCTCGTCAACCTTTATCCTCGGGAGTGGTTTTGGATTATCTACATCTGTAATCGTATCTCCAATATTTACACCTTCTACACCTGCCAGAGCTACTATATCACCTGCCAGAGCTGATTTAATCTCTTCTCTTTGAAGACCTGTAAATGTATATAAGGCAGATGCCTTTGTCTTGATGATATTTTCATCTGAAGAGATTATTGCAATAGGACTACCATGATACAAAGTCCCTGAAAATATTCTGCCAATTGCAAGACGACCAACATAGTCATTGTAATCAATATTAGTGACAAGGACTTGAAGTGTTCCAGAGGAGTTTGCTACTGGTGGAGGGATGGTATTAATGATAAGGTCAAAGAGTGGTTTAAGATTTTCTCCAATTCCATCGGGCTTTAAAGCAGCAAACCCTTTCTTAGCATTTGTAAATACTATGGGAAAGTCTAATTGCCCATCATCAGCGTCAAGGTCAATAAAAAGATCATAAATCTCATTAATAACTTCCTGAATCCTTGCATCTGGTCTATCAATCTTGTTTATGACTACAACTACAGGTAATTTGAGTTCAAGAGCCTTTTTTAATACAAACCTTGTCTGTGGTAAAGGTCCTTCGGAGGCATCAACAAGCAGTAAGATGCCATCAACCATCTTTAGTGTCCTCTCTACCTCCCCCCCAAAGTCAGCATGTCCTGGTGTGTCAACGATATTTATTTTTACATCACCATACATAACAGAGGTATTTTTAGCCATAATAGTGATACCTCTCTCCCTCTCAAGATCCATGCTGTCCATGATTCGTTCTTGAATCTTCTCATTACTTCTAAAAAAACCTGCCTGTTTGAGCATTCCGTCAACAAGTGTTGTCTTTCCATGGTCAACATGGGCAACTATAGCGATGTTTCTTATATTATCCATAAACTCCTCTTCATAAAAATTAAAAAGGCGACTAATAATATAATCCATTCTTACATGGTTAAGCAAAAAATTCTTTGAAACCCCAAAATCGGCGATAGAACTAAAAAGCTTAATAAAATCAGCAAATAAGATAGGGAGGGTTGGTGAAAAATTTTATACGACACCTTATAAAAGAAATCTTGAGAAACCTTAGCAAAAGGCATTGCATTAATAAAGAATAAAGCAAAATTAAAATGAAATCGTCGATTATAAAAATTCCGAAACAGCCCTTCCTATCGCTATTTTTGGGAAAATTAGGATTGATTCCTTTTTAAGTTGTCTTCTAAAAAAACTCTTATTCCTTCCAGATATTTTTGTCTTGATACATAAAAGCCATCATTATGACCACCTGAAAGGGTAAGAAACTTTTTTGTCTCTGTTGCCTTGTCAAAAAGCCTTTTGCCCATATCGTATGGGACTATATCGTCTTTATCGCTGTGAATAAAAAGTTTTGCCATCTTCAAGCTGTTTATCTTGCTTAGTGAATCATAGTCATATTTACTTAGAAACTTTGCAGGCAGATATGGAAAGAATTTCTCAGCTAATTCATTTAAAGATGTAAAGGCGCCTTCTAAAATAATAGCTGAACAAGGCAGTCTTCTTGCTAATTCAACAGATACGGCACTGCCTAAGGATTCTCCATATAAAATAATTTTCTCTGTATTTATTCCCTTAATATTTACTAAATATTGCCAACCTGCTACTGCATCTAAATATGTTCCTGTTTCATTTGGCTTGCCTTCACTATCACCATAACCCCTATAATCATAGATTAATACACTAAGACCAATCTCATTTAATATCTTGATTTTTTCAATTCTATATGACCTATTACCTGCATTGCCTTGAGAAAAAATAACAACATACTTATTTTCTTTAGAGGGGATAAACCACCCCTTTAAGGAAATATTATCGTTAGTAGTTAGAATTATTTCCTCATAATAAAGCCCTGCGTCTGAAGGTTTGGCTATTAATTGCCTATCAGGTATGTATAAAAGTTTATCCTGAAAGAAATAAACAAATATTATTAGAATTAAATAGCCAATAAGGAGATATATGAAAAATTTCATGAGTTTCATCACTTCTATGCATGAAAACTTTAATGTCATAGATTATAAAACTTAAGTTTTATAAGGTCAATTAGACATAGGGTACCCAAAATCGGCGATAGAACTGAGAACTTAATAAAATCAAGTAAGAAGGGTTGGTGAAAAATTTTATATGACACCTTATAAAAGAAATCTTGAGAAACCTTAGCAAAAGGCATTGCATTATAAAGAATAAGGCAAAATTAAAATGAAATCGTCGATTATAAAAATTCCGAAACAGCCCTTCCTAATCGCTATTTTAAGGATAAACCCAAAGGGGTAAGGCAAAGTCTTTTCCCTTGCCTGCACATTTTCCATTAAAACTCTAATGACAATTCTGGGATAATAATTCTTCATGTTTTTTTCTAGATTACAGCTCCTCGGGGGTAATGTTGACTCATGTGTTTATTCCTTATATGACAGGAACTTCATTAGTAACTTTTTTGGAGAAGAACCAAGTTTTTTAAAAAAAAGCAAAATGCCTGTCCAACCAGGGTCAAATAAGTCTAAATCGTGATTAGGACTAAGTAATTGTTGTCTATTTTTTTACAAACCTTTTGTATAATCTGGCGGCAGCTTCCAAAAGCGCCGTATTAGCTTTTTGCCCTGAGATATTGGTTGTGATGACTATTGCCAGTATCGAGCCATATATGAGCCAGATTCATGCCGTTTGAACCGCCATGATATATGATAGGGTAGGGCGCCCAATCAACATTCAGTTTGCCCCATCCAAGGGCATACTAGCCGCCCGGCGGTGTGCCGGGAGGAGCATCTTTTTTAGGAGGCATTGAAGTTATCGGTTTGTGAAGCTTGCGAATTGTTTCAGTCTTAACAATGAAAGGCTTCCGCCCTCCTTCGCCTGCATTCCACCCCGCCCACCTTGCAAAGTCAAGAATTGACATATGGGCACCTCCTGCAGGTCCAAGTATGGTGGGGACATCTCCATTAGGTCCTGCAAGAAAGGGCTTAATCTTCCCTTCAGTAATTATGTGTCCAAGCGGTGCATCTATTTTGCCGAGTGAGGATTGATGTCCTAATCCAGCGTTTTTCATGCCCAAAGGTGCAAAGACACGCTCCGTAATAAGTTCTTCCCATGTCCTGCCGCCTGCGCGCTCAATCATAGCGCCTGCTATTGTATAACCCATATTTGAATAGGCAAATTCAGAACCCGGCATTGATTCAAGAGGTTCTATGCTCCACCGCTTTACAATCCAGTATCTCATTTCATCAAGGTTGCCATCCTGAGTCATCGCCTCCCTGTATATCTGAAGAATCTTTTCGTTGTCTGAAGGGATACCGCCTGTGTGCGAAAGAAGATGCTCGAGAGTTACATTACGGATACTGGCAGTCATTTTTTCGCTTATCTCTGGAAAGATTTCCGCCATAGTTGAGTTCCAGCGGAGCCTGCCCTCTTCTACCATAATTGCAGCAAGCAGAGAGGTCATAGCCTTCGTATCTGAACCTATGTGGTATCTGTCGTTAATTGTTATCAGAAGTTTTGCCCCGTACTTGCGAGTGCCTGTTGCACCTGATGCGACTATTTTGCCATTTTTTATAACAGCAGCAGCGATTGAGGGCAGGTCATATTTGTTGAGATACTTGCTGAGTTCTTGATTTAGAGAGGTTTGAGCCGTTGCAATTAGAGGAAACAGAATCAGTATTATTACTGTAGGAACAGTTTTCAAAAAATTATACAACAAATTCATGATAACACCTCCATTCAAATGTATCAGTATTGTCTAAATTTTTTCCTACATTGTGGGAGGGGGTTCTCATATATTTCAGATAGTTTTACAAAAGTTTTTCATAAAGGTTTGGACACTACCGATATATCGCAAAGCGACGATAGAGTCTGTTTCTTGCACTTGAGCACTTTGCATGGTCAGGAGAGTAAAGGAAATCAACCCAATTTTTTGCAGAGCTCAGCAACTCTAACGCCCAGCTTGAAGGCATCGGATGCGGCGGTTTCATCAGGAGAACCTATGCAGGCAACACCGTAATGTCCTGATGCGCTCATAGGATCTCCAACTATAATCATGCCATAGATAAGCATACATGTGATAATTGACATAATAGTAGTCTCTTTGCCCCCTGTGTGGTGACCACCTGTAGTAAAAGCAGCGCCGACTTTATTTTCCATCTGCTTCCGCAATCCTACAAATTCGTCGAAAATCCTCTTCAATTCTGCAGCCATAACACCAAAATAAACAGGAGAGCCAGCTATAATCCCTGCAGATTTCTGGAAGTCTTCTTTGGTGACTTCGCTCGTATTTTTTAAAACCGCCGTTACACCTGTTGACTGAACGCCCTTTGCTACTTCTTCGGCAAGTTTCTTTGTATTGCCACCCTTTGAATAGTAAAGTATCAATACCTGCATGTTTACCTCCTTTTTGTCTGTTTAAATTATGGACTTCAATTATTAGGATATTTAAAATATCATCAATAATGCAACAGCAGACTATTCTCTTTATAAAGAAATAAATACCATCTCTATTTTCCCATCTATAGCGATAGGAATGGCTGTTTCAGAATTTTTTAATCGACAAGTTTTATTTAATTTTGCTTTATCCTTGCTTTTTAGTTCTATTGCCGAATTTGGGATTTTTCTGTCATTGAAAAATAGCCCTTGAAGCAACTAAAATGTTTTATTAACACAACTGGAGGAAACTCATTATGAAATTAATTCAATTGTTTATGTTGTTCGTCTTATTCTCGTTTATTGTGTCTAACAGCGCCTTAGCTCTTGAGAAAAGTTTATCAGACCTTAAAGATCAATACGCAGTTGAGATTACGGTTTACAATAGCAATATCGGACTAGTAAAAGATCAGAGAGATGTGAAGCTTTCAAAAGGACTTCAGGAACTGTATTTTATGGATGTGGCTTCCAGCATCATTCCTTCAAGTGTGAGCGTTAAATCGCTTGGCAAAAAAGACGGACTTAACATTTTGGAGCAAAATTATGAATACGACCTGCTCAGCCCAGAAAAGCTATTAAATAAATATGTGGGTAGGGATGTAAAGCTATTTACGAAAAATCCTTACACCGACAAAGAAGAAATCCTGGACGCCCGAATCCTCTCAAATAATGAAGGCATTCCAGTCTTCCAGATTGGCAAGGAAATTACCTTTAATCACCCGGGAAGGATTATCTTTCCTGAAATTCCTGAAAATCTTATATCAAAACCAACCCTTCTCTGGCTTCTTGACAATAAAGGCGGCGATAGACAGAAGATAGAGGCGAGATATCTCACAAATGGCATCAATTGGAGGGCGAGCTATGTAGCAGTGCTTAATGAGACAGACGATAAGATGGATTTATCAGGATGGGTTACAATAGACAACAAGAGCGGCGCTGTATATAAAAATGCCCGATTGAAACTTGTTGCTGGGGATATTAACAGGGTTGAAGAAATGCAGCCTCAAAGAACCCGCGAACTCCTTGCGGTTGCTAAAGCAGATGCAAAGCCGCAATTTGCTGAACAGGATTTTTTTGAATACCACATATATACTCTTGAGCGCCCTACAACTGTAAAAAACAACCAGATTAAACAGATAAGCCTTATGGATGCTCAAAACATCCCTGTAAGAAAGGAATATATTTTTCAGGGCGCTGGTTATTACTATACAAGCAGGTATGGTGAAATATCACCAAAGCAGAAGATCTCTGTATTTGTGGAACTTATAAACAAGAAGGAACATAATCTCGGCATCCCACTCCCCCAAGGGATTATAAGGGTTTATAAATACGACCATGACAGAAGTCTCCAGCTTGTCGGCGAAAATACCATTGATCACACCCCTAAAGATGAAAAGATCAGGCTTAAATTGGGCGATGCCTTTGATGTGACAGCCTCACGCAAACAGATGGATTGGCAGAAACTTTCAGACAAGTTATACGAAGCGGCGTTTGAAGTTAGAGTCAGGAATCACAAGAAGGAAGATATAGTTGTTAAGATAGTTGAGCCTATACCAGGTGATTGGAGCGTATTGCAGTCCTCTCACGAGTTTAAGAAGTTTGACGCACATACGCTGCACTTCGACATTCCCATCAAGAAGGACAAAGAGGAGAAACTAACTTACAGGGTGAGGATGAAATTTTAAGATTATGCAGGCAATACCATTTGAGAATAACTCCTATACTACTCCTGCAAGGAGCATATCAATTATATCAAAGTTTTTGCCTTCGTGGGTTTTCTATTTTAAATTGTTTCGGGATGTCTTGAGATTAAGCCGTATTACCAGAAGGGGTATGTTTAACAAACAATTAATGCATGACAGCTCCCTTTGGGTAGTTGAAGACCTTGAAAGCGTTGGGGTTAAAATAGAGATAACCGGCGTAGAGAATTTCAGAGGACTTGACATCCCTTGTGTTTTTGTAGCAAATCATATGAGCACCCTTGAGACTTTCGTCTTACCAGCAATTATCCTGCCTTTTAAGGATTTGACATTTGTAGTAAAAGAAGAACTTATAAGATATCCTGTTTTCAAATACCCTATGCTCGCCTCAAATCCAATAACTGTGGGAAGAAAAAACCCCCGCGAGGATTTAAAGGCTGTAATGAATGGTGGTTTGCAAAGGCTAAATGCCAGAATTTCAGTTGTTATATTTCCCCAAACAACGAGATATATAGATTTTGACCCCACGAAGTTTAATACTATCGGCGTTAAGCTTGCAAAAAAAGCCGGAGTCCCGGTTATACCAGTAGCCGTTAAAACTGACGCATGGGGAATGGGAAAATACCTCAAAGACTTTGGCAAGATAGACCCCTCAAAACAAGTCTATTTTTCTTTTGGCAAACCTTTATGGATAACTGGAACCGGCGCAGAAGAACATGAAAGGGTTATTGAGTTTATACAAAATAAGTTAACACAATGGATGAAGTAAAAAAGAACCTTATAGAGATTGTTAATCATCTCTCTGATAATATTGGTCAAAGGAGTTATCTGGATGTTCATAAACTGAATATTGCAGCTCGATACATAGAGGAAAGGTTTACCTCCTGCGCCTGCAAAACCGAGAGGCAGTTATTTGACTACAGAGGCGATTCGTACTGTAACATCATATGCGAGGTGAAGGGAACAGACAGGAGAGATGACGGGATTTTGGTAATTGGGGCGCATTATGATACGGTAATAGGAACTCCGGGCGCTGACGACAATGCAAGCGGTATAGCGTGTTTAATTGAACTTGCCCGTCTCGCCATACTTGAACCTCCCAAAAGAACTACTTGTTTCGTCGCTTTTTGTCTGGAAGAACCACCTGTTTTCATGACTCAGAACATGGGCAGTTACGTTTACGCCCATAGTCTTAACGAAAGTAATATTTCCGTATATGGTATGATATCTCTTGAGATGATGGGCTATTTTTCTGAACAAAAGGGTAGCCAATATTATCCAAATCATCTTTTTAAATACTTTTATCCGGATAAAGGCAATTTTATAGCATTCGTAGGGAATGTTGCCTCATTGTCTTTTACCAAAAAGGTCAAAACTAACTTTAAATCTGTATCAAGATTCCCGGTTGAATCCCTGAACGCCATTTCTATAGTTCCAGGGGTAGATTTTTCAGACCATAGAAATTTCTGGAAATTCGGGTATCCAGCTTTTATGATTACGGACACCGGGTTTTACAGAAACCCAAATTACCATGCACCGGGAGATTTAGCTTCAACTCTAAACTATGAAATCATGACTGAACTGGTAAAGGGCTTGCATAATGCACTTAAAATATTGTAAAAATCACTGGTGCCAAAAATATGAGAGTTATGACATGAAGCCTTTTAAAATAGTTTCCAATTCCATTGATGAGACACAATCTGCTGGACAAAGGCTCGGTAACTTGTTGAAGAAAGAAGGGAAGCCTTTTACAATATACCTGTTTGGAGACCTTGGCTCTGGCAAAACGGTGTTCGTAAAGGGGCTTGCTTCTGCTTTCGGGATTTTGCCAAGAGACATCGGGAGCGCAAGTTTTGTAATCATAGCCGAGTATGAGTCTGTGCCCCGCTTTTATCATGTTGACCTTTACAGGATAGAGGGTGAAGATTCATTGGAATCCATAGGCGTATGGGAATATATTGATTCTGACGGCGTTACAGCTATTGAGTGGGCGGACAGGCTAACTGAAATACCCGAAGGGGGCGTAAAGGTCAGCTTGTCTATTTCGGGGGATAATAAAAGAGAGATTGTTATTGAGGGTGTGGATGAAACGGATTGGCATAATATGCAAACGCGGATGGATTGAAGCGCCAGAGTTGCTCGTTAATTTTATCCAGTGGCTTAGGGACAGGAAACATGAAGTTTTTCTCGAACATCAAACTGCCATATCCCTCAATGAATCAGGCATTCCCAGAGAGCAGATCCCTTCACTGGTTGACCTTATAATAGTCTTTGGTGGTGATGGAACAATACTCGGCGTTGCAAGGCTTGTAGGGGGAAAACATATACCGATTCTCGGCGTTAACATCGGGGGGCTTGGTTTCATTACAGAAATAAATAAAGACGAGATATTTCAAGCCGTCGAGAGTGTTTTATCTGGCAAGTGCACCATAGAAGAGAGAATCATGCTAAATGCCAGAGTTTATAAAAACGGGGAGAGGACATCGGACTTTCTTGTTTTAAACGATGTCGTGATAAATAAAGGCGCTCTTGCAAGGATTATAGACCTCGAAACATATGTGAATAAAAACTATCTAACCACATTTAAATCAGATGGATTAATTATTTCTTCACCCACTGGTTCGACAGCTTATTCCTTATCCGCCGGCGGTCCTATACTTTACCCTACTTTAGATTGCATCATACTAACTCCTATCTGCCCCCATACACTCACAAACAGACCTATCGTGCTGCCGGGTTCTGTCATCATAGAGGTAATGTTAGCCTCTGAAAGCGAGGATGTTTATTTAACTCTTGATGGTCAATCTGGCTTCTCCCTCAAAAAAGATGACAGGGTGGAAATAATGAAGTCTGAATGCAAAACGCAATTTCTCATACCTTCTGGCAGGGACTACTTTCAGGTTATCAGAAAGAAGTTAAAGTGGGGGGGTAGATAAGTCGAGCATGGGTAATTTGGTAAGCGATTTAACTTTGCTATTGAAATTTTATAAATCTTTAGGTTTTGAATCAATCCCTACAGTTTTTGGTGAAGTTGAAAATCGTAAGCCCCACATTGAACAAAGTAACCTTGACTATTCAGCCAAAGACATGACAGATGCAATATACGAAAAGATAACAACCTCTATGCTTACGACTCAAGAAAAATCTGAAGCCCTCTCTTCGCTGTTTCAGGAGATTGGCGACTGCAAAAGATGTCGGCTCTCTGAGGGAAGGAATAATATTGTATTTGGCGAGGGCAATGTCAATACCCGCATTATGTTTATAGGTGAAGGACCCGGCAGGGACGAAGACCTTCAGGGCAGACCTTTTGTGGGGAGGGCAGGAGATATTCTCACAAGTCTTATCAACAAAATGGGCAAAGAAGAAGGATTTGAGAGGAAGGATGTTTTTATAGCTAATGTTGTAAAATGCAGACCTCCTATGAACCGCGACCCTATGCCTGATGAAATCGAAACATGCCTGCCCTTTTTGAATAGACAGATCGAGATTATAATGCCTGAAATCATTATTTCGCTTGGGCGCATCTCTACTCATACCCTGATGGGGCTGAAGACGCCTTTGAACAAATTTTCAATATCGGAGGCGAGAGGTAAATTTTTTGAGTATAAGATTAAAAATTTTTCAATCCCTGTTATGCCGACCTTTCATCCTGCCTATTTTCTCAGAAATCCTAAGGACAAGCATCTTACTTGGAGCGATGCGATGGCTGTGTTGGATAGACTTAAATCTACGAGGAGTAAATGAAAAACTTATGGTCTCCATGGCGAATGGAATATATCCTATCTGATAAAGATAAGGATTGTATTTTCTGTAATAAGCCTGCTCAGAACAATGATAGAGAAAATCTAATCCTATATCGAGGCATAAAGTCCTATGTAATAATGAACAAATATCCTTATAACAATGGGCATCTCATGATAGTTCCTTATATTCATGCATGGGAATTAAATGATTTGGATAACGATATTGTCTCTGAGCTTTTTATTCTCACAAAATTCTCAACCCAATGCCTAACCAGAGCTTTTCATCCAGAAGGTTTTAATGTAGGGATAAATATAGGAGCGGCAGCAGGGGCTGGCATAAAGGAACACCTGCACATTCATGTTGTGCCAAGATGGGCAGGAGATACCAACTTCATGCCGGTTATAGGAGAGGTCAGGGTGATACCTGAGCATATTCTGGATACGTATGACAAACTTTATCCTATTTTTAATATGTTAAAATAATCAAAATTTATTTGAGGGATAAAAAAATGAGGATAATAGAAGGCGAATTAAAGGCAGATGGATTCAGGTTCGGGATTGTTGTAAGCAGATTCAATGATTTTATAACCACAAAACTCCTTGATGGAGCTGTTGATGCATTGGTGAGGCACGGCGCCGACAAAAACGATATTGATGTTGTTAGAGTGCCCGGTTCTTTTGAGATTCCCCTCATTGCAAAGAAACTTGCTACGAAAGGCTCTTATGACGCCATAATATGTCTCGGGACTGTTATAAGGGGTGCAACACCACATTTTGAGTATGTTGCCTCTGAAGTATCAAAAGGCATTGCAGTTACTTCCCTTGAGACAGGCATACCAGTGGCTTTCGGAATTATTACATCCGATACCATAGAGCAGGCAGTGGAGCGCGCAGGTTCTAAAGCCGGCAATAAAGGGTGGGATGCTGCCTTGACTGCCATAGAGATGGCACAGGTCATAAAGAAGCTGTAAATCTATATGAAAAGAAGGAAAGCCCGCGAATATGTGCTGCAATTTTTATATGGGATTGATTTTACGAAATTAGCAGGAAATATCAGCCCCGTAGAGTTGAAAGAAAAACTGAATTCTTTCTGGAAGGAAGCCGGAGAAAAAGATAGAGATATAAAAAAATATGCCGACGATATAATCAAAGGCACGCTTGCCCACCTTGAGTCCATTGATGCAACAATTCAATCAGTAGCCGAGAACTGGAGGCTTGATAGAATGGCATCTGTTGACAGAAATATTTTAAGGTATGCGACTTATGAGTTGATGTATCAAAAGGATATACCACCTGCGGTCGCTATCAATGAGGCTATCGAGATAGCAAAGACATACTCTACCATTGAATCTGCATCATTTATAAACGGCATCCTTGATAAAATACTCAAAAATTTAAGCAGCCCCTCTAAAGAAAACTTGGGATGAATCTTTAAACTTGCTTTGATGGTTAAGCTTATTGTTCCTGTGTCATCCTATACACAAAGACGAGTATTTCAGCTACGGCTCTGTAAAGCTCAGGGGGTATATCATCATAAAGGTCAAGCCTTGAGAGAGCTTCCACAAGGCACGGGTCATCTTTAATTGGAATATTGTTTTCTACTGCTATTTGAATTATCATCTCAGCAATTTTTCCGCTTCCTTTAGCCACGACTTTGGGAACTAAATCCTTTCGATGGCGATAGCGAATTGCTGCTGCCTTTATGTTCTTATGCCCCATGTTTCAAGTCCAAAATAGTGAATAGTGGAAAGTTAAGTGTCCGTTTTAAGACTGAGTTTGTAATACCTTTTTTCATTAGAATATCGCTAAATTTTAATATTCACCAAATTTTCAAGTGATTCAAATCTTTCAAGAAGGTCTATTGACGCAAACCCTGCGTCCATTACATTCACAGTTTTTAGGTTCAATCCCTTAGCTCTGAAGGATTCCTGAAGGTTTAGAGCATTCCTTTCAAGTATCGACTTAAAGTGGGAATTCTCTGCATTGAAAGAGACGTAAAAATCGCCTTTCACCATCAATATAACGGCTGAGAACTTCCCGAATCTCTCAAGATCGAGATTGATGCGGCAGGAGTAAGAAGAATTTCCTGCGCTGTCCTTTCCCTTTTTGAAGGAAAGATTTCCATCCTTTATTTCTTTCCATGTGACCGGCAAGAAAGTATAAAATGAATCAGTTGTTTTTGAAAGCAATTGAAATGTCTCGATATCCTTAATTAGTGTATTAATGACTTTTAATGTAGTTTCTTTCTGGGCTGGTGGGAAATCTTTCAGGCTCTGGCTTTCAATTGTGTCCTTAGATTTGTTTAAAATAATCTGTCTGAGCTGCAGCAATTCCGCCTTTAAGTCATTTTTAATTGTATTTAAATCCTGCCTGCTGATAGGTTTTTGTCTATCGTTTAAAGATTGTTCTGGCGCATCTTTAAGGCGTTTAAAGAGTCGTATAATGTTTTGTGTGGAGGCTTCTTCTTTCGGAATATCAATTTCGGATGCCTTTGCCTTTAAGGCAGGTTTAAAAGTTCCAGTTTGTTCGGTTTGTCTGATTAATTCTGCAATTGCCCTCAGTTTAGCTTCAAGCAAAACCCCTGTGTCATACAAGATATTTTTCATCGGTGTTTCGAGAATTTTGTCCATGCTTATTAACAAGTTTGAGCTGATATTGGCAACAATGGGATGATTTTTCACACCTTCAGGAAGACTTGTGACAAGATTTTCGAGCCTTGATTGAATTGTTTGTCCTGTAATCTTAAGGCTTGTCTGTAAGAGGCTTTTTAGCTGCAGCATGGTATCTTTCGGCAGTGATTTTATTTCCTGCGGCAGAGACTTGAAAATTTCAGAGTTAAGTCTCTGGAGTTTAGAGATGTCTTTGTCTGATAGCTGAAAAAATTCAGGTTTTTTAGAGATATTCGAGATATTTCGCGCCAGTTCAGAAATAAGTTTAGTCAGAATGCTTTCTTTGGCGCTTAATGCATGCAGGGGGACATTTTGTCTTTTGTCCACATATTCAATGAATTGGAGCTTTAACTCGCCGTTTTGGGGGTTAAGACTGGTTACTTTTAGTAAAGCCGAAAAGCCTTTTGTAAGTGGCAGGCTCGTTTTGGCAGTTATCAGTTCACCCTTTATTTTTAGGTTAACTAAACCAGATGGGAGGATATCAGCAATTTGAGCTTTCACAATCTCTCCAAGCTTAAGAAAGATCGCCTTGCCGGCAGGTTTTTCAATTGTAAGGCTGATATCCCTAATATTCAGCAGATTGAAATCATCCATAGAATCTTAGTAGTAAAAGACATTTTAATTACTCCAAATCAATCTCAATCCCTAATTGTCTGAAAGCTTCTCTAAGCTTATCGTCTATCTCCTGATTGGAAATTTTTCCGTGTGTAGCAATTACCTCGATTTCCAACACATCAAACTTGGTCTGAAGATAATTTATCACGCCCATTATATTAGACACCTTGCCTCGGGGAACTATAAATCTGAACAAAAGGCTTTTTCTATGTTGTTCAACAGGGAAGCTTGTTGATGGTTTATCAATTTTCTCTCCTATGCCATCTTTTTTGTCTTCAGGTGTTTTATAAATAGGCTCTTTTTCATCTTCTTTTTTCTTTTGCTCACGGCAGATGTGGTCACTAATCAATACTTCTTTATCAGTTAACGCAATAGAGGCATGTTCCTTAAAGTATCGGCAGATAGGCTTATCGCCATCAAGTTCCCCAATTCCGAATATTCCTTTCAGGACACCCTCAGCTATTCCTTGTTCCAGAACTGATTTGTTAGCCGGTCTTGCCTCACCCGGAGTTCTCAGGGATGCTTGATAAAGCTGCTCAGTTAGAAGATATTCCTTTCCAACGAGATATTTTTCCTTGATAACTAATGGCACAATCTTCTCTAATATCTCGCCCTCTGAACGCAATTTGTCATAAACCTCATAATCAATTGCCTTTTCTTCTCCAAAAGTAGGTATCCCTAAGTCCTCAATCTTGACCCCTGATTTATCAGGGATTGCGATTGTTCTATATAATCTACGGATGGCTTCTTTAAGACCATCATCTATCTTTTTCAGTTCCTTCTTTATATCTTTACGCTGCTCATCTGACAAAGGCAAGCTCTTATCCTGCTCTATATAGTCATAAGCAATCTTCTTTTTGATGCTGTTTACAAATCCTGTTCTTTCTGATTCCATGGGATAAAGGAAAAACAGGGTGTTTCTATTAACACGAGGGGTCAATCCCTTGTTCTTTAAGATACTGTCTATTAATTCTGTATCTTCTTTTTTCAAGACCACGAGTTTAAGTTCTTCGGAATCAATAATATTGCCCGTATTCTCCTCCCAAATGAAGACCTTGAATTTGCCACCTTTAATCCTATGTTTCAACAGATCATATTCAATATCAGCAATTTCCTTATCCTTTATGTTCTCCATCTTAGTAAGGATTATTCTGTTTATATTCGGCTGATTGGAAAAGAAATACTTGTCTCTGATACTTTGCAGATAAAAGAGTTTTCCTTTCAGTTGCTCAATAGCCTCTGCCACAACGCTTGCAGGGTTTTCAGTTGTTGTAGCGCATCTTTTGATTTCTCCGAGAGTTGCTCCCCTTTCATGTCCGCCGGAGAAAGAATAAAGGAATATGGTTGTTGCGGTTCGGCTTCCAATGTTTAATCCCCGATATGCGCTACCAAGCGACCTGTCAATCTTTTTAGCCCCTGCATCAGCATCTGTTATATCCTGTGCAAGCACACTATTAAATTCAGTGCCTATATGCTTTAGGAGTTCCTGACGAATCTCCTGATTTGAAAGGTCAAAGTCAGCAAGGCCGATAAATGGTCTCGTTTTGTTTTTTAAAGAATCAATGACCAACGAGAGAATCCTGAGGACTCCCCTTGTCCTCTGAAAATTAGGGAAACTTCCCCATCTGTGATATAGGACATCCAATACCTCAGGCATGAATGGATATGAATCAATAAACCTGTCCCTGTATTCGCTCGGCTGTATTTCAGCCGGGATGATTCCTTCTTTTTCTGCATATTCTATAAACTCTGAGATAACTTTCTTTGCTTCTGATTCCTTAATATCGCTGAAAAGTCTTCTTCTGACAACTTTAGCAATCTCATTTTCCTGAACAGGTGTGTAAATCTTCTCAACCCTACCTGCTACTTTCTGTAATTGGAGATAAAGCTTATCCGCTGATTCATCATAATGCTCAATAATGCTTGAAGGAAGGGTTACGACAAGACAGGCCTTATTCAGATTGCCTGCTGTCTCTGTTAGCTCCTGCATAAAAGCGATGCTCTGGGCTGCCAGAGTGCTCTTTTCTACCTTAACGCCTGCTGCCTTTGTTACATATTCAAGGACTTCATCCATCAATATAAGAACAGGCTGTTTTTCAGAAAGTAGTTTTCTTATCGCTTCCTTGCCAGGTGCTACATTGCCTGTAAGTTTTTCATTCTTCCCTGTCAACTGTTTTTCGATTACACCCCATAATGTTTCTTTTGTGCTCAGTGCAGTGCCTGACAACACAACAGGCTCTGCCTTCCAGTCTTTTGCTTTGTGATACATGGCAATAAGGGCGTGGGTTTTGCCGCCGCCGAAAGGAGTTTGAATCTGTATAACTGGGTCTCCTCCATTCCCGCTTAACCGTTTCTCCACAATATTAAGCAGGTTTTTAAGCCCTTGCGTAAGGTAGGTTTTCTTAAAGAAAGTATCAGCATCTTTATACTCATCATGTCCTCTTTTTTGACTCACTTCAAAAAGGTCTGCTGCGAAGACATCCATTGTTAGTCTGCCTTCAAGGATGTCTTTATGAGGAATGGCTATGGTGTGAAATGGTTTCATGATTTAATCACCAAGTTCATCTATTATCTTTTTAATTAACGGTTTAATCTCTGGCAAATCTTGTTTAATGGTTCTCCATACGAGGTCTTGCTTTACTCCAAAATAAAAGTGGATTAATCTGTCTCTCATACCTGCCATCTTCTTCCATGGAATCTCTTTATGTTTCTGAACTATGTCTTCAGGAATATGCTTTGCAGCTTCACCTATAACCTCAAGTTTTCGTATCACTGCACTTGATATCAAATCATTGTTTTTAAATTCCTCAAAACTTTTATTTTTTACAAACTCTTCGATTGCATCCATAGCCGCAATTATATCTATTAAATATACCTTCGGCTTTCTCATACATACATAGCCTCGCTAAGAACATATTCTTTGATTTCTTCTCTGAGAGCATCAATTGGAACAATGTCAACCTTGATGTGGAATTGCTCCTCTAAAAAATCCGCTAGCCCGACTAAATCAAACAGGCTTGCCTCATCATCAAACCTGACAAGAACATCTATATCGCTTGATGCTTTTTCTTCGCCCCTTGCAAAAGAGCCAAACAATCCAACGACTTCTGCATGATAGTCTCTTTTAATGATTTCGCTAAGAGATTTGATCACTTTTAATATTTCGTCTCTTCTCAAATCAACAATCCTTCCTTAATTTAATAATTTAAAAGTTCTTGCGCCACTTTTTTTACCTCTTCCCTCAACCTTTCCCTTCCTGCAAGGAAGCCGTCAAGCAGTTTCTTTTCCTTGCTTTCATTCGGCAGTGTCTCGGAAACAGCCTGGGCAACACGGTAAAAAGCCTCGCTTTCACCATAACCAGTTTCCTTTAGTAATCTTATCATATCATCTCTCTTGCTTTTTTCCCATAATAAAAGGACATTGTGCAAAACATCAATAAGCTCTAATGAACCATTAAGGTCTTCTGTCTTCCTTTCCTGAGGACCAAGGACTTTAATAAATTCCTTTTCTTTCTTAATGAACCCGCTTTTATTCCATTCAGAGGCAAGGTCAATGCCGCAACTCTGTGCAAGTTTTCTTGCCTCGTCAAAATGAACCTTTGCCTCTCCATAATCCCATCGGTATAAGACATAGAATCTCGTTAAATCTGAGATCTCACCTGTAAAGCCATTATGCAAAATCTGGTGAACTGCGTAATCAGTTGCAATCTTCCTCACATCCTCAAGAAGCCTGTCTGCACGAATGATATTCCCTTCATAATCCATCACTTTCTCGTATTTCCCGAAGACCTCAATTGCTGAGCCGATTGCTGATATAAAAAAGTCCGCACCTCCAATCCCTTCCTGCCAAAGACGGTCAAGTTTTTTATTGAGATGCCTCTTTAGTTCTTCCTTTACCTGATTGTAAAAACCTGTAGGCTGCCTCTCCATCTTGCGGGCAACGATGTAGATGGAGGATGCAAGGGCAGCAGATTCACTTGCCCTGAGTCTGGCTGCCATTTCTGTATGAAGCGGATAAGCACCTGTAACGATTAAGCCAGAATCCAAAAGAGAATTTATAAGTGTTTCCCATCCCTCAGTGGATTTGTGGGCGTAAACGATCGTAGAAATTCCATTTGGTTTTAAGATACGATGGATTTCCTGAAAAGACTTTTTCAAATTATCTTCAAAAAATCTCTTGCCTGCTTCAAAACCACCTTGAATATTTGAATATGCAACGATCTCCTGAGATTTAGGTGTAAGTGGAGTTGAAAACAAATCAGGGTATAAATCACCGATACTTCTTTTTAACCATACATAAAAGAAATCGGAGAGATAAGAATAAGGCACATTGTCATAATAAGGCGGGTCGGTAAAAACAGCATCAAAAAAGTTATCAGGATAGGGAAGTGAGGTGGCGCTTGCCTGCGTGACGATAGGGACAGGCATGGAGGATTGGGTGACGGTGGATTGTGGGATTTGAGATTTGTGGATTGTGTCAATTTTAGAGCAGTGGGAATTTGCTTCTAACATAGGGGCTAAATCCCAACACCCTCTTGCATCACTAAAAGGATTAACTTCACCATAATCCCAAACCATAGGAAGAGCTTGTCTGTCAAAAGACCTCTCAAAAGATAAAACATCTGATCTCCATCTTGTTAATACAACTAAATAAGTAGCTAATCTATCTACCCCAAGAGCCAAATAACTCACCAATGCCTTTGCATATTCCGCCCCATCAAAATTATTGTTATTATTGGTAGGACAAGCGTCCTCGCTTGTCTGCTTGGTAAGATAATCGCCCTCGCTTGTCATATGATCGTCAACCGGGACGGTTGACCTACCAATGTTTGTTTTGCCAACCGAGACGGTTGACCTACCAATGTTTGTTTCATCAACCGAGTTGGTTGACCCACCGGTTGATCCACCATTGTAAAACAACCAATTGTAATCCTCTGCATTCTCTACAATACCTTTTTTTATAGGATTGTTAATTATGTAATTTATTTTCTCTAAAAACTCCTTTTCATCCCTAATAATCCTGTCAAAATTCTCATGTTGCCATATTGGTTCGCCAATTTCGTGAGCAGTAAAACTTTTTATGCTATGCATAATCTCGGAAAGAGAATAAAAGGCTCCTTTGGTTTTTTCTATAGGCTGAATGATCAAATGGAAGTGGTCAGGCATAACCACAACAGCATAAAGGATATATTTCTTACCATCAAGATGTTTAACAGCGTCAAAAATAATATCTTTTTGAGAAGGGGTTAATGTTTTTCCTTCTTTACATCGTGTGGTAATAAAATAAACGGCATTTGGAGATTGCCAGTGAGGTAGATGTCTATGTGTGATTGTAAATTCCGTAATCGGTTTTTGGGTTGTCAACCGGGACGGATTTGTCAACCGGGACGGTTGACCTACCATTTGGTTTGATGATTGACATATCATCTTTTCATATGCCATGCGCACCTTTTCTACAAAGGTTATCAACGCCAACTTCTGTCTTGAATTAAAAAGGTCACCCCACTTAAGTATTTCATATCGTTGAACCCTAAATCCTAATGTTTCTTTCGGAGGTAAAGGCTCATCCGGCACCGGGTCTATTCCCCACTCTCCCATCAATTTTTCTCTTTTCTCTTTCAGATACTCTTCTGCCTCTCTGAAAATCTTCAAATCCTTTTCTGTCGCAATGCGATAAGTTTTCCCTTTCCTATTCGGATGATGCAAAACTACTGCAACCATCCTCTGTCCCGACTTTTCTTCTTGAAACAGCCTTCTTGTAGTCTTGTCATCAACAATAGAAGCACAGACAGGACAAGTAACAACTGCCCTTGAGATTGTGCCGTTTTCTGGGTCAAAGTCTTTGGGCATCTTTTCATAGCCGTCGCCAATAATCTTAAATTTAACTTCTTTTTTTTCTATATAGGGATAAAGAGCAACCTTCTTTTTATCCTTTTTTGCAAGCCAGTATTGCCTCATCAGTGGAATCTCTGCGCCACATAAAGGGTTCTGACATGGTATTGTCCTTGCCCAGATGTAACCTACTGGAATAGAACCATCAGGGTCTGGCGGATAGAATTTTCCAATCTCTTTCTTCGCTTCTTCAAGGACCCTATTACCCCAATACTTCACATCCTCTAAAAGCACATTATTTACTTTGACTTTTATTTTCTTTTTACCAGCGATTTGCTTCTCAGAGGATTCCCCCTCACCCTTGCCCTCTCCATCAAGGAATGGGAGGGTATTTTTCTTTTCGACATCAACCTCTCGCTCAACTTCTCCGGGCTTTCCATATTTCTGCGGATACTCAAGAGTGCATTTTTGGATTAAGACAGCAACAGGGTTTAAGTCATTTGAATAAACCTCACAGCCGAGACGCAATGCCTCAAGCGGAATCGCTCCGCCACCTCCAAAAGGGTCAAGCACTTTCGGCGGCTTACCGCCATTTGCAGCAAGAATATCCTTTCTTGCCTGCTCTATCATTGACTGATTTAATGAATTCTCCCATTTTGAGAATTCAATAATGAACTGACGTTTCTTGTTCCATTCATCAACATTTTCAGGGGCAGGAATCAGGGCAGCATAATTTGTTGCCCTTGACGATGCCAATGGACGCCTTGCCCACCAGATGTGAAGAGTGGATATATGACCATGCCGAATATTTTTTTCTTTTGCAGATTCAACGCTGACTTCTTTAACAGGAAAGGATTCTTCTATGAAACGACGGTCTTTAGGGGGCATTATCGCCCTCCGCCTCAAGGTCTTTGAGGATTTGCTCAATCTTAGGTTTTATGGCTGGTTCTTCTGTTTTGTTAATACTGTCCAGAATGTCTTTAATAAATAGCTTGTAGTCTCTATTCATACATAAATAACCTCATCAAGAATTTTCTTCTTCAATTCAGGTCGTATCCCTTCTTTTTCAACGAGGTCAACTTTTTTTCTTAAAAGTTTTTGAATATAAAGCTCAAGGTCAATTAATTCAAGCAAGCCGGGCAATTCATAATACTCCACAAGCACATCAATATCACTCCTTTTCTTTTGCTCTCCTCTTACAAATGAGCCAAAGATGCCGATTTCTTTAACCTTGTATTTTTGCACAATTTCATCCTTGTGTTTTTGGAGTATTTCCTTGACCTCATCAACTGTCTTAACAGCATTTTTCCTACTCATAATTCTTTGACTCCTCGCTTCATAATATCTTCACTTTGAATGATATATCTTACTATTTCTACCTTTTCAGATGCACTAAGATTTTCGGAGGGATTCTTAACTATGAAAAGCTGGGGCGAACTTGAGGCATTAAAGACGACATATAAGTAATAGTCATCTTTAAATCTATGTGCCTTAAACCATTCATTCTGTGTCAGGGCAATATCTCCGCTTTGTGCCCTTGCCTTTACCTCGATGTATCTTACTGAGCCATCCTTTTCTGTTGACCGTATATCAAATCCGAGGTTTTGTGAGGAAACATCCTCTGGCAACCTTCCGTTATCTCTTTCATACTTCATGGCTATCTCAATGCCTATTGCCTCAATCTCTGCATCGCTCTGCATAGCACGATTAATCTTTTCAGATGGTTTTACCCTAATGATTCCCATGAACCTGGGCATACTCATAGTAAGGCTTTTCTCTTTCTGTATCTGTATTTTTAAATCTTTTAGCGCCTTTTCATATTCGGATTTTCTTTCTTCTTTATTCCTGATTGCAAGGTCAACATTCTCTCCGACTTCTTTGCGGCCAAAAAGTGTAATCAAGTCTCCATCCAGTTTAAGAATAAGATATTCAAGCGATTTTATGCCATATTTTTCTTTGATTTCTGACTGACGATTGCGTTCCTTGAAAAGCTCTGCCTTGTATTCGTCAAGTTTTGAGATAACTCTGGTAGATGTTCTGCTCTTGAGCGTTTCCATATCAATATTTTCTTTTGATTCTTCTCCTTCAACGAGGTCCCATATTACGGCCGGCGAGATAGGCACAACTTCTTTCTCATTAGCATAAAATGAAAACAGCCTTTTGCCCGCTACAGCGCCTGTTCCATCCTTGATTTCGCCCTCGTAAAAAAGAATATACCCATCCAGCCTTCTGTCAGGATCATAGAATGTTGCTCCCTTAATAAGCGAATCCATAAGGTTAGTTTCAACCCAGCTAAGCACAGCCTCAAAAAGAGGGTGTCCAAAGGAGATAAACTCTGCATCGGATGTCTTGAAGGCGATATCCTTATCAAAGGTAATCTTTGGATACTTCTTAAGTATCTGGCCAAAATCCTTCTTGAAGGTTTCTTCTTCAGCTATTTTCCGTATATCAAAAGGTATTAATTCAATACTAAGGAATCCATCCTTTCGCTCTTTGATTTTCCCGCCTGCCTTGATAAATGCCTTCTTAAAATAGCTTTCAGTATATTCAGGAATCAGACGATATTCTCTCGCCTGCTGAGCCATTTCCTTTATTCGGGTGTAATCAATATATCGTGTGGCAAGTGTCTCTCCAAGATTTTCCTTGACCTTTGATATGTATTCTTCGTCAACTGTAATCTCAATCTCTTTTAAAATATCTTCAACATTTCTTGCATTGGCTGCTGCCTCCATCAAAAGCTGTGAAAGATTTTTGTTATAGATGACTTCGCTCAGGACATCAAAGACCTTATCGCTCCCCATTGCTTGCCGTATCTCATCAAGCTTTTGAAATAACCTGCTGAGAACTCTGCCTTCTCGGGTATCCTCAGCAACAAGATTAAAGACATAAACTTCCCGCTGCTGTCCATAACGATGAATCCTTCCCATCCTCTGCTCAAGCCTGTTTGGATTCCAAGGAATATCGTAATTAAGCATCATATTACAAAATTGAAGATTTATTCCCTCACCTGCTGCCTCTGTTGCAACCATTACTTCTGTCTCGTTTTTGAATATCGCCTCTGCATTTATCCTATCTTCCAGCTTCATTCCGCCATGAATAGTATTGGTTGAAAAACCCCATTCTCTAATCTTCCTCTCAAGATATTCAAGGGTGTCCTTTGATTCTGTGAATATAAGGATTTTCCTGTTGTTGTTTTCTGTATATTTGGCGCTTAATTCCTTGAGGGATTTTCTGAGTTCTTTAAGCTTTATTTCTTCTTCCCCTTGAATAATACTCATAGCAAGGTTTATAAGGTTATCTATTGTGCTAATCTCTTTCTCCAGTTCCTCTCTGTTTTCAGCAACGCTCAGGGTTTCCCATATCTCTTCTTCTTTCCATCTTTCCTGCTCTGCCATATCCTCTACAACATCGTAATCAAATACGGACTCAGGCGCCTTGTTTCTGTCTAAAGCCCCTTTTAATAATTCTTCCAATCTTTTTTTCCTTCTTTCCAATGATTTCAGCAATGCATAGGTGCTTGAAGCCAGTCTTCTCTGAAGAATAACAAGGGCAAAGGCTACATTCCTTTTCTTATCTCTTGTGAGGACTTTGTTATATTGAGTATTTACATATTTTGATAATTCATTATAGAGGTTCTTTTCATTCGGCGAATCGGTGCCGAGATTGAAAGAAACAGTCTTTACCGTCCTCGGAAGAAATAATGGCTTTCCTTCAAAATCCTTCAGATCCTCTTTTATGCGCCTGATAAAGAGAGGATTATCTTTGTTCATGATTGATTCCTGAACCATTTCATTTGAGGCAAAGAAGCCGCGATCAAGAAGGTCAAGAAATAATCTAAAATTTTCTGGGTCGCCTTTGTGCGGAGTAGCGGTTAAAAACAGCAGGTGATTGGTAATGTCAGATAAAACCTCGCCGAGTTTATATCTCTCTGACTTATCAATCTTTTCGCCATATCGGTAGGCGCTCATCTTATGGGCTTCATCAACTATTATCAGGTCAAAATGCGCTGCATTGATGGATGGAAGCACATCATCCTTTTTGACAAAGTCCATAGATGTAATGATATGGTTCTCTTTAAGCCAGATATTTTCTCTGTAAAGAGAATCCATTGTCCATCTGTCAATGGGCTTAAAAGATTCTTCAAACCTATCCTTTAACTCACGCCTCCACTGATCTTTTAAATGACCAGGCGTTACAATGAGAATCCTCTTAACCAACTGACGGAGTTTCAGTTCTTTTATAATCAAACCCGCCATAATAGTTTTACCGGCGCCAGGGTCATCTGCAATCAGAAATCTTATTCGCGGAAGTTTAAGAACATAATCATAGACAGCCTCTATTTGATGAGGAAGCGGGTCAACTTTTGAAGTGTTCATTGCAAGGAGAGGGTCATACATGGATGCAAAACGGTATCTCATTGCCTCGAGGGACAGAAAGACTTTCCATGCCTCTTCTGAGAAACTTGCTTTTGTGTCATCAATAATAATTTTCTGAAATTCTTCTTTAGGGATTAACTGGTCAATATGTCCACCTGAAATATTGGTAGCGCCTACAATATGTATAAAATCGCCAACTTCCTCAACCAGCTTGACTACTACTGGCTCAGGCCAATTAGACCCAGTGATTATGCTTCCTTGTTTGATAGTTATCAAATATTTCTCCTGTGAGCTAAAAAGCCGATTGTTTCGCCTGCATGTATCAGGACTACCGCCGCCCTCTTATCAGAATGTTTAAGAAAGACATGGCTGCCTCTTTGTCTTTCCATAACGAATCCAGCTTTTTTTTTGGAAGATTAACAATTTCTTTCCCTGTTAAAACAGGTAGTTTGCTCATACCGAAACTTTCTGAACATATAGTGGGATAATCCGTACCATGCACTTCCAGACAAAGGAGTATCGCTTCTTTAATCCTCTCCATCAATTCATCAAGGGAATGGCACCCCTTAAATCTGCAATATAATAACTTGTTTCGTCCTGCTCTATTATAACTGCAAATTCTTTAGCCACCTCTTCCCTCCTTATAGACAACTTGTCTTATTCTACCTCAAAATAACCGCTTTTTCTACAAAAAAACATCATCGGATATTATTAAAAGTTAACCCGAAAAATACAATTCTTCAGATAAGACTTAAAAAGATTCTCCTTTCGTAAGAGAATCAATAAGTTTTGCAACTATCAACTCTATACAAAATACAAACACGAAGAAAATAAAGGCATATGGGGGATTCAGCTTGCTGGCATCATTTTTCACCAGGATAAAATTGAAAGATTTTCTAAAGGAGACAATTCCTGTCATGGAGCGATAACCGAAGACGGTAGGGATATACAGCAAGCCTTTGGCATATATCCTGACGATATATGCTGGGGGCAACCGATTTTCCCATTTGCTGTATCTTGGATGTCAGACAATCTTGTCGAACCTTTTCAGAGCAGTGAGATTGCCTTTAGCACCAACAACCCTCAGCAGATTATTCAGGAAGATGAGGACGATGAAGGAAGTAGAAACTCTTTCGGAGGGGATATGGGGATATCTTGCGGGGCTTATTCCGTGGCAGCAGATCAGAGAAGACTGGGTGACCTTTGATTCCACAGTCATAGAGCGATATGGCAAGCAGGAAGGAGTGAGGAGGGGCTATAACCCTCAGAAGAAGGGGCGAGGAAGCCATAGTCCTCTGTTGGCTTTTCTGACGAGGAGCAAGTATGTGGTAAATCTCTGGAACCGTCCCGGCAATGTTGCATCGTGGAATAACATCCTTGGATTTTTCGAATCGACCTATTAGCAGGTCAATAGGCACATCACGATACGGGGAGTTATTGCTGATAGTGGATTTTACATCAGGAAGTTCATCGATAGGCTTGGTTTTAAAGTTATAAAAACAAAAAAGGAGCATTTTAAATGCTCCTTTTTTGTTTGGTTGGTATTCAATTACAGCGATTTTTATACCTCTGTGATAGTAATTGCATTTTCAGGACACTGCAAGCATGTCTCGCAGAAAACACACTCAGAAGACTGATAAGGGTCACTCTTGCCGTCAACCATTCTGAAAACCTCATTCGGGCAATTGGTAACACATTCCTCGCAGCCGGTACATTTCGCTGCATCAACTGTCACTATATACATTAATTCACCCCCTTGTATTGAGATAAAACAGTTGTGATTTTATAGTCACTTTTATATGATAACATTATCTTGTTTAATGATGGAAATCTACATTCCCGATTTCTTCTCTTACAGAGACAGCAACCTTGTAAAGCACTGATAATATTAGAAAACCTATTGCCCACACTCCGAGGGTTATGGATATTTCAGGTATGGTAGGCCAGTATTCTGTAATTTGTTTAAAAGAATTAGGGACAAAACCAGCGACAATCAGCCCAAAACCCTTATCTATCCATAGTGCAAAGAATACGCAAATAGAAGCGATGGCAAGCAGCGCTTCGTTTTTTCTGAGTTGGGGAATAAGAAGCAATACGAGCGCTACTACAGTAAGGATATTGGATATCCACATAATAGGAACAAGCTTATTATAGCCTTCCAACCCAGCGTATAAATAGGCAATGGGATAGGCATATGAAGAAACTCCGCTATAGAAAGCTGTGAAGAGTTTCAATCCGAGGAAAAATACGCTTGTCAGCATGAAGTATGTAACTATTTTTCCAAGAGCTTGAATAGCTTCCTTACCAGGATCAAACTTGGTAAACTTCCTTACTATCAGGGCAAGCAATATCAATAGCGCAGGTCCGGAAGCAAAGGCAGATGCAAGAAATTGTGCAGCAAGAAGGGCGGACATCCAGTAATACTTGCCCGGCAGAGCTGAGTAAAGAAAAGCCGTGACGGTATGAATTGAAGGAGCCCATACTATAGATAAAATCACGAAAAACTTCAGCCATTTTGGCGGAGCAACCCCTTTTCTCTCGGAGCTTAAGGCTGTCCAGCCAACAAGAACATTAAGGAAAAGGTAGCCGCCTAAGACAATCATATCGTAAAACATTACGGAGCTAGGTGTGGGATGAAGTATAACATTCAAAACTCTCAGCGGCTGACCAAGGTCAACAAAAATGAACAACATGCACATAACGACAGCAGGTATCGCGAGAAACTCTCCCAGTATGGTTATCTTCCCGAATGCCTTATAGTTGTGCAAGTAAAACGGGAGAACAACCATCACGCCGGATGCGGCTATTCCAACAAGGAATGTGAACTGGGAGATATAAAACCCCCATGAAACATCTCTACTCATGCCTGTAACACCCAATCCTATGGTAAACTGCCTGAGATAGAAAATAAATCCGATCCCGATTACTGCCAGTAAGAATAATATCCATATCCAATATGTTCTGCTCCCTCTAAACGCGGTCTCAAGCATATTCTTAACCTCCTATCAAATAAAATACAGCGGGTGTAGTCCCGAGTTCCGGCTTTCTTCTAATACTGTAACGGGAGGCAAGCACCTTCCTTACATCTGAATTGGGGTCATTAAGGTCCCCGAAAATCATTCCGCCGTTGGAAGCCTCGACGCAGGCTGGTTTAAGCCCTACCGCGATTCTCTCATAGCACAAAGTGCATTTTTCAACAACCCCTTTCATTCTTGCGGGGAATTCAGGATTGACCTTTTTAATGTAGGGGCGAGGATCTATCCAGTTAAAACTTCTTGCTCCATAGGGACATCCTGCCATGCAGAATCTGCAACCAATGCACCTGTGCATATCCATCATTACAATCCCGTCACTTTTTCTCTTAAAGGTCGCCTTTGTCGGACAAACTCTCACACATGGAGGATTGTCGCAATGGTTGCAGAGAACCAAAAATGGCTGTTTTTTTAAAGAATCCTGAATGTAGGGATTTGCATGATCCTGTGAAGGAAAAGTATTTTCATAAGATTCAGTCCAAATCCATTTGATTTCCTCTTTGGGATTTTTGATATCAGGGACATTATGGATTGTATGGCAAACATCTATAACCCTCTTGTAATCTTCTGGGGCTTTAAACTTTTGCATATCAATCGTTATAGCCCACCTCTTGCCCTTAAGCTCTCTGGGGTCTTGAATATATTGAGATGACTCGAGCAAGCCGCTTTTAGCAAGGGTAAGCCCGGAAGCGCCAACGATACCTGCTAAAGCAGACACCCCGGTAATTTTCAAAAAATCTCTTCGCTTAATTCCCATGGCTTATGTTCCCTCCTGTGGTGCTATATGACAATCCCAGCAGTAAGGCTTAACTGCCACATAGTTATGGCATTCATCACAAAATTTCTTTTTGTTAGAATGGCATTTCATACAGGTATTTTGGAGGCTCATATCATATAACTTTTCATCCTTAGCCTTATATAATCGCAACCCGTCCCTAACCACCGCATCACGCCAATCGTTAAGTATGACCATGTGTTCAGTTTTCATATATGCTTTTGATTCTACACATTTTTTCTCGACCATACGTTGTATCTCGGGTGTATCCAATTTTGGCTCAGGCTTGGCAACCGCCTTGCCCATATTCAGGATATAAGGAAATGTCGAAAAACCAAGAAATATGAGCAACCCTATTATGATTTTCCCGCCGTCATACATCATTCGGCACCTCCTTTTTGAGGCAAAGGTTCTAATCTCAAATCTTGAGTCCTTTCTATTTCACCCTTCATTATAAGGGCGTTGCCCACCAGTTCGTGTATGCCGCAAACATCAACACCGGGGTTCCAATAATCCATAAGGGGTGGTAAAACTGCCCTGTCAATGGCACACATATTGGCAAGCATATTGACGCCAAAGTTATCTTTTACATATTTAACGGCGTTGGCTCTCGGGAAACCTCCTCTCATCCTTAATTCAAGGTTTTCCCCAGCGTTGAGACCCGAACCGCTTCCACAACAGAAGGTCTTCTCTCTTATTGTGCTTTCAGGCATCTCATAGAAGTGATTACATACATTATTAATAATGTATCTTGGCTCCTCAAATATGCCCATAGCCCTTGCAGGATTACAGGAATCGTGAAATGTTACTTTAAGGTGGTCGTTGCGGCTCTTATCTAATTTAAGCTTACCATGTTTGATAAGGTCTGCTGTAAATTCAACTATATGGACAACCTTTGAACCTTTTGCATTTTCAAACCTCGTGCCTGTTATCGGGGAAACAGGTATTTCGAGAAAATCGGCAGGACCCCACCATGTGTCCAGATACTGATTCATAAGTCTCCATTGATGTCCGCACTCTCCGCCTAATATCCACTTAACGCCAAGCCTTTTTGCTTCAGAATAAATCTTGTAGTAGAGCTTCTTGGCAATCTCCATTGATGTAAAGAATCCAAAATTTCCCCCTTCACACGCCAAGGTGCTCCAGGTATAATCGAGCCCAAGTTCGTGGAAAAGCATTAGCTCCCCCATCGCAACATAATTTCCGGGAACCCCAAATAGGTCGCCAGAAGGAGCTATAAAAAGGATTTCAGCGCCTTTTCTATTAAATGTGGTATCTACCCTGATACCTGTAATAGTCTCAATATCATCAATCATAAACTCGATATTAGCCTTAATAGTATGAGGCTCTAACCCGAGATGGTTGCCTGTTCTGTGGCTGTTTGCAACAGGCCCCATTATCCAATCAATGTTCAACCCTAACAGGTTAAGCAGTTCTCTGCCAATAATTGTTATTTCGGCCTGGTCTATGCCATAGGGGCAGAAAAGAGAGCATCTGCGACATTCGGTGCACTGGAAATAATAATACCAGAGTTCCTTGAGAACATCGTCAGTCAGTTCCCTTGCTCCGGCAGCCTTTCCCAATACCTTTCCTGCCGTCGTGAAATACTTTCTGTAAACGGACCTTAAAAGTTCAGCCCTTAAAACTGGCATATTCTTTGGGTCGCCGCCCCCTAAGAAGAAATGACACTTGTCAGCACATGCCCCGCACCTTACGCATATATCCATAAAGACATGGAATGTCCTGAATCTTTGAAGCCTTTCCTTAATTCCTGTGAGAACTATCTCTTTCCAGTTTTCAGGGAGTTTCCAGTCCTGTTCAGATGCTGACCAGTCCCGTGGATTAGGCATTCCGACGGCTTCAAGATACTTTGCCCTTGTGCCGTGACAATACATGCCGGGTTTGAAATCAGCAGGGGTATCCATCCAACCTTTAGATGGTGGTGTATAGGTAAACTTCAACAGATCTTGTGGTTTTGGTGGTTTGTCTTTAGTTGCCATATTATTACTCCTTTTCTACCGGTATTCCAGCTTTTTTCATCTTATCCCTGAATTCATTCTCATAATCCTCATATGTGCGATACTTAACGGGGTAATCCCATGGGTTTACATGCCTTACGAGCCTGTTGTTATTGGCAAGATTTCTTGTGGGGCTTAGAAAAACACCGCCCATATGAACAAGCTTGCTGAAGGGGAAGTAAGCGAATAAGGTGCAAACAAGGGCAACGTGTATGTAAAAAATCACGCCTATCCCATCAGGGATGAAGGGGCGAAAGCTGATAAGACCCATAGTAATCTGCTTGACCCCAACTATATCTACCTTGTCAAAATATCTCATGATTATGCCGCTTATAGCTATGCCGAGAATAAGAAAAAGTGGGAAATAGTCAGAAGGGAGAGAAATATATCTTATCTGAGGCATGGCTAATCTCCTATAGAGGAGATATAGTAGCGCTATAACAATCACGAAGTTTGTTATGTATATAAGGGGTGCGCCAACCTGGAAAAAAGAATCAATAAACTCGAGAAATTCAACAGGCATAGGAACAGGCACCGAGAAGAATCTGAGGTGTCTTAAAAGTATGACCAAAAAAGAATAATGAAATGCAATGGCTGCCAACCATAATAACTTCTCAGAACCATGTATTAGTCGAGGGCCTTCACGTAATTCGCTCTTAGTATTTCTAAACAGAGATCTGAACAACAACACCTCAAAGATCATCCTCAAGATAACTCCATAGGAAGTGGATGGATTATCAATTTTATTGGCTTTAATCCAAGGCAGCGAGGTTTGTTGACCGCCTGTAGTAGGAACCCTGAATGGAACAGCAGAACGTCCCCAGTTTACGACACGGTAAGTTACACCGATTACAAAGGTAAGGAAGGCTATATAGGGGAATATCACGGCAAAAAGGTAATCGAGCCCTGCCCCAACCCCTGCATAAACGACTAAAACAATCGCAATAACTACAGCCAAGGAAAATAAGATTCCCATTTAGCTACCTCTTTTCTTTGTTTTGATTTTGATAACATTATCTTCAGTCTTCCTTCACAGGAGATTCAGTAATAATTTTTGCCTGCTGGAGCAGCCTGTAAGTCATGTTTCTTGCCTCATTTGCTTTAATCTCGTATAGCTTTTCGCGGCACTGCATAAAAATATCAAAAGACATAAGCGCAAGGGCGTCAATCTTAGCATCCATTTCCCTCAATTCAGCAAGAAGGCTCTCCGGCAAAGCTTTATCTGAACGGGTTGCAATCGCTATCTCGTTCCTGATTATGTCTTTTATGGAGAAAATAAAAGCTACTGCCTGTGATGCGGAAAAATCCTGAATTGCCCTTATTCTTATAATATTGTCCAGAAACAAAGATAACCTCTCAGGAACGGATTTATCATCGAGTATTTCCTCAAAAAGGCTTTCGATGCTCTGATAAATGGTAGATCCTACAGGGTTGGCAAAACGCTTACTCCTGTCTCTAAAGAATTTGGAGGTCTCGGCTGAATAGCTCTCAAGTATCATCTCAAACCATTTATTTACTATAGAGACTTTTTTCTCTCTTAAGAGACTTTTCAGATCCATCTGACCACGCCTTAGACTTCTCCTTTTAAATTACAAAAGAACTTAAATAATAACAAAATAAACGCCAAGTGGGATGGTTTATAAACCATCCCACCATATTTGAAAACAGCTATTTATACACAGCCTGTAGGCTTTGGAAGACCTGCATATCGGCAAGCCTGCTTTGCCGGTCCATCAGGAAAGAGCTCATAAAGATATTTGGTGTTTCCCTTTTCAGGGCCCATAACCTTGCCGATTTCCTTCACAAGGATTTTAATCATAGGGGCAATCTGATATTTCTGATAATAATCCCTTAAAAACCTGATAACTTCCCAATGAGACTCGGTTAAGGTTAAGCCGTCTTTGCCAGCCATATAAATAGCCAGACCCTCACTCCAGTCGTCAAGGTTTGCGACATAGCCGTCCTCATCAATCTCGATTTGTTTCCCTTCATAGTCAATGTGCGCCATTTCAAATCCTCCTTTTTGGCGTATTATTAAATTTATATCCTTATAAAGGATAACTTAAACCTGCTTATAATAAAAGCGTTTAGACAATAATATACAGCAATATTCAAGGTCAAATAAAATTATCTTATAAAACTATTATGATATACTATCAATAGTGCTTTGAGCTATTTCTCTGATACTGATTTTTAAAAGATTTTTATTTCTATATATGTTAATGATGTGTTCATCATCAAGCAAGTTTTTAATATCATTTATAGCATTTGCGCCTTCTATTTTACCAAAAACAATAATTGAATATCCTCTTATTTGAGGGTTGTCATCTTTAATCATTTGCCTGAGTTGCTGAGAGATAAAAGCCACTTTTTCTGGAGCAACTTCAGCAATCCTACTCATAGCCCAAACTGTGCCAGCCCTGAACACATCTTCATCCCTATGAGACCACAAAATCGGGATTAAATCATAAAACTCCTCAGGATTAGCCCTGATTATCTCCCCGAGCATCTCCGGAGCGCTCCAGCTCATGCCGCCGGATTCCTCTGTCATAGACCATAAGAGTCTTCTTGCAGTATTTCTAATAAATTCGGGATCAGTTGAAGATAATTTTTCAGCGATTAACCCAACGCTCTCAATTGTCCTCCATGTCATGACATCATCCTTATCATAGGAAAACGAAAAAAGCAAATTAATAATCCCTTTATCATCTATTGACATATCGGCTATTTTTTTTAGATCTCCATCCAGCAAAAGTTTTTTCAGTATTTTTTTCTGGTTAACTCTTCCAGCCGGCTTTTTGGTTTCTTCATGCTGATTAGATACTTGCTGAATGTCCTGTTCTTCAGTCTTCTTTTTAAGAAAAACGAGCTTGCCTGGACTCTCTCCAACTGTGTTGAGAGTTATTTTTCTATGTGTTCTGTAATCGTAATCCATATCTGAATATGAATAATCCTTATCAGGGTCAAGAACGCCTATATCCCAGTCACCCTTCAACAGAACAAGGGCTTCCATATAAGCCTCGCCGACGCAGCGACCAGTTAGGTCGCAGACAAAGATAGCTCCACAAACACATTTACCAGTTATGACCTCTCCTAAATCTGTATTAATTGTGACTGGTCTTCCGATTTCAACCCCGCAAAACGGGCATTTTGGTATATCCTTCTCACGTCTTCTCTGGGTATGCATTAGTTTCCTTGCCCCTTATCAATTTATATTCAATAGATTTCTTTATAAGTCCTTCACTCCATGCGGGCGCGCCTAAGGCATGTATGTGGGTGTATGCAGCGAGTGTGTTTTTATAGCAGATGCCGTCTCTCTTGCTTTCTATGCCCTTGCCCCTCAGAATCCCCAATGCAGTATACATATTGCCAGCAAGCTCTATTTCAGTGACAGCGGAATAATGAAATTCATGCCCATGAAGAACAGTGCCGACAGGATAGAATGGGTTTTGTTTATCAACCTCCGCTATTGTATATCCATGAGCCTGTGGTTTTCTTTTCATCTCAAATGAGACCGGCAACAAGCCAACCATAGGATATTCACTACCTCCAACACAGATCATTTTACCTAAGAACATCAATCCCCCACACTCGGCATAAATTGGGAGACCTTTTTCTGCTAAGTTTTTTACAGATTCCCTGAATAATTTATTTTCTGCGAGCCTTATTGCATTGGTTTCGGGGAAGCCCCCACCTATATACAAAGCGTCAATCTCAGGGAGTGAGCTGTCAGAAAGGGCGTTTATATCGACAATTTGAGCTTTTTTCTTTATTAGCTCCTCAAGATTCTCGGGATAATAAAATTGGAAAGCCTTATCCCTTAAAACCCCTATCCTCACTGAAATGGCCTGTCCAGATATTCTTTCTTCTTGCGGCTCGTAATGCTCAAATGTCAAAGGCTCAGCATGATAAGCAATATTTACAATGCTTTCGATATCAATATAATTATCTGCAATCTTGCTTATCATGCTCATAGCCTGTTCAAAATCAGGATGTTCTTGATATGGGGTCAGTCCCATATGTCTTTCGGGAAGTTCGCCTTCCTTCATTCTGGGAATGACGCCAAGCACAGGGATGCGGCAATAATTCTGGATAGATTCACTGATAATTGATTCGTGCCTTTTACTGGACACTTGATTAAGAATAACTGCTTTTATCCTCACATCCTTGTCAAAGTCCATACAGCCCTTCACTATCGCTGCTGCCGTCCGGGTAATCTTAGTGCAATCTATTACAAGGATGACAGGGGATTTTAAGAGCTTAGAAAGTTCTGCTGTGCTGAAGGAGCCTTCGATATCCATTCCGTCATATAATCCCCTGTTGCCCTCTATAACAGCGATATCACCTGTATAATGCGAAATGAAAGATTCTAATGCTTTATCTCTGGATACCAAAAATGGGTCAAGATTATAACAGGGATTTCCAGCGGCTTTTGAGAGCCAACCGGCATCAATATAATCGGGCCCCTTTTTATAAGGAATTACCTTGAAATTTTTCTTTACCCTCAAAGCTGATATTAATGACAGAGTTACAGTAGTCTTGCCACTGCCGCCTCTTACACCGGCTACTATGAGTCTCGGATAAGTAAACATATAACTCTATATTAAGCCTTAGAGTAGCAGCATTTGTCAAAGTGAGCAAATTGCCCAAAAATATTAGGATTGTCCTCATGTATGCAATGCTTGTGCTCATTTTCCTGGATATCCTTGCCTTTCTGAGAGACCACCATTGCCCGTCGCGATCTTAGCGAATCATTTGCAATGATGAAAGCATCGCAAATCCATTGGCATTACCTTTTGTATTACTTTCTATGTCTATTTTTCAAACATCTACCAAGAAGTTCTTCAGCAAAGAAATCATGTCATTTCCCTCTAAATATTATTTTGGGCATCAGTGATTATAGAAATAATAAACTTCACAGCCATAAGTTAAAGATTAATTGAAAAATTCCGATTATATAAATAACTATGTATATTTTTTAAAGCATTTAAGAAGCCGCCCTTGGCGGCAAAATTTAGATATTTTTAAACGGAGGCGCATATGCGTGCAGGGGGTTCATTCAAACTGCTGTGGTGTTTAATTACAGCAGTCAGTCTCATTTTTGCGGGGGGATTGTATTCTGATATATCGGCAAGCGATGTGGTAAAAATCGGCTTGAATTATCCCGAAACTGGTCCTTATGCTAAACAAGGGCTCGACCAAAGAAGGGCTGCCGATTTGGCAGCTGAAGAGATTAATGCTGCAGGCGGCATTTTAGGAAAGAAAATTCAGTTAGTTTATAGGGACACAAAAAGCAACCCCAAAATAGCCCGAGATAATGCCATCGAACTGTATGACAAAGAAGGTGTCCCCATGATATTTGGCGGTTCATCGAGCGCAGTCATAGTTGCCGTTGGTAAGGTTGCAAAGGATAAGAAGAAGCTTGCTTTTGGCACCCTTACTTATGCTACTGAGGTGACAGTGGAGGAAGGTCATAAGTTTATATTCAGAGAGTGTTATGATTCAGGTATGGGCGCTAGAGTGCTTTCCGACTATCTTAAGAAAAACTTCGGCGGGAAAAAATACTTTTATATTACTTCTGACTATAACTGGGGCTGGACTACCGAAGACGCCTTTAGGAAATACACTGATACAACCGACAAGGTTGTCCACAAAGGAATTCTTACCAAGCTCGGAACTACTGATTTCACAGCAGCGTTGACACTGGCGAAGGAAGCAAGTCCAGATGTGCTTGTCCTTGTGCAATTCGGCAGAGATATGGAAATAGCTCTTAAACAGGCTTACGAAATGGGACTGAAGAATAAGATGCAGGTAGTCGTTCCCAATCTAACGGAAGATATGGCAGAAGGAGCAGGTCCTGAAGCCATGGAAGGGGTTTTAGGAACTCTGCCGTGGTCATGGAAGATTCCTTTTGATAAAGGCTACAAAAAGGGAATGGATTTTGTGAAGAAATTCGAGGAAAAATACAAGAGATACCCGAATACATCAGGTGCTTCAGCTTATGTAATTCTTCACCAATATAAAGAGGCTGTCGAGAGGGCAAAAACCTTTGACACAATGGAAGTCATAAAGGCCCTCGAAGGACATAAATACGTCGGCTTAAAAGATGAGCAATACTGGCGCGCATTCGATCACCAATCAGTGCAGACAGTCTATGCTGTCAGGGGCAAAAAAGCTGATGTCGTTAAGAAAGACAAATATCAATTAGATTATTTCGAGGTAATAAACGAAATGCCCGGGGAAAAAGCTGCTATTAGTTTTGAAGAGTGGAGTGAAGCAAGGGCTAAAATCGGGCTTCCAGCAAAACTTGAGTAATCGATATTTTTAAAAAATCACAAAAGGGGGATAGCATATTGCAATCCCTCTTTGCGCAGGGTATTTTAAGCAAATACACTTAAAACATCCGTCTACCTTAGGTGTAAAAAAATGACTATCAAACTCAGACTCATCATAAATATAGCAGTGGTGTTTGTCGGTATGGTCATAATAATTTTTTCAGCGCTATTCGGCATTCAATCAATCAAAAAAAATATCGCTGAACTTACCCAGAGGACAACCCCCTATCAACTGAAAGCTGTAAATCAGCAGAGGGCGCTTCAAGCCCATGCAGCAAATCTTATCACTGCTTCATCTTCAACATCAAAAGATGATTATATAAGATATAAAGAAGCCGTCTCTGTATCGCTTGAACAGACAAAAAAGGCTTCAGAAGAATTGGCATTGTTGAGGGGGGGACAATCATCAGAACAAAGAGAAATTGCCGATATTACCAAGATGGTTCTTGAAAATGTAGAGCGAAGATTGAGCGCCGAAGAGGCTACTGCTGGCGCTATAAAATCTATTAAAGGCAGACTAACAGAGGCTTCCAAGAAGATGAAAGACCTCGATATATCTATGCGCAAACTCCAACAAAACACCTCAACAGCCATGATTACCGGCGTTGACAGTGTTATGACTACCAATCAACAGGTTAACAACCTTATAACGGTTCGCGACGGCTTGAAAGACCTGAATCTCTTTATTGCCAAAATTCCTGCTACCAATGATAAACGACCTGTAGCTGTCCTAAGGGATAATGTTGTTACTACTGTAAAAACCATACTAGCAGCCTTAAAAAATATCAAGGGAATCGATAAAACTGTGCAGGAGTTGACGCAAAAAATTAATTCAATTAATGAAAATGTAGCAGGACCAAAAGGGCTTGCATCTTTGCAGCTTAAGTATCTAAACGAGGAAGACGAGAGCCTGAAAGAGCCAATAGAGTCTGTCGCTAAGCAGGTAGGTTATGAAATTGCCTATATGATGCCCTTGATCGAAAGAGAAATAAACAATTCAAATGCCATTTTGAAAACGAACACAGGCGCTATGACAAAGAATATCAATTCCTTTACTGATACCAATACTATCATTGCATCTGCTTCGTCTCTTTCTTTGACGAACGCCTCCATAGAATCGAATATTAATCATTCCATCAGCCTTAAAAGAACGGACGAATTCAATAGCGCTGCTTCAACGGTCATGGGGCTTTTTTCACAGGCGAATGATACGGGTAAAAAATTGAAAGACCAGCTTATAAAGGGTGGTTATGCTGATGAGCAAAAGATTTTGACATCAGCTATTGGAGCGCTCTCATCCGTTCAACAGGAATATTCGGCGGCGGCTGAGAAAATAAGAACTACCTTAAAAAGCAATGAAGAACTTGACGCTCTCAATGCAAAAATGAAGGAGATAGTTGCCAAACAATTAGAGCAAAGCAATAAGGTGGTATCCGATGCCGGCGTAAATCAGGAAGCGGCTATTATAGCTGTGAATAATGTGGCAAACAGTACTGTATATACGGTAGGAGTTGTCGGCATATTATCTGTAGTTATAGCAGTGACTCTCGGTGGATGGATAAGTCGTTCCATTGCAAAGCCGCTTAAGGCTACCTCAGATATGATAACAGAAATCAGCAGAGGCGATCTGACAAAAAGAGTAGATATAAAAAGCACCGACGAAATAGGGAAACTCTGTTTGGGATTTGATGAACTGGTAGACAAGCTGCATAAAAGCATCATGCAGGTGGCTGAAAAGGTTGAGGTAGTCGTCACTTCTTCTACTGAACTTGCTGCAACTGCCGAAGAGCTTTCATCACGTGCTGAGAGCCAGTCTGATCAGTCGGCAACCCTTTCATCTGAGGCAGAAGAAATGTCTGCAACGGTACTCAGCGTAGCAAAAGACGCACAGGCATCTGCCAACTATGCCGAAGAGACAAAAAAGGAGGCTATTAAGGGTGAAAAGATTGTAAAAGAGGCAATTGACGGCATAAAGGTCGTTAAAAATTCAATAGTTGAGATGTCGTCTTCTATAACCGAACTATTGAAAAGTTCACAGAAAATCGGTGAAGTAACAGCAGTGATCAAAGATATCGCTGACCAGACAAACCTGCTTGCCCTAAACGCTGCTATCGAAGCAGCTCAAGCAGGCGAGAAAGGAAGAGGCTTTGCTGTAGTAGCTGACTCAGTGCGGCAGCTCGCTGAAAGAACAGCATCTGCAACCTCTGAGATTGCCAGCATCATAAAATCAATTCAGGATGGAGTCACAAAATCTTCTCAGGGAATGAATCAAAGCATCGAAGAAGTCAGCAAGGTAGTGGAAATGGCAAATAAGGCGGAACAATCGCTCAAGGAAATTGTCGCAAGGGTTGAAAAAAAGGCCGAGCTGATTCAACAAATGGCATCCGCCTCAAACGAACAGTCAACAACCGTTGATTCTATGGTTTCAAATATTTCGAGCGTTGCCGAAGTCTCAAAGGAGTTTTCTTCAAGCACCGCCCAGATTGCAAAAACAGCCGAAGAGCTTGACAGGGTTGCCCTTGAACTTCAGTCTGTTGTCAGGCAGTTTAAGCTGTAACTTGTGATAGATTATAAAGAAGGTTCTGGTTACTACCAGAACCTTCTTTATTAAATGCTGCCTGCTAATTAACCGCCTCTTAAAGAACAGTCCATCTCTGAGGCAGGAATAATCTTTCGTAAGTCATCAGGGCAAAGCTGTCTGTCATCCCGGCTATAAAATCCCTTACGATTTTGTGCCTTTCTGCTTTCAAGTCTGGTATGTCATCTCTATAAATCTCTTGGAGGTGTTCAAGGTAATATTCATAAAGAGATGATAAAATGGACTTTGCCTTGTTAAATTCCTTTATTATCCAATCGCTCTCATATACCCTTTCATACAAGAAGTCCCTGAGACTGTATATTGCAAATGATATGTCATCGCTCAAAGCTATTTTTGAATGCTCAGAAGAAAGGGTTGTCTGTATCACATCCCTGACCATTACATCTATCCTTTTTGAGTATCCGTCTCCCACGATCTTGACGACATCTTTTGGGACATCAACCTTTTTGATTACCCCTGCCCTGATAGCATCATCAAGGTCATGATTCACATAGGCAATAATATCTGAAATCCTTACAATCTGTCCTTCGCGGGTTACTGGATTACTCTTGTCGGAGTCTGGCAATATTAAACCCTTGCCCTTTGAATGTTTTAATATTCCATCCCTAACTTCGAGTGTCAGATTGAGTCCCTGCCCATCTCGTTCAAGTATATCAACAACCCTAAGGCTTTGTTTGTAATGGTCAAAACCTCCTGGATGTATCTCCCTGAGTATCGCCTCCCCAGCATGTCCAAAAGGAGTATGTCCAAGATCATGGCCAAGGGCTATAGCTTCAACAAGGTCTTCGTTATATCTCAATGCCCTGGCTATAGTCCTTGCAATCTGGGAGACCTCAAGGACATGTGTAAGCCTTGTTCTGTAATGGTCGCCTCGCGGGGCAAGAAAAACCTGAGTCTTATGTTTTAGTCTTCTGAATGCCTTTGAGTGAATAATCCTGTCCCTGTCTCTCTGAAAACAGGTTCTGATGTCATCTTCCTTCTCTGGCTTTGCCCTGCCTTTACTTTGACAACTCAGGCAAGCCTTCTTGTGAAGAATCTGCTTTTCTATCTCTTCTGTCTGTTCACGAATGGTCATAAAAAACCTTTTCAATAAAATTCATGAAAGAATTATCCTCTCAGGATTTGCATAAATATTCATCCTGCCTGCCCTGACAAAACCGACTAAAGTAAGCCCAGCCTTTTGAGCAATCTCTACAGCGAGACTCGTAGGTGAGGTCCTGCTGGCAACTATGGGTATGCCCCATTTTGCACATTTTGAAACGATTTCTGAAGACAGCCTGCCGCTCGCAAGCATTATTTTGCCTTGAAAGGATATATTCTCAAGAAGCATATATCCGATAGTTTTATCAACTGCATTGTGTCTGCCTATATCCTCAGCCAAACAAAGAATGTTATCTCCATCACTGATAGCCGCACTATGGACACAACCTGTTAGGTTGAACAGTTCAGATGCCTTCTGAAATGTCTTGAATAATTTAAGTATCCTTGCTGTGCTTATTTGAAATGGGTCGTCTATCTTCTTAAGAGTTAAGCGTTTGGGAAAGGTGATTCCGCCGATACATCCTGAAGTGACAACGGCACCTTCTGTTGAGAACCCTCCTTCCGCTGCTATATCAACTTCAACATCATCCCCGTATATGATGGACATTCTCTCGGAGCACCATGAACCCTTTATGATATCCTCCGTCATCATGATGCCAACCACCAATTCCCTTATCATAAGCGGCGTGCAGTAAAGGCTTAGGACGTCGCTACCATTAACCATAATCCTGAGCCGTTTTTCTATGGCGATTGAATCCTCAAACTCTCTTAAAAGTTCTTTATCGGTTCTGTAGATATTTTTTTTAATGAATCCGAGCATGTCTCACCCTGTAAAATATTAAATTTTCTTGATGGTTATTATAAGATATGAGAATATAAAATAAGAAGCCAAACCAATCGCTAATGATGGTATAAGACCCAGTCTCTGAGTGAGAAAAATAATTGAGAAAATATAGGCAAGCCAAGGAAAGAGCATTATTAAAAGACCTTTTGCATAATCAACGACTGCTTTCTCACCAGCATCGGCATAAATAGTTAGGAAGGTTATAAATGTAATAACGGGAAGGTTAGCAAAAAAAGCTGCTAACAAGCCTTTGGCGCTGGCTGCGAGATAAGTGACGAGGCTTACAACCGTCCCGCCGACCAAGAAATAAATGATATATTTTATTTCCATGTAGATATTTTACACTGAAGGATTGCATTCCTCACAGAATCCGAATATCTCGAGGCTGTGCCTGACCTTATGAAATTTCTCCTTCTGGCATATTTCATCCTGAAGCATCTCAAGTGTAGGCGAAAAAAACTCAATTACCTTGCCGCACTTAATACATATCATGTGGTCATGGTGTGAAGCTGAGGATACCTTTTCATAATGGGCATGCTTATCCACCCTTTCGACTTCTTCGATAAAGCCGCTCTCAACAAGCAGTGGAAGTGTCCTGTAAACGGAAGCCCTGGAGATCTTTGAGCCTTTTTGTTTTAACCTGATATACAGTTCGTCAGAATCGAAATGACCTTCGGTTTGCAAAACTTCTTCGAGAATCTCTTTCCTCTTTCTGGTCGATTTAAGCCCCTTGCCCAGAATAAATTCTGTGAACCTTTCCTTATCCATAAATAACCTCCCTATATTTCAAAAAATTTACAATAAAGTGTAGCATTGGGAGTAGTCATAAAGCCATTCAGCGTTAAACTCCATAATCACAATTTAACTTCAAGATATCTCAAAATCCAATTTAGCAGCCCCCCAAATATAAATGCCGATAAAAATACTATCACGGTAATCCAGAGTGCTGTCTTAATCCCCCTCTCTTTTATAATCATAAAGAAGTTTGCAAGACAGGGCACAAAAAGGGTAATTGTCACAAGGCTGACAAGAGTCTGAATAGGTGTCAAAAGCCCCTGCTGTGACATTGCATAAAGACCTGCTGCCCCGTAATCCCGCCTCAAAAAACCGACTATGAAAGCCTCCGTAGTTTTTTCTGGCAAATCAAGGACATTTACAATAATAGGAGCGGCAGTTCTCTCGATGACGGTGAGCATATCAAGCTTATTTAAAATAAAAAGAATAAGGGTGCCAAGAATAAAGAGAGGAACAGCCTCTTTCAGATACCACTCAACCCTGCCAAAGGTTTTAATAAGAATATTATTCAAGTGGGGAATTCGCAAGGGTGGTATTTCCAGAAAGAAATCCGTCTTTTCCCCCCCAACCAATTTTGAAGCTAAAAAACCTGTGAAAATAGCGACCAGAATCAGGCTCGAAACCCATATAATGGTTGCCTTCAAAGAAAGTGCGCTCAACATGCCTAATATCACGCCAAGCTGGGCAGAACAGGGGATAGCGAGGGCGAGGAGAAAGGTAGTTATAATCCTGTCTCTTTTGGTTTCGAGTATCCTCGCTGTCATAACCGCCATTGTCCCGCAGCCAAGCCCCAAAACCATCGGCAAGATAGCTTTGCCGTTTAATCCTATCAAATTGAATAACCTGTTGCTTAATATTGCAAGGCGGGGGAGATAGCCGCTGTCTTCAAGCAGCGCAAAGGCAATGAAAAAGGTAAATGTAATAGGCAGTATTATGGCGATAGAATATGTCAGGGCAACAGTGACAAGACCATATTCACCCACAAGCAGTTCCTGCAAAATCTGAAAAGGTATTATTGCATAAACCAGCTTTGTGACTGCTGGATTAATATATTCGCCAAACAGGGTTTCCTCAAAAAAATCTACAAGTGTGCCTGCCCCAAAAACACCAACAAATTGATATAACCCGTATAGTATGAGCAGTAGAAAAGGTATCCCATAAAAAGGATGCATGCTTAATCTGCCAATATTCTGGATAAGCATGCTTCCGCCCTTATCTATCCTTGTTATCGCAGTATTAGATATTTCCTCCGATTTCTCGATCCTGCTTTTGCTAATCAAATAGGGAATAGAGTCTTTGACCTTCAGTTTGCACTCGTTGACGAGAAGCTCTATTTTTGCAAGAATTTCTTCTTTCAGATTAGCCTTGAGCCAATCTCTTAAGCTTTCATCCCCACATAAAATCATTATTGAGAGCGACCGTTTTGATATAGTTGTAGAAGGGATGAGATTTGAGATTTTTCCTATGTATTCCTCAATGTCAGGGTGATATTTTAGCTCTATAACTGATTTTTTGGGCTTCTTTAGGGCATCTTTTAGTTCTTTTAAGCCTTTCTTCTGGGGGGCAATAGTGCTTATAACATCGACGCCAAGCGTTCTGCTTAATTCCTCTGTTTTTATTATTATGCCCCTGTCTCTCGCTTCATCTATCATATTTAAATCGACAACAAAAGGGACTTGCATTTCAGCGAGCTGAAGGGTAATGAGAATAGTTCTCTTTAGATTTTTAGCGTCCCCTACCTGTATAACAGCAGTAGGAGATTCCTTAAGGAGGATGTCCCTCGTGACTTTTTCATCTTCGCTCATAGGTATTAGGCTGTTCACGCCCGGCGTGTCGATAAGTAGCAATCTCCTTCCGTCTATCGTTAAATTGCCTTGAGTCACCTCAACAGTAGTGCCTGGATAATTTGAGACGGTAACATACTTGCCAGTTAGAAGTCCAAAAATAGCGCTCTTGCCAACATTTGGATTTCCTATGAGGGCTATCTTTTCAAGTTGTTGAGATTGTTTTTTAGTTTTTGTTGTATGTTCCATCATAAAATTATTTCTATTTTAAGATTCTTTTTTTGGCAATATTAAGAATAAATCTCAATAGCATTATTTTAATTCTTTTACAGTTATTTTGCAAATCAAAAGGATAATCAGCTATTTTTAGGGATGCAATCTGTGGTAATCTAAAATCAAATGAGCGCTTTGGTTGTATGGATAACGGGCTTGCCCGGCAGCGGCAAGAGCACAATAACAGACGGCATAAAAAAAAGCTATCCCGATTTCGTCATTCTTAGAATGGATGAAGTAAGAAGGCTCATGACGCCTCAACCAACTTACTCAGAAGATGAAAGAGAGATTGTTTATCGGGCAATTGTGTATATGGCTAAAATCCTTTCAGAGCTGAAACATAATGTTATCATTGATGCTACAGCAAATAGAAGAAGATGGCGGGAGCTTGCAAGGGAGAATATCAAGAATTTTGCTGAAATATACATTAAATGCCCCATAGACGTCTGCCAGAAGAGAGAAAAAGAAAGGCTGAACACCCATTCCGCCCCTAAGGACATTTACAAAAAAGGGAGCCAAGGCAGCCCTGTGCCTGGTGTTTCCGTTCCTTACGAAGAACCCTTGAACCCAGAGCTTGTAATAGATACCAGCATTTTGGATACCGAATCATGCATTATTAAGGCAGTTGAATTTATATCGAAATTCACAGATGTCCAAAAATAATATTCAAGCAGGGATGTGACACGATTTCTTTGCCATATGTAAGCCTTTGTGAGACTTCATATTTAGTTTTGAAGTATTGGCAGTTGAGGCTTCCGCTTCGTCTTCAGCCTCCTTGAGGTTGCCCGTGATTTTGGCTCCAAAGTCGCATCAAATCCCTCTGATTGCAAAGTGTATAAGAATTTATTTTGGATGGGGATGCTCGGAGTTGTTTGACAAGAAATAAAAGACTCTTCCATGCCATTCATCATTCACTATTTTAAAACGCCCCTATTACATTATCTTCGCTTATCATCAACTCAACGAGCATATCGTAATCAATTGCCTTGATATCCTTTATGAGACTTTCATCGCCGAGACCCCTAAGCTTTCTATCATCATCCAACAAATAAACGGTTCCGCAGAAGCCCTCAAGACGGTTTTTAATGCCAAAATATACGGCATTTTGTATAAGACATACATCAGCCGCCAAATCGCGCGCTATTTTTATAGCTCTTTTGCCCTCGGTTGTATCAGGAGCACTTTTAATTATCACAAGTATCTATTTATCCGATGTTAGAACATCATTGCCATAAAAGCGAATATTGTTTTTTTATTTTTTTCTCCTTATTTTTTAGATTGATTCTCTTTGACATATATAATCTTTAATATTTTGTCAAGTTTTACACCAAAATAACTTTTACTTGAGAAAACTTGAAAAATGTCTTAACATTAATCTTGGACATCGTTTATCCTCCTCTGGATTTGGTTTATAAGCTAAATTAGTTTATCCAGAAAGATAATGATGTCCACTATTTATGTTAGCTTTCTACCAACTAAATGGGAGAAGAACCAAAAAATAATATTACTCAGCGAAACATTCCCGAACTGTTTAGTATGGTATAATTAACAACAAGAGACGATAATAATGAGGAGGATATAAGCATGATTTTCCATATTATACTTGAACATGCCGAGGACGGTTGGGTTGTTGCTGAATGCCCTGCACTCCCCGGCTGTGTTTCTCAAGGCAAAGATGAAAAAGAAGCCATAGAGAACATTAAAGAGGCTATCATTGCATGGTTGTGGGCAGAGGACCAGAAAACATTTTATACCCTTCCTAAGGAGAAGGCACAAGAATCCATCGTTGTAGCGGTTTAAATGAGCAAACTGGCTAATATTTCAGGGAAAGATGCTGTTAAGGCTTTTCAAAAAGTTGGATGGCAGATAATCGGTCAGGTAGGCAGTCATGTAGTATTGTCTAAACAAGGCGTTAGGGTAAATCTTTCAATACCTCAACATAAAGAACTATCAGTTGGCACACTTCGTGTCCTTATTCGCAATTCTGGCTTAACAGTTGAAGAATTTTTAGAATTGCTTTAATTCCCCAAAAATCCCCTTCAACCTCATATACTGCAATAAAATATAGGCAGCAGCCCTAAACTTTTTCCTGCTTATATATCTATAACTAAACTAATTTGCGGAGGGCTAAATATGATTGGGTTTTTGAAGGTTTTGGGTTAGTGGTGGTGATGTTGGTAGTAAGCGGATGTGGTGGTCATTATGTGCTGGATAAATACATAGACCAGAGTATAGCTGTAAGTTCTGATAATCTAGATGCAATTAAGGTATATGTGGGTAACTACAGATTTAACGATAAGATGGGCTCGATACTGATATGCTCCAGTTTTTTGGAACGGAATAAATACGGAAATGTAGGGTTTTAAAAACTATGTATCCAGATACACAAACAACATAGGCATTCGTCTCTAAGCTTGCCATTGAAGCTTTGGAGGGTGCCGTTTTGCCAGGGGCTGCCTTTTTCAGTAAACTCGTGGCCGTATGCCATGTTTTTGAATGAACTTTTCAAAGGTGAGGCTTCTGAACTCAGGTCCCTGATTTGACACGAAATAAAAGACTTTTCCCTCCCACTTACACTACACTATCCACTATTTTATTTAAAACGCCCCTATTACATTATCTTCGCTTATCATCAACTCAACGAGCATATCGTAATCAATTGCCTTGATATCCTTTATGAGACTTTCATCGCCGAGACCCCTAAGCTTTCTATCATCATCCAACAAATAAACGGTTCCGCAGAAGCCCTCAAGACGGTTTTTAATGCCAAAATATACGGCATTTTGTATAAGACATACATCAGCCGCCAAATCGCGCGCTATTTTTATAGCTCTTTTGCCCTCGGTTGTATCAGGAGCACTTTTAATTATCACAAGCATCTATTTATCCGATGTTAAAATATCATTGTTACAGACGAAGATCTTAACATTTCTACGATTTCAGAACTGCCCACCACCTTTACACCCTCAATTAGTTCCTGAACCTCAACGCACTCATCCTTAAGGGACGTTCTGTCAGCATAAATATTAACACCCATATCAATACAATCCCTCATGCCTTCTTCAATACTCAAATATTCAGTATTAGTTGCAAACTGCCCCTTTCGTGCGGCATTTACACCACCATCAATTAATAAAAGATTCACCGATAAGTCTTCAGTTATGCCACCAAGGGCATGCCTTAATGCCTCAGATGCATCAACAGTGCCGTATGGCGGCTTTCTTAAAATTATATTTATGCCTTCCATTAAATCCCCCTCTAAACACCGAAATTCAAAAAAAGAGGATTCGATTTGATGACATTAAAGAGTCCTTTCAATGAACTCATCTCACCGCCTTCAAGGGTATCGTTTCCCGCAAGACCGCGGGTCATCATGCAGCCTGTTCAAATATCAACCTTCAGTCCACGTCCCACAAGGTCTTCCAAAGCTGATAATGACTTTGGAAGTTGTCCCTTAACAATCGAAAAAACACCATCCCCTGATGCAATAATTCTAACCTTTAACCCTCTTCTAAGGGCGGCGTCTCCGATTTTCAATATACTATGGATATTTTCAAAACTGTAAGGAGTTGTCGAAAGAAAGAAAACGATTTCTCTTTCCATTTTTCGGTTCACCCTATAATAGATAAATCTAAAATTCAAAGAGATTGTCAAAAATATATAATAATAGCATAATTATACAAAGCGAATAACTTCAATAATCAATAAAATAGCGATAGGAGCCTTGTCATTGCGAGCGGGGTGAAGCAATCTCGCCTTTTCTGATGAGATTGCCACTAACCTTATAGGTTCTCACAATGACCAATCAACAGGTTTATGATCCTATCGCTATTTTTGGAAATTAGGAGGCTAAATGCAAAAACCAATCTATCTTGATTATAACGCAACAACTCCGCATGACCCAGAAGTCATCTCTGCAATGCTTCCTTATTTGACCGAGCATTTTGGCAATCCCTCCAGTAGCCATCAATACGGTCAGATTGCAAGAGAAGCCATTGAATACGCCAGAAGACAGGTTGCGTTACTGTTAAACTGCTCTCCTGATGAGATTATATTCACAAGCGGCGGGACGGAGTCCAATAATTTTGCGATAAAAGGCGCCGCCCTTGCTTATAGCAATCGCGGAAACCACATAATCGCCTCTCAAATAGAACATCCTTCCGTAACTGAAGTATGTGAATCTCTCCGTGAAAAAGGTTTTGAAGTAACATATGTGCCTGTTGATGAATCTGGACTCATAAACCCAACTGACATCGAAAGAGCAATTACAAAAAAGACAATTTTGATAACCATTATGCATGCCAATAATGAAGTAGGAACAATTCAACCGATTGAAGAGATTGCTGAAGTGGCTAAAATGTATGGGATTATTCTGCACTCTGATGCAGCACAATCTATCGGCAAAGTTACGACAAATTTAAATTCAATGAAAGTTGACCTTTTAACAATAGCCGGACACAAACTATATGCCCCTAAAGGTGTCGGGGCTCTTTATATTAGAAAGGGCACTAAATTAACAAGGTTCATGCATGGCGCAGGGCAGGAGCAGGGCTTAAGGGCTGGAACTGAAAATGTCCTTGAGATTGTGGGGCTTGGAAAGGCTTGTGAGATAGCTAAGAGAGATTTTGAAAAAAATAGCTTGCAAATGAAAAAGATAAGAGATATGCTGCATCATGGACTCATGGAACGAGTAAAAAAGATGAGGCTGAACGGACACCCAGAAAAAAGACTTCCAAACACATTAAGCCTGAGCTTTCAGGGAATAAGCGCAAATGACCTTATTTCAAACATAAAGGAACACGTTGCAGTCTCTGCCGGCGCAGCATGTCATTCAGGGGAAGAAAAAATCTCGCCAGTTCTGTCTGCTATGAATGCTCCGCCTGAATGGGCAAGAGGAACAATAAGATTTTCAACAGGAAAAATGACCACAGAAGAAGAAGTTCTATATGCCGTCAGAGTTATTGCCGATGCCGTAGATATGCTAACAACTTGATTTGAAAGCAACAAGTGCGGCAATCAATGGCGCTAAAAGTTAATTGGCGCAAGTGAAACAAGATGGAATGACCCTTATCAGACAAGAGAAATCCATTAAAATATGAAAATCATACTATATTAAAGCCAAAATATAGTTATCCAATCAGTAAAATAGAGGTGGCTAATTAAAAATGAAGGATGAGGATATTATTACAAGATCTTTATGTGCGATGATATTGGTTATTTCTGTATTTTTATATTCATATTTAGCTCCACCTTATTTTATAGAAAAGGGGCTATTATGGAAAATGGTTATCAAAAGGCTTAAATATGAAGAGCCTGAATTCTCTATCGCAATTATAAAGATCGAAAGACACCACAATAAAGATGTTGTGTATATTCAGACATATAATAGGGATGAGGAGCCAATTATAGAGGAAAAAAACAAGAATTTAAAACAGAAGTTATTGCAGATTTTAAAAAAGTTGCAAAACACTGATTCTCCTTAGATTAAAAAGCAATAGAAAATTTATGATTAGAATCACAGGGGTCCAAAATAATATTTAAGCAGGGATATGATGCGGGATATTTTTTAAATTCTTTTCCGCCCTGCCGGATTGTAAGAGCCTTATATTGCTTTCTCTTGCTATGAGGGCTTTGAGTCCAAGCCTCACAATTGTTGTCTTTTCTTTAATGCCAATGAGCTTTGATGCTTTTTCAATCAGACTGTCTTTTATGTTTAGCGTAGTTCTCACTATCCATCCATAAGAATGCATATATTTTATGCCTTCTTATGGATAATTGTATGAAATTTTCAATTAACCAAGATTTATGATGGGACCGAAAAATAGAGATAGAAAACTGCCATTGCGACTCAGAGCGAAGCAATCTCGCTTTTTCTGATGAGAGATTGCCACGAACCCTGGGGTTCTCGCAAGGACCTGCAAATCAATAGGTTTATGATCCTATCGCTATTTTAGGGATTGGATAAAATAAAGTTAAGTTAGGGACACTAAGTTAAGTCACCTATATTTGATAATAAAGGTTTCCTTTTAAGGGCATGAACGATGAGAAATGTTTTCCACTCTTTGTCTGTTCTCCCCCACGTTCCATCTCTGTTCTGGCTTCGATATAGCCTTTTGTAAGCCTTCTGCAACATAGCATTTGCTTGTTTGTTATCGAGATGTCCCAGGGCGTTTACTGTCTGATAAAAAGGTATGGGTGCAGGCCAACTACCATCATCCTTTTGAACTTTAAGAAGCGCTGAAAAATATGATTTTACCGCATCACTTTCTGCATAATCAGGATGAACAATACATGCCCGCATAAAATTATTGGAACATGACCAGTTGCACCACTTCCCCCGTCTTTCTATCGGCATTTTTAGAAGCCTTTCATATATCGAAATAACATGTTCATTATGTTCTAAGCCAAAAATAGATGCAAGAAACAGTATCGCACATGTCATAACATGGTTGTAGCAGCCATGACTAAAGGGCAGATCCCTGAGTTCATGGCTATAAATTAGGTTCGTTTTTTTTCTGGAATGTTCTCCGACTTCTCTTACTAAATCCAGCGATAAGAGCCACGCCAATGCACGATCAATTTCTTCATTTTTCTTTCTTACTGTGAGATGAAGCCCGAACAATCTGTGGATTGTGATCAAAGGAGAGTTTTCCCATGAGCCGTTGCTTTTTTGTCCAGATAGTAAGGTTTTCACAGCTTTATCGAAGTCACTCTGCCAGGAAACTGTTGAATCCTCATGAATCCATTTCTGACGGGCATAGAGTCCTGCAGGAGTCTTACTCTTTAGGAAGACCTTTAAAGGGTCATACATCAGATAGCCCAGATATAATTTGTCATTCATGATTCAGAATGCGTGCGATTTTCTTCAGAGCGATCCAGCAAATAAGAAGGTAAATAGAAGCTATAGTTGGCACTTCAAAGATAAGCATACATCTATCTTGACCGAGAGGTTCAATTCTATGTCCTGTTGCTTGAATCCCCAGAACTCGCCACGACCAATAACTCTGGTCTTTGTAATCTGTTATGACAAAGGGAAGCCAGATGCCAAAAGGCAATTTTACTCGCCCCCGCGAACCCTGCCTTATAAAACGTTCTTTGCAATCCACATCAACAACTGATGGTCCCCATTGTGTCCAGCGAGTTGCATCGGTTATAAAATTCCAGACAGCACTGGATGATGCAGAGAGAACCTTTCCGATTTCGCTGTTTGGATATGATATCTTCAGCATGATTCTACCTATAAATGTTCAAGATATTTATCAGCAACAGTTTCATATAAATTCAATTTCTTTTTGCCCATTCCTTTAAGTCGCCTAACCATGATACTCATACGGTAGTTTGTAGCAAAAAATTTCGCGTTTTGTTTTATAAAACTCCAGTAAAGGGCATCCCATATCTCGCACCAGTTTCCATGAGAGTAATCGCTCATTTTCCTTATATAATTTGAAGAACTGATGTAAGGCTTTGTTGTGATCAAGCCACCGTCGGCATACTGGCTCAACCCATATACGTTAGGTACCATAACCCAGTCATAAGAATCTATAAACATCTCCATGAACCACCGATAGATCTCGTCTGGATTTATCCCACATAGAAGCGCGAAATTACCGATTATCATGAGTCGTTCGATATGATGAAGATATGCCTGTTTGTTTAGTCTCGAGATAGCATTGTCCAGAGGTTCGATGCCACTTGTGCCGTTATAGAAAAAAGCAGGGAGATTTCTCTCAAACCTCCAGAAGTTTGTAGTTCGTTGCTTGTTGCCCTCCATAAGATACACTGCCCTGACAAATTCCCTCCAGCCAATAATCTGTCGAATGAAGCCTTCAACGGTATGCAGTGGAATGCGGTATTCTTCTGAAAATTGCAGCGCTTGAGAAACCACCACCTCAGGTTCTAGAAGTCCTATATTTAGTGCAGGACTGATGATGGAATGAAAAAGAAAAGACTCATCTTTCTTTATTGCATCTTGATAATCACCATAGAAAGCAAATCGTGTATGAAAAAATTCACGAAGCCATTCTTCAGCGTCTTCATGGGTAACAGGAAAGATAAAAGTCTCTGCAGAACCTGGATTATCGGGAAATTTATTTGTAATGTATGCCGTTGCTTCTTCAACAAATTTGTTCATCTTGGAGGCTTTAATAGGCGGAATAGGCATTCCCTGTGGAATTTTCTTTCTATTTTCGGGGTCAAAACTCCATTTCCCGCCTATCGGTTTTGTCTTTTCGACAAGGATTCCGAGTCGCTTACGTTGATGGATATAAAAATGTGTCAGGGAATAGTGGGTAGTCTTTTGAAAAAATTCTGAAATCCAAGATGTAGGCGTTATAAAAAGAGGCGTTGGAAGAACTATAACCCTCACATCATATTGTTGCGCTGTTTTATAGAATCTGCTTTCGAGTTCGTTATCCATGATTTCCGCAGAATAGAGTCTTTCAATCTTTAGCTTACGGAGCCTTTCAAAAAAATTAAGTATTGTTTTTTCTCCATCGTGCTCGATGTATTCTATTTCATATCCCCTTTTTGCGAGTCTCTCCTCGTAAGCCTTCAGAGATGCCCTGTGGAGAATAAGTTTCTTCTTATGGAATCGGAAGGCAGAAAAAAACCTTTCCTCTTCTAATAAAAAAACTCTCCTGTCCTTGGTCAGAGCTGGGTGCTTTTGAAATAAATGGTTGGGAAATATAACAACCGATTCGTTCATACGCTAACTTCAATTTATTGGAAACACAATTATATTTAGTTGATTGTTTTTTAGGTCTGCCTGTTTTAGTATTGTAAACCTTCTGCCAAAGCTCTTTTCAATACTTCATTTATAGATTTTTCATCCCCCAAAGATCAACCCCCACTTTTGAAGCCGTGAGTGCCTGCATTTTATCCATAGTCCACAGTGGCAGATCGTTGAGTCTTGCCATCGCTATATAAAAGGAGTCATAAAAAGAGATTTCATACTTGCGTGCAATAGATAGGCTTTCTGTGGCTAATTCTTCATTTTCCCGAATGGTTACAGGAAAACGCCAGATTCTTTTTATAATGTTCTGTGCTATTTCAAAAGGCAGTTCTTTTCTTTTCCAGACAGCATTTGAGACTTCAAATCGCCAAAAAGAAGGGGCATAAATATTGTGAGATTTAACTACTCGATGAATCTCTTCAGAATCATCTTCATTCAGGAATAAAGCGCCTAATACACTCGCATCAAGGACGATATCAGCCACTATTCCGATCTTCCCGTATGCTTTTAGCAATTGTTCCTTTTCGAGTTTTCGGCATACCTGCAAACATCTCCTTTAATTCCTGAGCGATTTTTTTCCTCTCCTCCTGCATAATCCGTTCTTCAACAGCTTTCCTTAAATACTCGCTCCAGTCTTCAGGTATCTCTTTCATCTTCGCTTTGACTTCTTCAGGGATTCTAAAAGCTACTATCTTCATGCCAATATTTTACTTATTGTTATACATATTGTCAAACAATATTTTTCTCTAAATATTTTTCTTTCATCGAAAAGTGCCGAACACATTTCGTCCGATGACTTAGCCTTGAAGCCGACCATTATTAATGCATTTATTGAACTCCCTTTTTTAACTCCGCTTCTGACCTTCTTAAATACATAGGGGTTGCCTTAATAGGGTCATCAAAATTGCCTTGGAGGGCTTTGAGTCTGCCTAAATAAGCGACATTTGAGGGCAGGGGAGACATTAGGTGAGATGGGGCAAATAAGGCTTGATCTGAGAGTTTATTTGTAATCTTATCTTTGTAAAGAAGAGCGCCTTCACCTAAGAATATAGTTGGTTCAGTTATATTTTCAAGGAGAGCTTCTATCCTGAAGGTTTGTTCTTTCAGTGTCTTTATAAATTTATCTCCTGACCACTTAAATAAAGCGGAATAAACCTCTTTTTTGCGTGCATCAAGAATTGGGCACACCTGATATGGACTAAAAGGCAAGTTCCATGCAAATGCCTCAAGGGTTGGCACAGTCACGAGTTCTTTTTTAGCTGGATAGATTAGTCCTTTCACAGTGCTTAACCCCACACGGAGCCCTGTAAAAGAACCGGGTCCTATTGCCACTGCAAAGACATCTATATCGTTTATCTCTAAACCTGTCTTTGTGATTATGTGGTTAATCTCCGTAAGTAATCTTTCTGAATGTGTTACCATTACATTGAGCCTTGATTCAGCAAGCAAGACATCGTCATTAAGCAGAGCAACCCCGCCAAACATTGTAGATGTATCTATAGCAAGTAGTTTCACTAAATATCACTCCCCTTGACTGAGCTTAATTTCAAGGCAAATATTATACTACAGAAAAGGCAAAACAACGAAAAAACCCTGAGGACAGTCATTGTGCCGAATATATCTGCTACATAACCTGTGATAGCATTTCCAACAGGCAGGAAACCAAGAAATACGAGCGTATAAAAACTCATAACCCTACCTCTTAATGAGTCTGGCACAGAGTGCTGTATGAAACTATTAGAAGTAGCAAGAAAACTCGTAATCCCCCAACCAACTATCGTTATCAGGATGCATGATAAATAAAAATCGTTCGATACAGCCAGTCCGAAAAGGGCTGATGGGAAGGTAAAGCCTGAGAGCATGAGAAATTGAGATTTTTTATCTATCTCCTCTCTGTATGCAATGATCAATGCTGCTGCTAAAGAACCTAACCCTGCACATGCCAATAGAGTGCTGAACCCTTGAGCGCCGACATCAAGGATATCTCCTGCTAATATCGGCAATAGTGTTAGATATGGTATCCCGAATAGGCTGAATATCGCTATCATTAACATTATGAATAATATTGCCTTTTCCCTGACAATAAACCCCCACCCTGCTATCAGGTCGCTTAAAAATCCGACTTGCTCCAATCGCCCCGTGCCTTTCGCTTTGATTGTAAGCAAAGCCAATATTACTGGAATAAAGCTTGCAGCATTAAGATAGAAGCAAGTCTGCAATCCGGCTATGGATATAATAAATACAGCGATAACAGGACCAACTATCCTTGCACCGTTAAATGCTACTGAGTTCAAGGCAATGGCATTAGTAATATCCGCCTTTCCTACCAACTCTCCGATAAAGGCATGTCTTGCCGGGACATCAAATGCATTGACAAGGCCAATAATGAATGCAGCAATCCCGATATGCCAGATTGTAATCATATCAATGTCAATTAAAAGTGCAATAAAGAAAGCAGGAACTATTGAAACAGCTTGGGTAACTATAAGAATATCTCTTTTGGGGTATCTGTCAGCCACCATTCCGCCTATGAGGGTAAAAAACAAGATGGGAAGGGATGAAATAGTAGCGATTATACCAAGATAAAGCGGTGATTTTGTCAACAGATAAACAAGCCAACTCTGGGCTGTTGAGTGCATCCATGTGCCTGAGAGGGATATCAACTGGGCAAACCAGAATATTCTGAAGTCTCTCACGTAGAGTGAAGAGAATTTGTAGCGGTTCTGCATGTATTTTATTATACAGTTAAGAGGCTCTTTTGCTAAAACAGGAGTGAAAAAAAAGATTGCAGACAATAAAGGCGTGTTTTGTGTTAGCTCAATTTTAGAAGCATCGAGCCTACAGGCACTCCCAGTTCTCTTGAGACTACCTCACATTTAGACTGAAAAAGATGGCATATCTTTTTTCTATTGGATGACAATTCAGTCTGATAATCGAGGGTCTCAAAATTTCCTTGCCCCTTGCTCACTATGAGGTTTGCGTTCTCAAATTCCCTCTTGAAGCCCTTTGATGTCATCTCGATTATCGTCCCGATACAGTCAGAGCCGTTATCTAAAACCTCACAAATATCTGTTAGTCCTACTTCTGATGCGTCTTTTATAGTTGAATCATTTAAAACAGGTTCCCCTTTGACTACCGCCTTGACTTTGATGCCCATTCTAATAAATTCTTCTATCAACAGCCTGTCAAATACTATTTCTCCAGCGTTATCAAGGAGATATAATATTTCCTGTTGACCTTCAAGGGTTTCTTTGAATGTCTGGGAGTTATCTACTTTAAGAGGTTCGTTTAGTGCCCTGTCAATAGTTCCTTTAATGTCAATGGAGGTATAAATCCCGAAATCTATCACATTGCCTGCAATCGCCAATTTCATGGCTGTCGCAAGAGGGTCTTCGCTTTTTTGTGTGATTTTTTTTAATTCAGGATAAAGGGATAAGGCAATCTGGTTGTATCGGGTCTTTATCTCTTCATAAGGGTCTTTATGAAGAAGCTGCCTGATTTTTCTGTGCAAAAAAGTAGTTGTGTATGCTGGCGGCTTGTTAGTATCTGCTGTTTTAATTTCATCAGCTACTCCTTTTATTACAGTAATCTGAAGGGTTTCGTCTTGTGTGCAAAGCCTGACTGCAATAACTGTCTGCCTAAGAAAACAGGGAAAGCACTCCAGATGGGTTTTCATCTTAAAGCCCTATCGGCGATATCCTTTCTGTAGTGCATTCCTTCGAATCTAATCTTGCCAACGGCTTCATAAGCCTTCTCTTTTGCTTCTCTTATATCGTTGCCCAATGCCGTTACGCCTAAAACCCTGCCGCCATTTGTAACAAAATTGTTGTCTTTGAAGGCTGTCCCTGCATGGAAAACAACTACATTATCGAGTTTTTTTGCTTCCTCAAGGCCATTAATGGAGAAACCTTTCTGATACTTGCCGGGATAGCCCCCTGATGCTATAACCACACATACTGCTGCGTTTTCACGCCAGTCTGCGGTGATGCCTGCAAGCTTTTCATCTGCAATTGCCATAGATATATCAAGAAGATCATTATTCATTCGCATCATAACGGGCTGGGTCTCAGGGTCTCCAAGTCTGCAGTTGAACTCAAGGACTGAAGGGATGCCATCTTTTATCATCAAACCAGCGTATAGAATGCCTTTGAATTTTATCTTCTCGCTGTTAAGTCCATATATAGTTGGCCTGATAATCTTGTCCATTACTACAGACTCAACTTCTTTTGTTACCACAGGCGCAGGGCTGTATGCACCCATTCCTCCGGTGTTCGGTCCGGCGTCTTCGTCAAAAACCCTTTTGTGGTCCTGAGAGCTTGCCAGAGGCATTATAGCATCACCATCGGTAACCACCATATAGGAGGCCTCTTCCCCTTGTAAGCATTCTTCAATAACAACCTTGTTTCCGGCTTCACCAAAGGCTTTTTCTTTCATTATCAGTTTAAGCCCTTCTATTGCCTCATCAACGGTAGGAGCAACTATTACGCCCTTTCCGGCAGCAAGTCCATCTGCCTTGATTACAATAGGAGCGCCTTTCATTCTTACATATTCTTCTGCATTGGAATAGGTAGTGAAAACCTTGTAATCTGCAGTGGGTATGCGATGTCTTCTCATGAATTCCTTTGCGAAAACCTTGCTCGACTCCATCTGGGCAGCGAGCTTCGAAGGACCTACTATTTTTCTGCCTTCCTTCTCAAAGGAATCTACGATTCCTTTTGAAAGAGGGTCCTCAGGTCCCACAATAGTAATGTCTATCCAGTCATATTTTACAAAATCAATTAGGGCGTCAAAATTATCAGGACTTATATCAACACATTCGGCAATTTGGGAAATACCGGCGTTACCCGGTGCACAATATATTTTATCCACCGAACGGGATTGTGCGAGTTTCCAGACAATAGCATGTTCTCTACCGCCGCTACCAATTACAAGAACCTTCATATTTAGTGCCTCCCCTATTATGATTTCATTAAAGCCTGGAAGTTATTCCGAGTGTAGCTATAAACTCAACAAAAATTCTCTGAATTTAAAGCCCTTTTAAAGTGAATGCTATTATATTAATGTAAAATTGTAATCTTAATGCCTGAAATGCCTTATTCCAGTAATAATCATTGCCATATCATATTCATCGGCAGCTTCTATAACCTCTTTGTCCTTTAATGACCCGCCTGGTTGAACTATTGCTGTGACTCCCATCTCGTGAAGGACATCTATGCCGTCCCGGAAGGGGAAGAAGCCGTCAGATGCAGCGACGCTGCCTCTCAATGGTTCACAGGCATTTAGAGCCCCAATTTTTGCTGAATATACTCTGCTTGTTTGCCCTATGCCAATTCCGACGGTATGGTCTTTCATGGCATACACAATAGCGTTAGATTTGACATGCTTGCAAACCTTCCAGGCAAAAGAAAGTGCTTCAATCTCATCATCTGTAGGTTGCCTTTTAGTGACTGCTTTCATTGACTCTATATTTTCAGTAGAGGTATCCCACTCCTGAAGGAGCATCCCGCCTGCAATTTTTTTCATGTCCCAGTAAGTAATCTTATTTTTTTCGTGGGATGATATTGATGGCAGTTCAAGAAGCCTTACACTTGGTTTAAAAGAGAATATTCTCAAAGCGCCCTTAGAAAAGGAAGGGGCAATAACTACCTCTAAAAATAAATCTGCCATTACTTCGGCAGCTTCTCCGTTTACTTCAGTATTAAATGCCACCACGCCTCCGAATGCGGAAACTGGGTCAGTCTTTTCAGCCTTCTTATAAGCCTCGGCAGGTGAAGTGCCAGTAGCGACACCGCATGGATTATTATGTTTGATTATTACACATGCAATCTTCTGAAATTCCATGACGAGCATAAGAGCTGAGTGTGCGTCAAGATAATTGTTGAACGACATCTCCTTGCCCTGCAGTATTCTGGCGTCGGTAAGAGAAATACCCCCGGTAGGATGTCTGTATATCGCTGCTTTCTGATGGGGGTTTTCACCATATCTAAGAACTGAAATCTTTTTTAATGAAGATGTGAGATAGTCAGGGAATGAGGGTTCTTTATCAGTAATATTACCGAGATAATCTGCGATAAGAGTATCGTATCTTGCTGTATGAGAAAAGACCTTTTTGGCGAGATTTAGCTTTGTTTCTTTGCTTAAGTTGCCGCCCGAAGCCTTCAACTCGCTAATTACGGCTTGATAGTCATCAGGATCAACAACGACAGCTACATCCTGAAAATTTTTCGAGGCAGCCCTTAACATTGTTGGTCCGCCGATATCTATATTTTCGATTGCCTCTTCAAAAGATACATTAGGTTTGGAAATGGTTTCTTCAAAAGGGTAAAGGTTAACAGCTAACAAGTCAATCTGCTCAATGCCATGTTTTTTGATATCCTCCATATCGGCTGTGTGGCTTCTCCTTGCAAGCAGTCCGCCGTGTATTTTTGGGTGAAGCGTTTTCAGCCTTCCATCCAACATTTCTGGAAAGCCGGTGTAGTCAGAGACTTCTATTACTTTTATGCCAGCATCTCTAAGCGACTTTGCAGTGCCTCCTGTTGATAATATCTCAATTCCCATAGACTCTAATTCCTTAGCAAAAACAACCGCCCCTCTCTTATCAGAGACGCTGATAAGCGCTCTTTTGACCATTTAATAACCCCCTTATTTAATTATATTTTCAGGACTTTTTAGACGTTTTAGCAAAAAAGGATGAATAAACCGGAGCAATATCTTCTGATTCACATTTTGGACATTTAATCTCAGACGCCTCTTTTTCCTTGACGCTCATAACAAGGGAAAAACCTTCCCCGCATTTCTTGCACTTATAGTCATACAAAGGCATAACTTCCTCCTTTTACTAATATGCAGCAATAATACCAAAGAGTGTGATATACAGTTGACAAGGACCCGGAAAATCAGGCAGCAAATCAAACACCAATAGCCGAAATTTTTTCTATAAAAGTATATCATAAAAATCACAGCTGATCCAGATATTATCTTACTGGAGTTTCCTGAGTTTTTAGCCGAAATCAAAACATAGTTGAAAATCGTCAGCCTTTTTAGGTTTTCCTTTTAGTGCGGTCTTGTCAGGATAAAGTAAATTATAGATGCCATCCGCTATAGCATAGTTGAAAAAACTGGGAACACCAAAAAATCTATTGGACACCAAAAATATCCTTTCTATAAGCAACTTGAGTTTTATATTCTG
>OGCL01000201.1_pt1 | contig 67640 bp, 55 predicted proteins | sample 1570041 | NCBI WGS metagenome assembly OGCL01 (sample SAMN06266162, study PRJEB24511) | hot springs metagenome | isolation source: Hot spring water | place: South Africa: Limpopo | collected 2015-06-22
CTGCCCGAACACATGGCCGCCTTGAAGGAACACGGCATCGACACCATCGACCTGCTGGTGGTCAACCTCTACCCCTTTGAAGCCACCGTGGCCAAGGCCGGTTGCACGCTGGCCGACGCCATCGAGAACATCGACATCGGCGGCCCCGCCATGGTGCGCAGCGCCGCCAAGAACTGGAAGGACGTGGGCGTGATCACCTCGGCCGACCAGTACGAGGCCGTGCTGGCTGAACTCAAGGCCGGTGGCAAGTTGAGCGACAAGCTGCGCTTCGCGCTGTCGGTGGCCGCGTTCAACCGCATCGCCCAGTACGACGGGGCGATCAGCGACTACCTCTCGTCCGTCACGTTCGAAGAAGAAAAACTGTCGGAAACCTACGTGCCCACACGCACCCAGTTCCCCGGCCAGAGCAACGGCATCTTCACCAAGGTGCAAGACCTGCGCTACGGCGAAAACAGCCATCAGCAAGCCGCGCTGTACCGCGACCTGCACCCCGCGCCCGGCTCGCTGGTCACCGGCGTGCAGCTGCAGGGCAAGGAACTGAGCTACAACAACATCGCCGATGCCGATGCCGCCTGGGAATGTGTGAAGAGCTTTGACGCCGCGGCCTGCGTGATCGTCAAGCACGCCAACCCCTGCGGCGTGGCCGTGGGCCTGGATGCGCTGAGCGCCTACAGCAAGGCCTTCCAGACCGACCCCACCAGCGCCTTCGGCGGCATCATTGCCTTCAACCGCGTGGTGGACGGCCAGGCCGCAGCCCAGGTCAGCAAGCAGTTTGTCGAAGTGCTGATGGCCCCCGACTTCACCGCCGAGGCGCTGGAGATCTTCAAGGCCAAGGCCAATGTGCGCCTGCTCAAGATCGCGTTGCCAACACACGGAGGCAAGACCGACTGGGAACGCGGCCGCAACGCCATGGACGCCAAGCGCATCGGCTCGGGCCTGCTGCTGCAGACCGCCGACAACCATGAGCTCTCGCTCATCGACCTCAAGGTCGTGACCCAGAAGCAGCCCACGCTGGAAGAAATGGAAGACCTGCTGTTCGCCTGGAAGGTCGCCAAGTACGTCAAGAGCAATGCCATCGTGTTCTGCAAGGGCGGCATGACCATGGGCGTGGGCGCTGGCCAGATGAGCCGCCTGGACTCGGCCCGCATCGCCAGCATCAAGGCAGGCCACGCAGGCCTGACCTTGCAAGGAACGGTGGTGGCGAGCGACGCGTTCTTCCCCTTCCGCGACGGCCTCGATGTGGTGGTGGATGCGGGCGCCACCTGCGTGATCCAGCCCGGCGGATCCATGCGCGACAACGAAGTCATTGATGCTGCCAACGAGCGCGGCGTGGCCATGGTCTTCAGCGGCGTGCGCCACTTCCGCCATTGATTCGACCGGCGGTCATCCAACAAAAAGCGGCTTCCAAGGAAGCCGCTTTTTTTATGTCCGTTGTCAGGATGAAGTTGAGGTTCAAGTGCCGAAATTCATCGGCAGCCCCACGTAGTTCTCGGCCAGCGACACCGAAGCAGCGCGCGAATTCACCAGGTAGTCCAGCTCGGCCTCCTGGATCTTCTGGCCGAACTCGCCCGTCTCGGGGAAGCGGTGCATCAGCGAGGTGAACCACCACGAGAAGCGCTCGGCGCGCCACACGCGGCGCAGGCAGCGGTCGGAGTAGGTGTCGATGCCCACGGCGGACTTCTCCTGATAGAACTCGGTGAGCGCGGTCCACAGGTAGCCCACGTCGCTTGCCGCCAGGTTCAGGCCCTTGGCGCCCGTGGGCGGCACGATGTGGGCCGCGTCGCCTGCCAGGAACATGCGGCCAAAACGCATGGGTTCGGCCACAAAGCTGCGCAGTGGGGCAATGCTCATCTCCAGCGCCGGGCCGGTGACCAGGTTGGCGCGCGCCTCGGGGTCCAGGCGGTTGCCCAGCTCGGTCCAGAACTGGTCGATGGTCCAGTTCTCGATCTTGTCGGTGCTGGGCACCTGCACGTAGTAGCGGCTGCGCGTGGCGCTTCGCATGCTGCACAGCGCAAAGCCGCGTTCGGTGTTGGCGTAAATCAGTTCGTGCGAGACGGGCGGCACGTCGGCCAGCACGCCCAGCCAGCCAAAGGGGTACACGCGCTCGTAGGTCTTGAGCAGGTTGGCCGGCGCGCTGGCACGGCACACGCCGTGGTAGCCGTCGCAACCGGCGATGAAGTCGCAGGCCAGCTCGTGCGTCTGACCGTCCTTCTGGTAAGTCACGCGGGGGCTCTGGCCGTCGAAATCGTGCACCTGCACGTTCTGCGCGTCGTACACGGTGGTCAGGCCTTCAGCTGCGCGCGCGTCCATCAGGTCACGCGTGACTTCGGTCTGGCCGTACACCGTCACGCGGCTGCCGCCGGTCAGCGCATGCAGGTCGATGCGGTGGCGCGCGCCCTTGAACAGCAGCTCGATGCCGTCGTGCGGCAGCCCCTCGGCGTGGGCGCGGGCGCCGACACCGGCCTTGTCCAGCAGGTCCATGCTGACCTGCTCCAGCACACCCGCGCGGATGCGGCCCAGCACGTAGTCGGGGCTGCGCTGTTCGATGATGACGGCGTCGATGCCGGATTTGTAGAGCAACTGGCCGAGCAGCAGGCCGGCGGGGCCTGCGCCGATGATGGCAACCTGGGTACGCATGGTGGGGCAATCTCGTGAAGTTCGATGCTGCCAAGCGTAGGTTGATCTGCGTCAAGATAGCGGGCCGCCGTGGCGGTTGCGTGCGATTGTCGGTCGTGTTGTGCGATCATCGCGCAATGACCATCGTGCAGGCAGCTGCCCCCATCGCCAAGGCAGATTTCATCGAAGGTATGGCCAAAGGCATGGCCGTGCTGGAAAGTTTTGACACCGAGCGCCAGCGCCTGAATGCCACGCTCGCTGCGCAGCGAACGGGCCTCACGCGCGCGGCGGCGCGGCGTCATCTGCTGACGCTGGCGCACCTGGGGTATCTGGAAACAGATGGCAGCTATTTCTGGCTGGCGCCCAAGGTGCTGCGGTTTTCCGGCAGCTACCTGGCCTCCGCCCGCCTGCCGCGTGTGCTGCAGCCCACGCTGAACCGGCTGGCGGCGCAGACGCAGCAGTCCTTCTCGGCTGTGGTGCTGGATGGCAACGAGGTGGTGATCGTGGCGCGCAGCGGGGTGTATGGCGCGCCGTCGCGTGTGCTGGCCTATGGCCTGCACCTGGGCGCGCGGTTGCCTGCACACCCCACGTCCACGGGGCGGGTGCTGCTGGCGGCGTTGCCGCCAGTGGAACTCACGCAATGGCTCAAGGGCCACACGCTGCAACGCCTCACGCCCCACACCATCACCCAGGTCGGGCCGCTGCGGCAGGTGATTGCCAAGGCGCGCCGCGATGACTACTGCCTGGCGGTGGAGGAGCACGAGCTGGGTGTGCACGCACTGGCCGTGCCGCTGCGCAACCTGCAGGGCCACACAGTGGCGGCGCTCAACGTGGTGGCGTCGCCCAAGCAGATCGATGAAGGCAGCCTGCAGCGCGACATGCTGCCGCTGCTGCAGGACGCAGCCCGGGAGCTGCGCGGGCTGTTGTGACCACCCTGCCGTCGAAAATATGAAAAAAAAGGCAGCTACCGCGCTATGGGTAAGCACTTTTAGCTATTGTTTTTATAGTGTTTTGAACACTTCGCGGGCCGCCGCCACGGTGGCGGCAATGTCGTCGGCCGTGTGGGCGGCGCTCACAAAACCCGCTTCGTACAGCGCCGGCGCAATGTAGACCCCCCGGTCCAGCAGGCCGTGGAAGAGCTGGTTGAAGCGCGCGCTGTCGGTTTGGAGCACCTGGGCGTAGTTCTGCGGCAGTTCGGGCATCAGGAAGAAGCCGAACATGCCGCCTTCGCTGTCGGTGCTGAAGGGTACGCCTTCGGCCGCAGCGGCTGCGGCGAGGCCATCAACCAGGGAGCGTGTGGTGGCCGACAGTGCGTCGAAGAAGCCCGGCTTCTTGATCTCGCGCAGCGTGGCCAGCCCGCAGGCGGTGGCCACGGGATTGCCCGACAGCGTTCCGGCCTGGTACACGGCGCCCAGCGGTGCGAGGTTCTCCATGATGGCGCGTGGCCCGCCAAAGGCTGCCAGGGGCATCCCGCCGCCAATCACCTTGCCCAGCACGGTGAGGTCCGGCTTGAAGCCCGGGATGCTCTTGGCGTATACGCTTTGGGCGCTGCCCAGCGCCACGCGGAAGCCCGTCATGACCTCGTCGAGCACCAGCAGTGCGCCGTATTCGGTGCACAGCTCGCGGCAGCGCTTCATGAAAGGCACGCTTGCGCGCACCAGGTTCATGTTGCCCGCGATGGGCTCGATCATCACGCAGGCCAGTTCCTTGCCGTGCAGGGCAAAGGCTTCTTCGAGCTGGGCGACGTTGTTGTATTCGAGCACGATGGTGTGCTGCACCACCTCGGGCGGCACGCCCGCGCTGGTGGCATTGCCGAAGGTGGCCAGGCCCGATCCGGCCTTGACCAGCAGCGAGTCGGCGTGGCCGTGGTAGCAGCCTTCGAACTTGATGAACTTGCTGCGGCCCGTGGCGCCGCGCGCCAGGCGGATGGCACTCATGCCCGCTTCGGTGCCCGAGCTGACGAGGCGGATCATCTCCATGGAGGGCACGAGGCCCAGGATCTCTTCGGCCAGTTCCACTTCACGCTCGGTGGGGGCGCCAAAGCTGAAGCCTTCGAGCGCGGCGCTTTGCACGGCTTCGAGCACGGCGGGGTGGCCGTGGCCCAGGATCATCGGGCCCCAGGAGCCGATGTAGTCAATAAAACGCTGGTCGTTGGCGTCCCAGAAGTAGGCGCCCTGGGCGCGCTTCACAAAGCGGGGCGTGCCGCCCACGGCCTTGAAGGCCCGCACGGGCGAGTTCACGCCGCCGGGGATCAGCGCCTTGGCGCGTTCGAACAGGGGGATGTTGAGATCAGTGCTTGGTGTCATGGGGGGGCATCACAAAGCCTTCCAGGGCCTGTGCTTCGTCGATCGGAGTCTCTTCTTCTTCGTCCACGCCGGGCTCGCCATCTTCGGGCTGGGCCCAGAACATGCGGTCGGGCACGATGTGGCCCATGCCGGGGCGAAAGCCGGCGTCCAGGCAGCGGTCCAGGTAGCTCAGCGCCTCGCTGGTGGCTTCGCCCAGGTCGTTGCCTGCCGCCACCAGGGCGGTGAGTGCGGCCGAGAGGGTGTCGCCCGCGCCTGCAAACGTGGCATCAAACAGCTCGAACTTGCCGCTGCCCAGCACAGTCTGGGGAGAAGCCAGCACGTTCTCGACAAACTGTTCGGGCAGGGGGATGCCGGTGACCAGGGTGTAGGGCACACCCATTTCAGACGCAGCCCGGGCGATGTCGCGGGCCGTGGGGTTGCGCTCGCCGCTCCAGTCGGGCAGCAGCCAGCGCCACAGCGTGCTGTGGTTTCCAACCAACACTGAGGTCTGGGGCAACAACAATTCGCGGAAGGCGTCCAGGTACTCGTCGATCAGCTCGTCGCGCCACCAGGAAAGGTTGGGCATGTAAGCTATCACCGGGACTTCGTCATAGTCCGTAGTTATTTCGGCGATGGTGCTGATGTTCTCGGGGCTGCCCACGAAGCCGACCTTGATGGCCTGGACCGGGAGGTCCTCCAGCACGGCCCGGGCCTGCTCGGCCACGGCCTCGTCGTCAAAGCCGAAGTGGTCAAAAATCTCTGCCGTGTCGCGGGCGTAAGCGCCTGTGACCACGGCAATCGGGTGCCCGCCGACGGACGCAATGGTGGTGATGTCGGCGGTCAGCCCGCCTGCGCCGCTGGGGTCGCTGGCATTGAAGACAAGCACACAGGCAGGGCTTGCTTCCTCCGCACCGTCATCGTCGATCTCTTTGATTTCTGAGGGGGGAGGAGACGCTTTGATGGTCATGGACCAGATCCTGCTTGAGGGGGGCACCGAAGCCGCAGCCCATGGAGATGACTAGATACAATCGTTGCATTCTATGTGAAGGCCCTTTAAGCTGTGACCGACTCTAAAACTTGGATGTGTTTGATTTGCGGCTGGATTTATGACGAGGCAGAGGGGTCCCCTGAGCACGGCATTGCACCCAACACGCCCTGGGATCAGGTCCCCATGAATTGGACCTGCCCTGAATGTGGCGCCCGCAAGGAAGATTTCGAGATGGTTCAGATCTGAGACGCCCCGGCACCACTTGCTGCGGCGTTGTTTATTTTCTCCATCGGGAGCAGTGACAATTGACTACAACAGGCGCATCTTTCAAAGTGCTCGTGGTGGATGACAGCAACACCATCCGTCGAAGCGCCGAGATTTTTCTCAAGCAGGGGGGGCACGAAGTCTTGTTGGCAGACGACGGCTTTGATGCTTTGGCCAAAGTCAACGATTACCAGCCTCAGCTGATTTTCTGCGACATCCTCATGCCCAAGCTCGACGGGTACCAGACCTGCGCCATCATCAAGCGCAACGCCCGTTTTGCAGATACTCCGGTGGTGATGCTGTCCTCCAAGGACGGCGTGTTCGACAAGGCGCGCGGGCGCATGGTCGGCTGCCAGGAATATCTCACCAAGCCATTTACCAAAGACCAGCTGTTGCAGGCAGTTCAACAGTTTGGCAATTCCCAACAAGGAGCCATGTAATGCCCATTCAGAAAGTATTGGTCGTCGACGACTCGAAGACCGAGTTGATGTTTTTGACGGACCTGCTTCAGAAAAAAGGCATGCAAGTCCGTACTGCAGAAAATGCCGACGAAGCCTTCCGCCGCCTCGCTGAAGAAAAGCCCGACCTGATTTTGATGGACGTGGTCATGCCCGGCCAGAATGGTTTTCAGCTCACGCGTGCCATTACCCGCGACCCGCTGTATGCCGATGTGCCGATCATCATGTGCACCAGCAAGAACCAGGAAACCGACCGTGTCTGGGGCATGCGTCAGGGCGCGCGCGGCTATATCACCAAGCCGGTGGATCCCGCCGAATTGCAGGCAAAAATCGACGCTCTGAACTGAGGCTGCGGCGCGCTCATGGCCAACCGCGAAGCCCTGCGAGAGCTGCAGACCCGACTTGCCAGCCGCCTGCAGGCTGCAAGAACCGAAGGGACCTCTGTGTCATCCTGGCTGGCTGTCGAGTCCGCCGGGAGTTTCTACTTGTTGCCCCTGGGGCAGTCCGGGGAGATTTTCCCCTGGGCCTCCGTCCAGGCTGTGCCCTACACCCAGAGCTGGTTTCTGGGCGTTGCCAACCTGCGTGGTGGGCTGGTGGGCGTTGTGGACCTGGCGGGCCTGCTGGGATCGGCAGTGCCCCGCACCGAACAGGCCCTCGCCGAGTCCAGCCTGCTGGCCTTCAATGCCGCGCTGGATGTCAACGCGGCATTGCTGGTGGACCGCCTGGCGGGTCTGCGCGGAACCGACGCCTTTGTGTCGTCCGAGCCGCCAGCTGAAGATGCGCCCAGCTTCTTCGGTACCACCTATATCGATTCCAGCGGCACACGCTGGCAGGAGCTGAACCTGCAGATCCTGTCCCAACATCCCGCATTCCTGAGCATCAGTGCTTGAGTTTTTCTGTAAGGCTGCACCATGTCCGTCGTCAATCAATTTGGAAAACTGTTCAACCGGAAACCCGCTACGCCGGATGCGGGCGCAGCCGCTGGCACGGCGGACGATGGACAGGATGTCCTGGCCACGGGCGCCCTGGATGGCGCGCAGCTGCGTGACGCCTATCAGGCAGAGGCCATGAACAGCGTTCAGGGGGACCCGGATGGTGGTTATCCCTCCGAGCTGGCAGCTTCGGAAACGGACGAGGAGCTGATCTCCCTGCCCTTGCTGGGGCGCTCCACGGCCGCAGGCCACCAACGCCGTCTGCTGGCCCTGCTGCTGGTGGGTGTGTTGGTGCTGGGTGCGATTGCGTTCTGGGTGCTGCAGCAGGCGGACCGCTCCGCGCAGCAGCTTGCCGCTACCGGTCAATCGCTGATGCAGTCGCAGCGTCTGGCCAAGTCGGTGTCGCAGGCTCTGGTGGGCAGCCCCCAGGCCTTTCCGGATGTGGTGGAAAGCTCGGGCGTGCTGGCGCGCAACGTGCGCGCCCTGAATGCGGGTGACAGCGAGCTGGGTGTGCAGTCGCTGGGCGAGCCGTTCAAGCCCGATCTGGATGCCGTCAATCCCTTGATGGAGCGCGCCGAGCGCAACGCCAGTGTGGTGATGGGCCAGCAGAAGATCCTGACCCAGGTGGGTGACGCTCTGCGCACCATCAACCGCCAGTCCTCCGACCTGCTGGAAATCGCCGAAACCGTGTCCTCGCTGAAGCTCCAGCAGAATGCCCCGGCAGCTGAAATTTCTGCCGCTGGTCAGCTCGTGATGTTGACCCAGCGTATCGGCAAGTCGGCCAACGAATTCCAGACCATGGAAGGCGTGAGCCCCGAGGCCGTGTTCCTGCTGGGCAAGGACTTGAACTCGTTCAAGGAAATCGCCCAGGGCCTGCTGGACGGCAGCCCGGAACTGCGCCTGGCCGCCACCAAGGACGCCCAGACCCGCGAACAACTCGAAGCCCTGGTCAAGCTCTACGAACAGACGCGTACCCAGGCCAGCGCCATTCTGGGCAACCTGCAAGGCCTGGTGTCTGCCCGTGAAGCGCAATCCGCCATCATTGCCGACAGCGAACCGCTGCGCCGCCAGTTGGAAGGCCTGCAGAGCAAGCTGTCTGCCCAGACCGGTCTGGGTGCTGGCCAGTTTGCCGCCCTGGCACTGGCAGGTCTGTTCGTGCTGCTGTGCGGTATCGGCATTTCGCGCGTTCAGCTGCTGGACAGCCGGGGCCGTCAGGCGGCTGCCGAAACGCAGCAAAAGGACGCCAAGCGCCAGGAGCAGGAAGCCAAGCGCGTCAACGACGCCAACCAAGCTGCCATTTTGCGTTTGATGAACGAACTGCAGTCGGTTGCTGAAGGTGACTTGACCCAGGAAGCCACGGTGACCGAGGACATCACGGGCGCCATTGCCGACTCGGTGAACTACACGGTGGAAGAGCTGCGCCAGCTGGTGGGCAGCGTGCAGAACACGGCAACCCGTGTGGCGCAGACGACGGCGCAGGTGGACAACACCTCCACCGAGCTGCTGGCCGCATCGACCGAGCAGCTGCGCGAAATTCGCGAAACTGGTCGCTCCGTTCTGGACATGGCAACCCGAATCAACGAGGTGTCCACCCAGGCGCAAGAGTCCGCCACGGTGGCCCGCCAATCGCTGCAAGCTGCCGACTCGGGTCTGCAGGCCGTGCAGAACGCCATCGGTGGTATGAACTCCATCCGCGACCAGATCCAGGACACCTCCAAGCGGATCAAGCGCCTGGGCGAGTCGTCGCAGGAGATCGGTGAAATCACCGAGCTGATTTCCGACATTACCGAGCAGACGAACGTGCTGGCGCTGAACGCAGCCATCCAGGCAGCATCCGCTGGTGAAGCCGGTCGCGGCTTCTCGGTGGTGGCGGAAGAAGTGCAGCGCCTTGCTGAACGTTCCGCAGACGCTACGCGCCAGATCTCGGCACTCGTGAAGGCCATTCAGACCGACACCCAGGATGCCGTGGCCGCTATGGAGCGCTCCACGCAGGGTGTGGTGGAAGGGGCCCGCCTCTCCGACTCAGCCGGCACCGCACTGACCGAAATTGACCGCGTGTCGCGCCGCCTTGCTGAACTGATTGAGCAGATTTCGTCTTCGACTTCCCGCGAAGCCGTTCTGGCCAACGAAGTGGCCGACAACATCCAGCACATTTTTGCGGTGACCGAGCAAACGGGTGAAGGTACCCGCACCACGGCACAACAGGTGCGTGAGTTGTCGCACATGGCCGAAGAACTGCGCCAATCGGTGGCACGTTTCAAGATCGCCTGACAGCAGTAGTCATCAACCAGCTGGCTCATTGCAGCCGGGGACAAATCCATGTCATCTATTGATGCCAACAATGCACCGGCCGCAGAAGGGACCCAGGGAGATCAGGACCTGGGTCCTTTGGCTTGGGTGCTTGACGAACTGCGTAAGTCACTCGACGGTGCGGTCAAGGCCATGCGCCGCTTTGTGCGCGATGCGGAAGTCGCGCGGGAATCCGATCTGGCGGCCCTGGATGCGGGGGCTCTGCGCATTGCGCGCCAGCAATTGCACCAGGCCTGTGGTGCACTGGAGATGGTGGGCATGGGCCCGCCAGCGCTGGTGCTGCGCTCCATGGAGTCGGCCGTCCAGAAGTTTGTGCAACGGCCTGAAACCTGCAGCGACGATGCTGCGGCCGTGATCGAGCGCGCAAGCTTTGCACTGATTGAGTACCTGGAGACCGTGCTGGCAGGCAAGTCGGTGTCTCCGGTCGCCCTGTTCCCCCAGTACCGTGATGCCCAGGCCCTGGCGGGTGCTGACCGTGTACACCCCGCAGACCTATGGCCTGTGGAGCGTCGTTTCCGCGAGCCCGAAGGAACGGTGACCCTTGCGCCATTGCCTTATGGCCCCGAGGCGCGGGCGCGGCTGGATGCGGCCGTGCTGCGCATCGTCAAGTCCGGCGATCTCCGGGCTGCGCTGAACCTGCGCGACACCTGTCTTGGCTTTGTGGCGGCCCAGACGGACCGCCAGGCACGCGCCTTCTGGAAGATCTGCGCGGGCTTCTTCGAGGCATTTGGTTCCGGTTTGCTGGCGCCTGACGTGTACGTCAAGCGTGTGGCCTCGCGGGTGCTGATGCAGTACGCGACCCTGGCCAAGGGGGATCCCACCATCGCCGACCGCCTGGTGCAGGATCTGCTCTTTTTCTGCTCTCAGGCCAAGGTGTCTGAGCTGCCTGCTGAGGCAGCGCCTTCGCTGCGCGCGGTGCGCCAGGCGTTTTCCCTGGACCGTTTCAAGCCCGTTGATTACGAAACCGCCCGCTTCGGGCGTTTTGATCCAGCAGTGCTGGCGCAGGCGCGCAAGCGCATCGCGTCGGCTACCGAGACCTGGTCAGCGCTGGCTGGCGGTGATCGCAACAAACTCAAACCGGCGGCAGACCAGTTCAGTCTGGTGTGTGATTCGCTGAGAAAGTTGCACCCCGGTAGCGAAAACCTGGCCCAGGCGCTGACGCGGGCGATGGAGTTCACCACCCGCTCGGGTGAGCCGCCCTCGGCCGCCTTGGCGATGGAGGTAGCGACCTCGGTGTTGTACCTGCAGGCAGCGTTTGAGGAGCTGGATGCGGCGGACGACCAGATGGAGGTGCGGGCCACCCGACTGGCGGAGCGCCTGGATGCGGTGACTGCGGGAGCCGAACCCGAGCCTCTGGAGCCCTGGATGGAAGAGCTGTACCGCAGGGTCAGCGACAACCAGACCATGGGCAGTGTGGTGGACGAGTTGCGTTTGACCTTGGGCGAGGCCGAGAAGGCACTGGACCAGTTTTTCCGCAATTCGCAGGACACGGCCGTATTGGCCACGGTGCCCGGGCACTTGGCCCAGATGCGCGGCGTGTTGTCGGTTCTCGGGTTGGACCAAGCTTCCCTGGCGGTGGTGCGCATGCGCGACACGGTGGAGCGCCTGCTCATCAATGAAGTGCCCGAAGAAGGTCGCCAGGCTGTTTTCGAGAAGCTCGGCAACAGCCTGGGTGCGCTGGGTTTCCTGATCGACATGCTGAGCTACCAGCGCACGATGGCGCGCAAGCTCTTTGTCTATGACGAGAACCTCGGCGAGTTGCGCATCCTCATGGGCAAGACCCGTGCGCGCGCATCGGATGCCATGGAGGAAGCGCCCGCCAAACTGGAGGAGCGCACCGACACGCTGGTGCCTGACGTGTTGCCGCGTTTCCCTGTGCCAGAGCCGGTCAGCGAACCCACGGACTTTGCCCCTATCCTGGATCTGGGGGCTGCCCCAGCCAGCGAGCCCGTGGCTCCGGCAGAGCCTGAAAGCCTCGCTCCGGACATTTCCTTTGATGTGGCTGCACCTGCTACACCTGCGTCGGCTGTCACTGCTGCGGAGGCCCCCGCCTCCACGGCCAAGGCGGCCGTGCCCGATGTGGAAGACGAGCTGCTGGAAGTTTTCCTGGAAGAAGCACGCGAAGTGGTGGTCAACGGATTGGCCGCCACCGACCTGCTGCAGGAAGAGCCTGGCAATCTGAGCGAACAGACCACCTTGCGCCGTGCCTTCCATACGCTCAAGGGCAGTTCTCGCATGGTGGGCCTCAACGACTTTGGCGAGGCCGCCTGGTCGATGGAACAGATCCTCAACGCCTGGCTGGCTGAACAGAAGCCCATGCAACCGGGTTTGTTGACACTGTCCTCGGACGCCTTGCGGGCCTTTGGCCGATGGGCCGACGACATTGCGGCAGGCCGTGCAACTGGCTGGGACCCCGAGTCCTTCCGCAAATCCGCAGATGCCATGCGCCTGGATGGCACGCTGCTGCCTCTGGTGGTGCCCTCCGAGAGCGGTGAGCCCCTGGCGGTTGTTTCGGAGATCGATGCCCTGGTGGAGCTGGAGCCCGAAACGGCCAGCGTGCCTGCCGGTGCCGTGGTGGCCGAAGTGGCCGAGGCCCCTGATGACGATTTGGGTCTGATGGACTTCCAGGCGACCGAGATTTCGGAGCATGTTCCTGAACCGCCTGCGCCCGTTGCACCTGAACTGGCCGCTGCACCTGGCGTGGCAGAGGTGGCCGAGGACATTGATTTCTCCGTCTTCACTGCCGCCCTGAATGCAGACTCGGCCCCAGCGCCCGTGGTGGATCCGTCCAGTGCAGATTTTGTGCTCGACCTGGAGTTGCCCGATCTGGACCTGCCCGATGTGGCGCCTGTTGCCGAGGTTGCGGCCGTGGCCGCCGCACCGGAGCCGCTGCTGGACGCTCCGGTCGAAGCGTCCGCTGTGCCTGAAGCAGAAGTGATCGCAGCCCCAGAAACCGCCGTACCCGCAGACATCGACGCTGAAGTGCCAGAGGCATCGGATGCTCTGGCGTCACTGGATGTCGAAGCCCTGGAACGGTTGCTGGAAGCAGAGTCCGCAGCGGCTGCTGCGGAGGCGCCGGTGGTGGCTGAGGCCCATGAGGCGGTCGCACCTGCCGATGTCGAGCTGGACTCTGAAATGGCCGAGCTTCTGGACGCCCTGCCGCAAGAGGACAGCGGCGCCAGTGACGATGCGGTCAAGGTGATTGATACCCTGCGCATCAGCATCCCGCTGTACAACGTCTATCTGAACGAGGCCGACGAATGGTCGCGCCGCTTGGTGACCTGTCTCCAGGAGTGGTCGCTGGAGCTGCATGAGCCCCTGCCCGACGTGGCGGTGGCGCTGGCACATTCGCTGGCGGGAAGTTCTGCCACGGTCGGTTTCACCGCCCTGTCGGAGTTGGCACGGGCACTGGAACACGCGATGCAGCATGTGCAGCTGCAATCCGGTGGCACGCAGGAGCAGGCCCAGGCCTTCATGGGCGCGGCCGAAGACATCCGCCGCCTTCTGCACCAATTTGCTGCGGGTTTCCTCAAGGAGCCCAACGAGGAGGTTCTGGAGCAGCTGCGCCAGATCCTGGAGGCCGAGGTGGTTCCCACCCTGTCGCCGCCCGAAGAGGATGCTGCCGAAGCCTTCCCGATCGAGATGGTGGAGCCTGTGGCCACCGAGCCAGTGTCGGTGTCGGAACCCGCGCCCGCCATGGAACCAGCCGACGAACCCGAGGCGTTTGCCGAGGCAACGCTGGAGCCTGCACCGCTCATCATCCCGCAGGGCCATGTGGCGCCCGCGCTGTCGGTGGTGGCCCACGATCAGGACCAACTGATCGACGACGCGATCGCCCATGCCGTGGCACTGTCCTCGGATGTGGATGACGACATCGACGCGATCGACGTCATCGACCCCGACCTGTTCCCGATCTTCGAGGAAGAGGCTGCCGAGTTGCTGCCCCAGCTGGGGGGCGCCCTGCGCCAATGGGCGGCACGGCCCGATAACCTGGGTGCCCGCAGCGAAGTGCTGCGCGCCTTGCACACGCTCAAGGGCAGCTCGCGACTGGCTGGTGCCATGCGCCTGGGCGAAATGGCCCACCGGCTGGAGTCGGCCATCGAGCAGCTCGATGCCGAGACCGTCACCGCCGACCAGATCGACCCCTTGCAGGGCAGTTTTGACGGTCTGCAGGCAAACTTCGACGCCCTGCGTGCCATTGGCCAGACGCCTGCCGACACGGTGGTCACACTGCCCGTCGAAGCCGCCCATGGCCGTCCGGATGTCGCAGAACAGGCCACGGCGCCTGCTGCAGCTGTGGCGGGTGCCGCTGCGGCCGCACCAGCCGCTCCGGCGGTCCGGCTGCCCGGCCCGTCGCAACTGGCGCCCTTGCGTGTGGCCGCCAGCCAGTCGGTGCGTGTGCGAGCCCAGTTGCTGGACCGCCTGGTGAACCAGGCGGGCGAGGTGATGATCAGCCGTTCGCGCCTGGATGTGCGCCTGGGGCAGTTCCGCAGCTCGCTTTCCGACCTTTCGGGCAACCTGGATCGCTTGCGCCAGCAATTGCGCGACATCGAGGTGCAGGCAGAGTCCCAGATGCAGTCGCGTCTGGCCTTGTCCAAGGACTCGGCCGCCGGTTTCGACCCGCTGGAGTTCGACCGCTTCACCCGTGTGCAGGAACTCACTCGCATGATGGCCGAGTCGGTCAACGACGTGGCCACGGTGCAGCGCAATCTGCAACGCGCCATGGAAGGCGCGGAAGACGATTTGATCGCCCAGGGCCGTCAGGCGCGTGAGCTGCAGCGCGACCTGCTGCGCACCCGCATGGTGGAGTTCGAAGGCATTGCCGAACGCCTCTACGCCGTGGTGCGCCAGGCTTCCAAGGAGACCGGCAAGCAGATCAAGCTGGACATCACCGGCGGTTCCATCGAAATGGACCGTGGCGTGCTGGACCGCATGACCCCGGCGTTCGAACACTTGCTGCGCAACTGTGTGGCCCATGGCATCGAGGACCCCGAAGTGCGGGTGGCGGCGGGCAAGCCTGCCTCCGGCACGATCACCGTGGATCTGCACCACGAAGGTAACGACGTGTCGGTGGAGTTCCGCGACGATGGCGCGGGCCTGAACCTGCCGCGCATCCGCGAAAAGGCCCTGTCCCAGGGCATCGTGGAACCCGGTGTGGAACTCAGCGATGCCGAGGCCGCCAATCTGATCTTCATGCCGGGCTTCTCGACGGCATCCGAAGTGACCGGCCTGGCTGGACGCGGCATCGGCATGGACGTGGTGCGTGCCGAAATCAACGCCCTGGGGGGGCGCATCGAGACCTCGACCGAGGCTGGCAAGGGCGCGGCGTTCCGCATGGTGCTGCCTTTGACGACGGCGGTAACGCAGGTGGTGATGCTGCGCACTGGCGATCTGGCGGTGGGCGTACCTGCCAACGTGGTGGAAATCGTGCGCCGCACCTCTGCGGCCGACCTGGAGGAAGCCTACCGCACCGGCGTGTTTGACGACGGTATGGAGAAGGTGCCCTTCTTCTGGTCCGGTGCCTTGCTGCAGGCGTCTGCGCGCAGCCATGAGCCCGCAGGCAAGACCCGCCCCGTGGTGATCTTCCGCAGCGCGGCGCAGCGTGTGGCCATGCATGTGGACGAAGTGCTGGGCAACCAGGAAGTCGTGGTGAAAAACCTCGGCCCCCAGTTGTCCCGCCTGCCAGGCCTGGCCGGGATGTCGGTGCTGGCCTCGGGTGCCGTGGTGCTGATCTACAACCCGGTGGCGCTGGCCACGGTGTACGGCGATCAGGTGCGCGCTGCCAGTGTGGGCATGGCGCCTGCCCCGGAAGCGGTGGAAGGTGGCACTAGTGGTGGCAAGCAGGTGGTCTCGCCCCAGTTGGCGGGCACCAGCCAGGTGCCGCTGGTGCTGGTGGTGGACGACTCCATCACCGTGCGCCGCGTCACGCAGCGCCTGCTGCAGCGCGAAGGTTATCGGGTGGCCCTGGCGGCCGACGGCCTGCAGGCCCTGGAGCGGCTGCAGGAGGAGCGTCCGACCGTGGTGCTGTCCGACATCGAAATGCCCCGCATGGACGGCTTCGACCTGGCGCGCAACATCCGTGCAGACGGTGCGTTGCGCGACCTGCCGATCATCATGATCACCTCGCGCATCGCCGAGAAGCACCGTGAGCATGCGATGGAGCTGGGTGTGAACCACTATCTGGGCAAGCCGTACTCGGATGAGGAGCTGCTGAGCCTGATCCAGCACTACGCCCGCATCGCGGCAGCGGCCGAGGCCTGAAAGACCATGTGCAACACCCACAGCCCCGTCCTTCACCGGCGGGGCTGTGGTTTTTTGGGGTGCCATGTTTCCGTGATGGGTGGCGTTATGGCAGGTGGTGAAGCGCGTCCATGGGCTGATTCGCCGCAGCCCGCCTTTCGCAGATGGCAGGTGTGCTGATGGACCCGGCAGAGCTGTCGCACACTGCCGATCCTCGCTTGCTGGCGTGCCTGGCCTTTGCGGCCAGGGAGCGTGCCTCCGATCTTTTTCTGCTGGCGGGTGCCCCGCCCACCATCAAGCGGCAGGGCGCGTTTGCGCCGATTGCCCAGCAGGTGCTGTCGGCGGACGACGTGCGGCAGATGGCTTACTCCATCTTGCGCGATGCCCAACGGCAGGAGTTCGAGACCACCATGGAGTGCGACCTGTCGTTCCAGACCCCCGAGGGCGAGCGTTTTCGCGTCAATGTGCACCGCCAGCGTGGACAGGTGGGCATGGTGATACGGCATGTGATTGCGCAGATACCCGACCTGCAGACGCTGGGCCTGCCCCCGGTGCTGCAACAACTGGCGTTTCTCAAAGGCGGTCTGGTGCTGACGGTAGGGGCTGCCGGTTCGGGCAAGACCACCACGCTGGCCGCATTGCTGGACCACCGCAACACCCACGCGGGCGGGCATATCCTGACCGTGGAAGACCCGATTGAGTATCTGCACACCCACAAGAAGTCGCTGGTCACCCAGCGCGAAGTAGGGCTCGACACGCTGTCCTATGACGAGGCCCTGCGACGAGCCATGCGCGAGGCCCCCAATGTGATCCTGATCGGCGAGATCCGCGACCGGGCCACCATGCAGCACGCGCTGCACTATGCCGAGTCCGGGCACCTGTGCGTGTCCACCCTGCATGCCAACAACGCCAACCAGGCGGTGCAGCGCATCCTGAATTTTTTCCCCGAGGATGCCCACCGCCAGCTGCTCATGGACCTGTCGCTCAATCTGCGCGCGGTGGTGGCCTTGAGGCTCGTCGCAGGGCTGGCCGGGAGCCTGGTGCCCGCCACAGAGATCATGTTGCTGACCCCCTACGTGGCCGAACTGATCCAGAAAGGCCAGATTGATGAACTCAAGACGGCCATCACCCGCAGCGGGGAGCAGGGCATGTGGAGCTTCGACCAGTCCCTGTTGTCCATGGTCGAACTGGGTGTCATCTCACCCGCAGAAGCGATAGCCAATGCCGACAACCGCACCGATGTGCGTCTGCGCCTGCGGCTCGCAGCCGGTGCCTCGCTGGGTGGCGAGGGCATGCAGATGTCGCCTGAGGAACCACCACAGGGCGACCCGCCGCCCGTGGCGCATCGCTAATGCACGGCGGCGGCCTGCTTCAATCCGCAGAGCCGTGTGTCGCTACCCTGCAGCCGTTTTCACCACGGCATACCGCTCCAGCGTGCGTTGCCGTGCGGCATCGTGCTCCACCACAGGCAAGGGGTAGGTGGCTCCCAGGTGCACACCCGCTTCCTGCAGCTCCAGGGGGCGCGCCAGCCAGGGGGCGTGGAGTGCCTTGGCCGGGAGCGCTGCGAGCTGGGGCAGGTAGCGGCGGATGAATTTGCCCTCGGGGTCGAACTTCTCGCTCTGGCTCACCGGGTTGAAGATGCGGAAGTAGGGCTGGGCATCGCACCCACTGGAGCTGGCCCACTGCCAGCCGCCATTGTTGGCGGCCAGGTCGAAGTCATTGAGGTGGGTGGCAAAGTAGGCCTCGCCCCGGCGCCAGTCGATGCCCAGATCCTTCACCAGAAAACTCGCCACCACCATGCGCAGGCGGTTGTGCATGTAGCCCGTCTGGTTGATTTGCGCCATGGCGGCATCCACCAGCGGGTAGCCGGTGCGGCCTTCGCACCAGGCGGCAAACAGGGCGTCGGCTTCGGGGCCGGTTTCCCACTGGATGGCGTCGTAGGCGGGTTTGAAGCTGTGGCCCACCACATGGGGGTGGTGGTGCAGGATTTGAAAGTAGAAGTCGCGCCAGATCAGCTCGCTGAGCCATGTCGCGGCGCCGGGGTTGCCTGCCTGGGCCAGCCCGTGTGCGGTGCGTGCCAGCACGCGTGGCGAGATGGTGCCAAAGCGCAGATGCACGCTGAGGTAGCTGGGGCCTTTGACGGCAGGAAAATCGCGCGCGTGGTCGTAGCGCTCGATGCGGCCCAGAAAGTCGTCGAACAGCTGCTGCGCGCCACGGGCGCCGGTGGGCAGCCCGGGGGCTGGCGAAACACTGGCCTCGAACCCCAGCGACGCCAGTGCGGGCACGGGTTGGCAGTGCGCCTGGGGGCGCGGCGCCAGGCGGTGTGCGTGGCGCTCTACCGGGTAGCTTTGGAGCTGGAAAGCGTCGATTTTCTTGAGCCAGGCGTTCTTGTAGGGCGTGAACACGCTGTAGGGGTTGCCGGTCTGCGTCAGCACCTCGCTGCGTTCAAAAATCGTGTGGTCCTTGAAGGTGTGGAACGCCTTGCCCGCAGCAGCCAGGCGGGTGCGCACCAGGCTGTCGCGTGCCAGTGCCTGGGGCTCATCATCGTGGTTGGCAAACACGGCCTGCACGCCCAGGCTCTGCGCCAGGGCCGGGATCGCCTCGCTGGCCACGGCATGCAGCACGATGAGCCCGCCCTGCGGGTGGCCACACAGGGCGCGCAGCGAGGCATCCAGTTCCTCCAGCGACGCGAGGATGAATTCCACCCGCCGGTCCCTGCGGGGCAGGCCGTCCAGAATCTCCCGGTCCAGCACGAAGGCGCAGTGCACCTGCTTGCACTGCGTCAGCGCCCGGTACAGGGCGGCGTGGTCCGCAGTGCGCAGGTCGCGGCGGAACCAGACAAGGCCGCTGAGGTAAGAAGACTCGGAAGGTCCGCAAGGCCTGGAAGAGGGCGCCATGTTCACCGTTAAAATTGAGGAATGTCTTTCGATTCTGCGCCCATCAACCTGACTCATCACTTCCTGATTGCGATGCCCGGCCTGGAAGATGAGTCTTTTGCGCGCAGTGTGGTCTACCTGTGCGAGCACAGCGAACGTGGCGCACTCGGGCTCATCATCAACAAGCCCTCCGACATCACCCTCAAAAGCCTGTTTGACAAAGTCGATTTGTCGCTGCGGCGCGAAGACCTCACCCGGGAGCCCGTCTTCCAGGGCGGCCCGGTGCAGACCGAGCGTGGCTTTGTGCTGCACGAACCCATGCTCATGGACAAGGCCGAGACCGACGAGTCGGCTTATGCCTCCACCATGACCATCCCCGGCGGGCTGGAGATGACCACCTCCAAGGACGTGCTTGAAGCCCTGTCCACCGGCGCCGGGCCGCGCCGCGTGCTCATCACGCTGGGCTACTCGTCCTGGGGCGAGGGGCAGCTCGAATCGGAGCTGGCCGAGAACGCATGGCTCACCGTGGCGGCGGATTTGTCGGTGATCTTCGACACCCCTGTGCCCGAGCGTTACGACCGGGCCTTGTCGCTGCTGGGCCTGAAGGCCTGGATGCTGTCGCCCGAGGCGGGGCACGCATGACCGGTTCGCCCGTTCAGTCGATCCAGCCGCCAGCCGTTCCTGCGCATTTCCAGACCTTTCTCGCTTTTGACTTTGGCCTCAAGCGCACAGGCGTGGCGTCGGGCAACCGCATGCTGCGCAGCGCCACGCCGCAACGCACCATCCAGGCCGAGGGCGATGCCCGTTTTGCCCAGGTGGCCGAGCGCATCAAGGAATGGCAACCCGACGCGCTGGTGATCGGCGTGCCCTACCACCCCGACGGCGCGAGCCACGAGAACACCCAGCGCGCGCTCAAATTCGGCCGCCAGCTGCGCGGCCGATTCGGCTTGCAGGTGTTCGAGGTGGACGAACGCTACAGCACCACTGAAGCCATCGCCGGTGGTGCCAAGGATGCCGATGCCGCCTCGGCCTGCATCATCCTGGAACAGTTTTTGAGGAATCTCCCATGACCACCCCATCCCCCGGAATGTCCGGCAGTCTGGTGCTCGACGCCGAGGCGCTGTACCGCGAGCTGCTGCGCGGCGTGCGCAGCATGCTCACCCCCACTACGCGCCTGGCGGGCATTGCCTCGGGCGGCGCCTGGCTGGCCGAGCGCCTGCAAAAGGACCTGGGCCTGGAAGGCCCCGCCGGTGTGCTCTCGTCGGTGATGCACCGCGACGACTTCGCCCAGCGTGGCCTGTCGGCCAGCGCGCAGACCGCGCTGCCGTTCGATGTGAACGGCGCCGATGTGCTGGTGCTCGACGACGTGCTCTACACCGGCCGCACCATCCGTGCCGTGCTCAACGAGCTGTTCGACTACGGCCGCCCTGCCAGCGTGCGCCTGGCCGTGCTGGTGGACCGGGGCGGGCGCGAGCTGCCCGTGCAGGCCGACTTTGCCGCCGCCCGCGTGGCCCTGCCTGCCGCCCAGTCGCTGGCCCTGGCGCGCGACGACAGCGGCATCTTCCAATTCCAAGTCAAAGAGGCCTGACCGTGCTGCACAAGCGCAATCCCCAACTCAACGGCAACGGCGAACTCATCCACCTGCTGTCCATCGAAGGGCTGCCGCGCGACATCGTCACGCACATCCTCGACACGGCGGCCAACTTCGTGAGCGTGAACGACCGCGAAGTGAAGAAGGTGCCCCTCCTGCGTGGCAAGAGCGTGTTCAACCTGTTCTTCGAGAACAGCACGCGCACCCGCACCACGTTCGAGATCGCGGCCAAGCGCCTGTCGGCCGACGTGCTCAACCTCGACATCGCGCGCAGCTCGGCCAGCAAGGGGGAGTCGCTGCTCGACACCATCGCCAACCTCTCGGCCATGGCGGCCGACCTGTTCGTGGTGCGGCACAGCGAGTCGGGCGCGCCCTACCTCATCGCGCAGCATGTGGCGCCCCATGTGCATGTGATCAATGCGGGCGACGGCCGGCATGCCCACCCCACGCAGGGGCTGCTGGACATGTACACCATCCGCCACTACAAGAAGGACTTCAGCAACCTCACTGTGGCCATCGTGGGCGACGTGCTGCACTCGCGTGTGGCGCGCTCCGACATCCACGGCCTCACCACGCTGGGCTGCGCCGAAGTGCGTGTGGTGGGCCCGCGCACCCTGGTGCCGTCCGACATGGCGCAGATGGGCGTGCGCGTGTGCCACACGCTCGAAGAAGGCATCAAGGATGCCGACGTGGTCATCATGCTGCGCCTGCAGAACGAGCGCATGAGCGGTGCGCTCTTGCCGTCGAGCCAGGAGTATTTCAAGAGCTTCGGCCTCACGCAGGAAAAGCTGCAGCTGGCCAAGCCCGACGCCATCGTCATGCACCCCGGCCCCATCAACCGCGGCGTGGAGATCGACTCCGCCGTGGTCGATGGCAAACAAAGCGTGATCCTGCCGCAGGTCACCTTCGGCATCGCCGTGCGCATGGCCGTGATGTCCATCGTTGCTGGTAACGAAGCATGATGCTTGGAATGAATACTCCTGTTTTCATAGCTGCTAGCGCATGTCAGATGCGCGCAAGCAGCCCATTTGGCTTGAAATCATGAAGATACTGATCCAGAACGGCCGCTTGATCGACCCCGCTTCGGGCCTCGACCAGACCTGTGACATCGCGATTGCCGCAGGCCGCATCGTGGGTGTGAACCGCGTGCCACCCGACTTCGCGCCCAAGCGCGTGGTGGATGCCACTGGCTGCATCGTGCTGCCCGGCCTGGTGGACCTGGCCGCGCGCCTGCGCGAGCCCGGCCACGAACACGAAGGCATGCTCGAATCCGAGATGGCCGCCGCCGTGGCCGGTGGCGTGACCAGCCTGGTCTGCCCGCCCGACACCGACCCCGTGCTCGACGAGCCCGGTCTGGTCGAGATGCTCAAGTTCCGCGCCGAGAAGCTGCACCAGTCGCGCCTGTTCCCGCTCGGTGCGCTCACCCGCAACCTGGCGGGCGAGGTGCTCACCGAGATGGCCGAGCTGACCGAGTCCGGCTGCGTGGGCTTTGGCCAGGCAGAAGTGCCGCTGGCCAGCACCCAGGTGCTGCAGCGCGCGCTGCAGTACGCCGCCACCTTTGGCTACACCGTGTGGCTGCGCCCGCAAGAGATGCATCTGGGCAAGGGCGTGGCCGCCAGCGGCCCGCTGGCCACGCGCCTGGGCCTGTCGGGCGTGCCCGTGGCGGCCGAGACCATTGCGCTGCACACCATCTTTGAACTGCTCAAGACCACGGGCGCCCGCGTGCACCTGTGCCGCATCAGCAGCGCTGCGGGTGTGGACCTGATCCGCCGCGCCAAGGCCGAGGGCCTCAAGGTCACGGCCGACGTGAGCATCAACTCGCTGCACCTCACCGACGTGGACATCGGTTTCTTCGACAGCCGTGCACGCCTGTCGCCACCGCTGCGCCAGCAGCGCGACCGTGACGCACTCAACGCCGCGCTGGCCGACGGCACCATCGACGCCCTGGTGTCCGACCACACGCCCGTGGATGAAGACGCCAAGACCCTGCCGTTTGCCGAGGCCGAGCCCGGCGCCACGGGGCTGGAACTGCTGCTGTCGCTCGCGCTCAAGTGGTCGCGGGACAGCGGCGTGCCCTTGCAGCGCGCGCTGGCAGTGGTCACAGCCGAGCCCGCACGCGTGCTGGGCAACGCGCTGGGCACCTTGCAGGCCAGCGTGGGCCAGATCGTGGAAGGCGGCGTGGGTGACCTGTGCATCTTCGACCCGCAGGCCGCGTGGACCGTGCAGGACGATGCGCTGCGCAGCCAGGGCAAACACACCCCCTTCTCGGGTTACGAACTGCCCGGCCGCGTGCGCATGACGCTGGTGGGTGGCCAGATCGCCTTTGACCGAGGCTGAGGTGGTGCGACGCTGCGAGGCCCTGCGGTGAAGTCTTTGCGTGCCTGCTGGCGCCTGCTGCGCCTGCTGGGCCACATCGTCAAAGGGCTGGCCATCGTGGCGCTGCGTTTTCCTGCGCTGTCGCCCGACCAGCAGCACGCCCGCGTGCAGGCGTGGTCGCTGGAGCTGCTCGCACACGCCGGCATCCGCCTGCGCATCCTGGGCCAGCCGCCCGTCGCCGGGCCGGTGATGCTGGTGGCCAACCACATCTCCTGGCTCGACATCCCGGTGATGCACGCGGCGCGCCACTGCCGCTTTGTCTCCAAGTCCGACGTGCAGGGCTGGCCGCTGATCGGCACCCTGGCCACGGCCGCAGGCACGCTCTACATTGAACGCAGCTCGCGCCGCGACGCGCTGCGCATGGTGCGGTCCATGCAGGAGGCGTTGGAGCGCGGCGAGGTGCTGGCCGTGTTCCCCGAAGGCACCACGGGCGATGGCCGCGAGATGCTGCCCTTCCACGCCAACCTGCTGCAGGCCGCCGTGGCCGCGCAGGCGCCGGTGCAGCCCGTGGGCCTGCGCTTTGCCGACCAGGCCACGGGTGCCACCAGCTTTGCGCCCAGCTACATCGGCGACGAAACCCTGGTGGGGTCCATCTGGCGTACGCTCAGTGCCCCGCCCATCGAGGCCGTGGTGCACTACGGCCTGCCCGAGCTGGCGGGTGAGCGCGACCGGCGCACCTGGACGCAGCACCTGCACGACACCGTGGACCAACTGCGCAAGGCCTGAGCCAGTTCGCTGAGGCGCTGTGCGCCAGCGGGTTCCTGTCCACGCTGGTTTCGGTGCGCAAAAGCGTGCATATTGCACGTTTGTGACTGCGTGGGCCGCGCATCCCACGTCAACGCCGCGCAATTTCCCGTATCGTCCGCGTCTTTCGGCCTGGCCGTGCATGCAGATGCATTGGCAGGTCTATCCACATTGCCGGGAGGGCACCATGAACCTGATCGAACGCACCAAGCGCATTCTTCTGCAACCCAAGGACACCTGGGCCACCATCGATGGCGAGAGCACCGATGTGGCCACGCTGTTCACGCGCTATGCGATGGTCCTCGCGGCCATTCCCGCCGTGTGCGGTTTCATCGGCATGTCGCTGATCGGCTTTGGGGGCTTTGGCGTCACCATCCGTGTGCCCTTTGTCTCGGGCCTGATGAACATGGTCATTTCGTACGTGCTCAGTCTCGTCGGCATCTTCGTGCTGGGCCTGATCATCGATGCGCTGGCGCCCACCTTTGGCGGCCAGAAGAACCAGATCCAGGCGCTGAAGGTGGCGGTATACGCCAGCACAGCGGCCCTGCTGGGCGGCATCTTCAGCCTGCTGCCCGCGCTGTCCATGCTGGGGCTGCTGGCGGCGCTGTACTCCATCTACCTGCTCTATACGGGCCTGCCCGTGCTCATGCGCAGCGCGCCCGAGAAGTCGGTGGGCTACACCGTGGTGGTCATCGTTGCCGCCATCGTGATGGGCGTGGTCATCGGTGCCGTCAGCGCGCTGTTCATGCCGCGCAGCGGTGCGCTGTTTGGCGGTGCCGGGGCCCCGGCCATCACCATGAACACGCCCGGCGGCAAGGTGTCCATCGACACGGCGGGCCTGGAAGCTGCGGGCAAAAAGATGGAAGAAGCCGCCCGCAAGATGGAAGAGGCCCAGAAGAGCCAGGACCCTGCCGCCATCGCAGCTGCCACGGGCGACGCCGCCAAGGCCGCTGCGGGCATGCTGGGCGGCGGCCAGGCCATTGCGGCGCAGGCGCTCAAGGCGGCCTTGCCCGAGAAGCTGGCGGGCCTGCCCCGCACTGGTTTTGACGTGCAGGACGGCGCGGCCCTGGGCCTGCCCACCAGCCAGGCCAGCGCGCAATATGGCAATGACGACAAGCAGCTGCGCCTGGAGATCGTGGACATTGGCGGCCTGGGCCAGATGGCCGCGATGGCCATGGGCATGGCCCAGGGCGAAAAAGAAGACCCAACCCGCGCCGAGAAGACCTGGCAGGAGGGCGGCCGCACGCTGCACACCCGCTACGAGAAGGACGGCAGCCATGCAGAGTTCAAGACCATCCTGAAGAACGGCCTGGTGGTCAGCATCGAAGGCGACAAGATCGGCGTAAAGGAGCTGCAGGGCCTGATGTCGCAGTTGGACCTGAACGGGCTGGAGGGTCTGCAGCGCAAGGGCAAGTCCTGAGAATGTGCGAACGAACCCGCCATGCCCGCTCATCCCGCCAAAACACACCCGCTCGTCGTTGCAAATGCTCGCCATAGCCCGAGCTATGGCTGCGCTTTGCGCCTAGATCGAGCGCGTTTTGGCGGCCTGCTCGGGCCCGCCGGATTCATTCACACCTTCTAAATTCGCACGGCTCGGGTATTCGTGCACGAGGGCCGACGGCTGTCGGCTTTTTTCTTTGCTGCCTGCGGACGGTGGCTGGGGTGGCTGGCGATAGACTGGCCTGGGTCATTCATTTCTCCCGCTTCGCTCCATGCTCCCCCTGTCTTTGTACCAACGCGTCCTGGGCCCCGCCTACCAGCGGCTGGCGCCCGCGCTGGCGCGGTTCCATGGCCTTTCGGGCCCGCACCGGTTGGTGGGCCAGGTGCAGGTCGAGGCGCCCGCCACCTGGCCGGGCCGTGTGCTGGCCTGGGCTCTGGGCGCGCCCCAGCGCGCGGTGCAGGGGGCGATCACCTTTGAACTGCAGGCGCGCCCCGATGCCGAGGTGTGGACCCGCCGCTTTCCTGCCCAGACCATGCAGTCCACCTTGCGCGAGTCCGCAGGCCGGGTGGTGGAACACCTGGGGGCCGCGCGGCTGAGCTTTGTGCTGCATGAGGCCGATGGGCGGCTGGTGATGCAGTTGCAGCAGCTGCATTTCTGCGGCATCCCGTGCCCCGCATGGTTATGCCCAGAGGTGGTGGCCGAAGAATCCGGGGTGGGCGATGCGTTGCACTTTCGCGTGTCGGCCACCGTGCCCGGCGTGGGGCGCGTGGTCAGCTACCAAGGGCACTTGCTCGTGCCGCCGGGCGCGGCCGGGGTAGAGCTAGGGGCGCCCGCATGATCGTGGTGTTTGACGGGCAGTGCCTGCTCTGCAATGGCTGGGTGCAGTTTCTGCTGCGGCACGATCGGCCTCAGCGCATCCGGTTTGCCTCCATCCAGAGTGCCGTTGGTCGGCAGTTGCTCGCGCGGGCGGGGCTCCAGGTCGAGGGGCTGCAGACCCTGCTGGTCATCGACGGCGAGCGCAGCTGGCAACACACGGCCGCCATCCTGCGCGTGCTGCATGCCCTGGGCTGGCCGTGGCGGCTGGCCTGGGTGGGCTGGCTGGTGCCCGCCCCGCTGCGCGACGCGCTGTACCGCTGGGTGGCGCGCAACCGCTACCGCTTCTGGGGCCGTTCTGCCACCTGCATGCTGCCAGCGCCCGAGCACCGGGCGCGGTTTCTGGAGCAGGATACAAACCTTTGATTGCTATATAAATAATAGCTATCAGCGCTTGATGGACGCGCGGTAAGCCCTGTTTTTATTCAAATCTTGGTGCGGATTCGCGGGGAAAGGTGACCACATGGTCCACCTGCGCGCGGATGCCGATCCACTCGCCCAGCGCGTGGTCGTGGTGGCTGGGGACATGGGCCAGCAGGGTGTGGCCGCTGGCCAGGCGCAGGGTGTACAGAAACTCAGAACCCCGGAACGACTTGCGCACGATCTGCGCCTGCACCGGCGCATGGTCGTCGTGCACGATGTCGTCGGCGCGCAGCAGCACGTCGCAGGCGCCGCCGGGGTAGCTGCCGGGCAGCGGGCATTCGTCCAGGTCGGTCAGCTCGCCCAACGGGGTTTGTGCCACCACGTTGTCGCCGCGCTGCTCCAGTGTGGCGGGGGCGAACACGCCGTGGCCGATGAAGTCGGCCACAAACCGCGTGGCAGGGCGGTGGTACAGGGTGTAGGCGTCATCCCACTGGTGCAGGTGGCCTTCGTGCATCACGCCGATCACATCGCCAATCGCAAACGCCTCGAACTGGTCGTGCGTCACGAACAGGGCCGTGGCGCCTGCGGCTTTCAGGATGCCGCGCACCTCGTGCGCCAGGCGCTCGCGCAGGTCCACATCCAGGTTGGAGAAAGGCTCGTCCAGCAGCATGAGCTGCGGGCGCGGCGCGAGCGCCCGTGCCAGGGCCACCCGCTGCTGCTGCCCGCCCGAGAGCTCGTGCGGGTAGCGGTGCTCGCTACCTTCCAGCCCCACGAGCTTCAGCACCTCGGCCACGCGGGCAGCCTGCTCGGCCCGGGGCAGCTGGTGGATGCCAAAGGCCACATTGCGGCCCACCGAGAGGTGCGGGAACAGGGCGTAGTCCTGGAACACCATGCCAATGCGCCGCAGCTCGGGCGGCACACTCAGGGTGGCGCTGCTGACCACGCTCTTGGTCAGGCGGATCTCGCCCCCTGTCACGGGTTCCAGTCCGGCCACAGCGCGCAGCAGGGTGGTTTTGCCGCAGCCGGAGGGGCCGATCAGCACCCCGATGTCACCGGCTTTCAGGCTGAGCGTGACGCCGTGCACGGCGGCCTGTGCGCGGCCTGCGTAGCGCACTTCGAGTTGGGAGACCTCAAGAAACATGCCCCGATTCTAGGTGGGCAGGGGCGAATGCTTAAAATTCGCATTTGCATTCCTGGGCGCTGGTGTAGTGGGGCGCGCTGGATGGCACATTGAAAACCGATGGATTTTTGGTCAGGGCAAGGCGCAAACCACAGCGATACCTGTAGGTATCGCGAGGATTAGCAACGCAGCCCTGGCCGAAAAGACGCGGTTTTTAAGTGCCAGATAGCGTGCAACCCTGCACCAGGGTGCCCACGCCTTTCGGCAGGTGTGCGCTTTCCTCCTTCTGCCGAGCCCTTTGCCTTGCGCCGCACCCCCTCTTCTGTCCTTCGCAGCATCCCGCTGATCCTGTTTGCAGGCTTTCTGGCCTTGCCGGTGCTGGCGGTGCTGGCGTCGTGGCTGCCGTTGTCGGCCCCAGGGCAGGGCGAGGCCCAGGCGGGCGCCATCCTGCGCGAAATGGCGGCCACCGTGTTGCCTGGCTATGTGTGGACCACGCTGTGGCTCAGCGTGCTGGTGGCCCTGGGCGCGGCCCTAGTGGGCACGCTGGCGGCGGCGGCCGTCACGCTGTTCGAGTTTCCGGGCCGACGCACCTTTGAATGGCTGCTGCTGCTGCCGCTGGCCATGCCCGCCTACGTCACCGCCTATGCGTACACCGACTTCCTGCAGTTCAGCGGCCCGCTGCAGGTGGGCCTGCGCAACACCTTCGGCCTGGAAGGTCGCCTGCTGCCCGAGGTGCGCAGCCTGGGCGGCGCGGTGTGGGTGTTCATCTTCTCGCTCTACCCCTATGTGTACCTGCTGGCGCGCACGGCGTTGGGCGAGCGCGCTGCCCACCTCATGGAGGCCGCGCGCCTGCTGGGCGCCCCGCTGCCCCGTCGCATCCGCGCCGTGGCCCTGCCGCTGGCACGCCCGGCCGTGGCCGCCGGGGTGGCGCTGGTGCTGATGGAAACCCTGGCCGACTTTGGCGTGGCCAGCTACTTCGGCATCCAGACCTTCACCACGGGCATCTACAAGGCCTGGCTGTCCATGGACAACCGCCTGGCCGCTGCGCAGCTGGCCACCATGCTGCTGGTGGTGGTGATGGCGCTGCTGCACCTGGAGCACCGCGCGCAAAAGCGTATGCGCTTTGCTACGGGCGGCGGACGCGCAGGCTCGGCCGAAGCGCAGCCGCTGGCCCTGCGCGGGGCGCGCCGCTGGGCCGCCTGGGCGGTGTGTACGGTGCCCGTGCTCATGGGCTTTGTGGCTCCGGTGCTGTTCATGCTGCGCCCGCTGGCGGCCGACTGGTCGGTGCTGCCCTGGGAGCGTTTCATGGAATGGGCCTGGCACAGCGTGCGCCTCTCCGGCATCACCGCCGTGCTGGCCGTGGCCATTGCGCTGGCGCTGGCCTTCGCAGTGCGCCGCCAGCCTGATGCCGTGACACGCAGCGTGGTGCAACTGGCCAGTGTGGGCTACGCAGTGCCCGGCGCCGTCATCGTGGTGGGCCTGCTGCTGCCCGTGGGCTGGCTGCAGGCGGCCATGCCGCAATGGGGCGTGGGCGCGCTGGTCACGGCCACGGCGCTGGGCATTGTCTGGGCCTATCTGGTGCGCTTTTGTGCCGTGGCCCTGCAGTCCATGCAAAGTGGCTACGCGCGCATCCCGCTCAGCCTGGACGACTCGGCCCGCATGCTGGGCACGGGCAGCGCAGGCCTGCTGGCGCGCGTGCACTGGCCCCTGCTGAGGCGCTCCACCGCCGCCGCCGCGCTGCTGGTGTTTGTGGACGTGATGAAGGAACTGCCCGCCACCATGGTGCTGCGCCCCTTCAATAGCGACACCCTGGCCGTGGTGGCCTACCAGCTGGCGCGCGACGAGCGGCTGGGGGAGGCGGCACTGCCGTCACTGGCGCTGGTGGCCGTGGGGCTGGTGCCGGTGATTTTGCTGAGCCGGACGCTGCGCAGCAAAGGATGAGTGGCTGATTCGCGTTACTGAAAACAGCTGCCATGTGGCAGCTTGTTTACAGCCCAAGGAGAAGGCGCAGCGGCAGGCACCTCTTGCACCCACCGAGGGTGCCCCGCAGTCTTCTGTACAGCCACCATGGGAGCGCACGCAGTTGCCGCAATGCCTGCATGAACGCGTCAAGGAACAGTCGGCGATTTCTCTCTACCTTCAGGAGCGGATTCAGCCAGCAGATGTATCTGGTGCGGTGTCACCCCCAGCAGATATTCTCGGTCCCCGTGCCGGACCAGGGCCACTCTCTCTCGCCCGCCAAGAGATATTTGCTGCACGACCTGCAGCACGGCTTTACCACTTCGATTCCGCGCGATGCCGGTGCGCTGCAGCACCTTCAGAAGTGTCCAGGCCAGGGCCAGCACGAATGCCAGTGCCAATACGGTACCCAGCACTCCGGCCAGTGGGGCTGCGGGCGCGTCAGCTACGCCATATGGCGCAGTATTCGGGAGCACCACGTTGGCAGTGGTCTGGGTGCTCGTCATCTCGACCAATTGGGCTGGGGCAGTGCCTTCATAAGGCCGTGCGGTGTCTGTATGTGAATGCTTGTTCATGATGCAGTGTCAGTGGCCGCTCTGGATCGCCACCGTCTGGGAACATAGCGGGCAAAGCGGTTGGTTCTCCAGCCCCCGGGGGTGGCGGCTGCGCCCGCAGCGTCATGGGCCGTAGAGGGCGGGTACCGCGTCAGGTCTTCACCAGGAGCGGGGCGTCGAGGACGGCGCGGTTCTGACTCTGTGGAAGACTTCGCATGCGAGGTCCGTGAGGCACGTTCGAGTTCAAAACGCACATCTCGCGCCCACAGGATAACGGTCGCGATGATGTCGAACAGCTCCGCAGGAACGACGTCGCCGGGCTCTGTGTCGGCCAGCAATTGACGGGCGATTTCGATGTTGCGCAGTACAGGAACACCGGCCTCCTGTGCGGCGGTTCTCATGGCCAGAGCATCATCGTCCTGTGCCTTGGCAATGACCGTGGGCACCGGGCATCGGTCGCGGTGGTAGTCGATGGCAATCGCGACATGGGTGGGATTGACCACCAGCACATGCGCGCTAGCTGCCGCCTTGTTAGCGCCTTGCTGAGCCCACTCCTGCCGCAACTGCTTGCGATGGCCCTTGAGATGCGGGTCGCCTTCGGCGTCCTTCATTTCCTGGCGTATGTCGCGCATGCTCATGCGCATCTTCTTCATGAAGCTGTAGCGTTGCCATGCCATGCCATGCCATGCCATGCCATGCCATGCCATGCCATGCCAGGTCCAGCGCCGACACCAGGAGAAACGCGCCCGTGACCCACGCCAGCAGCGTCCAGCTGGCGTGCCAGAGAGCCGATCCCACGGCCTCTGGCTTCGCGCGCGCAAGCAGTGGCAGATCGGGCAGCAAGTCCTTCAGCGCAATCCAGGCAATGACGGCCACGAGCACGGTCTTGAGCAGTGACTTGAGCAGCTCGACCAGGTTGTCCAGCGAGAACATGCGTTTGAGGCCGCTGGCGGGGTTCAGGTGTTCTGCCTTGGGCCAGATTTTCTCCATCGTCAGCACAGGGCCGGTCTGCAGAAACTCCACCAGGACGCCGACCACCGCAACGGGTACCACCACCAGCCCCACCAGCAACAGCAACGCGCGCAGCGCTTGCCACCCCAGTTGGGCGAGTGCCTCAGGAAAAGGGATCTGCAATCCCCACAGACTCAGTTCAATCAGTGACGTCATCTGCTGCCCCACCATCGGCAAGGCCATAGTGGCTAGCAGCAGCACGGTCAGCAATGTTGCTGTCGCTGTCAGGTCCTTGCTCTTGGAAACCTCGCCCTTTTTCCGGGCGTCCTGAAGCTTCTTGGGTGTCGGCTTTTCTGTCTTGTCGCCACTGTCGTCTTCACCGGCTATCGGCGGAGAGTCCTGTTGGAAATCGGGTGGAGCTGCGGGCCGTGCTGGCCCTGGGCTCAAGGCGCTACTGAGTCGGAACGGACGGCTTTCAACTGTGTAAAATCAATGACTTGCAGGCGGCTTGGAAACTACGAACCAAGGGGTCGTGGGTTCGATTCCTGCCAGCCCGCACCAATGTTTAAAGCCTGCAATCGCAAGATTGCAGGCTTTTTCATTTGTCCGCGCGCTTTGCGCTGATCGGGAGTATCTGGCGATGAGCAAGGCTTTTACCAAAGAGACCGATGGTGCTGACGATGAAGAGTTGGCGTTGCCACCGTTGCCTGCTGGCGGCAAGAACTACATCACGCCCGAGGGGTATGCGCGCTTACGGGATGAATTGCTCGACCTGATCGACAACGAGCGACCCAAGATGGTAGACGTGGTGCATTGGGCGGCGAGCAACGGCGACCGTTCCGAGAACGGCGACTATCTGTACGGCAAGAAGCGCCTGCGCGAAATCGATCGGCGCATCCGGTTCCTGACCAAGCGACTGGAGATCGCCGAGGTGGTCGATCCCAGCCAACATGCAGGAAGTGACCAAGTCTATTTTGGTGCGACGGTGACCTATCTGGACGATGAAGGTGTCGAGCGCACCATCACCATCATGGGTATTGACGAAGCTGACAGCCGCGAATCCCAGGTCAGCTGGATTTCCCCAGTGGCGCGCGCGCTGCTCAAGGCCCGTGTGGGGGATGAGGTTCAGCTGCCAACCCCCGGGGGCGTTCGCCATCTGGAGGTGGTGGAGGTCCGCTACCCGTCGCCTTCGCCTTGAGCCCTGTTGGGACCGTTGCTTGCAGAGAGGCGGTTTCCGCGGCCCCGTCCTCTGCTGAGTGGTGCTGCTGGAAGGCTTCTCAGGCCTGGGGTGTGATGCGGGCTGCCCGAATAACAGCCTGGGTGCGGCGCAGGTTGCGCAGCGCCGACTCCAGATGCGCCTGGTCGCGCACGGCAACGATGAAGCGCAGGTCAGTGGTGTCCAGTGCTGCCTCATCGTCCATATCGACGTGGGTGATGTCTGCTTCGGAGTTCGCCAGCTCTGCTGCCACCCGGGCCAGCACGCCCTTGCCGTTGGTGACGGTGACCACCACGCCCGTTTCAAACATGCGTGTGGGTTCATCCGACCAGTCCACCGCAATGAAGCGCTCGCTGTCCTTGTGCTGCAAGCGCTTGGCCACGCTGCAATGCACGTTGTGCACAACCAGGCCTTCGCCTCGGCCCAGGTAGCCCACGATGCTGTCGCCGGGGACCGGGCGGCAGCAGGAGGCATACTGCACCGAGGCGTTCTCGCTGCCGTCGAGCGTGACGGCCCCTTGCGACAGTGTTTCGTGCGAGGTATAGCGCTCGCGGGTCATGAGCAAGGCATCGGGGCGATGGCCGTGTTCAGACATGAGCACCATCAGCCGCTTGGCCACGATGCTGGCGATGCGCTTGCCGAGGCCCAGATCGGTCATGAGTTCGCTGCGGCTGCGGTTGCCCGTAAAGCGCAACAGCTTGTCCCATAGGGGCTGGGTTTCTGCGTTCAGAGGCGGCAGTTGCTCCAGGCCTTCGGCGCGAATGGCTTGCGTCAGCAGCTTTTCGCCCAGGCCCTCTGACTCGGTCTGCGCCAGGGTTTTGAGGTAGTGGCGAATCTTCGAGCGGGCGCGCCCGGTGCGTACGAACCCCAGCCACGCTGGATTGGGGGTGGAGACGGGCGCCGTGATGATCTCGACCACGTCGCCGTTCTTGAGTTCGGTGCGCAGCGGCACCTGCTCGTTGTTGATCTTGGCTGCCGTGGTGCGGTCGCCCACATTGCTGTGGATGGCATAGGCAAAGTCCACTACAGTCGCGCCCCGGGGCAGGGCCATGATCTGGCTCTTGGGGGTGAACACGTAGACCGCGTCGGGGAACAGGTCCACCTTCACGTGGTCCCAGAATTCGGCGGCATCACGCGTCTCGTTCTGGATGTCCAGCAGTGACTGCAGCCACTTGGTGCCCAGGCGTTCTGCCGAAGTGCCGTCACCGTCCTGCGCCTTGTACAGCCAGTGCGCGGCCACGCCAGCCTCGGCAATGACGTGCATTTCATCGGTGCGCATCTGGAACTCAATGTTCACCCCCGAGGGGCCGACCAGTGTGGTGTGCAGCGACTGGTAACCATTGAGCTTGGCAATAGCGATATGGTCCTTGAACTTGCCGGGCACCGGCTTGTACATCTGGTGCAGCACCCCGAGCGCCGTGTAGCAGTCCGTCACGGTGGGGACGATCACCCGAAAGCCATAAATGTCTGTGACCTGCGCGAAGCTCAGGTGCTTGAGGTCCATCTTCTGGTAGATGGCGTACAGGGTTTTTTCACGACCCGCCAGGCGCACCTTCATGCCGATCTTGGAGAAGGCGGCATCCACTTCGGTCTGCACCTTCTGCACCAGGTCCCGGCGGCGGTTGCGCGACTTGTTGACGGCTTTCGACAGCGTGGCATAGCGCCAGGGGTGCAGGTGCCTGAACGCCAGGTCTTGCAGTTCGCGGTAGGTCTGGTTCAGTCCCAGGCGGTGGGCGATGGGGGCGTAGATCTCCAGTGTTTCCGACGAGATACGGCCCCATTTGCTGCGCGGCATGTCCGACAGCGTGCGCATGTTGTGTGTGCGGTCGGCCAGCTTGATGAGGATGACGCGCACGTCGCGCGCCATGGCCAGCAGCATCTTGCGGAAGGACTCGGCCTGGTTCTCTTCGCGGGTGTTGAACTGCAGCTTGTCCAGCTTGGTCAGGCCGTCCACCAGTTCGGCCACGGGCGCGCCAAAGCGGTCAATCAGGTCGGCCTTGGTTACGCCGCAGTCTTCCATGGCATCGTGCAGCAGGGCGGCCATCAGGGCCTGAGCGTCGAGCTTCCAGGTGGCGCATTGGGCCGCGACGGCAATCGGGTGCGTGATGTAGGGCTCGCCACTGTTGCGCAACTGGCCCAGATGCGCTTCGTCGGCAAAGCGGTACGCCTGGCGCACTTGCTCAATGCTGGATGCATCCAGATAGTCGAGGCTGTCTGTCAGCGCGGCAAAGCTGGCCGCCGCTGCGTTGGCGGCAGCGGCCGCAGCCGAGAGATTGCCTGCAGTCGGCAGATCGCCAGGCCGGGGCTGCGTTGCAGAAGGTGAGTTGAGCACCGCGTTCATGCCTTAAATGTAGCGCGGGAGCGCATCGGACGAATTCCGGGAAAAAAAAAGCACCGCTGTCGCGGTGCTCTTTCGGGGGCGTTGCCCAGAAAACGGCTCAACCAGGAACCTTTTTGAGCATTTCCAGGCCCACCTTGCCTTCGGCGATTTCGCGCAGGGCGGTCACGGCAGGCTTGTTGCGGCTTTCGATGCGGGGGGCATGGCCCTGGCTCAGCATGCGGGCACGGTACGTGGCGGCCAACACGAGCTGGAAGCGGTTGGGGATCTTTTCCAGACAGTCTTCTACAGTGATGCGTGCCATCGTTTTACTCCGGGATTCAGGTGATATTGAGCGACTGGAAGGTGTCAGCACGTGCGCGGCGCTGGGCGACGTACTTGAGTCGCTGGGCGTGAACAACGGCCTTCAGATCGAAAAGCGCGCGCTCAAACAATTCGTTAATTATAACGAAGTCGAATTTGCTGACCTGTGCCATCTCTTCGGCTGCATTCTTGAGGCGGACTTCGATCACCTCCGGCGTGTCTTCCCCGCGCCGCTCCAGGCGTGAGCGCAACTCTTCCCAGCTCGGTGGCAGGATGAAGACCAGCACGGCGTTGGCAAAGGCCTCCTTGATCTGCAGGGCGCCCTGGAAGTCGATTTCCAGGATCACATCCGAACCCTGGGTGATGCGCTCTTCAATGGCTTTCTTGGAGGTGCCGTAGCGGTTGCCGTGCACATGCGCCCATTCCACGAAGGCATTGCTCTGCACCATCGCGTCGAACTCGGATTGCGACGCGAAGTAGTAGTCGCGGCCGTGTTTCTCCTGGCCGCGCGGGGCGCGGGTGGTGTGGGAGACCGAGAGGTGAACGTGCGAGTCCAGCTCCAGCAGCGCCTTGACCAGGCTGGATTTGCCAGCGCCGCTGGGCGCCGCCACTACGATGAGATTTCCGGGATAGTCCATAGTTGATGTGCGCTGTGCGCTATCAAAAAATGAGTGTTATTCGATATTTTGCACTTGCTCGCGCATCTGCTCGATCAGCACCTTCATGTCCACGCTGATGCGCGTGAGGTCGAGAGCCGCCGACTTGGAGCCCAGCGTGTTGGCCTCTCGGTGCAGTTCCTGGATGAGGAAATCCAGGCGCTTGCCCACTTCGCCACCTTTTTTGAGCAGGCGCTCGATCTCGTCCAGGTGCGAGTCGAGCCGGGTGATTTCCTCGGCCACGTCGATGCGGATGGCGAAGGCGGTGGCCTCGGTCAGGGCGCGGTCGCGGGCGGCCTCGGGCAGGGTGGCGCCGTCGGTCAGGGCCATGGCTTCCTTCCAGCGCTCCATGAAGCGCTGGCGCTGTTGCTCGACCAGCAGTGGCACCATGGGCACCGCCTGCTGGGCCAGGGTCCGCAGCTGCTTGACCCGGTCCAGCAGCATGGTCGCAAGGCGTTTGCCTTCGCGTTCCCGGGCCGCCAGCAGGGCGGTGAGCGCTTCTTCGGCCAGCGCGGGGACGGCTTCGCTCCAGTCTTCCGTGCCGGAATGGGCGTTGGCGCACAGGCGCAGGGCGTCGGCCACCGTGAGCGGGGAGGCGCTGGGCAGCCAGGCGCGCACGGAATCCTGCAGGGAGTTAAGCCGCTGCAGCAGCCGCGGGGGCGGGTCCTGCAGGGTGTTGCTGTCGTCGGTGTCCAGGGCGGCGCGCACCTCGACCTTGCCGCGTTTGAGGCGCGCCGTGAGCAGGCTGCGCAGGGCAGGCTCCAGGGCGCGCAGTTCGTCGGGCAAGCGGAACGAGAGGTCCAGAAAGCGGCTGTTGACCGAGCGGATTTCCAGTCCCAGCCGGCGCGATTGGGGTGCGCGGGCGTCGGTTTCAGCGCCGGCGGCAGATGCGCCATGCTGTGCGCTGGCGTATCCGGTCATGCTGTAAACTGGCATTGGACTTTTTGATGGTTGCTTGCGATCCGGCGATTATCCGGGTTCCGCCTTGCCCCCGAATCATCTTCGCAAAATATGTCAAAAATCAAGCCGGCACCCTTGCCGCCCGATACCGCAATTGGCGGTTACCGCGTGGTGCGCCGGTTGTCTTCCGGCGGTTTTGGTGTGGTCTACCTGGCCCTGGATGCCGAAGGCCAGCAAGTCGCCATCAAGGAATACCTGCCCTCGTCGCTGGCCACCCGCGCGCCCGGCGAGCTGCTGCCCAAGGTGCCGTCCGAAAAGCTCTCGCTCTACCGTCTGGGCCTCAAGAGCTTCTTTGAAGAAGGCCGCGCGCTCGCGCAGATCTCGCACGCCTCGGTGGTGAGCGTGCTCAACTTCTTCCGCGAGAACGAAACCGTCTACATGGTGATGAACTACCTGGAGGGCGCGACCCTGCAGGACTTCATCATCACCGCGCGCGACCTGAAGACGCAGAAGGTCTTCCGCGAATCCACCATCCGCTCGCTGTTCGACGAGGTGCTGCGCGGGCTGCGCATCGTGCACCAGCACAAGATGCTGCACCTGGACATCAAGCCCGCCAACATCTTCATCACCGACGACAACAAGGCCGTGATGATCGACTTTGGCGCCGCGCGCGAGGTGCTGAGCAAAGAGGGCAATTTCATCCGCCCCATGTATACCCCTGGTTTTGCCGCGCCCGAGATGTACCGCCGCGACTCGTCCATGGGCCCCTGGACCGACATCTACGCCATCGGCGCCTGCATCTACGCCTGCATGCAGGGTTTTCCGCCCAATGAGGCGCCGCAGCGCATCGACAAGGACCGGCTCTCGCTGGCGCTGACCAAGCTGCGCGGCGTGTACTCCGACAACCTGATCGAGGTGGTGGAATGGTGCATGGCGCTCGACCCGCTGTCGCGCCCGCAGTCGGTGTTTGCGCTGCAGAAGGAACTGAGCCGCGAAGGCGAACGCCGCTACACCAAGCTTTCGGTGGCCGAGAAGATGCGCCTGCAGCTCGACACCCTGGTGTCCGACACCAAGAAAAATGTACAGAAGGTGGGTGAAGCCACCGGCATCGGAGCCAAACCCAAATGAAAACGGCCCACGCAAAGCGGGTTCGGGCATGGCGCAGTTTCAGTAACGATGCATTGGTGCATCCTTGTTTGCGTGGATCACTATGAAGTTCTCCGTATTCCAGATCAGCCGCCGCGGTGGCCGCGAGAAGAACGAAGACCGCATGGGCTATTGCTACACGCGCGAATCGGGCCTGTTTGTTCTGGCCGATGGCATGGGGGGGCACCCCGAGGGCGAGATCGCGGCGCAGATCGCGTTGCAGACCGTCTCGGCGCTGTTCCAGCGCGAGGCCAAGCCCCAGCTCAAGGATGTGCAGGAATTCCTGTCCGGCGCCCTGCTGGCGGCGCACCACCAGATCCTGCGCTACGCCACCGACAAAGGCATGCTCGACACGCCCCGCACCACGCTGGTGGCGGCTGTGCTGCAGGCGGGCACCGCCACCTGGATCCACTGCGGCGATTCGCGCCTGTACATGGTGCGAGACGGCGACCTGCTCACCCGCACGCGCGACCACTCGTACATGGAGCTGCGCAACAACCCGCCGCCGGGGCTGGAGCGGATCAACCGCAACGTGCTGTTCACCTGCCTGGGTTCGCCCACCAAGCCCATCTACGACATCACCGGGCCCGTGTACCTGGAGCAGGGCGACCGCATCCTGCTGTGCTCCGACGGCCTGTGGGGCACGCTCAGCGACGACGAGATCGCCAAGCAGCTCTCGCGCAACGCGGTGTCGCATGCCGTGCCCGACCTGGTCGAAGACGCCCTGCGCAAGGCGGGCGACAGCAGTGACAACGTGACCGTGGTGGCGCTGGAGTGGGAGACGCCCGATGCGTTCGAGTCCACCCAGGGCGTATCCACCGACAGCATCAGCGAAGACGTGTTTGCATCCACCATCCAGGCGGGGCCGCTCGACGGGCTGGTGGATGACCTGGACGACGCGGCCATCGAGCGTTCGATTGCCGAAATCAACGAGGCGATTCGTCGCTCTGCTGCTCGAAAAGCCTGACTGACCTGCCTCGGCTGCGCGGCCTCGTGCAGCGGGCGCAGGCCTGCTATCTGACCTGTTTCGTTTTCTGGCGTGCGCCTTGGGCGGCGCATGGAAGGCATTTTCTGGACACCCAAGAACCATGACCACATTCCTTCGCACCGGCGACCGCGCCGCTGACCAGCTGCGCCCCGTGCGCATCACCCGCCACTACACCATGCACGCCGAAGGCTCGGTGCTGATCGAATTCGGCAACACCAAGGTGCTGTGCACCGCCTCGGTGGAAGAACGCGTGCCGCCCCACAAGCGGGGCAGTGGCGAAGGCTGGGTCACGGCCGAATACGGCATGCTGCCGCGCGCCACCCACACCCGCAGCGACCGTGAGGCCGCGCGCGGCAAGCAGACCGGCCGCACGCAAGAGATCCAGCGCCTCATCGGCCGCAGCCTGCGCGCGGTGTTTGACCTCAAGCTGCTGGGCGAGCGCACCATTCAGCTCGACTGCGATGTGATCCAGGCCGACGGCGGCACCCGCACCGCCGCCATCACCGGCGCCTGGGTGGCGGCGCAGGACGCGGTCAACCAGCTGCTGACCAGCGGCAAGGTCACCCAGTCGCCCCTGCTGCAGCCCGTGGCCGCGATCTCGGTGGGCATCGTGCAGGGCACGCCGCTGCTGGACCTGGAATATGTGGAAGACGTGGATTGCGACACCGACATGAACGTGGTGATGACCGGCGCGGGCCGCTATGTGGAGGTGCAGGGCACGGCCGAGGGCGTGGCCTTTACCCGCGCCGAGATGGACCAGCTGCTGGGCCTGGCCGAAAAGGGCATCGCCCAGCTGGTGCAGCTGCAGCAGCAAGCCCTTCAGGATACTCACTAATTTATAGCTACTCAGGCATGTTGGTCGCGCGGTAGAGGCCATTTTGACTATGAAAATTGTTCTTGCATCCAACAACCGTGGCAAGCTGGCCGAGCTGCAGGCCATGTTCGCCCCGCTGGGCGTGGAGCTGGTGCGCCAGGCCGACCTGGGCGTGGGCGAGGCCGAAGAGCCCTTCCGCACCTTTGTCGAAAACGCCCTGGCCAAGGCACGGTTTGCGTCGGCGCACACGGGCCTGCCCGCGCTGGCCGACGATGCCGGCATGTGCGTCGATGCCTTTGGCGGCTTGCCGGGCGTGGACACGGCGTATTACTGCACCCAGTTCGGCTACGAGAAAAGCGACGCCAACAACGTGCGCGCCCTGCTGGAGCAGCTGCAGGGCGTGGCCAACCGCCGCGCCGCCATGGTCAGCACCCTGGTTGCTGTGCGCAGCCCGCAAGACCCCGAGCCGCTGATTGCCGTGGGCCGCGTGGTGGGCGAGATCACCACCGAACCCCGGGGCGCCAACGGCTTTGGCTTCGATCCCGTGATGTTCATCCCCGAGTTTGGCCAGACCTTTGCCGAGCTGCCTGTGGAGGTTAAAAACGCCCATAGCCACCGGGGCCGCTCGGCAGCGCAGATGCTGGCGTTGATGCGCGAGCGCTGGTTGGCATGAAATCCCCCCTGAGTCGCTTCGCGCCTTCCCCCCAAGGGAGGACACCGCCAGCGCACGCAAGTGAAACGCAGCTGCGCCACGTGGGCGGCCCTTGCGCGGCGGTCGTGCGCGCGACAGCTCCCGCTGCAAGCGGCTACTGCGGCGCGAGCGCTATGAACCTTTGATGCTTGCAATGGCTATTCCTATCATCCCTGCTGCTGACGATGCGCCCGCCGTGGTGCGCGACATCCAGCACTACATGCGCCCGGGCCTGCTGCAGCTGCCCAGCCTGCCGCCGCTGTCGCTGTATGTGCACCTGCCCTGGTGCCTCAAGAAATGCCCGTACTGCGACTTCAACTCGCACGAGGCCCGTGGCGACGGGTCGGGTGACAACGGGGTGCCCGAGCAGCGCTACATCGACGCCCTGATGGCCGACCTGGAGGCTGCGCTACCGCTCATCTGGGGCCGCACCGTGCACAGCATCTTCATCGGCGGCGGCACGCCCAGCCTGTTCTCGCCTGCCGCCATCGACCGGCTGATCGGCGACATCCGCGCCCGCCTGCGGCTGGAGCCGGACTGCGAGATCACCCTGGAAGCCAACCCCGGCACCTTCGAGAAAGACCGTTTTCGCGCCTTCCGTGCGGCGGGCGTCACGCGCCTGTCGGTGGGGGTGCAGAGCTTCAACGACCAGCACCTCAAGGCCCTGGGCCGTGTGCACGACCGCGCCCAGGCGATGGCGGCGGTGGAAGAGGCCGCCGCGTCGTTCGAAACCTTCAACCTCGACATCATGTACGCGCTGCCAGGCCAGACGCAGCAGGAGCTGGAGCAGGATCTGCGCACGGCGCTGGCTTTCAAGCCGCCGCACATCTCCATCTACCACCTCACCATCGAGCCCAACACCTACTTCGCCAAGTTCCCCCCGGCCATCCCCGAGGACGACCAGGCCTACGCCATGCTCGACCGCATCACCGAGCTGACGGGCCAGGCGGGCATGGCGCGCTACGAAATTTCGGCCTACGCGCAGCCGGGCCACCAGTGTTTTCACAACACCAACTACTGGCAGTTTGGCGACTACCTGGGCATTGGCGCGGGCGCACACAGCAAGCTCAGCTTTGCCCACCGCGTTGTGCGGCAGGTGCGCTTTCGCGATCCAGCACGCTACATGGACAACGCCCTGGCCGGGCGCGCCGTGGCGCAGGACGATGAGGTGCGCCGCGCCGACCTGCCGTTTGAATACATGCTCAACGCCCTGCGCCTGCGCGACGGGTTTGCGCTGCAGGACTTCATGGCCCGCACGGGCCTGCCCCTCACCGCGATTGCCAAGGGGCTGAAGGAGGCGGAGAGCAAGGGCCTGATCGAGCGCGACCTGGCCCATGTGCGCCCGACTGAGCGGGGCTTTGACTTCCTGAGCGATCTGCAGGAGCTGTTCCTGGCCGACTGAGCTGGTTGAGCCGGGTAGGGTGCGTGGGATTCCAAGGAAAAAGGCCGTCTGCGCTCAATGGATAAGCGTTTATTGCTATAAAAATTATAGCTATTGATGGCTGCTGCATCGGGCACCCGGCCTGCGCGCCGATCAGCCGCAGCGCACCGCCAGGATGCGCCCGTTGGCATCCACCTCCAGGTTCAGCCGCTGGGTGTCGAACTCCTTGGTGACCATCTGGCCTGGCCGCAGGATGCGCACCATCCGCGCGCCCGACCGGGCCCGCGCCGATTCGACCACCGACGCCGTGCTGTTCTGCCCCACTGCCGCCTGGGCCGGTTGCGCATTGCACAGTGCTTCCGGGGCGGGAGCCTGCGCCTGTGACTGGGTGGGGGCTGGCGCCGGGGTGGGCCCGTGGCTGGCACAACCCGCCACTAGTGCGGCCATACCCAGGCTGGCAGCAGCAGCGACCAAAGCGGTGTTTGTCATGAAACCATCTCCATCAAAAACAGGGCCAGACCATACCGGAAGGTGTGCGCCAAAGGGGTGTCGCTGCGTAACCGCCGGTACCGTGCGCAGACCGCCGGGCGCGGCCGGGGCTTGACGCCGGTCAAGACACTGTGGGCTGACCGCAACGCCAGCGCGCGGCCCGGGGCCCGCGCTGGCGGGGTGATGGCTTGACGTAAGGCATGCCCGGCAAAATCGAAAGCGCCTGGATCTGCGCGCCGCGTGGGCCTCTGGCTTCCGTGTTTTGCCGCAGCCCTGTTCCCTATGTCCGACGACCTCGTTCTCCGCCTCATCCACACCCTGGGCGACACCCTGGATGGCCTGGATGTGGCCCTGTGTGCCTTTGACGAAGGCGACCGGACCATCGCCTGGAACCAGACCTTCTTCAAGTTCTTCCCCGAACACGAGGGCCATGTGTACGCAGGCGAGCCGTACCACGCCAACCTGCGGCGGTTCTACACCGGGAGGCTGGATGCGCAGGAGCTGCCCAACATCGAGCGCTACATCGCCGCAGGCGTGGACCGCCACCGCGCCCAGACGCGCCCATACAGCTTCGAGCACCGGGGCCTGCGCGTGCAGGTGGCGTCGCTGCCCATTGCAGGCGTGGGCCGCGTGCGTGTGTGGCGCGCCCAGGCCCTGGCCAACGCACCCGGTGCGGCAGACGCCCCCAACATCCACGAGCCGGGCTACCTGCGCAGCCCGCTGATCGAAAGCACCGAGCTGTTCGACCGCATCCCTGACGGCCTGATGATTTGCGGCGAGGACCAGCGCATCCAGTGGGTCAACGAGCCCTTCATGCAGATGTACCGTTTCACCGAACGGACGGCCGCCACTGGCCTCACCTTTGACGAGGCCTACCGCCACGCCTGGGCGGCCGACGGCCCGGGCGACATGGCGCCGTTTTTTGACGGCCTCTCGATCCTGCAGGAGAACATGCGCTTTGCCGGTGCGCCCTTCGAAGTGCCCCTGCCGCGCAACCGCTGGAGCCGGGTGATTGCCAAGCAGGGGGCGGACGGGACCGTGTTCTACGCGCATGTAGACATCACCGACTTCAAGCGCCAGCAGCACCTGCTGGCCCAGGCCGAACGCAGCGCGCGAGACAGCGAGGCCCAGCTGCGCGAAAAATCCATCCTGCTGGAAGCCACACTGGAGCATATGGACCAGGGCGTGGCCAAGATCAGTGCCACGGGCATCGTGGAGCTGTGCAACCGCCGCGCGCTGGAACTGCTGGAGCTGCCCGCCGAGCTGATGGCCGCCAAGCCATCGCTTGTGAATGTGCTGGCCTACCTGCGCGCGCGCGGCGAATTCGACGGCGCTTCGCAGGAAGTGCAGGAGCTGTTGTTGCACAGCGATGGCGGAGTGGATCAGCAGCAGGTATACGACCGCCCCCGGCCCGATGGGCGCATCCTGGAGGTGCAGACCGTGCCCATCAAAGGCGGCGGCGCGCTGCGCACCTTCACCGACGTGACCCAGCGCAAGGAGGCGGAGTCGCGCATCCGCCATGTGGCCGAGCACGACGGGCTCACCGGGCTGCTCAACCGCACGGCCTTTCTGCACAGCCTGCAGGCCGCAGTGACCGACGCGCGGCGCCCGGGCCGGGGCTTTGCCGTGCTGTATGTGGACCTGGACGGCTTCAAGCCCGTCAACGACCGCTTTGGCCACGCGGTGGGCGATCAGCTGCTCATCTGGGTGGCCCAGCAGCTCACGCAGGCCGCGCGTGGCGACGACGTGGTGGCTCGCCTGGGCGGCGACGAATTCGCCCTGCTGCAGCGCGGCGTCTCGGACCCCGACAGCGCCTACCGCCTGGCCGAGCGGCTGGTGCAGGCCATCGGCCAGCCCACCGAAATCGAATCCCACTTCATCCAGATCGGCGCCTCGGTGGGCATCGTCATGGCCTCTGCGGACGCGGCCGACGCCGAAGAACTCCTGCGCAAGGCCGACTCTGCCATGTACCTGGCCAAGGCCTCCGGCCGTGGCTGCGCGCGCATCTACGGTATGTGAGGGTGGGGTGGGCGCCGCACAATCGGTGCTGTCCTACACACGCAGGCGCTGGTGCGTTTTACGATCACGCCGTCGATACCCCTTCGACATCCCTCCCGCTTGCTCCAAGCAAGTGTTCAGCCCGCACCTTGCGGGCTTTTTTTTGCCTGGCACATCGCACGCTTGCCTGCAAAAAAAGTCGCCCTATCCCTGGGTCTTTTGACCCTGCTCCGTGCACGCTGCATGAAGTGGCGGCACCATCGGTCCATCATCGGTTGCCAGCCTGGGTGTCACGGCGAGGCAACGGCTGCTTGCTACAAAACAAGAATGATCCTGTACAAACCCGGCACCCCATTCATCTACAAAGGCCGACGGGTCACCGTGGACTACATCATCATCCGAAAGACCGGCCTGTGGATCCGCCTGGCCCAGAGCGAGGAGGTGTGCCGCCCCGAGGACCTGACGCCGATTGCGCCGCAGGGCTCGGACTTGGCGGAGAGCCCGGGCCGCACTTGATGGCGTGTGCTCCGGTGCCTGCTGCTGTGCGGGGCGGCTTCCACCGGGAGGGAGGCTGGAGGGGGAAAGAAAAAACGGGCCGCGCGGGCCCGTTTTTGTTTGGTGTGGTGGCGGAGACGGTGAGATTCGAACTCACGGACGGTTGCCCGTCGGCAGTTTTCAAGACTGCTGGTTTAAACCGCTCACCCACGTCTCCGGGCACGGAAGCGCGGATTCTAGCCGACTGCAGGCGCTGATTTTTTCAGCATGCCCCGCGTTTCGATGAACCGGATCACCTCGGTCAGCCCGCTCAGGTTCTTCAGATTGGTCATCACAAACGGCTTGAGCAAGCCCTGGGCGTTGGTGCGCATGCGGGTGGTGTCGGCATGCATCACGTCGAGGTTGGCGCCCACGTGGGGGGCCAGGTCGGTCTTGTTGATGACGAACAGGTCGCTTTTGGTGATGCCGGGGCCGCCCTTGCGCGGGATTTTTTCACCGGCGGCCACGTCGATCACGTAGATGGTGAGGTCGCTCAGCTCGGGGCTGAAGGTGGCGGCCAGGTTGTCGCCGCCGCTTTCCACAAACACGATGTCGGCGTTGGGGAACTCGCCCAGCATGCGGTCGATGGCTTCCAGGTTGATGGAGCAGTCCTCGCGGATGGCCGTGTGGGGGCAGCCGCCGGTTTCCACGCCCAGGATGCGTTCGGCGGGCAGGGCGCCGCTCACGGTCAGCAGGCGCTGGTCTTCCTTGGTGTAGATGTCGTTGGTGATGGCCACCAGGTCGTAGTCATCGCGCATGGCCTTGCACAGCATTTCGAGCAGCGTGGTCTTGCCGGAGCCCACGGGGCCGCCGATGCCGACGCGCAAAGGGGGCAGTGGTTTGGTGCGGTTCGGGATGTGGTGCAGGGTGCTGGTGGTCATGATCGGAAGAGGCGGGAGTATTGGGTTTCGTGCTGTGCCGACAGGATGGCGAGCATGGGCGAAAAAGCCTGGCGCTTGCTGTCCATGAGGCTGATGGCGTGGTCTGCAGCAGGGGGAATGGCGTCGGCCAGGCGCGCCAGGATGCGCTGGCCTGCGCTCTGCCCCAGCTGCATAGACTTGAGCGCGGCTTGCACCATGTTTTCGGCCCAGCCAAAGGCGTAGGCCAGCAGCACATCGCGCACGGGGGCCTGGGTGGTGGAGGCAGCCAGGGCAAAGGCCACGGGGTAGGTGGGGGGCAGGGCGGCCAGGTGGCGCACGGCGGGCATCAGGGCCTCGTCGCTTTGGTACTGGTTGCGCAGCCATTCGGCCATGGAGCGGCCCATCTGCTCGGTCTGCAGGCGCAGTTCGCTGGTCTCGCGGGTGTGCAGTACCCAGTCGTTGAGCTCGCGCACGCGCGCCCAGTCGGCACGGCGCCAAGCGCCCACGGCCTTGGCGATCAGGGCCATGTCGCCGCGCGCCTGCGTGATGTGCAGCTGGTCCAGCAGCCAATCTTTCACGGCGGTTTCGTCGGCGAGGCCCGCGTTTTCAATGGCGCTTTCCAGCCCCTCGGAGTACGAGAACCCGCCCACGGGCAGCGCGGGGGAGGCCAGCCACATCAGCTGCAGAAAGCTGGCGGCGGGCAGGGGCGCGGGGCGGTCCAGGCGCATGGCGCGGGGCTCAGTGGTCGTGGTTGCAGTGGGGGCCGTGCACATGGCCCTGGGCGACCACGGGGATGGCCACGGTGCGGCCACGGGCGGGTGCTGAAGCCGCAGCAACCGCTGGAGTTTGTGCGTGCGAATGGCTGTGATCGTGGCCGTGCTCGTGGCTGTGATCGTGCCCATGGTCATGTCCGTGGTCATGCCCCCCATGGTGGTGGTGCCCGCCGCCGTGTCCCGCCGCATAGGCACCGCCTTCGGGTTCAAAGGGCAAGTTCTGCTCGGTCACGATCAGGTGCATGGCGCGCAGCATGTCGGCCAGCACGTGGTCGGGCTCGATCTTGAGGTGGTCGGTCTGCAGCTCGATGGACACATGGCGGTTGCCCAGGTGGTAGGCAGCGCGCGTCAGGTCGAACGGTGTGCCGTGGCTTTGGCAGTGGGTGATGACCAGCACCGGTTGTGGCGCGGCAATCACGCGGACCATGGAGCCGTCTTCGGCCACCAGCACATCGCCGCCGCGCACCAGCGTGCCACGCGGCAGGAAGATGCCCAGTTCGCGGCCAGCGGAGTCGGTGGCGGCAAAGCGGCTTTTCTGGCGCACGTCCCAGTCCAGTTCAACCGTGGTGGCGCGCTTGAGCAGCACGGGGGCCAGGCCTTGGCCCTGGGGGAGGAGTTTGGAGGCTTGGAGCATGGAGGTCTGTTCGGTCAGCAAAACGCGCATTGTGGCCCGGGTGGGGCAGCGCGGGGTTACTCACAAGGGGCTGCTCACACGGGGCGGGTCATGAAGAAGCTGTACGGGTCGGGGCCGTAGTCGGCAAAGGGCCCGCATTCGACAAAGTCATGCTGAAAGTACAGCTGGCGCGCGGGCTCAAAGAAAGGCTGAGGCCCTGTCTCCAGACTCACCCGGCTGAAGCCACGTGTGCGGGCCTCGTGCAGCAGGTGGGCCAGCACCTGGCGTGCGATGCCCTGGCCCCGGTGGCGGGCGCTGGTGCGCATGGACTTGAGTTCGGCATGCTCTGCATCCAGCCGCTTGAGGGCGCCCGTGCCCACCAGCGTGCCGCCATCGGCCCCGGGCAGCCAGGCGGACCAGAAGGCGATATCGGGCTGGCGCAGCTGGTCCATGTCCAGCGCGTGCACGCTTTCGGGTGGCGACACCGCATACATGTCCTGCAGGTGCTCCTGCATGAAGGCTTCGATGCGCGGGTCGCTCAGGTCGTCCAGGCGGATCTGCAGCGGGGCGGGGAGGGCGGCCATGCGTTGCTCAGAACAGGAAATAGCGCTGCGCCATGGGCAGCACGGTGGCGGGCTCGCAGGTGAGCAGCTGGCCGTCGGCGCGCACGGTGTAGGTTTGTGCGTCCACCTCCATCCTGGGTGTGTAGCTGTTGTGCACCATGTGCTGCTTGCGCACGCCGCGGATGTTGCGCACGGCGCTCAAAGTTTTGCGCAGGCCAAAGCGTTCGCCAACGCCTGCGTTCAGCCCAGCCTGCGACACGAAGGTGAGCGAGGTCTTGGCAATGGCCCCGCCAAACGCGCCGAACATGGGCCGGTAGTGCACGGGCTGGGGTGTGGGGATGGACGCATTCGGGTCACCCATCGCGGCCATGGCGATCAGGCCGCCCTTCAGGATGAGCGCGGGCTTCACGCCGAAGAACGCGGGCTTCCAGATCACGATGTCGGCCCACTTGCCGACTTCGAGCGAGCCCACCTCATGGGCGATGCCGTGGGCAATGGCGGGGTTGATGGTGTACTTGGCCACGTAGCGCTTGATGCGCGTGTTGTCGTTACGGGCGCTGTCGCCCTGCAGGCTGCCCCGCTGCACCTTCATCTTGTGCGCCGTCTGCCAGGTGCGCAGGATGACTTCGCCCACGCGGCCCATGGCCTGGCTGTCGCTCGACATCATGCTGATCGCGCCCAGGTCGTGCAGGATGTCTTCGGCGGCAATCGTCTCCTTGCGGATGCGGCTTTCGGCAAAGGCCAGGTCTTCGGCAATGCTGGCGTCGAGGTGGTGGCACACCATGAGCATGTCCACATGCTCGTCCAGCGTGTTCTGCGTGTACGGCATGGTGGGGTTGGTGGAGCTGGGCAGGAAGTTGTCCTCGCCCACCACGCGCAGGATGTCGGGCGCATGCCCGCCGCCAGCGCCTTCGGTGTGGAAGGCGCAGATACCGCGCCCGCCCACGGCGGCGATGGTGTTCTCCACAAAACCCGATTCGTTGAGCGTGTCGCTGTGGATGGCGACCTGCGTGTCGGTGGCCTCGGCCACGTCCAGGCAGTTGCTGATGGCCGAGGGCGTGGTGCCCCAGTCTTCGTGCAGCTTGAGGCCGATGGCGCCCGCGTCGATCTGCTCGTGCAGCGCCTCGGGCAGGCTGGCGTTGCCTTTGCCCAAAAAGCCCAGGTTCATGGGGAAGGCATCGGCCGCCTGCAGCATACGTTCCATGTTGAAGGGGCCCGACGTGCAGGTGGTGGCCAGCGTGCCCGTGGCAGGGCCGGTGCCGCCGCCCAGCATGGTGGTCACGCCGCTGGCCAGGGCTTCTTCGATCTGCTGCGGGCAGATGAAGTGGATGTGGCTGTCGATGCCGCCTGCGGTGACGATGTTGCCCTCGCAGCTGATGACCTCGGTGCCGGGGCCGATGACGATGTCCACGCCCGGCTGCACGTCGGGGTTGCCCGCCTTGCCGATGGCGGCGATGCGGCCTGCGCGCAGACCGATGTCGGCCTTGACGATGCCGGTGTGGTCGATGATGAGCGCGTTGGTCAGCACGGTGTCTACGGCGCCGCTGGCATTGCTGCGCTGGCTTTGCGCCATGCCGTCGCGGATGGTCTTGCCGCCGCCAAACTTCACTTCTTCGCCATAGCTGCCCGCGCGCAGGGTGTAATCGGCCTCCACCTCCAGGATGAGGTCGGTGTCGGCCAGGCGCAGGCGGTCGCCCACCGTGGGGCCGAACATTTCGGCATAGGCGCGTCGTCCAATGGTTGCCATGGTGAGGGTGCTCCGCGAGAACTGGTTACTCTGTTTTTGATAGCTGCTAGCGCTTGTGGGATGAGCGAGAGAGGCTGTTTTGGCTTGAAGTTTTTACAGCGCGCCCTGCGTCAGGCCCTGAAAACCGAACACCTGGCGGTCGCCCGCGTAGTCCACCAGCTCCACGGTGCGCTCCTGGCCGGGCTCGAAGCGCACGGCCGTGCCGGATGCAATGTTCAGCCGCATGCCGCGCGCGGCGGCGCGGTCAAAGCCCAGGGCGTTGTTGGTCTCTGCAAAGTGGTAGTGCGAGCCGACCTGGATGGGGCGGTCGCCCGTGTTGCGCACGACGATGGTGAGCGTGCGGCGGCCGGTGTTGAGCGCGTGCTCGCCGGGTTCGGTGATGAGTTCGCCGGGGATCATGAAGGCTCCTTGGAGGGAAGGCTCAGGCCATTTGCGCCAGCAGCACGCCACCAAACGCCGCAACACCTGCGCCAGCAGCGCGGGCCAGCCACACATGGCGGTGGCGCAGCGCCCAGCCTGCCGCCAGGCCCGCGCTGTGCAGCAGCACGGTGGCGGTCAGCATGCCTGCCAGGGTCAACCAGGCACTGTCGTCACCCGCCAGTTCGTAGCCGTGGGCCACGCCGTGGAACACTGCAAACACACCAACCACCAGCGCCGCCACGAGGCCGGGCACACGCAGGCGCGACACGACCAGCAGGCCCGTGACCAGCAGCGACGCGGCAATCATGGGCTCCACCGCAGGCAGCGCCACACCCTGCAGGCCCAGCACGGCGCCCACCAGCAGCATGGCTGCAAAGCCCACGGGCCCCCACAGCAGATCGCGCCCGGCGCTGCGCGCGGCCAGGGCGCTCCACAGGCCCACGGCCACCATCGCGGCCAGGTGGTCCAGGCCGAACAGGGGGTGGGCAAAGCCGCTCAAAAAGCTGTTGTGGATGTGGGATTCGGCACCTGTATGGGCGCTGGCGCCTGTGCTGATTGCGCTGGCAGCTATGAAAAGAAGAGCGGCTGTGTGGCGGTGTGAGATGGCGATGCGCATGGGGGCTCCACGGAGAAGAGAGAAAAGGGGTCAGACGATCGGCTGGTGCACGGTGACGAGCTTGGTGCCGTCGGGGAAGGTGGCTTCGACCTGGATGTCCGGAATCATCTCGGCGATGCCCTCCATCACATCGGCGCGGGTCAGCACGGTGCGGCCTTCGCTCATGAGCTGCGCCACGGTCTTGCCGTCGCGGGCGCCTTCCATCACGGCGGCGCTGATCAGGGCCACCGCCTCGGGGTAGTTGAGCTTCAGCCCCCGGGCCTTGCGGCGCTCGGCCAGCAAGGCGGCGGTGAAGATCAGCAGCTTGTCTTTTTCGCGAGGAGTTAATTCCATTTCGTTTCACTCAAAGCTGGGGTCAATAGCTCGCGCGACCGCCGAGGCGGTCGAACACGAGGGGTCAGTTCCATGTCGTTCTGCTCAATGTAAGGAGAGGTGGGCTCGGGTAGCGGGTTGTCCCGGACGGACACACGGTGCAATCGTCGTCGATGGCCATGCGGTCTTCAGGGTAGTGGATTCATCATAGGCAGCAAGCCCCGTGCCCGCCATACGCCAGAGGGCGAAGACGAGCGGGGCGCCGAAGGCGCCGGTGGCATGGAAACTGCACTTGCACGGGCCTCCATCCCCTTTGCCCATGCCCCCCACCACTGCCTCCCTTGCACCGCCCGATGTGACCTCGGCGCCCGCGTTGGGGGCCGATGCTGACGCGCAGGCGCCGCAGCAGGTGGTCAAGGTCCGGCGCGACTACAACAGCTGGGTGGCCACCGAGACCATGGAGGACTATGCGCTGCGCTACACCCCGCAGCGCTTTCGCAAGTGGTCCGAGTGGCGGGTGGCCAACACAGCGTTTGGTGCCGCGTCGTTCCTGATCCTGGAGGCCGTGGGCGCCACGCTGCTGGTGCAGTACGGCTTCATCAACGCCTTCTGGGCCATCGTGGCCACGGGGCTCATCATCTTTCTGGCCGGGCTGCCCATCAGCGTGTATGCCGCGCGCTACGGGGTGGACATGGATCTGCTCACGCGCGGCGCGGGCTTTGGCTACATCGGCTCCACGCTCACCTCGTTGATCTACGCCAGCTTCACCTTCATCTTCTTTGCACTCGAAGCCGCCGTGATGGCCTACGCGCTGGAGCTGGCGCTCGACATCCCGCCCACCTGGGGCTACCTGATCTGCGCCATTGTGGTGATTCCGCTGGTCACCCACGGCGTGTCGGCCATCAGCCGCCTGCAGGTGTGGACGCAACCGCTGTGGCTGGTGATGCTGGTGGTGCCATTTGTGTATGTGCTGATGCGCGATCCTGGTGCATTCTCGGGCGTTATGCACTATGGTGGTGAATCGACGCGCGGTGCCACGTTTCAGCTGCCCTTGTTTGGTGCGGCGCTCACCGTGGGTATTGCACTCATTACCCAGATGGGGGAGCAGGCCGACTACCTGCGTTTCATGCCCGCCCGCACCGCCACCACGCGCGGGCGCTGGTGGCTGGGCGTGCTGGTGGGCGGGCCGGGCTGGGTGGTGCTGGGCGTGCTCAAGATGCTGGGCGGCGCACTGCTGGCCTGGCTGGCCCTCAAGCACATGGTGCCCACCGAGCGTGCGGTGGACCCGAACCAGATGTACCTGGTGGCGTACGAATATGTGTTCCCGCACTACGGCTGGGCGGTGGCGGCCACGGCGCTGTTTGTGGTGGTGTCGCAGATGAAGATCAATGTGACCAATGCCTACGCGGGGTCGCTGGCCTGGTCCAACTTCTTCTCGCGCCTCACGCACAGCCACCCGGGGCGGGTGGTGTGGGTGGTGTTCAACACGCTGATCGCCTTCATGCTGATGGAGATGAACGTGTTCCGCGCCATGGGCGAGGTGCTGGGGCTGTACTCCAACATCGCCATCGCCTGGATCATGTCGGTGGTGGCCGATCTGGTCATCAACAAGCCACTTGGCCTGTCGCCCAAGGGCATCGAGTTCAAGCGTGCGCACCTGTACGACATCAACCCGGTGGGCGTGGGGGCGATGGCGCTGGCGTCCGTCGTGTCCATCAGCGCCCACCTGGGGCTGTTCGGCCCGCTGCCGCAGGCGTTCTCGGCCGTCATCGCGATGGCCGTGGCCTTTGTGACGGCGCCGCTGATCGCCTGGGCCACGCGGGGCAAGTACTACATCGCACGCCAGAGCCATCCGGTGCCCGAGCCCGTGGCTGTGCCCATGCAGGGCCCTGTTCCCGGCGCCCGGGCGGCCGACCTGGGCAGCTACCAGCGCCTCACGGTGCAGCGCTGCGTGATCTGCGAGCGCGAGTACGAGGCCCCCGACATGGCGCAGTGCCCGGCCTACCGGGGTGCCATCTGCTCGCTGTGCTGCACGCTCGACGCGCGCTGCGGTGACCTGTGCAAGCCGCATGCGAGCATGGCCGTGCAATGGTCGGCCGCGCTGCGCTGGGTGCTGCCGCGTGCCATCTGGCGCTACCTGGACACGGGCCTGGGCCACTTCCTGCTGCTGATGCTGGTGATTGCGCCGCTGCTCGCGGCCGTGATGGGGCTGCTCTACCACCAGGAGCTGAACACCATTGCCCAGGCCATGACGGACACTGAAGTGGCGGCCGCGCCCGAGGTGGCCTTGCGCTCGGGACTGCTCAAGGCCTATCTGGCGCTGCTGGTCATCTCCGGCATCGTGGCCTGGTGGCTGGTGCTGGCGCACAAAAGCCGCCAGGTGGCGCAGGAAGAATCCAACCGCCAGACGGGCCTCTTGGTGCGCGAGATCGAGTTGCACCGCCAGACCGACGAGGCGCTGCAGACCGCGCGCAGCGTGGCCGAGCAGGCGCGCCAGCAGGCCGAGGCCGCGCGTGCGCTGGCCGACCAGGCCAATCAGGCCAAGAGCCGCTACATCAGCGCCATCAGCCATGAGATCCGCACGCCGCTCAATTCCATCCTGGGCTACGCGCAGCTGATGGGGGAAGACGCGGGCGTGCCGCCGCACCGCAAGCAGGCGGTGCATGTGATACGGCGCGGCGGCGAACATTTGTTGTCGCTGATCGAAGGCACGCTGGACATCGCGCGCATCGAATCGGGCAAGCTCACGCTCGATGTCGCGCCCATGCGCTTTGCCGACGGCCTGCATGAGATGGCCGCTTTGTTCGAGCTGCAGGCCGCTGCCAAGGGCCTGGCGTTCACGTTCGATGTACAAGGGGTGATTCCGGAAGTCGTGCGCGCCGACGACAAACGCCTGCGCCAGATCCTCATCAACCTGCTGGGCAACGCCGTCAAGTTCACCGCGCAGGGCACCGTCACGCTGCGGGTGCGCTATGCGCGCGAGATGGCGCGCATCGAGGTGCAGGACACGGGGCCGGGCCTCACGCCCGGCGAGATCGAGCGCATTTTCGAGCCCTTTGCGCGCGGCGGTTCGGCCGGTGCGCCCTCGGCCCCCGGCGCGGGGTTGGGGCTCACCATCGCCAAGATGCTCACCGCGCTCATGGGCGGCGAGCTGACGGTGAGCAGCACCCCGGGCCAGGGCTCGGTGTTCCAGGTCAAGCTGTTTCTGCCCGAGGTGCATGCCGAGGCCCTGGGCAAGGCCGCCGCGCCCGTGGCCGTGCAGGCCCGGCGGGCGCGCAAGGGCTACGCGGGTGAGCGCCGCCGCATCCTGGTGGTGGACAACGAAGAGCCCGACCGCGAGTTGCTGGTGCAGCTGCTGGAACCCCTGGGCTTCGAGCTGCGCCAGGCCGCCAGCGGCCACGACGCGCTGGACCTGCTGGCCGCCGGTTACCGGCCGCATGCCATCTTCATGGACCTGGCCATGCCCGGCATCGACGGGTGGGAGACGCTGCGGCGGGTGCGGCAGATGCAACTGCCCAATGTTCAGTGCGCTATCGTCTCCGCCAATGCGTTCGACAAGGCGCTGGACAACGACGTGGACATCCGCCCCGACGATTTCATCGTCAAGCCTGTGCGCCACACCGAGCTGCTGGACTGGCTGGAGCGCCGCCTGGGGCTGCAATGGTGGTACGAGGGCGATGCGCTGGCGCAGCCTACAGCCCCGCAGCCCCCGTACCCGGCATTCCCCACGGCCGAGCCATTGAGCTACCCCAACGCCGCCGCCCTGGCCGCGCTGGCCCAGGCCGTGGCGCTGGGCTACTACCGGGGCATCCTCAACACCTTGGACGAGATCGAACGCAGCCAGCCCACCCACCAGGCGTTTGTGCACACCATGCGCCAGATGGCGCGCGAGTTCCAGTTCGACGCCATGGGCCAGATCCTGGAGCAGGCCCCCTCGTGACGATGAGCACCACCCCCATGACCGCGACCTTGCCCCCTTCCACCCCGGCAACCCCCGCGCTGGCCGCGCTGGACCGCAGCGACAGTGACGTGGTGCTGATCGTGGACGACGTGCCCGACAACCTGGCCGTGCTGCACGACGCGCTCGATGAATCGGGCTACACCGTGCTGGTCGCCACGCATGGCGAGGCCGCCCTGCAGCGCGCCGCGCAGGCCCTGCCCGACATTGTTTTGCTCGACGCCATGATGCCCGGCATGGACGGCTTTGAAGTCGCCCGGCGCCTCAAGGCATCGCCCGCCACCGCGCACATTCCCATCATCTTCATGACCGGCCTGACCGAAACAGAACATCTGGTGGCCGCGCTGGAGGCGGGGGGCGTGGACTACGTCACCAAGCCTATCAAGCCACGCGAGGTGATGGCGCGCATGGGGGTGCACCTGGGCGCAGCGCGCAAAGCCCGGCAGGACGCGCGCCAGGCGCGCGAGGCGCGCAACGCGCTCGATGCCTTTGGCTACGCCAGCATCACCGTGCGCGCGGTGGACGGCCGCATCGTGTGGCAGACCCCGCTGGCGCGCGAGCTGCTGCAAAGCTACTTTGGCGAGGTGGGCCACGATGGCACGCCCACCGCCTTTGGCCAATGGGCGCCCGAGCCGGTGCAGGCCTGGCTGCGCCGCCACGTGCTGGCCGACAACGCCGCCGAGTTGCTGGCCGCATCGCTGGCTGAACCGCCGCGCCTGGCCGTGGAGCAGGGCGCGCGCCGCCTCACTTTCCGCCTGCACCAGCAAGCGGGCGACAGCGCTGGCGGTGGCGACTGGCTCATCGTGATGCGCGAGGTGTCCGACGCCAAGATCATCGAATCCATGAGCCTGTCGTTCAAGCTCACGGCGCGCGAGGCCGAGGTGCTCTACTGGGTGGTCAAGGGCAAGATCAACCGCGACATCGGCGACATCCTGGGGGCCAGCCCCGCCACCGTGAAGAAACACCTGGAGCGCGTGTTCGCCAAGCTGGGGGTGGAGACGCGCACGGCGGCGGCGGCGATGGCCATGAACCGCATACGCCAGCTGCACCCGCAGTTTGAGGGGTGATGGCGCGGCTAGGCCATCTGGTGCCAGCCAAGGCCGTGTGGCAGTTCCCTTGGGCCGAATACGAAATGCAGAATCCGCCTACGGCTGCTGCCTGTGGCCTTGGAGGATGCATGCAGCAGCAGTGGGCGCATGACCAATGCAGTCCCGGCGGCCGTGCTGCAAGCGACCTCGCCAGCCTGGTCCCGCCATGAGCGGGCGCTGTCAGGGGACAGCACCCCGGCGTTGTGGGAGCCGGGCACCACGCGCAGGGCTCCGTCATCGGCCTGACACGCGTCCAGGTGCAGACGCACCGCTACCAGTTGCTCCAGAACCTGGACCGGGGGTTGCACAAAGAATTCCCCCTCCTTTTCGGACCAACCCTGCAGGCCGGGGTGTGCGACTTGCGTTGCCACGGGAATGCTCAGGTCCTGGTGCAGTGGCACCAGCCAGTTGCGCGCGGTGGTCTTTTCAAAGAAGGTGCATTGCACGGCCACGGACTGCACGTCGAGAACAACGGACAGTGCGGGCAAGCTCCGCAGGCGCCGGGCCAATGCCATGCACCAGGGCTGCGCCAGCAGGCTGCGGGTGCCGCCGCTGCGGCTGCGGCCTGGGGTTTCGACCTGGTCTGCCAGGTCGGCACACTCGGAGGCTGTGAGCACGCCTGGCAGGAGCACGAAACCCTGGGTGGCGAATGCAGTGCGAAGCATTCCTGTGCAGGCCGTGTCAACAGATGGGGCAAAAGCCAAGTCAAAAGTGCCTGTAGCGCATATCTATTGGGCGCAAGGCGCTATTGTTTTTGACTTTGAATTGCTGCAGACCTTCCAGCCTTCACATCCCCAGCGACTTGAGCAGCGCGTCGGTGTCGTCCTGCCCGGCAGGTGGTGGCGCGGGCACCGGGGGGCCTTCCTGCGACTGGGCCATCAGGGCGTCGGGGTCCGGGGCTTCCTGGGCCTCGAAGTCGTAGAGCTTGATGAACTCGGTGCGGTCAATCGCCAGTTCCAGGTAGAAGATGTTGTTGTTGGCGGTGTAGAAGGTCACGCGCCGGGCCTCGGGCTTGTCGAGGTTGGCGTCCACGCTCAGCTGCACCTGCTTGTTCAGCACCAGCATCTTGGGCTGGTTCTGGGTGATGTGGGTCTGGAGTTCGCGCCGCACCTTGCCGGTGAAGTCGCCCACCACCTGGTTCATCAGCTCGCCCATCACATTGCTGACCTCGTCGGAGGTGTACGAGCTGACAAGGTCGTCCTTGGACATGCCCATGTTCAGCAGGTAGTTGGCGTACAGCTCCATGGCAGCCTGGCCGCTGAAGTTGATGATCACCAGGCCCGAGAAGCCGCCGTCGAAAAGCACAAAACAGCCGATTTCGGGCCGCAGGCAGGTCTTGCTGATGCGCTGCACCATGCCGGAGTAGTGGATCTGGCTGTGGGTGGCCACGCCCAGCACGCGGGTGACGGAGTTGCACAGACTGATCAAGAGGTCTTCGGTGCTGTAGACGGAGGGTTTTTCGGGGGTGCTCATGGTGGGGTGTGGCCGTCGGCCAGAAAACGACTTGTTGCACAGCATAGGCGATGACGCCCCCGGAAACCAGAGTGTTGGCCCTGCCGTGGCGCGCGTCGCCACCCGGTGCGGGGGGAGCACAACGCCAATTGACTTTCGACCCGGCTTGGGTATCGTGCTTTCCATCCAACAGAGGGGGTGTGCTTGATGGGCAATGTCTATTTCTATGGCCTGACCGATTTCCAGGCGATTGCCACCGGGGCGGCCGTGCTGGCCAGCGGTGGTGGTGGCAGCTACCACGACGCCTGCGCCATCGTGCAGCAGCTGGCAGACCAGGGCTACACCGGCACGGTGCAGGTGCAGGACTACGACGGTGCCACCAACGCCTGCGTGCTGGCCATCATGGGCTCGCCCGACGCGGCCGACAACCTCACACTCACGGCGGTGCAGAACTCCATCAGCAACACCGTGGCCGTGATGCAGGCTTACACCGGCATGCAGCCCGGCGCCTTCATCCCGGTGGAGATCGGGCCCATCAATTCGCTGGTGCCGCTGATCGGGGCGGCCATGTCGGGTGGCAGCGTCTGGGTGGTCAATGGCGACGGCGCGGGCCGTGCCGTGCCCGAACTGCCCCAGACCACCTTCACCGCCCCCACCGGGCCAGCGCCCAGCCCCGCCGTGCTGGCCAGCGATGCGTCCACGCTCGTGGCGGCGGAATATGCGGTGCTGGGCTCTGCCACGGCGTCCGGCATCGAGTCACTGGCAGGCGGCGTGGTGGGGGGGTTTGGCGGGTATTCGGGCATTGCGATGTGGCCCTCCAACGCTGGCAACCAGTTTGCGTTGTCGGGCAGCTACATCCCGGGCACGCTGGAGCAGGCACGCCAGCTGGGCCTGCAGCTCTTGCAGGCGGTCACGCCGCTGAGCACCCAGGCCGTGGCTGCGGGCATTGAGGAGATCACCGGCCGCGCCGCGCGTGCCGTGGTCAGCAACTTCTACATCACCTCGGTCACCCAGTCCACCTCCAGTGCGTCGCTGGATTCGGGCATCATCCGGCTGGACAATGCGCAGGACCCGGCCCAGAGCACCGAAACGCACTACCTCTACAACCTCAACGAGAACCTGATCATGTATTCGGCGGCGAGCACCACCCCGGACATCATTGCGCCCAACTCGATCTGCTACTACTCCGAAAGCACGGGGCGTGGGTTTTCGAACGCCAGCGACGACCTGGCCCAGTACTTCGATGCCGCCACGGGCCGCAGCACCGGCAACATGGTGAGCGTGATTGCGGTGCAGACCGCCCCCCAGCTCTACAACACCCCCGGGGTGGTGGCGTCGTTTGCAGCGCTGTTGCGCAATATTGGCTACGCAGGTGGCATGCCCCCGGCCTGAAGATTGGTTGAAGACGGAAACCCGAAGCCTGGCGCAAGACACCTGACAGAAACGGAATGCTGTGAAAAATAATGGCCACGGGTATGGGTGAAGTAGACCTGAACAAGGAGCGGCTGGAACTGGCCCTGGAGGCGGCCGGACTGGATCTGTGGGAGAACGATCTCATTACCGGCAACGTCACGCGCAAGGCCACCAAGACTTTCGAGGAGCTGGGCTTTACCGAGGATGAAATCGTCTCGGGCGTTCAGGACATCTACGGCCTGTTCCATCCCGACGACATCGACACCGTGCGCAAGGCGGTGGCAGACCACCTGACGGGTGTCACGCCGCAGTACCGCTGCGAGTTCCGGCTGCGCTCCAAAAGTGGCGAGTGGGTCTGGTTTGCCAACTACGGCCGCATCATGGACGGTCACAGCGCCACGCCGGGCAAACGCTTGATCGGAGTCACGTTCAACATCCACGACCGCAAGTGCCGCGAGACCGAGATCGCCCAGATCAACCAGCAGCTCACCGAGCAGAACCGCCTGCTGCAGCAGCTCAACACCGCGCTGGAGCGGCTGGCCGCCAACGACTCGCTCACCGGCCTGTCCAATCGCCGCACGCTGATGGAGCTGGGCGCCAAGGAGTACAAGCGCACCGAGCGTTTTGGCCACCCGCTGTCGCTGCTGGTGGTGGATATCGACCTGTTCAAGGCCGTCAATGACGCCTATGGCCACCTCGCGGGCGACCGCGTGATCTGTGCCGTGGCCCAGGCATGCGCAGCGCGCAAGCGCAGTGGCGTGGACATCGTGGCGCGGTTCGGTGGCGAGGAGTTTGTCATCGTGCTGCCAGAGACCGATGGCCCGAGCGCACTGCGCGTGGCTGAAACGCTGCGCCAGGATGTCGAGGCGCTGCGGGTGGCGGTGGGCGACGCGGGGAAGGACGTGGCGGTCACCGTCAGCATCGGGGTGGCGACCCTGCACAAGGGCTCGGGGCTCGACTTTGAAGAACTGGTGAACCGTGCCGACAAGGCCCTTTACCAGGCCAAGGGCACGGGGCGCAACGCCGTGTACGTCGCTGATGCGCAGCCCGATGACGGCGGCATGGCTGCACCGACGCAGCTGGACCTGGGCGGCGGGATCTAGAGACGATGTCTAGCCCTGGCGCGGTGCCTGGGCCGCCTGGTGGATGGCTGCCCGGATGCGCGGGTAGGTGCCACAGCGGCAGGCGTTGCCCGACATGGCGGCGTCAATCTCCGCATCGCTGGGTCGGGCGGTCTTCTTGAGCAGTGCGCAGGCCGACATGAGCTGCCCGCTCTGGCAGTAGCCGCACTGCGCCACGTCCACCGCCGTCCATGCCGCGCGCAGGGCCGTGGCTTCGGGGCCCTGCAGGCCTTCGATGGTGGTCACATCCGCATCGCCCACGGCCGACAGCGGCGTGATGCAGGCGCGCACGGGCTCGCCATTCAGGTGCACGGTGCAGGCGCCGCACAGCGCCATGCCGCAGCCAAACTTGGTGCCGTTCATGTGCAGCTCGCCGCGCAGCACCCACAGCAGCGGGGTGTCGGGTTCGGCAGCGACGGAGACGGCTTTGCCGTTGATGCGCAGGGTGGTGGACATGGTGGTTCCTCGAATCGGTTCAGGCAAGTTTGAGCGGCAGGGCGCGCAGGCGCTGGCCGGTCAGGGCAAAGAGTGCGTTGGCCACCGCCGGGGCAATCGGTGGCACGCCGGGCTCGCCCACGCCTTCAGGGGGCTCGGCGCTGGCAATGGTGTGCGTCTCCACGCGCGGGCAGTCGGCCATGCGCAGCAGCGGCAGGTCGTGAAAATTGCTCTGCTGCACCTGCCCGTCTTTCAGCGTGACCTCGCCATAGAGCGCCGCCGTGAGGCCGAACACCACGGCGCTCTCCATCTGCTGCGCGATCAGGTTGGGGTTGATGGCCGCGCCACAGTCAATCACGCACACCACGCGGTGCACGCGGATGGCCTTGTCGGCGCCCACCGACACCTCGGCCACCTGCGCCACGATGGAGCCAAAAGACTGGTGCAGCGCCACACCGCGCGCCCGTTGCACGCCCGAGGCATCGGGCGGCAAGGGCTGCCCCCAGCCCGCCAGCTCTGCCGCCTTTTGCAGCACCTGGAGGTGGCGCGGGTGCTTTTGCAGCAGCGCGGCGCGGAAGGCCACCGGGTCTTTCTTGGCCGCGTGGGCCGCCTCGTCCACAAAACTCTCTTTGAAGAACGCTTGGTGTGAATGCCCCACCGAGCGCCAGAAGCCCACGGGCAGCGGCAGGTCGATGATCTCGTGCGCAATGCGCGCGTGGGGCCATTCGTAGGGCTGGTCAAACGCGCCTTCCGATGCGGTTTTGTCGGGCCCTGCGCCGGGCAGCCCGAAGGTGCGCGCCAGCACCTGCGGCACGATGGCCTGGCCCACCGACAGGTTGTGCCACGCCACCAGCTGCCCCTGCGCATCAAAGCCCGCCTTGAAGCGCGCCATGCAGGCGGGGCGGTAGAAGTCGTGCTGCGTGTCCTGCTCGCGGCTCCATAGCGTCTGCACGGGGGCGCCGCCAGCGGCCTGGGCAATGGCGGCGGCCTGGGCCACATAGTCCACCTCCAGCCGCCGCCCGAAACCGCCACCCAGCAGCAGCTGGTGCACGGTCACTTTTTCTTCGTCCATGCCCAGTGCCTTGGCCGCCGCCATGCGCGCCAGGCCCGGCACCTGGGTGGATGTCCACACCTGGGCGGCGCCGTCCTTGACCTGCACCGTGCAGTTGATGGGCTCCAGCGCCGCATGCGCCAGGTAAGGCGCGCGGTAGTCGCCGGTGAGGCTGGTGGCGGCGCCCTGCATGGCCTGATCCACATCGCCCGCGCTGTGGTAGCCAAAGCCCTTGGCTTCGTCCAGCGCCTGGGCCAGCCGCGCCATCACGGCCTCGCTCGACAGTGTGGCGGCGGGGCCGTGGTCCCATTCCACGGTGACGGCAGCGGCGGCTTTCTTGGCGTGCCAGGGCGTGTCGGCAATCACGGCCACACCGCCTGTGCCGCCATGGTAGGGCGCCACGGCCAGCACCTGCTTCACGCCGGGCAGCTTTTGCGCGGCGGCGGCATCCAACCGGGCCACCTTGCCGCCCCGCGTGGGGCACATCACCACGCTGGCGTGCAGCAGGCCGGGCGGGTTCGCATCAATGCCGAACACGGCACTGCCGTCTAGCTTGCTGGGCGCCTCGATGCGCGTGAGGGGCTTGCCGATCAGCTTGAACTGCGCGGGCTCTTTCAGCACCACCTTGCCCGGCATGGGCTGCTGCGCGGCCAGCGCAGCGAGTTCGCCAAAATTGGCGCGCTGGCCTGCGGCATGCTCCACCCAGCCTGCGTTGACCGTGCACTCTGCGGCCTGCACCTTCCACTGCGCGGCGGCGGCGCGGACCAGCATGGCGCGCGCATGGGCACCGGCCTCGCGCATGGGCAGCCACAGGTCCTTGATGCTGCTGGAGCCGCCCGTCATCATCACACCCACCTCGCGCATGGTCTTGGCCGTGAGCCAGCCCGCTACGGCCTTGATCGACCCGTCGTTGTCGGGGTGGAAGGGCAGACCGTCCACCACAGTAGCCACGTTGTTGTAGATGTCGTCGATGGGCGCCATCGCCAGCCGCACCTGCTTCCAGTCGGCGTCCAGCTCTTCGGCCAGGATGGCGGCCAGGCCGGTGTGCGTGCCCTGGCCCATTTCGGACTTGGCCATCATCACCGTCACGGTGTTGTCGGTGCCCACCTTGAGCCAGCCGTTGAGCGCGGCCTGGCCCGGGGTGGCGGGCAGCGGGTCTGCTGGGTGCAGGCGCTGGCGTGGGGGCATCACGCCCCAGCCAATCACCAGCGCGCCCGCTGTTGCGGCGCCGCCAAGCAGCACTGTGCGTCGTTTCACCATGGGTCGGTTCCTTTGTGGCTGGGTGTGGGGCCGTGGCCACCATCGTAGGCGGGGCGGGCATTTCCCCCACGGCGCTGTGGTTGCCGAAGATTTTGACTATTTTTGGCCGTTACCGCGCATTGGGTATGCCCTAATAGCTATTAAATGCATAGCGTTTCGCCTACCCGACACAGGCGTTGCCTGCAAGCTGCGCTTTTCCGTGGCGGTGCCAGCGCGTACGCCACCCGGCGTATTTCCCAAGCAGGCCCTGCTCTCCAGAATCCATTCCATCGCACTACACAGCCCACGGAAATCCACCGAGGGCCAGGGCGAGGCGGTTTGAACCCTTACCTACCGGAGAAGCACACATGCAACGTCGTTATTCCCTCAAGGCCCTCGCGGCCGTCGCTACGCTCGCTGGCCTGTCTGCATTGCCAGCCCATGCCCAGGAGACCATCAAGGTCGGCATCCTGCACAGCCTGTCGGGCACCATGGCCATCTCCGAGACCGTGTTGAAAGACACCGTGCTCATGGCGATCGACGAGATCAATGCCAAGGGCGGCGTGCTGGGCAAGAAGCTCGAACCCGTGGTGGTGGACCCGGCCTCCAACTGGCCCCTGTTCGCCGAAAAAACCAAGCAGCTGCTGGGCCAGGACAAGGTCTCGGTCATCTTCGGCTGCTGGACATCGGTGTCGCGCAAGTCGGTGCTGCCCGTGGTGGAAGAAATGAACGGCCTGCTGTTCTACCCCGTGCAGTACGAAGGCGAAGAGCTGTCCAAGAACGTGTTCTACACCGGTGCCGCGCCCAACCAGCAGGCCATCCCTGCGGTGGACTACCTGATGAGCAAGGACGGCGGCAGCGCCAAGCGCTGGGTGCTGCTGGGCACCGACTACGTGTACCCCCGCACCACCAACAAGATCCTGCGCGCCTACTTGAAGAGCAAGGGCGTGAAGGATTCGGACATCGACGAGAAGTACACCCCGTTTGGTCACTCTGACTACCAGACTATCGTGGCCGACATCAAGAAGTTCAGCCAGGGCGGCAAGACGGCCGTGGTGTCCACCATCAATGGCGACTCCAACGTGCCCTTCTACAAGGAGCTGGGCAACGCCGGCCTGAAGGCCAAGGACGTGCCGGTCGTCGCGTTCAGCGTGGGTGAGGAAGAACTGCGCGGCGTGGACACCAAGCCGCTCGTGGGCCACCTCGCTGCCTGGAACTACTTCCAGTCCATCAAGAGCCCGGACAACACCGCCTTCATCAAGAAGTGGAGCGACTATGCCAAGGCCAAGAACATCGCTGGCCACAAGGACAAGCCACTCACCAACGACCCGATGGAAGCCACCTACATCGGCGTGAACATGTGGAAGCAGGCTGTCGAGAAAGCCAAGAGCACCGACGTGGACAAGGTGATCGCCGCCATGGCCGGCCAGACCTTCAAGGCACCGTCGGGCATCGTGAGCAAGATGGACGAGAAGAACCACCACCTGCACAAGAGCGTGTTCATCGGCGAGATCAAGGCCGACGGCCAGTTCAACGTGGTGTGGAAGACACCCGGCCCCGTGAAGGCTAAGCCCTGGAGCCCGTACATCGAAGGCAACGACAAGAAGAAGGACGAGCCTGAAAAGAAGTAAGCACCTGCAGTGTGCCCAAGAGGGGAGGGCGCCTGTGTGCGCCCTCCCTTTTTCTTTGACACCCGCCTGCCACCGAGAGCAGGCCGAACGGAATTCTTCTTATGTTGCGATGTTTTCTGGCCATGCGCTGGTGCCTGGTCAGCCTGCTGTGCCTGGCCGGCAGCGCCCACGCCCTCACCGCCGAGCAGGCCCTGGCCATGGCCGCGGGCGAGACCGACGACCGTGTGGCGGCCGTGCAGCAGGCAGTGGTCGAGCCCAGTGATCGGGTCACCGCCTTTTTGCAGGCCCTGGCCGACGACGCAGTGCGTGTGGCGGGCGGCAAGGCGCTGATCGTGAAGGGCGACAAGGGCATCGACCCCGTCACCGGTGCCGAGGTGCCCCTGCCTGCAGATGCCGAAGACATCATCAACAACAACCGCATGCGCGGCGAGATCGATACGGCCCTGGCGGGCCTGGCGCTGTTTGGCAAGGACGAAGCCCAGCGCATGGCCGCCGCCAAGGCGCTCACCAAAGAGCCCGATGCGGGCCGCCTGCCCCTGCTGGACAAAGCCCTGGCGCAGGAAACCAGCGACAAGATCAAGGCCCAGCTGGAGCTGGCGCGCGCCGCCACCTTGCTGGGCAGCGACGACGCCGCACAGCGCATCGCTGCCGCGCAGGCACTGTCGCTCAGCGCCACGCCCGATACACGGTTGCTGCTCAACGAACGCGTTACCGTTGAAGAAGACGCCAAGGTCAAGGCCGCGCTGCAAGCCGCACTCAAAGCCATCGACGGACAACTCGCCTGGGGCGAACGCCTGGGCGCTGCGTTCTCGGGCATCAGCCTGGGCTCCATCCTGCTGCTGGTGGCGTTGGGCCTAGCGATCACCTACGGCCTCATGGGCGTGATCAACATGGCCCATGGCGAGCTGATGATGATCGGCGCCTACGCCACCTATGTGGTGCAGGGCATCTTTCAAAAGTACTTCCCGGGCGCGTTCGACTGGTACCTGGTCGCCGCGCTGCCGCTGGCCTTTGGCGCATCCGCCGCCGTGGGCGCGGTGCTGGAGCGGGGTGTGCTGCGCTTTCTGTATGGCCGCCCGCTGGAGACACTGCTCGCCACCTGGGGCATCAGCCTGGTGCTGATGCAGCTGGTGCGCACCATCTTCGGCGCGCAGAACGTGGGCGTGGAAAACCCCGCGTGGATGAGCGGTGGCGTGCAGGTGCTCTCCAACCTCACGCTGCCCTACAACCGCCTTGTCATCATCGGCTTTGCCATCGCCGTGTTGCTGGGCATGGGCTACCTGATTGCGCGCACGCGCCTCGGCCTGTTTGTGCGCGGTGTCACGCAGAACCGCCCCATTGCCTCGTGCATGGGCGTGAACACTGCGCGCATCGACACCATGGCCTTTGCGCTGGGCTCGGGCATTGCGGGCCTGGCGGGCTGCGCGCTGAGCCAGGTGGGCAACGTGGGGCCGGACCTGGGGCAGAGCTACATCGTCGATGCCTTCATGGTGGTGGTGCTGGGCGGCGTGGGCCAGCTCGCGGGCACGGTGTATGCCGCGCTGGGCCTGGGCATTTTGAACAAGTTCCTCGAAGGCTGGGCGGGCGCGGTGCTGGCCAAGATTGCGGTGCTGGTGTTCATCATCATCTTCATCCAGAAGCGGCCCCAGGGCATCTTCGCGGTCAAAGGGCGTACGGCCGACTGAAGCACCAGAGACGACAGATCATGACTACGCCAACCTCTCCCAACATCCAACTGCCCGCACCGGCGCCGCTGCTCACGCGCGGCGGCTGGTCGGCCTTCATCGTGGCGCTCATCGTGGTGTGCGCCGTCGCCCCCGTGCTCAACCTGTGGGTGCCTGCAGGCAGCGTGTTCCACCTCAGCGACTACGCCGTGGCGCTGCTCGGCAAGATCATGTGCTACGCCATCTGTGCGCTGGCCATGGACCTGATTTGGGGCTACACCGGCATCCTGAGCCTGGGCCATGGTTTGTTCTTTGCGCTGGGTGGCTACGTGATGGGCATGTACCTCATGCGCCAGATCGGCCGCGACGGCAACTACAAGAGCGACCTGCCCGACTTCATGGTGTTTCTCGACTGGAAGGAGCTGCCCTGGCACTGGGCGCTGTCTGACAGCTTCATCGCCACGCTGATCCTCATCGTGGCCGTGCCGGGCGTGATCGCGTTTGTGTTCGGCTACTTCGCCTTCCGCTCGCGCATCAAGGGTGTGTACTTCTCCATCATCACGCAGGCCATGACGTATGCGGCCATGCTGCTGTTCTTCCGTAACGAAACCGGCTTTGGCGGCAACAACGGGTTTACCGACTTCAAGCGCATTTTGGGCACGCCCATTGCCACGCAGAACATGCGCATGACGCTGTTCGTGCTGACGGGCGTCACGCTGCTGGGCTTCTTCCTGCTGGCACGCTGGCTGGTGCGCAGCAAGTTCGGCCGCGTGCTGCAGGCCGTGCGCGATGCCGAGAGCCGCGTCATGTTTTCAGGCTATTCGCCCCTGCCTTACAAGCTCACCATCTGGACCATCAGCGCCATGATGTGCGGCGTGGCGGGCGCGCTGTATGTGCCCCAGGTCGGCATCATCAACCCCGGCGAGATGAGCGCCGCCAACTCCATCGAGATCGCCGTGTGGGCTGCGGTGGGCGGCCGCGCGACGCTCATCGGGCCCATCGTGGGAGCCTTCATCGTCAACGGCGCCAAGAGCTGGCTCACGGTGACGGCGCCCGAGTTCTGGCTGTACTTTCTGGGTGCGCTGTTCATTGCCGTCACGCTGTTCCTGCCCAACGGTGTGGTGGGCCTGGTCAAGAAGTTGAAAGATGGCAACAACAACAAAAAGGGAGCTGCGCAATGACGCCCGACCTGATGGAAGAAGGCGCGCGGCGGTTGCAGAAGACGCTGTCGCCTGCTGTGCTGGGCCAGACCGAGTCCGGCGGCCGCGCCGCAGGCTTCTCGCGTATCGCCGTGCCCGGCGAGGTGGATGTGACCCATGGCCGCATCCTGTACCTGGAAGACGTGCATGTGAGTTTTGACGGCTTCAAGGCCATCAACGGCCTGAGCCTGGACATTGCCCCGGGCGAGCTGCGCTGCATCATCGGCCCCAACGGCGCGGGCAAGACGACGATGATGGACATCATCACGGGCAAGACGCGGCCCGACAAAGGCACGGTGTTCTTCGGCTCGACGATTGACCTTCTGCGCCACAACGAGCCCGAGATTGCCAGCCTGGGCATTGGCCGCAAGTTTCAAAAGCCCACGGTGTTCGAGCAGCTCACGGTGTTTGAAAACCTGGAGCTGGCGTTGAAGACCCACAAGGGCGTGAAGTCGAGCATGTTCTTCCGCCTTGATTCCGCGCAGTCGGACCGCCTGGCGGAGGTGCTGCACACGATTCATCTGGCCGACGGGGTGACGCGGCAGGCGGGCAACCTGAGCCATGGGCAGAAGCAGTGGTTGGAGATTGGCATGCTGCTGATGCAGGACCCGAAGCTGTTGTTGCTGGACGAGCCGGTGGCGGGGATGACGGATGACGAGACGGCGCGGACGGCGGAGCTGTTCCTGACCTTGAAGGGCAAGCATTCGCTCATGGTGGTGGAGCACGACATGGGGTTCATTCGCACGATTTCGGAGAAGGTGACGGTGTTGTGTGATGGCTCGGTGCTGGCCGAGGGCACGCTGGATCAGGTGCAGGCGGATGAGCGGGTGATTGAGGTTTATCTGGGGCGGTGATGGTGGTGTTCCCCTCGGTTCCTGTCGATTGGCTTGGTGCTCTTGAACCGTTCGGGCTGAGCTTGTCGAAGCCTGGGCGCTGCCTTGGAGCCGTTTGGGCTGAGCCTGTCGAAGCCTTGGCGTGCTGGTTTGGAAAGCGTGCTGGAGTCGAGGGCGGGAGCCGGGAGTCGCCCGGCGTGCGAGTAACTTTCTTTTGCTTCGCCAAAAGAAAGTCACCAAAGAAAAGGCGACCCCCA
>OGCL01000202.1_pt1 | contig 67295 bp, 58 predicted proteins | sample 1570041 | NCBI WGS metagenome assembly OGCL01 (sample SAMN06266162, study PRJEB24511) | hot springs metagenome | isolation source: Hot spring water | place: South Africa: Limpopo | collected 2015-06-22
GCATTACCGCCGCCGTCGTCGGCGTCATCGTCAACCTGGCGGTGTTCTTCGCCGCGCACGTGTTCTGGCCGCAGGGCTTCGAAGGCCGCTTCGATACGGTCTCGGCGCTGATGTGTGCGGCGGCCTTCGTCGCGCTGTGGCGCTTCCGGGTGGGCGTGATCCCCGTCATCGCCGCCTGCGCGGCCGCCGGTTTGGCGCTGGCCTGAGGCCGGTCCGCCTCGGACAAGCGAGGGTGGAGCGGGAAATGCCGCCGCTCCGCTTCGTTGGCGCGACCGCGCGCGCGCCGCGGCCGTGCGTCCTTTGGCCCGCGCGCGGCGTCAGTGGACGCGCTCGAAGATCGCGGCGATGCCCTGCCCGCCGCCGATACACATCGTGACGAGCGCGTAGCGGCCTTGCGTGCGTGACAGTTCGTGCACCGCCTTGACGGTGAGGATGGCGCCGGTTGCGCCGATCGGGTGGCCGAGCGCGACCGCACCGCCGTTCGGGTTCACCTTGGCCGGATCCAGGCCGAGGTCGCGCGTCACTGCCATCGCCTGGACGGCGAAAGCCTCGTTCGATTCGATCACGTCCATGTCCGCGGGGGAAAGGCCCGCCTTGGCGAAAACCCGGCGCACCGCCGGAATGGGGCCGAGCCCCATCAGCTCCGGCGCGACGCCGGCGTGCGCGTAGGCGACCAAGCGCGCCATCGGCCGCAGGCCGAGCCGCTCGCAGGCGCGCGCTTCGGCGAGCACGACTGCAGCACCGGCGTCGTTGATGCCCGAGGCGTTGCCGGCGGTCACCGTTCCGCCCTCCTTGAAAACTGGACGCAAGCGCGCGAGATCCGCCGCGCTCGCCTCGGCGCGCACGTGCTCGTCGCGCGTGAACGGCTCGATCCCCTTTTTCGTGCGCACTTCCACGGGAACGACCTGCGCGGCGAAGCGGCCCTCGGCGAGGGCTGCAGCGGCGCGCCGGTGCGATTCGAGTGCGTAGGCGTCCTGCTCCTCGCGCGTGATTCGATAGCGGGCGGCGACGTTCTCGGCCGTCACCCCCATGTGCCCGTGGCCGAAGGGGTCGTGCAGCGCCCCGACCATCGCGTCGAGCACCGCGGCATCGCCCATGCGCTGGCCCCAACGTCCGGCAGGCAGAAAATAGGCGGCTCGGCTCATGCTCTCGGCACCCCCGGCGACGGCCACCTCGGCCTCCCCGAGGATCAGGTACTGCGCCGCCGAGACGATCGCCTGCAGGCCCGAGCCGCACAGGCGGTTCACCGTCAAGCAGGGCGTCTCGACCGGAAGGCCCGCCTCGACCGCCGCGACCCGCGCAAGGTACATGTCGCGCGCCTCGCCGTGGATGACGCTGCCCATGACCACGTGGCCGACCGCGGCCGGGTCCGCGCCCGCGCGCGCGACCGCTTCCCGGATCGCGATCGCGCCGAGCCGCGTGGCCGGCACCTCGCGCAGCGACCCGCCGTAGTCTCCGATCGCGGTGCGCACCGCCGACACCAGCATCACTTCACGCATCGATTACCCTCCCGTGCAGATCGTGCTCGTCGGCCGACTCGATGAGCACGCGCGCGAACTCGCCCGGCTGCGCGCGCCCGCGCAGGCGGATCACCCCGTCCACCTCGGGCGCCTCGCGCGCGCTGCGGCCGACGTCGGGCGCGTCGACGAGCACCGTCTCGGTCCGGCCGAGGCGGCGCGTAAGCCGCGCCCGGCTAATCTCGGCCTGGCGCGCCATGAGGCGCGCGCGCCGCTCTTCCTTCAGCTCCGGCGGCACCGCCCCCGGCAAGGCGTTTGCCGCCGCCCCCTCGACCGGCGAGTACGCGAAGCAGCCGACGCGGTCGAGCTGCGCCTGTTCGAGGAAGTCGAGCAACTCCGCGAAATCGCGCTCGGTCTCGCCGGGAAAGCCGACGATGAAGGTCGAGCGGATCGCAAGCTCGGGACACATCGTGCGCCAGCGCCGGATGCGCTCGAGCGCCCCTTTCGGGTCGGCGGGCCTGCGCATGCGCTCGAGGATGCGTGCGCTCGCGTGCTGGAACGGAACGTCGAGGTACGGGACGAGCTTGCCTTCGGCCATGCGGGCGACCAGCTCGTCGACCGTCGGGTAGGGATAGACGTAGTGCAGGCGCAGCCAGACGCCGGCCGGCGCGGCGAGCGCGGCGAGCGCGGCGAGCGCATCGACCAGCTCGGGCAGACGGGCGCGCACCGGCCGGCCGCGCCAGAAGCCGGTGCGCGGCCGCAGGTCCGTGCCGTAGGCCGGCGTGTCCTGCGCGACAAGGAGCAGCTCGCGCACGCCGGCGGCGACGAGCGCCTCGGCCTCCTCGAGGACGTCGCCCGGCGGCCGCGAGCGCAGACGCCCACGCAGGGCCGGGATGACGCAGAAGGTGCAGCGGTGGTTGCAGCCCTCGGCGATCTTCAGGTACGCGTAATGACGCGGCGTCAGGCGCAGCCGGGCGCGTGGCACGCGCGCCGGGTCCGGCGCCTGCGGCGCCGGCAGGTGGGCTTCGAGCACCGCCAAAACCGCCGCCTCGTCCTGCGGACCCGTCACCGCGAGCACCGACGGATGAGCCGCGCGCACCAGTTCGGCGCGGGCGCCCAAGCAGCCGGTCACGATGACCCGACCGTTGCGCGCAATCGCCTCGCCGATCGCGGCGAGCGACTCGTCGATCGCTTCCTTGAGAAAGCCACAGGTGTTGACGACGACGAGGTCGGCGCGCGCATAGTCGGAGGCCGTCTGGTAGCCGCGCACCCGGAGTTGGGTGGCCAGGCGTTCGGTGTCGACGGTGGCCTTCGGACAGCCGAGCGAAACGAGACCGACGCGGGGAGACCCGCCCGAGCGCAGCACGGCTACGCTCGTCACTCCTTTTTCTCGGGCTCGGCCTTGGCCGGCGGCGGCGCGGGCGGAAAGGCCGGAAACGCGAAACCGCCGAAGAGGTTACGCGCCTGTTCCTGCATGCGCTCCTGCAGCTGCGCGACCAGCTTCTGGCTCTGCTCGACGTAGGTCTGCATCAAGCTCGCGAGCGCCGGACCCTGCAAGTTCATGAACTGCGCCCAAAGCTCCTGCGATGCGCGCGAGCTGTCGCCCGCCACCTTGCGCGACTGCTCCTGGAACACTTTCTGCAGCTGCTCGAACGCGGCCAGGTTCTTCTCGAGGTACGCGCTCATGAAACCCTGCATCGCGCCGCCGTAGGAGCGAATCATCTGCAGCAGCAGGTCCGCCGAGAAGATCGGTGCCCCCGCGCTTTCCTCCTCGAGGATGATCTGCAGCAGGATCTGGCGCGTCAGGTCCTCGTTGCTGCGCGCATCGACCACTTGGAATTCCTCGCGGCGCAGCACCATCTGTTTGACGTCGGCGAGCGTGATGTAACTCGACGTCTGCGTGTCGTACAGCCGTCGGTTCGGGTACTTCTTGATCAGGCGGATCTCGGAACTCACGTCGCGTCGGCCCCGGCGCTCAGTACATGTGCTGGCCGCCGTTGATCGAAATGTTGGCCCCGGTCACGAACGCCGCCTCGTCCGAGCACAGGTAAATGATCAGCCCGGCCACCTCCTCGGGCCGGCCGAGGCGGCCCATCGGGATCTGCGGCAGGATCTTCGTGTCCAGGATGTCCTTCGGGATGGCGGTGACCATCTTGGTGCCGATGTAACCGGGCGAGATCGTGTTCACCGTCACGCCCTTGCGCGCGACTTCGAGCGCGAGCGCCTTGGTAAAGCCGTGGATGCCCGCTTTCGCCGCCGAGTAGTTGGTCTGGCCAAAGGCACCCTTCTGGCCGTTCACCGACGAGATGTTGATCACGCGCCCCCAGCCGCGCTCGACCATGCCGTCCATGACCTGCTTGGTCATGTTGAACACGCTGTCGAGATTGGTGCGCATCACGACGTCCCAGTCGGCCTTGGTCATCTTCTTGAAGGTCATGTCGCGCGTGATGCCGGCGTTGTTGATCAGGATGTCCACCGGTCCGCACTCGCTCTGGATCTGCGCGCACTTCCTTGCGCAGTCGTCGTAGTCGACGACGTCCACCGGGTAAGCGGCGAAACTGTAGCCGCGCCCCTTCGTCTCGTCGAGCCAGGACTTCCATCGTGTGTTCGCCGGCGAATAGGTGACGACGACGCGGTAGCCCGCGTCGGCCATCTTGGTGGAGATCGATTCGCCGAGCCCGCCCATGCCTCCGGTGACGAGCGCAAGCCTCTTCTGTGTCATGGGTCCACCTCGTGCGCGCGAAAGCGCCGCGACCAGTCTACACCAAGGCGCGCGCCCGCTAGCGCTCGACGGCGAGCGCCACTCCCATGCCGCCGCCGATGCATAGTGAAGCAAGGCCGCGCTTTGCGTCGCGACGCCGCATCTCGTAGAGCAGGGTGACGAGGATGCGGCAGCCCGAGGCCCCGATCGGGTGGCCGAGCGCAATCGCTCCCCCGTTGACGTTGACGCGCGCCGCGTCCCAGCCCATCTGGCGGTTGACCGCGATCGCCTGCGCGGCAAAGGCCTCGTTGACCTCGACGAGGTCGAGGTCCGCGACCGACCAGCCCGCGCGCGCGAGGCAGCGGCGCGAGGCGGGCACCGGACCCATGCCCATCAGCTTCGGGTCCACCCCCGCCGAGGCGTAGGCGCGCACGCGCGCAAGCGGCGCCAACCCGAGCTCGACCGCCTTGGCCGGCGAGGCGAGCACGACCGCCGCCGCGCCGTCGTTGATTCCCGAGGCGTTGCCGGCCGTGACCGTGCCAGCCGGGTCGAAAGCGGGCTTGAGCGCGCGCAGCGCCTCGAGCGTCGCCCCGTGGCGCGGGTATTCGTCGTCGGCGAAGTGGATCGTGCCCTTCTTCGCCGGCACCTCGAGCGGGGCGATTTCGTCGCGCAGCCGCCCCGCTTTTTGCGCCGCCTCGGCCTTGTGCTGCGAGGCAAGGGCGAACTCGTCCTGCTCCTCGCGCGCGACCGCGTACTCGCGCGCGACGTTCTCGGCGGTGACGCCCATGTGGTACTGGTTGAACACGTCCCAGAGCCCGTCGACGATCATCGAGTCGAGCATCTTCGCGTCGCCCATGCGATAGCCCTCGCGCGAGCCCGGCAGCAGGTGCGGCGCAAGGCTCATCGATTCCTGTCCGCCGGCGACCACGACGTCGGCGTCGCCCTGCGCGATCGCTTGTGCGCCGAGCATGACCGCCTTCAGGCCAGAGCCGCACACTTTATTGATCGTCGTCGCCGGCACTCGCTCCGGAAGGCCCGCGCGCAGGGCCGCCTGCCGAGCCGGATTCTGGCCGCAGCCGGCGGCGAGCACCTGGCCCATGACGACTTCCGAGACCTGGTCGGCCGGAACGCGCGCGCGCTCGAGCGCCGCCCGGATGACATGCGCGCCCAGTTCGGCGGCCGGAATCTTGGCGAGCGTACCCCCGAATTTTCCGATCGCCGTGCGCGCAGCACCTACAATCAGGACGTCCTGCATAAGGCTTCCTCCGCTTTTTCCATGACGTAACGGCCGGGCGCCGGCTCGATCGCCGGATGCGCCGGGCTGCCGGGTGCGGCGGGCGCCGCGCGTTCGCCGCCCGCGTGGCGCCACAGCCAGCCCGACCAGAGCGGCCACCAACTGCCGGGCCGCTCGCGCGCGGCCGCGAGCCACGCCTGCGGCTCGCCCGGCAGCGCCTCGCCCACCCAGTGGCTGCGCCGCTTCTGCGCCGGTGGATTGACGACGCCCGCGATATGACCGCTTGCGCCGAGCACGAAAGTGCGCTCGCCGCCGAAAAGCTGCAGCGACCGGTAGGCCGAGCGCCACGGCACGATGTGGTCCTCGCGCGCGGCAAAGAAGAACGCCGGGCAGCGCACGCTCCCGAGATCGATCGGTACGCCGCAGTTGACGAGCGCGCCCGGTTCGCGCAGCCGGTTCTCGAGGTACGTGTTACGCACGTAGTCGCAGTACATCGGGCCGGGCAGGTTCGTGCTGTCGGCGTTCCAGTAGAGAAGGTCGAAGGCGGGCGGGGTCTCGCCCATCAGATAGTTTCGCACGACGTACGGCCAGACGAGGTCGTTTGCCCGCAGCGCCGAGAATACGAAGGCGAGCGCCGCGCCGGGGAACACTCCGCCGCGGCCGATCTCGGCCTCGCGCGCGGCCACGCTCACCGGGTCGATGAACACACCGATCGGCCCGGGCTCGGAAAAATCGTGCATCGCCGTCAGGAACGTGGCCGAGACGACCGCGTCGTCGCCGCGCGCCGCGAGCACCGCGAGCGCCGCGCCGAGCATCGTGCCGCCGATGCAAAAACCGAGCGCGTTCACGCGGTCGCTCGCCGCGATCTCGCGTGCGACGCGCAACGCCTCGAACACGCCGAGCTCGAGGTAATCGTCCCAGCCGTAGTGCGCTTCGGGCGGTCCGGCGTTGCGCCAGGAGACGAGGAAGACCTGGTGCCCCTCGTCGAGGGCGTAGCGCACGAAGCTGTTGTGCGGCTGCAGGTCGAGGATGTAGTACTTGTTGATGCAGGGCGGCACGATGACGAGCGGCCGCACGCCGACGCGCGCCGTGCGCGGCGCGTACTGGATGAGCTGCGCAAGGGCGTTTTCACTCACCACCGCGCCCGGGGTCACGGCAAGGTTGCGACCGACCGCGAAGGCCGACTCGTCGGTCTGGGCGATGCGGCCGCGGCGCGCATCCGCGATCAGGTTCGCAACCCCGCGCACGAGGCTCTCGCCGCGCGAGGCAAGGGCCGCGCGCACCACTTCCGGGTTGGTCGCCGCGTGGTTCGCCGGCGAGATCGCATCGAGCCATTGCCGCAGCGCAAAGCGCAACCTTTCGCGCGCAAGCCCGGAAAGCGGCAGCCGTTCCGCCGCGCTGGTCAGCTGCCGCACCGCGAGCAGATACGACTGCTTGAGGTACGCGTAGTACGGGTCCTCGTCCCACGCGCGCGCGCCAAAGCGCCGGTCGCCCGGCTCGGGCTGCTCGAGCGCCTCCGTGCGGCGCGCGAGCAACGCGCTCCAGAGCTCGGCCTGGCGCCTCGCCCACTCGAACGCGACCGCCGCAAGGGCCGGGTCGGTCCAGGCGAGCGGCCCGTCGGAGGGCGCCGAGGTGGCCAGCCGTACGACGCCTTCGGTCACCTCGTTGCGCGCCGAGGCGATCCCGCGCACCAAGCTGTCCGCTCTCGTTTCCAAGGGAAACCGATTTTGCGCCGCAGCACGGGGTGCGTGTCAATGGCGCGCCGCGCTTCAGTGCGCGTGGCTCGCGAGTCGACCGACGGCCGCGATGGTGCCGATGCCGAGGGCGATCAGCAGCCCCTGCGCGACGGTGTCGCGCAGTTCGACGCGGCGGTGCAGACCCGGGATCAAGTCGGCGACGGCGACGTAGATCATGTTCGCGGCGACCACGCCGAGCAGCGCCACCTGCCCGCGCTCGAGCAGCGGCAGCAGGAAATAGCCGAGCAGGCCGCCGGCGAGGGTCGCCGCCGAGGTGGCGAGATTCCAGGCGAGGGCGCGCGCGCGCGTGTAGCCGGAATGCACGAGGATCACGAAATCGCCCACCTCCTGCGGCACCTCGTGCGCGATGATCGCAAGCGCCGTCACCAGCCCGAGCTCGGTACTGTGGGCAAAGGCGGCGGCGATCAGTACGCCGTCGACGAAGTTGTGCACGGTGTCGCCAATCAGGATCATCGTGCCGGCGCGACCGGGCGCGCCGCGGGCGAGGATCTCGTGCGCCTCGCAGCGCTCGCTGTGGCAGTGCCGCCAGAGCAGGAACTTCTCGAGCAGGAAAAAGCCGACGATGCCGGCGAGAATCGCGGCGGCGGCCTCGTGCGCATCGCCCTTCTCGAAGGCGTGGGGGATCACTTCGAGGAAGGCCGCACCGAGCAGCGTCCCGATGGCAAAGGAAACGAGCGCCGCGAGCCAGCTCGTGCGCAGCGAAAGCGCCAGCGCCGCCGCGCCCGCCGACAGGGTGCCGCCGGCGAGGCTTGCGGCGACGATCCACGAAAGCGACATGAGGCGGCGATTCTACGCGCCCGGCTAGGCCTCCGCGAGCCAGACGAGCGCGGCCATGCGCGCGCGCGCGCGCTCGCCGCGCCACGAGTAGAAGTGCGCGCGCTCGGTCGCGGTGCAGCGGCCTTCGCCCCAGACGCGTGCGACGCCACAGGCGGCAAGGCGCATGCGCGCGGCGCGGTACAAGTCGAGCCGCCAGTGACGCGGGCGCGTCGGCGCAAAGGCGGCCGCAAGCGCACGGTCGCGCGCAAGAAAGGCGGTGCGCACCTCCTCGCCCACCTCGTAGGCCTGCGGACCGATGGCCGGGCCGAGCCAGGCGAGCAGCCGCGCAGGGGCAACGCCCGTTGCCGCGACCGCCGCTTCGATCACCCCGGCGGCAAGGCCGCGCCAGCCCGCGTGCACCGCGGCGACCGCGCGAGCATCCCGGTCGGCGAGGAGGACCGGCAGGCAGTCGGCGACGAGCACGGCGCAGACATGCCCCGGACGGCGTGCGACCGCGGCGTCGGCCTCGGGAGCGGCAGGCCCCGTGTCGGCAGCGGCCACGGCGCAGCCGTGCACCTGGCGCAGCCAGCGCGGCTCGGCAGGCAGCAGGCGAGCCAGGCGCGCGCGGCCCGCCCGGCCCGCGGCGTCGCCGAATGCGCGCGTCGTAAAAAGCGCCCGCACCGTGGACGGCGCGTCCCAGTCGGGCACGATGAACTCAGGCACCACGGCGCAGCGTCGCGATCAGCCGACGCAGGTCGGCGGGTAGCGGCGAGCGCCAGCGCAGCCGCGCGCCGCTTTGCGGATGGGTGAGTGCGAGCTCGGCTGCGTGCAGCGCCTGACGCGGGAAAGGGATCGCGTGGCGCCGGTAGCGGCCGTAGACGGGATCGCCGACCAGGGGGTGGCGGATGTGCTGGAAGTGCACGCGAATCTGGTGCGTGCGCCCGGTCTGCAGACGGCATTCGACGAGCGCCGCGCGGCCGTAGCGCTCGAGCACGCGGTAGCGCGTGCGCGCTTCGCGGCCGCGGCGCGTGACGGCCATGCGCGTGCGTGCGCGCGCGTCACGGCCGATCGGTGCATCGACGAGGCCTGCCGCGGGCGGGTCGCCGTAGACGACGGCGAGGTAGACGCGCTCCAGCGTGCGTTCGGCGAGCTGACGCGCAAGCGCCGCCTGCGCGCTCACCGTCTTTGCGACGACGAGCAGCCCCGAGGTATCGCGGTCCAGGCGGTGCACGATGCCGGCGCGCGGCACCGCCGCGCAGGCGGGCGCGTGCGCAAGAAGCGCATTCATGAGCGTGCCGTCAGAAACGCCCGCCCCGGGGTGCACGACCAGGCCGGCCGGCTTGTCGACGACGAGCATGTGCGCGTCCTCGTAGACCACGACGAGCGGGATCGGTTGCGCGCGCGGCACCGGCGTCTCGGGCGGCGGAGGTTCGAGCCGCACCCGCTCGCCGCCGGCGACGCGTCGGTCGGGCTGCGCGCGCCCGCCGTCGACGCGCAGGCGGCCCTCGCGCAACCAGACCTGCAAGCGGTTGCGCGAGTACTGGGGGAAGAGTCGCGCGAGCGCCTTGTCGAGCCGCTCGCCCGCCAGCGTCGCGGGCACTTCGGCCTCGACCGGTGCGGCGAACGCCTCCTCCCAGTCGGCTGCCGACGGCGGCGCACTATAATGGCGCACCATGATGCGCAGTGTAGTGGCAGCGCTCGCGGCGATCCTGCTCGCCGGGTGCGCCTCGCTCAGGAGCGAGAAGGACGAGACGGTCGGCTGGTCCGCGCAACGCCTCTACGGCGAGGCCAAGGACGAGATGAACGCGCGCAACTGGGAGCGCGCGATCAAGCTGCTCGAGAAGCTCGAGGCCCGCTATCCGTACGGGCGTTACGCGCAGCAGGCTCAGCTCGATGTCGCCTACGCGCACTGGAAGAACAACGACCGCGCCGCGGCGCTGGCCGCCGCCGACCGTTTCATCAAACTGTATCCGAATCACCCGCACGTCGATTACGCCTATTACCTGAAAGGGCTCGTCAATTTCAACGAGAACCGGGGGCTGCTCGCCGCGCTCGACGACCCGGACATGACCGATCGCGATCCGCGCGCTTCGCGCGAGGCTTTCGAGGCGTTCCGCGAGGTCGTCACCCGCTTTCCGCATTCGAAGTACGCCGAGGATGCCGCTGCGCGCATGCGCTACCTGGTGAACGCGCTCGCCCAGCACGAAGTGCACGTCGCGCGTTACTACATGAAGCGCGGCGCGTACGTCGCGGCGGCGAACCGCGCGCAGTATGCGCTCAAGCACTACCCTCAGGCGCCCGCGATCGAGGAGGCGGTGTTCATCATGGTGAAGGCCTACGACGCGCTCGGCCTCACCGACCTGCGCGACGACGCCGAGCGGGTGATGCGCCTGAACTTCCCTGACAGCAAGTATCTCAAGCCGGGCGGCTACCGTCGCCACGTTCCCTGGTGGAAGCTCTGGGACCCGGACTGGTGACCGCCCGGTGCGGCGCGCGCCGATCGGCCAAGGGCGTGCCTCAGGCGGCGAGCCGGATGCCCTGCTCGGCGGCGTAGGCGCGCACGACGCTTTCGAAGTCCGGATCGGCGCGAAAGCCCATCGCGAGCGCGCGCGGGGTCTCGAAGCGCACGGGCCAGGTGCGCACGATCGCGCGCACCCGTTCGTCAGGAGTCCAGTCGACGCGCGAAGCCACCTGCGGTCCGGCGAGGCGCGCAAGCGTCGCGAGCATCTCGGACACCGTCACGCTGATCCCGGGAAGGTTCACCACGCGCGAAGCGGGCCAGGCGCTGCCCTCGAGCTCGTGCGCGTGGATGAACGCCTCGGTCGCGCGCGCGGGCGAAAGCAGCCAGACGCGCGTCTCGGGTGGGACCGGGCAGAGCGCGGCGCACCCGGCCAGAGGTTCGCGGATCAGGCTGCTGGCAAAGGAACTCGCGGCGGCGTTCGGGCGGCCGGGCCGTACGACGATCGCCGGCAGGCGCAGCGAGCGGCCATCGAGGAAGCCGCGGCGCGTATAGTCGGCGACGAGATGCTCGCCGATCACTTTCTGGGTGCCGTAGGAGGTCTGCGGCGTAGGCGTCGTCGCATCGTTTAACACCGGCGGTAGCGCGCCACCGAAAGCGGCCACCGAACTTGCGTAGACGAGCCGCGCCGGACGCGCAAGGTGCCGCAGCCGTTCGAGGAGCAGCCTCGTCCCGTCGAGGTTGACGCGCATGCCGAGATCGAAGTCCGCCTCCGCCGCGCCGCTCACCGCCGCGGCGAGGTGGAAGACCGAGGCGGTGTCCGCCTCTAACGCGCGCTCGAGCACCGCCCGCTCGGCGAGGTCGCCCTCGACGAGGACGAGGCGCGAGTCGCGCGGCCGTTCGTCGGGAAAGGCAAGGTCGAGTAGCGTCAGGCGCGCGAGCGGCTCGGGCTTGCCCGAGAAACCGGTGAGTGCGCCGCGCTCGAGCAGCGCACGCGCAAGGCGCAGACCGAGGAAACCGCCTCCGCCCGTGACGAGAACCTTCATCGGTCGATTGTAGCGAGGAAGGCGCGCACCTCGGCCAGGTCGCGCGTGCGCCGCATCGGCGGCAGTGCGTCGAGCACCTGCCGGCCATAGGACTGCGTGTGCACGCGCGGATCGCACAGCACGAACACGCCGCGGTCGGCGGCGTCGCGGATCAGCCGCCCGGCGCCCTGGCGCAGCGCGAGGATCGCTTGCGGCAGCTGCACTTCGAGAAACGGATTTGCGCCCTGCGCGCGCAGCCGCTCGATGCGCGCGGAAAGGACCGGGTCGTCGGGCGGGGCGAAGGGCAGACGGTCCATCGCGACCACGGTGAGCGCCTCGCCGCGCACGTCCACGCCTTCGCGAAACGAGGCCGTGCCGAGCAGCACCGCGTTGCCACACGCGCGAAAGCGCTCGAGCAGCTCGCTGCGCGAACCCTCGCCTTGCACGAGCAGCGGATACGGCAGCCGCCCGCGCAGCCGCTCGACCGCCCGGCGAAGCGCGCGATGCGAGTTGAAAAGCAAAAAGGCGCGCCCCCGGCTTGCCTCGAGCACCGGAACGAGCGCCTCGACCACCGCGTCGGTGTAGCCCGCCTCGTTCGGGTTCTCGGGCAAGCCTTCGGGCAGATAAAGGAGCGCCTGGTGCGCGTAGTCGAACGGGCTGGGCCAGCTGCGCTCCGCCGCGCGTGCGATTCCCAGCTCTCGGCGCAGGTGCGAAAAATCGCCTGCCACCGCGAGCGTGGCCGAGGTCAGGATCCAGGCGCGCGGCCGGCTGTCGATCTCGCGTCCGAGCGCCTCGCCCGCGGCAAGCGGCGTATGGTGCAGCGTGACCGAGCGCGCGTGCGCCTCGATCCAGCGCACCGCTTCGTCTTCCTGCTCGCCTTCGGCAAGGCGCGCAAGAAGCGCCTCGGCCGCCTGGGCGCGGCGGCTGCACGCGGCGAGTCCTTCCGAGCGCTCGGCCTGCGCAGCGAGGGCGCGCACACACGCCCCGAGCGCCTCGCTCAGCCGGCCGAGCGCTTGCGCGAAAGCCTGCCCGCGCAGCGCCTCGGCCCAGGAGCGCCGCCCCGGCTCTTCGGGCAAGGCAAGCCGCAGCGCGCGCGCCGCCTGCTCGAGGCTTCGAGCCGCCGCTTCCAGCTCGGGCGAAGCCCCGCCGGCCGCGGCCAGCTCGGCGCGCGCGTCAGCGCCAAGCTGCGCAAGCGCGCCGCTACCGAGGCTTTCGCCGAAGAAGGCGCGCGCCGTCTCCGGAAGCTGGTGCGCCTCATCGAAGACGACGGTCTGGCACGAGGGCAAAAGCTCCGCCACGCCTTCGTCGCGCAGCGCGAGGTCGGCAAAGAACAGGTGATGGTTGACGACCACCACGTCGGCGGCGAGCGCCGCCCGCCGGGCGCGAAAGACGAAACAGTCGTCGTAGCGCGGGCACTGGCCGCCGAGGCAGTTTTCGCGCGTCGCGGTGGCGTGCGCCCAGGCGGCCGAGTCGTCCGCGATCGCGCCCAGCTCGGCGCGGTCGCCCGTGCGCGTCGTGCGAGCAAAGTGCGCGATCGCGCGCAATTCCTCCGCCTGGCGCGCGTCGCCCTCGGAACGCCTCGCCCGTGTGCGCTCGAGCCGCTCCAGGCAGATGTAGTTCTCGCGCCCTTTCAGCAGCGCCACGCGGGTACCGAGCGCAAGGGCTTCGCGCACCGCTGGCAGGTCGCGCCCGTAGAGTTGGTCCTGCAGCGTCTTCGTTCCGGTCGAGACGAGGGCCTTGCCGCCTGCGAGGAGCACGGGGACGAGGTAGGCGAAGGTCTTGCCCATGCCGGTTCCCGCCTCGGCCAGGAGGACGCCGTTCGACTCGATCGCCTGCAGCACAGCGAGCGCCATCTCGAGCTGCGCGGGGCGCTCGTTCCAGCCGGCAAGCACTGCGGCGAGCGGCCCGTCGGGCGCAAAGGCGCGGCGCACCGGCTCTACGGCGCGCCGCCCGCTCAGGGCTGCAGTTCCTCGACCTTCAGCCAGATGCGCGACTTCGCTTCCGAGGTTCCAGAGCGCGCCGAGACCAGTCCGCGCTCCTCGCGCGTCGAGGCGGTGGCTGCGCTGGCAAGCTCGATCCATTCGCCAAGGCGGCCGCGTACGGCGCTCACCGCAGAGGCGGTCTCGATCGCGCGGCCGCGAAACTCTTCGCGCCTTGGCAGTACCTCGACGGTCACTTCGGAACCCGAGACGCGCGCGACCACTTCGAAACCGCTGCGGGCGGCGACATAGCGCGTTTCCTCGATCGCGATCGGGCCGATTGCGCGGCGCTCGCGCACCGGCCGCAGCTCGCCGACGGCGATGAAGGCAGGCCGGCCCTCGATCACCTGCAGACGCTGCTCGAGCGCATCGTCGCGGGCGTTGCGCGTATCGGCGAGGACGACCTCGCCGCGCACGCCGCCCGAACCGACCGTCCCCGAAGCGGAAAGCGCCGATCCCGAGGAGGCATTGCCGCTTTCTTGGCGCACGGTGACAAGGAGCCGGCGCGGCGCGCGGTCGAGTTGTGCGATCACGGAGCGAAGCTCTGCGAGGTTGGCCGCGCCTGCGCGAAGAACGAGGGTCGAACCCTGCCCGGTCACAGCGCCGCCCGGTTCGACGAGCGGACGCAGAATCGGAACGAGCTCCTCGGCGCTTCGGTACTGGAGCCTCAGCACCTCGACCGACCGCTCGCCAGCCGCTGCCACTGCGAAGGCAAATAGGAACGCAAGGATCGCGATGAGCCGCATCGGCCGCTTTTGCGAATGTCGCGAGGCTGCGCTAGATTACGTTAACAATGACCCGTAACTTCTTAACGGCGATAGCCTTTTCAGCCCTGCTCGCTTCCTGCGCGACGCCCGAGCGCGAGCGATCGCCCGTTTACGACCCCGCAGGGTCTAGCGGCTCGCGAGCATCCGCCCCGACCAATGCTGAGCTCGTCCTTCAAACTCTTTTTGCGCTCGGCGTCGACTATCGCAACGGCGGTGTCTCGCCCGTCTCGGGCTTCGACTGTAGCGGACTCGTCGCCCACGTGTACCGTGAAGCATACGGCATGCGGCTTCCGCGAAGCACCGCCGAGCAGAGTAGGCTCGGGCGGCCGATCGAACGCTCGGAGCTCGCACCAGGAGACCTCGTCTTCTACGACACTCTGGGATACCCCTTTTCGCATGTGGGTATATACCTTGGCGAAGGCCGCTTCGTCCATGCGCCGAGAACCGGCGCCCGCGTGAGGATAGAAAGTGTGGAAAACCCTTATTGGCGTAGCAGGTTTAGCGGTGCAAGGCGTCTACTAAAGGAGCACCATGAAGTAAACGTGAGTCTATAGCGCTTGCGAATACGTCTCATTCGTATTATCCTCCTCCTCGCGACACATCGAAGAGGAGTCATCGCAATGCAGAAACTGTTCGCGGCGGGCCTCACCGCTTTGGCGCTCGCCAGCCCGGGCCTCTCGCCGGCCCAAGAAAAAACGCTCAACCTCTACAGCTCCCGGCATTACCAGACCGACGAAGCGCTTTACACCAACTTCACCCGCGCAACGGGCATCCGCATCAACCGCATCGAGGCGCCCGAGGACGCCCTTATCGAGAGGCTGCGCAGCGAGGGTGCGACGAGCCCCGCGGACGTGCTCGTCACCGTCGACGCCGGCCGGCTCTGGCGCGCAGAACAGCTCGGGCTCTTCCAGCCGGTGCGCTCGGAGACGCTCGAGAAGCGCATCCCGGCGCACCTTCGCCACCCCGAAGGCTTGTGGTTCGGGTTTTCGACGCGGGCGCGCGTGATCTTCGTTGCGCGTAACGCTTCCGGTCTCGATTTTGTGCGCAACTACGAAGACCTCGCCGATCCTCGGCTCAAGGGCAAGCTCTGCATGCGCTCGAGCGGCAACATCTACAACCTGTCGCTGGGTGCCGCGCTCATTCATCATGTGGGCGAAGCGAAAGCCGAGCAGTGGGCGCGCGCGATCGTCGCCAATCTGGCGCGCCCGCCGCAGGGCGGCGACACCGACCAGCTTCGCTCGGTGGCGGCCGGGGAGTGCCAGGTCACCGTGTCGAACACCTATTACTGGGCCCGCCTCTACAACTCGGCGCGGCGCGAAGACCGCGACGTGGCGGCCACGACCCGCGTCGTCTGGCCGGATCAGACCGGCCGCGGCACGCACGTCAATGTTTCCGGTGCCGGCGTCCTGCGTCATGCGCCGCATCGCGAGGCAGCGGTTCGTTTCCTCGAGTACCTGGCAAGCGACGAGGCGCAGCGCTATTTTGCGGACGGGAACAACGAGTACCCCGCGGTGCCCGCCGTGAAGACGGCAAACCCCGCGCTCGCTGCGCTCGGCGAGTTCCGCGCAGACGCGCTCAACGTGGCGGTGCTCGGGCGTAACCAGCCGACCGCGCAGAGGCTCTACGACCGCGTCGGCTGGAAGTGAGCGCGATGGCCATAGCGCCAGAGCCCGCAAAAGTAGTCGCGCAAGCTGCACCCCGCAGGCGCCCGGCGGCCCCGCCGCCGGGCGCCCGATCGGCAGGGCGAGGAGCTTCTCGGCGGCGCGAGAAAGCTTCCCATCGTCGCGGCGAGGCGCTCTACCGGCCCGAACTCACGCGCTTCGACTAGCCAAGGAAGGTCTGCAGCGCGGCGCGATTTTCGTCGGCTCCGGCGACGGGGCAGTGTCCACGCCCGGTGCGCAACCCTGCGCGCGTCGCGACGAGGCCAGACCGAAAGCTTGACGTCGACAGCACAAGGAGCGCCGCGCCCTTGCGCATCGAGCGACGCGGTGCGGGCCCGTCCGCCGCGCCGAAGGGCCTCGCCGCGCCTTAGCGCGCCATCGAGCGCGCAAGGAGCACGACCGGGGCGAGCCCGCAGGCGACGATCGCAAGCGAAGGCAGCGCCGCCTCGGCGAGCCGCTCGTCCTTTGCATAGTTGAAGGCGAGCACCGCGAGCGTGTCGAAATCGAATGGACGGAGCGCCAACGTCGCCGGCAGCTCCTTCATGACGTCGACGAAGCAAAGAAGTAGCGCCGCGAGCACGCTCGGCGCAATGAGCGGCGCGTGCACGCGGGCAAGCGTCTCGGCCGGCCGCAGGCCCAGGCTGCGCGCAGCGTCCTCCATGGCGCGGCGCACGCGCGCAAGGCCCGCCTCGACACTCTGCAGCGCGACCGCGAGGAAGCGGACCGCGTAGGCGTAGAGAAGCGCAGCCGCCGTCCCGCCCAGCAGCGCCCCTATCCCCAGCGCCGCGAGCGCGCGGTCGGCGAGCGCGACCGGCCCCATCACGCCAATGGCGAGCACGACGCCCGGCACGGCGTACCCCGAGGCGGCGAGCCGCGCCAGAGCGCGGCTTGCCGCACCCGGATGCACGCGCGCCCCGTAGGCGAGGACGAGCGCGCAGCCGACGGTGAGGAGCGCACCGGCGGCCGCAAGGACAAGGCTATTGCCGGCGGCTTGCACAAAGCGCACCCAGGGCAGCGCCGCGTCCTCGTCTAGGGCAAGGCGTAAGAGCAGGAGCGCGGGCAGCGCGAAACCGGCGACGAAAGGCAGCGCGCAGCAGCCGAAAGCGGCCGCGGCGCGCAGCCCGCGCAGGCGAAAGCGCGGGATGGCGCGGCGCTCGGTCGCGTGGAAGGCGGCGCGCCCGCGCGCGAGCCGCTCGGCTGCAAGCACCGCTGCGACGAAGAAAAGAAGGAGCGAGCCGAGCTGTGCCGCGAGCGTGAGATCGCCGAGCGAGAACCAGGCGCGGTAAATGCCCGTGGCGAGCGTGTTCACGCCGAAGTACGCGACCGCCCCGTAGTCGGCGAGCACTTCCATCACCGCAAGCGCGGTCCCTGCCGCAATGCCCGGCCGGGCAAGCGGAAGCGCCACCCGGAAAAAGGCGGACCACGCTCCGGCGCCGAGCGCGCGCGCCGTGTCGAAGGCGCTCGCGGGCAGCGCGGCGAAGGCCGCGCGGGCGAGCACGTACACGTAGGGATACAGCACGAAGGCGAGCACGAAGGCCGCACCGCCAGGCGAGCGGATCGCGGGGAAGGCGTAGTCGCCCCCCTGCCAGCCGAAAGTCCTGCGCAGCGCAGTCTGCACCGGCCCGGTGTACTGGAGGAAATCGGTGTACACGTACGCCATCACGTACGCGGGCACCGCAAGCGGCAGAAGCAGCGCCCACTCGAAAAAGCGCGCAAGCGGAAAACGGCACATCGTCGTCAGCCAGGCACAGGCGGTGCCGAGGACGGCGGTCACGGCGCCCACGGCAAGCGCAAGTCCCGCCGTGAGCGCAAGGTACTCGCCGAGCACCGTGGCGACGAGGTGAGCCCAGTTCTCCCCCCAAGGGGAAAAAAGCCGCACGAGCACCGCGAGCACCGGGAGCGCGACGAGCGCCCCGAGCGCGAGTACCGCAATCCGTAGCGGCGGCACGCCGAGGCGCACGGCGAGCACGCGCGCGCTCATCGGCCGCGCGCGGCTGGACGCGATCGCGGCGAGGACGTGCGCGCGCCTCTATCGGTGATGCCGCCCCCAGGCATGGCGCGCGAGCCTACCGCACACTCGAAGGGCGCGACCGCAAAAGAACAGCGCGCGCCGCGTAAACCGACCGTCTGGTGGCAAAGCACGGGTAGCGAGGCGCCCCCTTGGCCCGATCGGCTGGTAGCCCGCGCGGCGCCCGGTCCGCAGTAGGAGCGCCAACCGCTTGCTGCTACGTCCCCGAGGGGATAGAGGGGTCCCGGCTTTGCGCAGCGATTCAAAAGACCGTGAAATCGAAATGGTTCTAGGCACTGAATCCCAGGGTCAGAGGGCGGTCAATTCCAGGGTCAGCGTTGCCGAATGCCAGCGATAGCTGCCTACCAAACAATAACGATTCGCATTCCGTGTAACATTCTACCTCTCTCGCATGGCTTCCGATCCCGAAGCGGCGCTCCTCGAGCTCGAAGGTGTACACGTCGGCTACGGCGCGCAGCGCGTCGTACAGGGAGTGTCGTTTGCGCTCCTGCGCGGCGCCATCGGCTGCATCCTCGGGCCGAGCGGCTGCGGCAAGACGACCCTTCTTCGCGCGATCGCGGGTTTCGAACCGGTCGTCGCTGGCGCGATCCGGATCGAGGCGAGGACGGTGAGCCGACCCGGGGCAACGGTTCCGCCCGAGCGGCGGCGCGTCGGCATGGTGTTCCAGGACTACGCGCTTTTCCCGCACCTTAGCGTCGGCGAGAACATCGTCTTCGGCCTGCGCGCGCTGCGGCGCGCCGAACGTCGCGCGCGCCTCGCCGAGGTGGCAGGGCTCGTCGGCATCGAGGAGGTGATCGACCGCTACCCGCACGAGCTCTCGGGCGGGCAGCAGCAGCGCGCGGCGATCGCGCGCGCCCTTGCTCCGCGCCCTGCGCTCCTTTTGCTCGACGAGCCGTTTTCCAACCTCGACGTCGAGCTGCGCGAGCGCCTGTCGCTCGAACTGCGCGAGGTGATAAAGCGCTCGGGCACGACCGCCGTACTGGTCACGCACGATCAGCAGGAGGCCTTTGCCATCGCCGACGAGATCGGCGTCCTCGCCGGCGGCGTGATTCAGCAGTGGGACACGGCCTACAACCTGTACCACCGTCCGGCAAACCGCTTCGTCGCCGACTTCGTCGGCCAGGGCGTGTTCCTGCCCGGACGCGTGCTCAACTCGCGCCGCGTGGCGATCGAGCTGGGCGAGCTCGAAGGCGACATTCCGCACGCCTGCCAGCAGGGCTGCGACGCCTGTCGGCTCGGCTGCTCCGCCGAAGTGTTGCTGCGGCCCGACGACATCGTCCACGACGACAGCTCGCCGCTCACCGCCGAGGTGGTGCACAAGGCGTTCCGCGGCGCCGAGATCCTCTACACCTTGCGCCTGGCAAGCGGCCGTACCGTGCTGGCGCTCGTCCCAAGCCACCACAACCACGCGATCGGCGAGCGCATCGGCATCCGGCTCGACGCCGACCACGTGATCGCCTTCTCACCCCGCGCCGAGGCGGCTAGGGCTCATCGCGCAGGCTGAAGATCACCGGAACGTCGATGCGCAGTAGCCGCCCGCGCAGCCCAAGCGGAACGGGCGTCGCCGCCGCCGCGCGCCGCAGCATCTCGCTCGCCTCGCGGTCGAGGACCGGATAGCCGCTCGAGGCGCGCACGGTGACCTCGGTGAGCTGGCCGTTCGGGCCGAAGACGAGCCCGATCTCCGCGCGCCCCTCCCAGTGATTGTCGAGCGCGATGCGCGGATAACGGCGGAAGCGGCGGGCGGCCGCAAGAAGCTCGATCCGATACTGCGCAACCGTCATCGCCTCTTCGGCCGCAAGGGCTTGCGCCTGCACCTGCGCCGCGGCGGGCGCCACGGCCGGGGTGCCCGAAGCGGCCTCGTCGCCGGCCGCGCGCGCCGCGGCCGCTTCGCGCTCCGAGCGTGCGGGCGCTTGCGTAGACCGTTCCTCGGGCGCCGCCGCGAGTTCCGCTTCGCGCAAGGGACGCGCTTCCTCTTCCCCGGCTTGCCTCGTCGGCTGCGCGCTCGGTAGCGTCGGCGGCAGGGCCTTCGGCGCGTAAGCCGGCCTGCGCGATCCGGTCGCGGCAGCCTCCGGCGCAGTCGGCGCTGGCTCGGCCGTCGCTCGCCTTGCGGGCGCCTCGGCCGAGAGACGCGCGTTGACCGGCGTTGAAAGCTCCAGCCGCAGGGGGGCAGATGGAGCAAAAGACTCGAGCGCGGCAAGGAGCAAGGCGTGCAAACCGATCGAGAGGGCGAACGCCCGCCCGAGCCGCCGCTTTGCCTGCCCGCGCGTTGCAACCGCACTCGCCGCCCACCGCATCCCGCGGACTGTACCGCCGGAGGGCGGCGGCCCGGAATCAGCGTGCAGCCGCCAAGGCGCGCCAGATGCGCTCGGAGGTGAGCGGCATCTCGAGCTCGCGCACGCCCACCGCAGCGAGCGCATCGAGCACCGCGTTCACGACGCAGGGCACCGCACCGACGGTTCCGATCTCGCCGCAGCCTTTGACGCCGAGCAGGTTCGTGCGGCAGGGAATCGTCTCGTCGAAGACCGCATCGAAGGCGGGCAGATCGTTCGCACGGGGGATCGCGTAGTCCATGAGCGAGCCGGTGAGGAGCTGGCCGCTCGCTGCGTCGTAGACGGTGCGCTCCATGAGCGCCTGGCCGATGCCCTGCGCGATTCCGCCGTGGATCTGCCCTTCGACGATCGCGCGGTTGACGATTCGCCCGACGTCATCGACGCTCGTGTAGCGCACCATGCGCACCTCGCCCGTCTCTGGGTCGACCTCCACCTCGCACACCTGCACCCCGTTCGGCCACGAGGGGGCCGACGGCGTCTCCGTCGCGTCCACCGCGAGGCGTGCGCCCGGAGTGTGCGCCGCGAGCGCTGCGAGCGAGATCTCGCGGTCGGTGCCGACGACGCGGAGCCTGCCTGCGCGGTACTCGAGGTCGGCGACGGCCGCTTCGAGCACCTCGGCCGCGAGCTCCCGGGCCCTTTCGACGAGCGCGCGGCCTGCCGTCACCGCGGCCGACCCGCCGACGAAGGCCGAGCGTGAACCGACGCTACCGACGCCGACGGCTGCGTCGGTGTCGCCGAGGACGACGCGCACCCGCTCGATCGGGATCTCGAGCGCACCGGCGACGAGCTGCGCGTAGCTCGTCTCGAGCCCCTGCCCCATCGCCTGCGTGCCGGCGGCGAGCTCCACCGTGCCGTCGGCGAGCGCGGCGAGTTTCACCGTCTCGGTGCGCACTGGCGCCCCCGTCCACTCGAGGTAGCAGGAAAGGCCTCTACCGCGCAGCTTTCCGCGCCGCTCGCTCGCCGCGCGCCGCGCCGGAAAACCGTCCCAGTCGGCGCGCGCGAGCGCCGCCTCGAGCAGCCGCTCGAGGCGCCCGTCGTCGTACCAATCGCCCAGATGGGTGCGATAGGGGAACTGCTCCGGGCGGATAAAATTGCGTCGCCGCACTTCCACCGGCCCAAGGCCGGTTGCACGGCCGGCCTCCTCCATCAGCCGCTCCATCAGGTAGTTCGCCTCGGGACGCCCGGCGCCGCGGTACGCGCCGGTCGCCATCGTGTTCGTAAGCACCCCGCGCACGACGAGATCCATCGCCGGGACGTGGTAGACGGTCGTCTGCACCTTCGGCCCGAGCAGCAGCGGGATGATGGCCGTCGAACCCACCGGGGTGGCGCCGAAGTTCGCGTGCACGATCGCCCGCAGTGCGAGGATGCGGCCCTCGGCGTCGAGGGCGAGCTCCGCCTGGTCGTGCCGGTCGCGGCCCATGTGCGCGGCGAGAAACTCCTCGCTACGCTCGGCGCGCCACTTCACCGGTCGTCCGAGCGCGCGCGCCGCAAAGCAGACGAACGCCTCCTCGTTCGCAAGGCCCGTCTTCATGCCGAAGCCGCCGCCGAGGTCACCGACGACGACGCGGTAATCCTCCGGCGCGCCACCGAGGCACTGCGCAAGAAGTTGGCGCGCCGCACCCGGAGTCTGGTTCTGCGTGTAGAGCGTGGTGCGCCCGCGCTCGTACACCCCGATCGCGCAGCGCGGCTCCATCGCCACGGCGACGAGGCGCTGGTTGTGGAAGGCGACGCGCACGACGTGCGCCGCGCACCGGAAGCCCCGCTCGGTCGCCTGCGCATCGCCCCAGTGGGCCTGCGCAGCGACGTTGCCCGGTGCAGCCGACCAGAGCTGCGGCGCGCCGCTCTCGACCGCCGCGAGCGCATCGGCGACCGCAGCGAGCTCCTCGTACTCGACGGCCGCCGCCTCGGCTGCGTCGAGCGCGGCGTCGCGCGTCTCGGCGACGACCGCGACGACGGGCTGGCCGACGTAGTACACCCGCTCGCCGGCAAGGAGCGTGCGGGGCGGAGCGTCCATGGGGGCGCCGTCGGCGCGCGCAAACCCCGCCGGATAGGGAATCGGCTGCACCCCCGCCGCGGCCAGATCCGCACCGCTCCAGACGGCGAGTACGCCGGCCGCGGAGCGCGCAGCGCCGAGCTCGACGCGCGCGATCCTCGCGTGCGCCACGGGCGAGCGCACGAACGCGAGCCAGGCCAGGCGTTCAAACGGCCGATCGTCGCTGTAGACGCCGCGGCCCGCGAGCAGCCGCTCGTCCTCGAGCCGCTTTTGCCCGGCCGATGCGCCAAAGCGTAACGCCGAAGGATCGTACAGGACTGTGGGAGGTTGCATCGAATCCGCCCGCGGCTCGCCCACCGGGCGGCTGCAAGGTGCGAAAGCCTAACGGAAAGCAAAACGCAAAGCGCGCGCCGTTTCGACGCGCGCCGCACCCTTGCGGCGCGCACTGCTCGCGGAACCCGCGCCCTACGACCCCGAGGAATCGGGCGCGTTGCGGAAAGCGCCCTGCGGCGGCGCATCGCGCCGCAAACGCGGTGCGCAGCGCTTACGTTTCCCCGCACACCCTCGGCGGGATACGCTCGAGGAGTGGCATGCACCATGCAAGGGGTCGTTCATAATTCCGGACGGGTGGCAGGCACTCTCTACCTCATCCCCACACCGCTTGGCAATATCGCCCCCGCCGAGGTGTTGCCCGAAGCGACGCTGCGCATCGCCGCAAGCCTTTCGACCTTTATCGTCGAGCGGAATAAGACGGCGCGCGCCTTCCTCAAGCGGCTACCGACGCGCACCCCGCTCCAGCGAATCGAGCTCTTCGAACTCGGCGAGCGCACGCGCCCGAGCGAACTCGAGCGGCTGCTCGCGCCCCTCCTCGAAGGGCGCGACGCGGGCCTTCTTTCCGAGGCGGGCTGCCCGGCGGTGGCCGACCCGGGGGCGAGCCTCGTTCGCCTTGCGCACGCGCGCGGCCTCTGCGTCCGCCCGCTCGTTGGTCCCTCGGCGATCCTCCTCGCGCTCATGGCCTGCGGCCTACAAGGCCAGCGCTTCGCCTTCCACGGCTACCTGCCCGTCGAGGCCGACGCGCGCCGGCGGGCGTTACGCATGCTCGAGCACAGGGCGCAGTCGGAGGATGCGGCGCAGATCTTCATCGAGACGCCCTACCGGAGCGCCGCCCTTCTGGAGGCCATCCTCTCCAGCTGCCGCGGCGACACAGAGCTCGCCCTCGCCTGCGATCTGACGCTCCCCAGCGAGTCGATCCGCGCGCACAAGATCGCCGCCTGGCGCGAAAGCCCCCGCCCGCCCCTTGCGCGTAGACCCTGCGTGTTTCTCCTCTGGCGCGAGCCTCGCTAGGCGAGGCTCGGTTCGCCGCGCGGCAAAGGCTCGGCCGCTCGCGGACGGCGGCCCTTTTGCGCCAAGCGGGGTGCTGGCGGAGAGAGAGGGATTCGAACCCCCGGTACGGACGAGCCGTACAACAGATTTCGAGTCTGCCCCGTTCGACCACTCCGGCATCTCTCCGCGGTGCGAGGCATGCGCGGATTTTATCCGCTCGCCGCGTCTTCGCGGCGCGCCGCCTCAGCCGGCCGCGATACGCTCGAGCCCGCCGAGGTACGGTCGCAGGGCGAGCGGCACGGTCACCGACCCGTCCTCGTTCTGATAGTTCTCGAGCACGGCGATCAACGTGCGCCCGACGGCAAGGCCCGAGCCGTTCAGCGTATGCACGAGCTCGGGCCGGCCCTTGTCGTTACGAAAACGCGCCTGCATGCGCCGCGCCTGGAAGGCCTCGAAATTGGAGCACGACGAGATCTCGCGGTACGCCTCGCCGCCCGGCAGCCACACCTCAATGTCGTAGGTCTTCGCCGCGGCAAAGCCCATGTCGCCGGTGCACAACACGACCGTGCGGTAGGCGAGCCCCAGCCGTTCGAGGATCGTTTCGGCGTGGCGCGTGAGCCTCTCCAGTGCGTCGTAGGAGCGCGCCGGATGCTCGATCCAGACCAGCTCCACCTTGTCGAACTGGTGCTGCCGGATCATGCCGCGCGTGTCCCGCCCGTAGGCGCCCGCCTCGGAGCGGAAGCACGGCGAATGGCACACGTAGCGCAGCGGCAGCGCCTCGCGCGGAACGATGCGCTCCCGAACGAGATTGGTCACCGGCACTTCGGCCGTCGGAATCAGGTACCAGCGCTCCTCGCCGCGCGGTACGCAGAAGAGGTCCTGTTCGAACTTCGGCAGCTGGCCGGTTCCGTACATCGAGGCGGCGTTGACCAGCCAGGGCGCCCAGACTTCGCTATAGCCGTGCTCGCGCACGTGCACGTCGAGCATGAACTGCGCGAGCGCCCTGTGCAGGCTCGCCACCGCACCGCGCAGCACCGCAAAGCGGCTGCCCGCGATCGCCGCCGCCGCCTCGAAATCGATCCCGCTAAGCGCTTCGCCGATCTCGACGTGGTCGCGCGGCCGGAAGGAAAAACGGGGCGGCGTACCGTGCCGGCGCACCTCGACGTTGTGCTCGGGGCCCGAGCCCTCCGGCACGCTCGGGTGCGGCGGGTTGGGCACTTCCGCGAGGAAGCGGTGCAGCTCCTCTTGCGCGCGCGCGAGCTGCGCTTCGAGCGCCGCGAGCTCCTCGCCGATGCGCGTCGCCTCTTCGATGAGGGCGGTCGCGTCTTCGCCCTTTGCGCGCGCCTGGCCAACCGCGCGCGCCAGAGCGTTACGGCGCGCCTGGCGTTGCTCGGTCAGCGTCTGCACGCGCCGCCGTTCGGTCTCGAGAGCGAGGTAACGTTCGCGGTCGAAGCGGTGGCCGCGCGCGGCGAGGCGCGCCGCGGTGGTATCGAGAGAATCGCGCAGAGCGTGGGGATCGATCATCCGTCCTTTTTCCCGGCCGCGGCGTCGCGCCGGCGCAGCTCCGCGAGCCGCGCGCGGATGTGCGCTTCCAGTCCGCGGTCGGTCGGCAGGTACCAGCGCTGCTCCGGAACGCCGTCCGGGAAATAGCGCTCACCGGCCGCGTACGCGCCTTCCTCGTCGTGCGCGTAGCGGTAGCCGCGGCCGTAGCCGAGCTCGCGCATGAGGGCGGTCGGCGCGTTACGCAGCCGGAGCGGCACCGGCCGCGTGCCGTCGCTGGCAACGAAGGCGCGCGCCGCATTATAGGCGGCGTAGACCGCGTTCGACTTCGGCGCGCAGGCCAGGTACAGCACCGCCTGCGCCAGTGCGAGCTCGCCCTCGGGCGTGCCGAGCCGCTCGTAGGCCGCGCAGGCGTCGAGCGCGAGGGCGAGCGCGCGCGGGTCGGCCAAGCCGACGTCCTCGCTCGCCATGCGCACGATCCGCCGACCGAGGTAGAGGGGATCGGCGCCGCCATCGAGCATGCGCACCATCCAGTAGAGTGCCGCGTCGGGGTCCGAGCCGCGCACCGCCTTGTGCAGGGCCGAGATCTGGTCGTAGAAGATCTCGCCCTGCTTGTCGAAGCGGCGCAGGTTGCGCGCAAGGGTCTCCTCGACGAAAGCCTCGTCGAGCGGAGACACCCCTGCGGCGCGCGCCGCAGTCTCGAGGATCTCGACCGCGTTGTAGAGCCGGCGCGCATCGCCGTCGGCAAAGCCGATCAGCCGCGCGCGCGCACCCGGCGTGAGATCGACCTCCGTGCGCGCAAGAAGCGCCCCGAGATCCTGCGGCGCAAGGGGCTCGAGCACGTACACCGCGGTGCGCGAAAGGAGCGCCGGGATCACCTCGAAGGAGGGGTTCTCGGTCGTCGCGCCGAAGAAAGTGACCAGTCCCCGCTCGACGTACGGCAAGAAGGCGTCTTGCTGCGCCTTGTTGAAGCGGTGCACCTCGTCGACGAACAGAATCGTGCGCCGGCCGTGCGCCGCGGCTCTCTCGGCCGCGTGCACCGCATCGCGGATGTCCTTGACGCCGGCAAACACCGCCGACAGGGCGATGAAGTCGGCCTGGCAGGCCTGCGCGAGCAGCCGCGCGATCGTCGTCTTGCCGCTGCCGGGGGGGCCCCACAGGATCATCGAGTGCGGCACGCCCGAGTCGTACACGAGCCGTAGCGGCCGGCCGGGCCCGAGCAAGTGACGCTGGCCGACCACGTCCTCGAGCCTCTTCGGGCGCATGCGCTCTGCAAGCGGCGCGTGCGGCTGCGGCGGCGGGAAAAGCTCGCTCACGGCAGACGGCACCGCCTCAGGGGTCGCCGAGTACGTCGGCGCCGGGCGGCGGACGGAAACGGAACAGCGCCGCGTCGACGCCGCTGTTGCGCATGACGCCGCGGAAGCGAAGCACGGTGCGCTGGCCGAAATGGTCGCTCAGCTCCATCGCCTCCAGACCCGCCGACCCGAGCCCCAGGCGGACGCGCTCGAAGCCGGCCTCGCGCTCGCGCGGGATCGCTTCGAGCCAGAGCAACCCCTCGCGCTCGCCCGCCTCGGCGAGGGCGAAGGCACGCTCGAGATCGGCCGCCCCGGCGAGCAGCGCCGCGGGCGTTGCGCCGATCGCTTTTTCGAGGCGGCGCACGGTGACCTGGTTCAGGTCCTCGTCGTGGATCCAGACGCGCGTCCCGTCGCCCACGATCGTCTGCGGCACGGGCTGCGCGTACACCCACAGGAAGCGCCCCGGTCGCAGGAACGCGAACCGCCCGCGCGCCTCCTGCACGAGCCGGCCGGCGCGGTCGTACACCTTCTGCTCGAACTCACCGCGCGCGGACTGGGTCGCGCGCAGCCACGCCTGGAAGCGCTCGAGCGCCGCGTCCTGCGCCGACAAATCGGCGGCCGCCGCGAGCGCAAGCGCCATGACGAGGGCGCGGCGGCCGCTCGCGGCGGCCCGAGACGGCGCATCCATCAATCGGCTCTGGCCGGGACGAGCACCTCGCGATTTCCGTTCGCCTGCATCGGCGAGACGAGCCCCGCGCGCTCCATGTCCTCGATGAGGCGCGCGGCGCGGTTGTAGCCGATGCGCAGGTGCCGCTGTACGAGCGAGATCGACGGCCGGCGCGTGCGCAGCACCACTTCCACCGCCTGGTCGTAGAGCGGATCCTTCTCGCCCCCCGCCTCGCCCTCGGCCGTACCGGTGTCCGCGCCGGCCGGCTCGAGCACCTCGGCCAGGTACTCGGGCTGCGCAAGGCCCTTCAGATGCTCGACGACGCGGTGCACCTCCGGGTCCGAGGCAAAAGCGCCATGCACGCGCTGCGGAAGGCCGGTGCCCGGAGGCAGGAACAGCATGTCGCCGGCCCCGAGCAGGGATTCCGCGCCGGGCTGGTCGAGGATGGTGCGCGAATCGACCTTGGAGGAGACCTGGAAGGCGATGCGCGCCGGGATGTTCGCCTTGATCAGCCCTGTGATCACGTCGACGCTCGGCCGCTGTGTGGCAAGCACCAGGTGGATGCCCGAGGCGCGCGCCTTCTGCGCAAGGCGGGCGATCAGCTCTTCGACCCGCTTGCCGGCGACCATCATCAGGTCGGCCAGCTCGTCGATGACGACCACGACCGCCGGCAGCGGCCGCAGCGGCTCGGCCGGCGCGCCGTCGGCGGGCGGCGGACCTTCAAGAACGCGGCCGTGCTTTTCGGCCTCGGCGATGCGGTGGTTGTAACCCGAGAGGTTGCGCACGCCAAGCCAGTTCATCAGCTTGTAGCGACGATCCATCTCGCCGACGCACCAGGCAAGGGCATTGGCCGCTTGCTTCATGTCGGTGACCACCGGGGCAAGAAGGTGCGGGATGCCCTGGTAGACCGAGAGCTCGAGCATCTTCGGGTCGATCAGGATCAGACGCACGTGCTTCGGCTCTGACTTGTAGAGCAGGGACAGGATCATCGCGTTGATCGCGACCGATTTGCCCGAGCCGGTGGTGCCCGCCACCAACAGGTGCGGCATACGCGCAAGGTCGGCGACCACCGGGTGGCCGGCGATGTCCTTGCCCAGCGCAAGCGCGAGGTGCGAGGACAGGCTGTGGAAGGCTTCCGAGCCGAGGATCTCGGAGAGCCGCACCGTCTGACGGCGCGGGTTGGGGATCTCGAGCCCCATACACGACTTTCCTGGAATCGTCTCGACCACGCGGATCGCCACCACCGAGAGTGCGCGCGCCAAGTCCTTCACCAGGTTCACGATCTGACTGCCCTTCACGCCGACGGCGGGCTCGATCTCGTAGCGCGTAATCACGGGGCCCGGGTAGGCGGCGAGGACTTTTACCGAGACGCCGAAGTCCGAGAGCTTTTTCTCGATCAGCCGCGAGGTGAATTCGAGCGTCTCGGTGCTCACCGGCTCGCTCTCGGCCTCCGGTTCGTCGAGCAGCTTGAGCGGCGGAAGCGGCGTCTCCGGAAGGTCCTCGAAAAGAGGCTGTTGGCGCTCGCGCTCGGCGCGCACGGACTTGCGCACCTCGCGCGACGGCGGCGCGATCACCAGGGGCGGGTGCTCCTGCTCGCGCCGGCGCTCGGACTCGACGACGAGCTCGCGCTCCTCGCGCGCGATGCGCCCGAGTTCGCGGTCGCGCCGCCGCTCGAGCGCGCCGCGGGTCGCACGCCAGGCCGCTTCGAGCGCCGCGCCCACCCGCTCGGCAAGAGAAAGCCAGGAAAAGCCGCCCCAAAGGCTCGCTCCCGCAGCGAGCGCGACGAGTAGAAGGAGCGTGCCGCCGGTAAAGCCGAGCGCGGAGGCGAGCGCCTCGCCCACGACCCGACCGACGACGCCGCCCGGCTCGAGGGGAAGCTCGAGCCGCAGGCGATGCAGCCGCAAGGCCTCGAGCGCCGAACTGGCCGTGATCGCGACGCCAAAGCCCACTGCCGCGAGCATCCGGGATCGCGCGCGGGCCGCCGGCGCGTGCAGGCCGCGCCAGCCGCGCGCGACCGCCAGCACCAGCGGCGCCACCCACCAATAGGCCGAGACGCCAAAGAGGTAGAGCAGGATGTCGGCGATCCAGGCGCCGACGGGGCCACCGGCGTTCTCGACCGTCGCACCGCTTGCACTGTGCGACCAGGCCGGGTCGCTCCGCCGGTAGGTGAGGAGCACGAGCAGCAGGTACGCGGCAACGGCGGCCAGCGCAAGCCACTTCGCTTCCCGCAGGAGATTGACCAGTTTCGCGGGAAGCGGCGCGTCGTCCCTATCCGGCGCAAGGCGCATCGTCGCTGCCTGCGCGATTGTACCCCCCGCCCCGGGGCCCCGGTGCGCGCTTCGACGGCGCCCGCCCCTCTGCTACCATGCGCGCAAAAACGCGCCCGCGCGATGCCTGCGCCGCTTTCCTCGGCCGTGCTGCGCACGGTCCCGCTCTTTTCCCAGCTGCCGGAAGAGCTGCTGCGCACGATCGCCGGCGCGGTGCAGCGCCGCTCGGTCCCGCGCAAGGCGGTGGTCATCGCCGCGGGCGACCCGACCGACTCGCTTTACATCGTGGTCAACGGGCACCTCGAGGTGACGGTCGGCAACGCAGAAGGCAAGGAGGTGATCCTGACGCTGCTTGGGCCGGGCGAGGTGTTCGGCGAGATGGCCTTGATCGACGACCAGCCGCGGTCGGCAACCGTGGTCGCCAGAGAGCCGTGCGAGCTCCTCGTACTGGCCAAGACCGCGTTCCGGCGCTTGCTCGCGGATAATTTCGACCTCACGCTCGCGGTCATGCGCGGTCTCGTGAAGCGGCTGCGCGACGCCGACCGCAAAATCGGCACGCTTGCGCTGCTCGATGTCTATGGCCGCGTCGCGCGCGTGCTGCTCGATCTCGCCAAAGAGGTCGACGGCCAGAAGCGCGTCACCGTGCGGCTCGCAAAAAAAGACATCGCCAAAATGATCGGCGCCTCGCGCGAGATGGTAAGCCGCGTCATGCGCGATCTCGAGCGGAGCGGCTATATCGCCACGCGCGGCTCGACGATCATCCTGCGCGATGAGCTGCCCCGTCCCGACTGAAGCACGGGGCGGCCAAGTTGCGACGGCAAAACTCCGCACCATGGGAAAAGCGACCCGCCATAGCCGACTGCTCATCCTCGGATCCGGCCCCGCCGGCTACACCGCCGCGGTCTACGCCGCGCGCGCGAATCTGCGGCCGCTCCTCGTCACCGGGCTCGCCGAGGGCGGCCAGCTGATGACCACGACCGAGGTCGAGAACTGGCCCGCCGACGCCGACGGCGTGCAAGGGCCGGAGCTGATGCAGCGCTTCCGGCGCCATGCCGAGCGCTTCGCCACCGAGATCGTCTCGGACCACGTCCACGCGGCGCGTCTCGGCGTGCGCCCCTTCGAGCTCGAGGGCGACCAGGCGCGCTACACCTGCGATGCCCTCATCATCGCGACCGGCGCTTCGGCCAAGTACCTCGGCCTTCCCTCCGAGCAGAAGTACCTCGGCCGCGGGGTGTCGGCGTGCGCCACGTGCGACGGCTTTTTCTACCGAGGCCAGGACGTGGCGGTGATCGGCGGGGGCAACACCGCGGTCGAGGAGACGCTGTACCTGGCGAACCTGTGCCGCCAGGTCACGCTCGTGCACCGCCGCGACCGCTTCCGCGCCGAGAAGATCCTCGTCGACCGGCTCATGCGGCGCGTCGCCGAGGGGCGCGTCGCGCTCGCCCTCGACAGCGTCCTCGACGAAGCGCTCGGCGACGCGACGGGCCTCACCGGCGTGCGCCTCCGCAACGTCAAGACCGGCCAGTTGCGCGAGCTCGCGCTCAAGGGCCTTTTCATTGCCATCGGCCACGCGCCGAACACGCAGCTCTTCGAGGGTCAGCTCGAGATGCGCGGCGGATACATCGTCACGCACGGCGGACACGACGGGAACGCGACCGCAACGAGCGTTGCGGGCGTCTTCGCAGCCGGCGACGTGCAGGACCGCATCTACCGCCAGGCGGTGACGAGCGCCGCAAGTGGCTGCATGGCCGCGCTCGACGCCGAGCGCTACCTCGATGCGCTTGCCGCCTGAGCCCGACGGCGCGCCCCTCGACGAGGAGTTCCGGCGCGCGGTCGCGGACGTCGTCCCCCTCGTGCCGCGCCGCCGGGCGCCGCATCGCCCGCTGCCGCCGCCCCTGCCGTTGCAGTCGCGGCGCGACGAGCGCGCCGCGCTCGCCGAGAGCCTGCGCGCTCCCCTCTCGGTCGACGACGCGCTCGAGGCAGGCGAGGAACTCGCCTATCTGCGCGAGGGGCTGCCGCGCGAGGTGCTGCGTCGCCTGCGGCGCGGCCACTGGGTGGTGCAGGCGAGCCTCGACCTACATGGCATGACCCGCGCAAGTGCCGCCGCCGCGGTCGCCGCGTTCCTGCGCGAGTGCGCGGCCACCGAGCACCGCTGCGTGCGCATCGTGCACGGCAAGGGGCTGCGCTCACCGCGGCGCGAGCCGGTGCTCAAGGCGGCGCTGCGCCGCTGGCTCGTCCAGCGCGAGGAAGTGCTCGCGTTCTGCCAGGCGCCCGCGTCGGCGGGCGGCGCGGGCGCGTTGTACGTGCTCGTGCAGCGCCGCCGCCGGCGCGCCTAGCCTACACCGCGGCCTCGTTCGTCTCGCCCGTGCGGATGCGCACGACGTGCTCGACCGCCGTGACGAAGATCTTGCCGTCGCCGATCTTGCCCGTGCGCGCCGCGCGCACGATCGCCTCGATCGCGCGTTCGACCTGAGCTTCGGTGACGACGACCTCGATTTTCACCTTCGGCAGGAAGTCGACGACGTACTCGGCGCCCCGGTAGAGCTCGGTGTGTCCTTTCTGACGGCCAAAGCCTTTCACCTCGGTGACGGTGAGGCCGGTGACGCCGAGCTCGGAGAGCGCCTCGCGCACCTCGTCGAGCTTGAACGGTTTGACGATCGCTTCGATTTTTTTCATCGGGCGGTGCTCCGCGGGCGAGCCGGAGACGCCATTCTAGAAAACGCACTGCGCGGTGTCCACGCGCGCGCGGACGGGCTTGCTTCGCGAGCTGCGGTCCGGCTGCGGTCTCAGCGGTGTCCACGCGCGCGCGGACGGGCTGCTCCGCCCGCCCTACAATCGCAGCGCATGGCGGGGTGCGAGCACGCGCAGCACAAGGCCCTCGCAAGGGGCGATGCCCCGTGCCGAACCGGGTGCAGGGCCGACGCGGGCCCCCCGCGCAGTTTGCGGGCCTGCGCCTTTCTCGTCGCAAGCGCCTGTGCGCGCGAAACGCTCTGCTAACGTGCGCGTCCGGGAGACCGATTCGCTCGCGGCGGTCCCGGCGGCCGCATGGAACGCGCTTCCCGGAGTCGCCGCGAACCCTTTTGTCCGGCACGAGTTCCTGTCCGCGCTCCTCGAGACCGGCTGTGCCTGCGCGCGCACGGGCTGGCGGCCGAGGTTTCTCATCGCCGAGCGCGACGGCGCGCTCGCCGGCGCGCTTCCGCTCTTTGAGAAAACGCACTCCTACGGCGAGTACGTCTTCGACTGGGCCTGGGCGCAGGCGTACGCGCACGCCGGCCGCGCCTATTACCCGAAGCTCGTCTGCGCAGTGCCTTTCACGCCGGTCGCCGGACCGCGCCTTCTGGCCACCGATACCGAGGCGCGCGCGGCGCTCCTTGCCGCCGCGCTCGAGCGGGCGCGCGAACGCTCGTCTCTGCACGTGCTCTTTCCCCGCGCTGCGGAGGCGCGTGACCTCGCCGACCGGCACGGCTTTCTACTGCGCCGCAGCGTTCAGTACCACTGGCGCAACGAGGGTTACCGCGACTTCGACGATTTTCTCTCGCGCCTGACGCATCGGCGGCGCAAGACCATTCGGCAGGAGCGGCGGCGCGTGGCCGAGGCCGGGGTGCGCTTCCGATGGCTTGCGGGTGGGGAGGCCGACGCACAGGACTGGCTCTTCGTCGAACGCTGCTACCGCGCGACCTACGCCGCGCACCGCTCGCTGCCCTACCTCAACCTCGCTTTCTTCCGCCGCTTGGGCGAGCGTCTGCCTGCGGAGACGCGGATTCTACTTGCGCTTCGCGCCGGGCGGCCCGTCGCGATGGCGCTCCTTTTCGCCGCCGGGGGCACGCTCTATGGTCGGCACTGGGGTACGGTCGAGCCGATACCGCTCCTTCATTTCGAGACCTGCTACTACCGGCCGATCGCGTACGCGATCGAGCAGGGACTCGAGCGCTTCGAGGGCGGTGCGCAGGGCGAACACAAGATCCTGCGCGGGCTGCTGCCCGCCGAGACGCTCTCGGCGCACTGGATCGCCGAGGCGCGCTTTGCGCGCGCCATCGCCACCCACCTCGAGAGCGAGAGGCGCGCGCTCGCGCACTACGTCGACGAGCTTGCCGAGCACAGTCCCTTTCGCACGCAGGCGCCTTGCGGCGAAAGCTAAACGGCGTTCCTATAATGCGCTGCAGGAGGTGCACATGCGACTGAAGGACAAGGTGGCCATCGTGACGGGCGCGGCCTCCGGCTTCGGCGAAGGCGTCGCAAAGCGCTTTGCGCGCGAGGGTGCGCGCGTCGTCGTCGCCGACACCGCCAGCGCGGGCGGCGAGCGCGTGGCGGGCGAGATCTCGAGCGCGGGTGGGCGCGCGCTCTTCCTGCGCGCCGACGTCACCCGCGCGCAAGACTGGCAGGTCCTCGTCGGCGCGACCCTCTCGGCCTTCGACCGGCTCGACATCGTCGTCAACAACGCCGGCTGGACGCACCGCGCAAAGCCCCTTGTCGAGACGACCGAGGAGGAGTTCGAGCGGGTCTACGCGGTGAACGTCAAAAGCGTGTTCCTGTCGGCGCGCGCGGCCGTCCCGGTCTTCCGCCGCAGCGGCGGCGGCTGCTTCGTCAACATCGCGTCGACCGCGGGGGTGCGGCCGCGCCCGGGACTTACCGTGTACAACAGCTCCAAAGGCGCGGTGATCGTGCTTTCGCGCTCGATGGCGGCCGAGCTCGGTCCCGAGCGCATCCGCGTCAACTGCGTGAACCCGGTGTTCAGCCCGTACACCGGCCTGTCGGCCGAGTTCGCCGGCGGGGCGCTCAGCGACGAGGCGCTCGAGCGCTTCCGCGCGACGATCCCCCTCGGGCGCTTTTCCACGGCCGAGGACGTGGCCGGCGCGTGCGTCTACCTCGCCTCTGACGAGGCGGCGTTCGTCAGCGGCGTTTGCCTGGAAGTCGACGGCGCGCGCTGCGTCTAGCGGCGGCGCGGCTCAGCTCCCGAAGTCGGGGCCGATCCGCTCGAGCGCGTCGGTAACGAGGGCGTCGACGCCCACGGCGAGGAGACTGCGCGCGGTCGCGAGATCGTCGACCGTCCAGGCAAGGAGCGCCAGGCCGGCGGCGTGCGCCTCGCGCACGAGCGCCTCGTCGACCGCGGCCACGGCGCAGTGCAGTGCCACGCAGCCGAGCCTGCGCGCGCGCTCGCGCCAGTCGGCAGGTGGCCGTTCGACGAGCAGCGCGCGCGGGATCGCCGGGGCGACGGCGCGCGCAGCATCGAGCGCCGCTTCCGAGAAAGAGGACAGAAGCGGTGACGGTCGAGCGGGCGGCCAGCGCCGCGCGACCGTGCGCGCGACGGCCTCGCCCGCGTCGCGCTCGTAGCCGGCTGCGGGCTTGATCTCGACGTTCGGCCACAGGCCGAGCGTGGCGCAAAGCTCAAGCGCGGCCTCGAGCGTGGGCACTGGCTCACCGCGCCACTGCGGCCCCTTCCAGGCGCCGGCGTCGAGGCGCGCGAGCTCGGCCGAACTCAGGCGCGCGACCTCGCCTGCGCTTTGCGTCGTGCGCGCGACCGTCTCGTCGTGCATGAGCACCGGCACGCCGTCGCGCGCGAGCCTCGCGTCGATTTCGACGCCGCGAAAGCCGAGCCGGGCCGCAAAGCGAAGTGCAGCCAGCGTGTTCTCGGGCGCGAGCGCACCGCCGCCCCGGTGGGCGAGCGTGCGCGGGTACGGCCAGCGCATCACGGCGGGCGCCTACCGGCCGCCCGCCCGAGCCCGTGCGCCGCATCGAAAGAACGCACAAGCCGCGCAAGTCGCAACGGCAATGCGCCGCGGAGGCGCGCGGCAACGCGCGCCTCCGCCTCATTACTCTTGGTTTCCACCCGCCGCCGGAAAATCCCGCGTTGCAGGGAGACGACCGCCGCCGCTGGCGGCAGAATCGCGATCACCGCAGTCGCCCTCGCGCGGAGCCATTCGGTGAGCGCGTCGCCCATGCCGTCTTTCTCGATGCCGATGACGACGCTAAGCGCGAGCAGCACGAAAGTCCTCGGCAACCATAAGCTCACTGCCCGAGACGTCAGGCCTGCGCAAAAGCACTGCGCGGCTGCGCGAGGCTCGCGGATCACAGCGACCCTGCGCTACACGCATCGCAGGGCAAAGACACCGCACGGCCGCGCTAGGGGCGCGCGGGGCGCACCGCCGGGGGGGAATGAGCGCGGGCGCGCTGCGCGGCCTCGAAGGCACGAAGCAGTGCGTTACCGCGCTCGACGGCGGCGTCGAGCGCCTGCGTGGCGGTTTTCTCGCCCCGCCACACCCTTTCCAGTTCCTCCTCGACCAGGGTGCGGATCGCCGCCAATTCGCCCAGCCAGAGGGCGCGCAAGTCGCGCCCCGAAGCGTTGAGCAGCTGCCGGATCGCAATCGCCTGGCCGGGGTGCTGCGCATAGAAGCCGCGCTCGCGGCTCAGCTCGTAGGCTGCGCGGCTGACCGGCACGAAGCCCGTGCGCTCGTGCCACTCGGCCTGCACCTCCGGGCGCGCCAGATAGGCGAGGAAACGCACCGCCGCGAGCGCTTGCCGCGGGGGATGGTCGGCGAGCAGCCACAGCGCCGCGCCGCCGATCTGGCTGTGGCGCGGCGCGCCAGGAACATCGTCGTAGTGCGGTAGCTCGGCGACGCCGAGATCGAAGGCGACCTCGCGCGCAAGGCTCCCGTAACTTTCCGAGCTCGCCGTCAGCATGCCGCATTGGCCGCGCGCAAAGAGCCGCTCGCCCTCGAGCCGGCGACCGCTGTAGGTGAAGTATCCCGCACGCGCCCAGGAGGAAAGTAGCGCGATGTGTCGCACGACGAGGTGCGTGTTGAAGACGAGCCTCGTTCGCCCGCCGCGCCGGCCATCCTCGTGCATCGCGTAGGGCTGGCCATGCCAGACACTGAGGTTCTCGACGTGCACCCACGCCGGCCAGGCGGTCGTATAGGCGCAGGGCAGGCCCGCATCGAGGAGCGCCTCCATCGCAGCGGGCATCTCGTACCAGGTGCGCGGCGGCCGCTCGGGATCGAGTCGCGCGGCCCGGAACGCGCTGCGGTTGTAGAAGAGAACGGGGGTGGAGACGTTGAACGGGAGCGCGTACAGCCGGCCCCTTGCGTCGGAGTAGTAGGGCGCCACCGCAGGGAGGAGCTGACGCGCATCGATTTGTTCGCCCGCACGCGCCGCCGCCTGCCACAGCGGTAGCCCGGCACCGTGCCCGACCACCAGCTCGGCGCTGCCCAGGTCGTCGACCTGGACGAGGTGCGGCGCCTCGCCAGCGCGCCGAGCCTCGAGCGCCGCAGCGAGCGTGCGCTCGTAGTCACCCTTGTACTCGGCACGGACATGAACTTCGCGCTGCGCTGCGTTGAAGCGGGCGACCAAGGCGGCGAGCGCCTCGCCGGGCGCGCCGCTCATCGCGTGCCAGAAGCGGACCTCGGTCTGCGCCTGCGCGGCGGCGCTCAGAAAAAGCGCGAGCACAAAAAACGGCCGCACCGGCGCATTGTATGATGCGGCGCGTGTCGGCGCCCAACGAGCTTCCCGCCGCCGAACTTGCCGAGGCGTACGCGCGCGGCACCCTCTCGCCGGTCGAGGCGGTGCAGGCGTGTCTTGCGCGCGTCGAGGCGTGCGAGCCCGCGCTCAACGCGATGTACCGCGTGCAGGCCGACGATGCGCTTGCCGCGGCGCGCGCGGCCGAGGCGCGCTGGCGCACCGGCCAACCCCTTTCGCCGCTCGATGGTGTGCCGGTCACCGTGAAGGAAAACATCCACACGCGCGGCGTTCCCTCGCCCATCGGCACGCAGGCGAACGAGGATGCGCCGCCACAGGCCGAGGACGCCCCGCCGGCCGCGCGCCTGCGCGAGGCCGGCTGCGTGATCCTCGGCAAGACGACGATGCCGGACTACGGCATGCTCTCTTCCGGCGTCTCGAGCCTGCATGGCACGACGCGCAATCCTTGGCGCCTCGACCGCAACCCCTCGGGCTCGAGTTCCGGTGCAGCGGCCGCCGCGGCGGCGGGCTACGCGCCGCTGCACCTGGGCACCGACATCGGCGGGTCGATCCGGCTGCCGGCCGCGCACTGCGGCGTCTTCGGCCTCAAGCCGAGCCTCGGCCGGGTGCCGATCTATCCGCCCTACATCGGCCGAGTCGTCGGACCGATGACGCGCGACGTGGGCTCGGCCGCGATGCTGCTGAGCGTGCTCGCGCGGCCCGACGCGCGCGATTTCATGAGCCTGCCCTACGAGGCGCGCGACTACGCATCGGAGCTCGAGCGATTCGAGCCGCGCGGCCTGCGCGTCGGCCTGCTGCTCGAGGCGGGCGGCGGGCTCGCCGTGCGATCGGACGTGCGCGCCGCGGTGCAAGAGGCGGCGCGCGCGCTCGAGCAGGCAGGGTCGGTGATCGAACCGGTTGCGCGCTGGCTGCCCCCCGAGGTCTACGACGGCATGGGGCGCTTCTTCGAAGCGCGCTTGTACGCGGATTTTTCGCGCCTGCCGCCGGAGCGGCAGGCGCGGGTGCTTGCGTTCATCGCCGAGTGGTGCACCTGGCGCGCCTCCACCTTCAGCGGCCGCGACGTGATGGACGCCTACCACGCCTACCTCGCGATGCGCGAGGGCACGCTCGCGGCGACCGCGCGTTTCGACTACGTGCTCGCGCCCGTCTCGCCCATCGTCGCGTACGAGGCCGAGCTGCCCAGCCCGACGAACGATCCGCGTAACGCCTTTCCCCACATCCTGTTCACGCTGCCCTTCAACATGTCCGAACAGCCGGCTGCCTCGGTCAACTGGACCTGGAGCGCGGAAGGTCTACCGATTGGCGTGCAGGCGATCGGTCGTCGCTTCGACGACGCCGGCGTGCTCGGGCTTGCGCGCTTCCTCGAAAAGGCGCGGCCGCCGCAGCGTCCCTGGCCCGCCAGCTTCGGGCGCCCGACTCAGCCGGGCGCGTAGGCCGGTCCCATCGGGCGCAGCCGCAGGCCCGGGCGCAGCCGGGTCCATGCGAACTCGGCCGGATCGGCGAGCGCCGGCCCCGGCGCTTTGACAACGAGCACGTCGGCCGCGATCGGCGCAAAATCGGCGCGGAAGTGCACCGAACTCTTGAGCGCGAGGATGCGCGCGGCGGCAGGCTCGACGCCGAGGTGGCGGAACATCTCCCGGTCGGCCGCCTGGCATTTGCGCGAGCAGACGGCGACGCGCACCCCCGGCGCTTCGGCGCAGGCCAGTAGCGCCATCGGCCCAAGGTCCATGCGGAAGCCGCGGAACATCGGGCCCGTGCAGACAAAGCGCCCGTCGCCGAGGCGCTCGACGGTGAATCCGCTCTCGTAGGGCGCATCGCCGGCGACGCCCGAGCGGCCTCCCAAGGCAAGGCGGATGCGCGCGCCCGCCCCCGCTGCATGCGCCGCCCGCGCCGCGGCGGGATCGACGAACAAGCCAAGGAGCGCACCGTCGGTGCGCGCGGCGACGAGCGCGCGCAGAAGGCCGGTCGTGTCTCCGTTGCCTCCCGCGCCGGGATTGTCCTGCGTGTCGGCGAGCACCACCGGTGCGCCCGGTGCACCGCGCGCGAGCGCCCGCCGCACGGCCTCGCGCGGCGCGTACAGTTCGAGGGCAAACTCGGACTCGGCATCGGAAACGACCGCCCGCAGACGCTCGACCGCGCGCTCGACCGCCGCCACCTCCCTTCCTATGCCGAAGACGGCCATGCCGCAGTCGGGCACGTCGGCCATCGGAAAGCCGGGCGTGAAAGAAAGCGTGACCCCGGTTCGCGCCTCGAGCGCGGCGAGCTCGGCGTAAAGGCGGCGCGCCGGTTCGGCGAGCGTGCACTGCGAGGGAATGGGCACGAGGTAGTCGAGCGTCGCGTAGGCGTGCGCCGGTCGGCGCCCCTCGGCGAGGAGGGCGTCGAGCAGGCGCGCCGCGCGCGCGCCGGTCTCGGCCATGTCGACGTGCGGGTAAGTGCGATAGGCGACCAGGCCGTCGGCGAAGGCGAGCATCGAGCGGCTCACGTTCGCGTGCAGGTCGAGGCTCGCGACCACGGGGACGCCCGGCCCCACCGCGTGCCGGACACGCCGCAGCAACTCCGCCTCGCCGTCGTCGTAGCGGTCCGTCACCATCGCCCCGTGCAGGTCGAGGTACACGCCGTCGAGCGGCCCGGCGGCGGTCAGCCGCTCGGCGATCCCCCCGGCGATGCGCTCGAAGGCGTGGGCGGTCACCGGCCCCGAGGGGCTCGCCGCGGCCCAGACGGTCGGCACCAGCCGATGTCCGCGCGCGCGCAGCGCCTCGATCGCCCCAGCAGCCGGGATGTTCGCGCCCTCGACCGCGGAGAAAATCGCCTCGCCCGCCTGCACGCCCGGCCAGCCGCCGCCCGCCTCGAAGGCGGCGTAATCCGCGCGCGCCGGCGCAAACGTGTTCGTCTCGTGCTGAAAACCGCCGATTGCGATGCGGGCCACGCCCTGCTACGCTCTTTCAATATCGGTCCGACGAGGAGATTGTCCCATGCTCTTGCGCACTGTCCGCAGCGCCGCGTGGGCCGGTGCTTTTGCGCTCGCTTTCGTCCTACCGGCCCTTGCGCAGAAAACGATCGTGATCGTGCCGCATTCGAACCTGGCGATTCTCGATCCGGTCTGGACCACCGCGTACATGAGCCGCAACCACGGCTACATGATTTACGACACGCTTTTCGGCACCGACGACAAAAACCAGATCCGGCCGCAGATGGTCGAGAGCTGGACCGTCTCGCCCGATCAGCGGCTCTGGACCTTCAAGCTGAGGAGCGGGCTCGAGTTTCACGACGGCAAGCCGGTCACGGGCGAGGACGTCATCGCCTCCCTTGCGCGCTGGGGCAAGCGGGACGCGATGGGCGTTGCGCTCATGACCTTCGTCGAGCGCATGGATGCGCCGGCGCCAAACACCTTCCGCATCTTCCTGCGCGAGGCAAACGGCTTTCTGCTCGAAGCGCTCGGCAAACCGAGCTCCAACGTCCCCTTCATCATGCCGAAGCGCGTGGCCGAGACCGACGCGTTCAAGCAGATCGAGGATTACACCGGCTCGGGGCCGTACGTGTTCAAGCGCGACGAATTCAAGCCGGGCGACAAAGCGGTCTACCTGCGCAACCCGCGCTACGTGCCGCGCGACGAGCCGCCCGTCGGCACCGTGGGCGGAAAGCGCGTGCATGTCGACCGCGTCGAGTGGAACCTCGCGCTGCGCGACGCGCAGGCGCAGGTCAACGCGCTCGTCAAGGGCGAGATCGACATCCTCGAATCGGTGCCCTTCGACCACTACGAGGCGCTGCTCAAGGAAAAGTCGGTCACGGTCTATAAGCCGGCGATCGGGCTCCAGTACATGTGCCGCTTCAACCATCTCGCTGCACCCTTCGACCGCGTCGAGGTGCGGCGTGCCGCGCTCGCCGCGTTCGCGCAGGAGCCGTTCCTGCGCGCGCAGGTGGGCGTCAAAGAGCTTTACCGCACCTGCCCGTCGATGTTCACCTGCGGCACGCCGTACGCAAGCACCGCCGGCAGCGACTTCCAGTCCAAGTCCAGCGTCAAGGTCGCGCAGGAGCTGCTCAAGAAATCGGGCTATGACGGAACGCCGATCTACCTCATGAAGCCCACCGACCTGCACGCGATCGGCAAGCTCCCTGACGTCGCGGCACTGCTTTTGCGCCAGGCCGGCTTCAAGGTGGACCTCGCGGCGATGGACTGGCAGACGCTCGTCGCGCGGCGGGCGAAAAAGGAGGGGCCGAAGGAGGGAGGCTGGCACATGTTCTGTACCGCCTGGGTCGCTCCCGACATCTGGAACCCGATCAACAACGCGGCGCTCGACGCGCGCGGCGACAAGTCCGGTTGGTTCGGCTGGCCCGATTCGCCCAGGCTCGAGCAGCTGCGCGCCCAGTTCATGCGCGAGACCGATGCGGCGAAGAAAAAGAAGCTCGCGGAACAGATCCAGGCGGTGGCCTTCGAGGTGGCGACGCACGCGCCGCTCGGGGAGTACGTGCAGCCGATCGCGGCGCGCGCGAACGTGACCGGCCTGGTCACGACGGGGCTCGCCAACGTGTACTGGAACATCGACCGCAGATAGCTGCGACCGCCGGTCGCGGTGCGGGCGGCCGGCGGCGTGTACGCCACGTGTTTCGTTTCGTCCTCCGGCGGCTCGCCGCGACCGTACCCGTGCTTGCCGTGGTCGCGGTGCTGGTCTTCCTGCTGCTTCGCCTGACGCCGGGCGACCCGGCGGCGATCCTCGCCGGCGAGGCGGCAAGCGCCGAGCAGATCGCCAAGCTGCGCGCGCATCTGGGGCTCGACCGGCCGATCCCGGTGCAGTTCGCAATCTGGGTCGGGCAGCTCGTCGCGGGCGACCTCGGCGAGTCGTACTACTACAAGCAGAGTGTCGCGAGCCTGATCGCGCACCGGCTCGAGCCGACGCTGTCGCTTGCGGCGCTGACGATCGTGCTCGCCGTCGCGGTCGCGGTGCCCCTGGGCGTGGCCGCGGCCTGGCGCTTCGGCGGCCGGCTCGACCGCGCGCTGATGGCGTTCTCGGTGCTCGGTTTCTCGCTGCCGGTGTTCGTTCTCGCCTACCTGCTCATCTGGCTCTTCTCGCTCAAATTCGGCTGGTTGCCGGTGCAGGGCTATCGGCGCCTTGCCGACGGCGTGGGCCCCTGGCTGCAGCATCTGCTGCTGCCGGCGCTCACGCTCGCCGTGATCTACGTCGCGCTCATCGCGCGCGTCACCCGCGCGGCGGTGCTCGAGGCCCTCGGCGAGGACTACATCCGCACCGCGCGCGCCAAGGGCCTCGCTGAGCTGCGCGTGCTCGTGCGCCACGCCCTCGCCAACGCCGCGGTGCCGATCGTGACGGTGATCGGTCTGGGCGTGGCGCTGCTCATTGGCGGGGTGGTGGTCACCGAGTCCGTGTACGCCATCCCCGGCCTCGGCCGGTTGACGGTCGATGCGGTGCTTGCGCGCGACTTTCCCACGATCCAGGGCGTGATCCTGTTCTTCTCGGCCGTTTACGTGCTCGTCAACCTGCTCGTGGATCTCTCGTACCTGTTCCTCGACCCGCGCATCCGCTACTGAGGCCGATGCAGATCCCCGACCGCCGCACCTTCGAGGCGCTCTCGGTCGAGGCGGCCGCGGCCCGCGGCCCGCTCGAGCGCGCCTGGGCGCGCGCCTGGCGCAACGCGTCGGTGCGGATCGGTGGCGCCGCGTTCCTTGCGCTCGTCGCCGTGGCGATCGCCGCCCCGTGGCTGGGAACGGTCGATCCCACGCTCTTCGACGCCGCAAGCCGCGACCTCGCCCCCGGCGCGGTGGGGGAAATCACGACGCTCGAGGGCGAGCGGCGGCCGCACCGCTTCCTGATGGGCTCGGACTCGCTCGGTCGCGACATCTACAGCCGCGTGCTCTACGGCACGCGTGTGTCGCTCGTCGTCGGCGTGGCCGTCGCGCTGCTGTCGCTCGGCGCCGGCGTCGCGGCAGGCCTTGCCGCCGGCTATGTGCGCTGGCTCGACGGCCCGCTCATGCGGCTCATGGACGGAGTGATGGCCATCCCCGCGATCCTGATCGCGATCGCGCTCGTCGCGCTCTGGGGGGCGAGTCTCGCCACCGTGATCGTCGCCCTCGCGGTGCCGGAGGTGCCGCGCGTGGCGCGCCTCGTGCGCGCGATGGTGCTCACGATCCGCGAGGAGCCGTACGTCGAGGCTGCGATCGCCCTTGGCACGCCGACCCCGCGCATCCTGCTCGGGCATGTGCTCCCGAACACGATCGCGCCGCTCATCGTGCAAGGGACCTTCATCTGCGCCTCCGCGATCCTGCTCGAGGCGATCCTTTCTTTTCTCGGCGTCGGGCTCCCGCCCGACATCCCGACCTGGGGCAACATCATGGCCGAGGGACGCGTCCAGTTCGTCCAGCACCCGCACAACATCTTCTTCCCCGGCCTTTTCCTGACGGCGACGGTGCTCGCGGTGAACATCCTCGGCGACGGACTGCGCGATACGCTGGACCCGAAGATGGCGAGGCGCGCGTGAACGCTGCGAGCGCAGCGACCGTGCTCGAGGTGCGCGATCTGAGTATCGCGCTGCCCGCCGGGGCGGACCGTGCCGAGGCCGTGCGGCGCGTGTCCTTTACGGTTGCGCGCGGCGAGATCGTGTGCCTGGTCGGTGAATCCGGTTCGGGCAAGACGGTGATCGCGCAAGCGATCCTCGGGCTGCTGCCGCGCGGGCTGCGCGCGACTGCGGGCGCAATCCTGCTCGAGGGCGAGGACACGCTCGCCGCCTCGCCGCGGCGGCTACGCGCCCTGCGCGGGGCGCGCATGAGCATGATCTTCCAGGAGCCGATGACCGCGCTCAACCCGGTCATGCGCTGCGGCGCACAGCTCGACGAAGTGCTGCGCGCGCACACGGCGCTAGCGCCCGCGGCGCGCCGCGAGCGCGTGCTCCAGATGGTGCGCGAGGTCGCCTTGCCCGAGCGCATCCTCGCCGCCTATCCGCACCAGCTCTCCGGTGGCCAGCGCCAGCGCGTCATGATCGCCATGGCGCTGCTGCTCGAACCGGCACTCCTCGTCGCCGACGAGCCCACGACCGCACTCGATGTGACCACGCAGGCGCAGATCCTGCGGCTCATCCGGGAGCTGCAGGCGCGGCACGGCATGGGGGTGTTGTTCATCACCCATGACTTCGGCGTCGTCGCCGAGATCGCGCACCGCGTCGCCGTGCTGCGCCTCGGCGAACTGGTCGAAGTCGGAACGCGCGACGAGGTGCTGCAGCGGCCGCGGCATCCCTACACGCGCATGCTGATCGGCGCGGTGCCGGCACTCGAGCCGCGCCCTCGGCGCCCGGATCCTGCCATCCCGGTCGTGCTCGAGACGCGGGGGCTCGGCAAGGTCTATGCGCAGGGGCGCTGGTTCGGCAAAGGGCGCGAGGTGCGCGCCGCCGAGGACGTCAATCTGAAACTGCGCCGGGGCCAGACGCTCGGGCTGGTGGGCGAATCCGGATCCGGCAAATCGACGGTGGCGCGCTGCCTTGTGCGCCTCCTCGATCCGACCGCGGGCGAGATCCGCCTCCACGGCGAGGACATCGCCCGCGCCCGCCCGCGGGCGCTGCGGCCGCTGCGACGCCGCGTGCAGATTGTGTTCCAGGACCCTTACCGCTCGCTCAACCCGCGGCGCAAGGTGGGCGAAGCGATCATCGAGGGGCCGCTCAACTTCGGCGTGGCGCGCGCCGACGCGCTCGAGCGGGCGCGCCAGTTGTTGCAGCTGGTGGGCATGGATGCGGCTGCGCTCGAGCGCTATCCCCACCAGTTCTCCGGTGGCCAGCGTCAGCGCTTGGCGATTGCGCGGGCGCTTGCGCTGGAACCCGAGGTGCTCGTCGCCGACGAACCGGTCTCGGCGCTGGATGTCTCGGTGCAAGCGCAGGTGCTCGCACTGCTCGAGGAGATCCGCACACGGCTCGAGCTCGCCATGCTCTTTGTGACCCACGACCTGCGCGTCGCCGCGCAGGTGTGCGACGAAGTGGCGGTGATGTGCGCCGGTCGCATCGTCGAACAAGGACCTGTCGATCGCGTCTTCCGTCAGCCGGAGCACCCTTACACGCGCGCCCTGTGCGAGGCCGCGCCGGGGCGCCACTACCGCTTCGCGGCGGCGTAAACTGGCGCGCCATGCAGGAACTGGACCTGGACGCGCTGCGTGCCGCCGCAGGCCTCGAAGCGCTTGCGCTGCAAGCGGTCGCGCGCTGCGCCTCGACCAACGCCGAGCTGCTCGCCCGCCCTCCCCGCGCACGCCCCTTCCTTCTCGCCGCCGCCGAGCAGACGGCAGGCCGCGGCAGGCGCGGCCGGCGCTGGTACGCCGAGCCGGGCGCCTCGATCGCTTTTTCGCTCGGCTGCCTGCTCACCCGGCCGCTCCGCGAACTCGCGCCGCTGACCCTCGTTGCGGGCGTCGCGACGGCCGAGGCGCTGCGCGCCCTCGGCGCCGAAGCGCTGCGGCTCAAATGGCCGAACGATCTGGTCGTGCACGGAGCGAAGCTGGGCGGAATTCTGGTGGAGACGCGCGCCGCCGCGGGCGGCGTGTACGCGGTGATCGGGATCGGCCTCAACTGGCGCCGGTCCGCAACGCTTGCCCAGCGGCTGCGACGGCGCATCGCCGCGCTGGAAGACTGCGTCGCGCCGCTGCCCTCGCGCGAAGCGGTGATCGGCGCCATCGCGCGCGCGCTCGTCCCTGCGGTCGAAGCCTTCGATGCCCGAGGCTTCGGCACCTGGCGCAGCCGCTGGCTCGCGCTCGCCGAGGGTCTCGGGGCGCGCCTGCGCCTGCGCCTTGCAGGCGGCGGCACGGCGAGCGGCCGCTTCGCAGGGCTCGAGCCCGACGGTGCGCTGCGCCTTGCCACGCGCGCGGGAGAGCGCACCTACGCGGTGGGGAACATCGTCACGGCGAGGACGGCGTGATCCTCGCGATCGACGCGGGCAACTCGCGCGTCAAGTGGGGCTGGTACGACCCCCTGCACGGCGACTGGGCGAGCATCGCGACGGTTTCGCTGGTCGAGTTCGCCGCGACGAGCATCCATGTCAATCCCTTCTCCGTGACGCACGAAAGCCCGACGCAGATCGTCATCTCGAACGTCGCGGGCGAGGGCGTGCAGCAGCTTCTGGTCAACTGGACAGGGGTTTTCGACGTCGCGCCGCACTGGGTGCGGGGCGAGCGCGAGCGCTGCGGCGTCGTCAACCGTTACGAGCGGCCCGAACAGCTCGGCCCCGACCGCTGGGCGGCGCTCGTCGCGGCGCGCGCGCGGGAGGCGGGACCGTGCCTGGTCGTGAACGCGGGCACCGCGACCACGGTCGATGCGCTCTCGGCGCGCGGCGAGTTCCTCGGTGGCCTCATCCTGCCGGGCGTCGAGCTCATGCGCTTCGTGTTGCACGAGCACACGGGGCGGCTACCGCTTCAGGAAGGCCGCATGCGCGACTTGCCGCGAAACACGGTGGATGCGATCGAGGCGGGGGCGCGTAACGCCCAGGCCGGTGCCGTCGAGCGCATGTACCGCATCCTCGGGGGCTCTGGCGCCTGCGTCGTTTCGGGCGGCGGCGGGCAGGCGCTCATCGAACTGCTACCGTTTCCGTGCCGCTACGTGGAAAACCTGGTGCTCGAGGGCTTGGCCCGGATCGCGCTCGAGCTCGCCACGGTGGCCCCCGCCGCGGCCTCCGCCGCGCGCCGAGGCTAAGCGGGAGGGCGCGGCGTGCGCGCGCTCTTTCTCTTCCTCCTCGCCGCGAACCTCGCCTACTACGCTTGGACGGTGCACCGGCCGCCACCCCTGGGTCGCGACCCTGCGCCGCTTGCGCGCCAGATCGCGCCCGAGCGCCTGCGCATCCTCGACGACGAAGCGCAGCCGGCGCAGGCCCCGCGCGCACCTGCCCCGTGCCTCGAGTGGGGACCCTTCAGTCCGGCGGAGGTTGCGCGCGCCGAGGAGTCGCTCGCATCGCGCCTGGGTGCTGCGGCCGAGCGCAGGCAGGAAGAACTGCCGAGCTGGTGGGTGTACATCCCCGCGCAGGGCGGACGCGCAGGAGCGCAGCGCAAAATCGCCGAGGTCCGGGCACGCGGCATTTCGGACGTCCACGTCGTGCAGGAGGAGGGGCCGGAGCGCTGGGCGATCTCGCTCGGCGTGTACACGAGCGAGCAAGGGGCGCGACGGCGCCTAGCGGAGCTCCTCGAGCGCGGCGTGCGCAGCGCTCGGCTCGCCGAGCGCGCAAGCCCCGTCGCGCGCGTCTGGTTGCGCTTCGTCCCGCAGGACGAAGAGGCGCTCGCGCGTGCGCAAGTCCTCGCCGACGCCGTGCCCGGTTCGACGTTACAGCCCTGCGCCGCCGCGGCGCCTGGCTGATCAGCCGATCGGCACGGTGCCGCCAGGCAGGTGCCGTGCGATCACCTCGAGCAGCCGGTCCGCGCGCACAGGCTTCGTGACGTAGCCAACAGCACCCAGCTCGCGCGCCCGCGCCTCCCCGTCCTCGAGCGAGGAAAGGAACACCACCGGGATTCGCGGCAGCGTCGGATCGGCCTTCAGCGCGGCGACGAACTCGAAACCGTCCATGTAGGGCATCGCCACGTCGCAGACGATGAGATCCGGAGGCTGAAGCAGCACCCTATGGCCGGCGACGATCGCGTCCTCGGCAAGCTCGACCTCGTAGCCGGCCGAGCTCAAGTGGAGGCGAAGGAGCGCGCGGATGTTCTCATCGTCGTCGACCACCAAGATGCGCGCTGCCATCGGTCTACTTTCACACCCTCACCGCACTGGAGTGCCGGTCCGACGGTGCTGGTGGCCCGATTCGAACGGGCGACCTACTGATTACGAATCAGTTGCTCTACCGGCTGAGCTACACCAGCCCGGCGCGATTATACGGCCCCCTCTTGCGCGGTGTGAGGTTTTTCACGCTGCGCCTGCCGCGCGGTGCCGTTCGCCCCCCGGCGAGCGCCGCCGGTCGCCGCGCCTAGCGCAGCATCGACCCGCCGCGGCAGCATGGGCGCGTGCGAGCACTGCGGAGGACGCGCACCGGCTTCACTCTCATCGAGGCGCTGATGGTGCTCGTCGTACTCGGCGTGATGCTCGCGATCGCGGCGCCGAACCTGCGCGATCTCGTGGTAAACAACCGGCTGTCGACCACCGCGAGCGATCTCGTCGTCGATCTCACCTTCGCGCGCGCGACGGCCGTACAGCGCGGGGTGCGCGTCGGCGTGTGCCGCAGCGCCTCGGGAGCCGATTGCGACGGCGCGAGCTGGCGCGAAGGCTGGATCGTCTATACCGACGCGGGCAGCGACGGCTACACGCCGGGCACCGACACGATCCTGCGCGTCCACGAAGCCCTCGCGGGCGAGATGACGGTGACGGCGACGCCCGATGCGGCGCGCATCCTTTTCCGGCCCTCCGGCCCGGCGGACGCAGCGCGCACGTTCCGAATCTGCGTCGCGGGTTATGTCGGCCGCGATGTCTCGATCAGCGCGACCGGCCGGGTCGCTTCGGCCCACACCCCGACGCCGTGCTCCTAGCCGCCTGCCCGCAGCCGGTGCCCACACCCGAGCGCCAGCGCTCAGCCGGCTTCACGCTGCTCGAGGCGCTTGTCGCCGTCTTGATCCTCGCCGTCGGGCTGCTCGGGCTCGCCGGCCTGTACGTCGCCGGCATGCAGAATACGCGCAGCGCCAATCTGCGCACGCTCGCGACCTTGCAAGCCTACGACATGGCCGACCGCATGCGGGCGAACATCGGCGCGCTCACGATCGCACTGCCGGCGCTTCCCTATTACCACCTGCCGACCGCGGTGCGGCACACCTCCTGCTACACGGGGACTTGCAGTTCGCTCGCGCTCGCACAAAACGATTACTGGGAGTGGAACGACGCTGCAAGCGCGGTCTCCAACCCGCGCATCCTGCCAGGTGGCCAGGGCGTGGTCTGCCTCGATAGCACGCCGAACGACGGGACCTGGGACGGGACGAACCTCGCCCATGGCTGCGACGGGCTGGGGACCATGTACGCGATCAAGGTGTGGTGGCTTGACGAGCGCCGCAGCGGTGTTGCCGCCGACAACGCCGCGGCGTACCAGCGCTTTGTGACGACCCTGCAGCCGCAACCATGATCCGGCGCCACTTGCCCTCCGCGCGCGCGCGCGGCCTGTCGATGGTCGAGCTGATGGTCGCGCTCACGATCGGTCTCATTCTGTCGGTTGTGATCGCGAACCTCTTCGTCGGCACAAAAGCGAGTTACCGCGCGCAGGACGACCTTTCGCGCGTGCAGGAAAACCTGCGCTACGCCACGCACGTGCTCAGCCGCGCCGTGCGCAGCGCCGGGTACCGCGCGGACTGGAACCAGAGCTTCGACCAGGTCTTCGGCGTGGGTGTGCCCGTGGTCGAGGGCCAGGACGAGGCAAGCGCGCACGGCGACGTGCTCATCGTCCGCTTCCAGGGCGGCGGCGCCGGCACCAGCCCAGCCGGCTGCGCTGCGACCAACAGCTGCACCGGCGCCGATGGCACGGTCGTCGACTGTCTCGGCAACCGTATCGACCGGGCGATGGGCGCGGCGCGTTTCGCGGAGAACCGCTTCCAGGTGCGTAGCCCGGGCGCGAACGGCGGCCCCGCGCTCTTTTGTAGCATCGACGGAGGCAACACGTGGACCGAGATCGTTCCCGACATCGAGGCCCTGCAGGTGCTGTTCGGCGAGAAGGTGAGCCCGCAGCCGAACATCGAGCGGCTGTTGCCACCGGGCACCGGCGGGCAGAACCTTGCCAACGTCATTGCGATCCGCTTCGCCCTCGTGCACCGTTCGGCGACACCGTCCGCGGGGCTTGTCGACACGCGCACCTACGACCTGCTCGGGGCGACCTACGACCCTCCCGACGACCGCCGTTTCCGGCTGGCCACCGCGACGACGGTCCTCATCCGGAACCGTTCGCAATGAGAACGGTCCCGCCCTCGGTTCTCGCCACGCCGTCGGCTCGGCGCCAGAGCGGCGCGGTCCTCGTCATCGCGCTCATGTTCCTCGTCGTGCTGACGCTGCTGGCGATGACCTCGATGTCCGGCACCGTGCTCGAGGAACGGATGGCGGGCCAGTACCGCGACCTGAACCTCGCCTTCCAGGCGGCGGAGGCGGCGCTGCGCGACGCCGAGCGCGACCTCTACGGCGTGGGCGTCGCGCCGCCACTGGCCTTCACGCCGCGGCCGGTCGTCATCAGCGGCCGCACCGGCTTCGGCGACCAGTCCGACACGCCAAACGGCGCGTGCACCGGCGAGCTCCAGATCAACTTCGGCCGCGGGCTCTGTTACCCGCTCGACCCGGGACCGCATCCGCGTTTTCCGAGCGCGGACCTCGGTCCGAACTCGACGGTCGCGGTGCCCTACGGGCTATACACGGGTGCCACACCGCTTGCCCACGTGAGCGCGCAGCCGCGCTACGTGATCGAGGCCCTGTGGACCGGGATCCCGCCGAGCCCTGCGCAGTCGCTCGGCGGAGCGGCAAGCCCAACCTACTACCGCATTACCGCGCGCGGCTTCGGCGCGAATCCCGCGACGCAGGTGACGCTACAGGAGATGTACCTCAAACCCCAGATCTGAGGACGCCATGAAGCGCATCGCGACCCGACTGCTCTGCGCCCTGCTCGTCTGGTGTGTCGGCGGGCAACCCGTTTGGGGGGCGCTGCTTACCCTGGCCAACCAGCCCATCTACCTCGGTGCGGCCGTGCCCCCCATGGTCATGATCACGATGACCAAGGACCAGCAGCTCTTCAAGAAAGCGTACAACGACTACTCGGACCTCGACGGCGACGGCGCGCTCGAGACGACCTACAAGCACGCGATCGACTATTACGGCTACTTCGACCCTTACAAGTGCTACGACTACAGCGCCGCAAACCAGCGCTTCGAGCCGGCGCACGCAACGCCCAACAAGTACTGCAGCGGAAAGTGGAGCGGCAATTTCCTCAACTGGGCGACGATGACCCGGATGGATGCGGTGCGCAAGATCCTGTACGGCGGCCTGCGCTCGACCGACACGCCAACGCTCACGGTGCTCGAGCGCGCCTACCTGCCCACCGACGCCCACGCCTTTGCGAAGCATTACGCCGGCGCCGACCTGGCACAGCTCACCCCCTTCACCGACATCCTGACCAGCGCACCGGCCTCGACGAGCACGACCGCGACGAACGTGCCGGATCCGGCCTCGGGCGGCGACAGGACCTTTGCGATCGCAAGCGGCGCGCCCCTCTCGGAGTACGCGGTCGGTGACCAGGTGCGCATCGAGGCGAACGCCAACAACTGGATGATCGGCACGGTCGCCTGCATCAACCGCTCCGGCACGCAGACGAGCGCTCTCGGCCTGAGTTGCGGCACCGCGAACACGATGCTCGTCCACGTGCCCGCCGCAAGCAGCGCGCGTACGACGGCGGCGAACTTTACGAACTGGACCATCGTCAACCCCACGCGCGTGGGCTTGACCATCTGCAATGCGACGCTGGGCGGCACGGGCCCGCTCGGCACAGGCACGATCGGCTCGCCGCAGAACAAGTCGCAGACGAACACGAATCCCCCGCTCATGCGCGTGAGCCGCGGAAACTACGCGCTCTGGAGCGGAAACGAACGCTGGCAGTGCTACTGGCGCGAGGAAAGCACCTCGCCCGGCGCGAATCTCGCCTCCTACGGCGGGGTCCGCAACAACGGCAACCGAGCCGCTTCTTCGGGCCTTTACGCCAGCACCTTCGAGCCGCGCAAGGACGCAGCGACGAACCGCGACGAGGCGCGCGGCCTCGGCGAGAAGGATTACGTCGTGCGGGTACGCGCCTGCGTGACGGGCCTGCTCGGCACCGAGCGCTGCAAGGAGTACAACACCGCCGGCGCGTACAAGCCGATCGGGCTGCTCCAGGTCTACGGCGATCCGAACCTCATCCACTTCGGGCTGATCACCGGGAGCTACTCGAAAAACATCTCGGGTGGCGTGCTCCGCAAGAACGTCGGCACGTTCACCAACGAGGTCGCCGCAGATGGCACCTTCCTCGCACCGGCGGGCGGGGGGATCGTGCGCACGCTCGACCGTATGCGGATCTACGGCTACTTCTACGGCAACGGCACCTACCTCGGCAGCGACGGGGACAACTGCGCCTTCCAGCTCACCAACATCACCGAGGGTGCCTGCCGCAGCTGGGGAAACCCGATGTCGGAGGTGTATTACGAGACGCTACGCTATTTCGCCGGTGCGACCTCGCCCACACCCGCATTCCACACGACCGCCGACGGGACGCTCATTGCGGGGCTTGCGACCGCGCCCTGGCCTTCCTCGTCGACGCAGGTGCTGTCGAACGCAAACTACTGCGCCCCGCTCAACGTGGTCGTGTTCAACTCGAGCGTCTCGACCAACGAGGACGACAACCAGATTCCCGCAAGCCTCGCATCGATCGGGAGCAGCCAGACCGCGCAGCAGCTCACGCAAGCCGTGGGGTCCGCCGAGCCGGGAGCCGACGCGGTCTCCGGCACGAACCAGTTTTTCTACGGCAAAACGCCGTCCCTCGCCTCCTCCGATCCCGGCTACGAGCTGTGCTCGGCCAAGCAGGCGCCCGCCGGCTGGGGGCTAGGAGACGTGGTCGGCATCTGCCCCGAGGGACCGACGTTGGGCGGAACGTACCTGCTCGCGGGACTGGCCTGGCACGCCAAAACGAACCGCATTCGCAGCGACCTCACCGCCGTGCCGCCAAGCGACGCGAGATCGCTCAAGGTGACGACCTACGGCGTCAACCTCTCGACCAACGTGCCGACCCTGCCGATCAAGGTGCTGGGCGACGCGGCGCCGCGGGCGATCATCCAGCCGATCTACCGGCTGGCGCTCACCCCGACCGCGCTCGGCGGTGGCGCGCTCGTCGAGTTGAAGGTTATTTCCCAGACCGTGACCGCGACCTCGAACCGCGGCGCGGTCTACCTCAACTGGGAGGACTCCGAGCAGGGCGGCGACTACGACCAGGACATGTGGGGGATCCTATCCTGGTGCATGCAGGTCGGTTCCGACACGACTTCCTGCCCGCAGAATAACGGCGTACCGAACTCGATCTCGGTCACCACACGCACCGTCGCGGAGTCGACAGCCAACCAGCAAGGGTTTGGTTACGTAGTGAGCGGAACGAACAAAGACGGTCCGCACTTCCACTCGGGTATCGAGGGCTTCAGCTTCACCGATCCGACCGGCATCACCGTGACGCCGAATACGCATGTCAACGCTACGGGCGGCTGCAATAACTGCCAGGTCGGCCAGCCGGCAACCACCGCCGTCTACTCGCTCACCGGTACGGGTGCGGCGCGAAATCTCAAGGATCCCCTCTGGTACGCGGCCAAGTATGGGGGTTTTCGCGACACGAACGGCAACGGCCTGCCCGACGTCCAGTCCGAATGGGATGCGTTCCTTTCCGACGGCACGACCGGAAGCGACGGCATTCCGGACAACTACTTCCTCGTGAGCAACCCGCTTGGGCTGGAGAACGCGCTCAACAAAGTGTTCCTGACGATCCTGCAGACCTCGTCTGCCTCGTCGGTCGCGGCCAACTCGACCTCGTTGCAGTCGGGCACGCGCGTGTACCAGGCGCGCTTCAACGCGAACGACTGGAGCGGGCAGCTCCTTGCGATCCCGGTCAACCTCGACGGCTCGCTCGGCACGATCCCGGACTGGAATGCGGGCGAACTCATGAACCCGCTCCTCAACCCCGGGTTCAACCCGGGCTCGCGCGTCCTCGTCACGTACAACAAAGGGATCGCCGGCCATGCGCCCCGCAGCATTCCTTTGCGCTGGCCGACAAATCCCTCGGCGCCGGGCATCAACGAATTGACCCCTGCGATGGTGCAGGCGTTGAAAACGAATCCCGCAAGCGGCACCGTCGAGAGCGATGCGCGCGGCGCTGCGCGGCTCCAGTACCTGCGCGGCGACGGTGCGAACGAGGGGCTCGCGGTCGGTCAGTTCCGGCGCCGGCAGACCTCCAAGCTGGGCGACATCGTCAACTCCAATCCCGTCTACGTCGGTGCTCCGAGTGCCGGTCACGGCGACGCCGCCTACGCCACCTTCCGGCTTGCGTACGCAAACCGCACGCCCGTGCTCTACGTCGGCGCCAACGACGGCTTTCTGCACGGCTTCAACGCCGAAACCGGCGAGGAGATGCTCGGCTACATGCCGAGCAAGGCGGCGCTCAAGGCGAACAAGCTCACCAACCCTGCCTACGTGCACGAGTATTACGTGGACGGCAGCCCCGAGGTGCAGGATGTGTGCGTCGCTTACGGTTCGGGCGGCGTGTGCGCGCAGTGGCGCACGCTGCTCGCCATCGCGCTCGGCGGCGGGGGGCAGGCGCTGTCGCTACTCGACATCACCGACCCGAGCCAGTTCAGCGAGGCGAACGCCCAGAGCATCGTCAAGTGGGAGTTCACCGACGCGGACGATCCCGACCTCGGCTACGTGTACGGCCAGCCGCTGCTGCGCCGCATGGCGAACGGTCGCTGGGCGTTGGTCGTCTCCGGCGGTTACAACAACTCCCAGCCCGACGGCGCGGCGAGCACGACGGGATACGGATACCTCTTCATCCTCTTCGTCGACGGACCGAGCGGTCCGCTCGGCACCTGGGTTCCTGGCGTCGACTACATCAAACTCACGACCGGCACGGGCTCGATCGGCACGCCGAACGGTCTGGCGCAACCTTTTGCCGCCGACATCGACAGCGACGGGCGGGTGGATTTCCTCTACGCCGGCGACCTGCGCGGGGACTTCTGGAAATTCGACGTCCGCAGCAGCGCACCGGCCAACTGGCCGCTCGCGCAGAACCGGGTGCGCCTGTTCCAGGCGCGCGATCCGTACAACAACCCCCAACCCATCACCGCGCCCGCGGATGGCACCGTGCACATCACGGGTACCGGCTTCATGATCAACTTCGGCACCGGCAAATACCTCGAGAACACCGACGTCGTGCCACCGGGCACCGGGCCGTACCAGACGCAGACGATCTACGGCATCTGGGACAAAAACGACGCGACGCCGATCTCCAGCCAGACGACGGTGACGCGCGCAGACCTGCTCGAACAGCAGGTGCTCGCCGACGTGAGCGTGGGCGGCAGGCTCGGGCACGTCACGAGCAACCTGCAGCCGAACTACACCGCCCCGCCGCCCGCGGGTCACCTCGGCTGGTTCCTCGACTGGGCGAACGCCACGCCGAACGAGACCACCGCGGACAAGAATCCGCCCACCGGCGAGCGCGCGGTATTCGTGCCGCAAGTGATCAACAACCGGCTGATCCTGACGACGCTGATCCCCGACATCTCGAGCTGCCGCTTCGGCGGCGACAGCATCCTCATGGTGCTCAACAACCAGACGGGGTCGCGCTTCGATACGAGCCCGTTCGACATCAGCGGCGACCAGCAGTTCAATACCGCGGACCTCGTCACGGTCACGATCGGCGGGGTGACCCAGCAGATTGCCCTCTCGGGCGTTTCCTCGGGCATCGGCATCACCGGCTCGCCGGCGATCATCAAGTTCGGCGCCGGCGGCGGGGCCGGCGGCAGCAGCCCGGGCGGCTATCTCGGCGGCTACGTGGGAGGAAGCGGCTCCGAGGCTGCGATCTACACGACTTGGCTCGCAATCCTGAGCGGCTCGAGCGCCGGCACCGCCTCGCTACTCCTCGACCTGGGGGCGAACTTCGTCGGCCGGTTGAGCTGGCGCGAAATCATGAGAGACTGAGTGGCGCGAACGGCGGAGGTGGCCATGCAGCGACAGTCCGGGGTCACGCTGCTCGAACTGATGATCGTCGTCGCGATCGTCGCGATCCTCGCGATGGTCGCGTACCCCTCGTACACGGAGCACATCGCGCGCGGCCGGCGCGCCGAGGCGAAGACCGCGCTCCTGCGCGCAGCGCAGGCGCTCGAGCGCTTCTACACCGTCAATAACTGCTACCCGAGTGCGAGCGCGAACTGCGGCGGCGCCACCTCGAGCGCCGCAGCGCTCGCCGCGATCGGCATCCCGGCCCACTCTGGCGACACGGCCGCGAAGAGCTATTACACGATCACGGTGACGACCCAGGCGCAGGAATACCTGCTCACCGCGACTCCGCAGGGGTTCTCCGACGCGCGATGCGGCAGCCTCACGCTCCGCCAGACCGGCCAGAAGGCGGTCACCGGCACGGGAACCGTCGCCGACTGCTGGGGCAAGTGAACGGTGTGGACTCAGCCCAACAGAGCCGGGGGCTCGGTGCGGCCCTCGCGGCTTCCCTTGCGCTGCACGCGCTGCTGCTCGCCTCGACCGCACCGCCGCCGCGCACGCAGCCGCGCTACGCGGTGCTCGAAGCGCGGCTGCGCATGCCCGAGGCGCCCCCCGGTTCGGATTTTTTGACCGGCGCCGCCTTCACTTTCCCGCTCGCGGCAGGACCGCAGGGGCCGCTCGAGCCGCAAAGTCCCACCGCACCCAAGCCGGACGCGGTGCGCGCGATCTCCGATGCGACGCTGCCGCACGATGCGGCCGAGGCGCGCGAGTTCGCTCCGGGCGCGGACCGAGCGCGGCTCGCGCCGGGGCTTCTCGAGCTGCCGCTGCCGGAGCCCGCGCGCTACTACCGCGCCGACGAGCTCGACTGGCTCGCCGTCCCGCTCGCGCCGATCGTGTTCGACCACCTGCGGCTGCTCGCCCGGGGACCGATCGGGACGCTACGGCTGAGCGTCTACATCAACGAAGGGGGCGGCGTCGACAAGGTGGAGTTGGAAGAGGAGAACGCCGCGCCCGCGGCACTCGCCGAAGCCGTGCGACGCGAGTTCCTGAACGCGCGCTTCGCACCCGCGCTGCGCCAGGGGCGCGCCGTCAAGAGCTTGAAGCGGATCGAAGTCGTGCAGGACGGGGGCTGAGACCTGCGCGCCGCTCGGGTGCGTCGCGCTCGAGTTCGCGCGGCAGCGCAAAGACGACGTCCTCGACGACGCCGTCGAGCTCCTCGACCCGCGCAGCACCCAGCGCGCGCAGTCGGGCAACGACCTCGCGCACAAGGACCTCCGGCGCCGAGGCGCCCGCGGTCACGCCGATGCAACGCCGACCCTCGAGCCACTCGGGCCGAAGCTCGTCGGCCGAGTCGATCATGCGCGCCTCCGTGCCCGAATGCGCCGCGACTTCGCGCAGGCGATTGGAATTGGAACTGCGCGCCGAGCCGACCACGATCACGAGGTCGGCGCGGGCGGCGATGCGCTTGACGGCGTCCTGCCGGTTCTGAGTCGCGTAGCAGATGTCGTCCTTCTTGGGTCCGCGGATCGCCGGGAAACGCGCGCGCAGCGCCGCGATGACGCGCGCCGCGTCGTCCACCGAGAGCGTCGTCTGGGTGACGTAGGCAAGGCGCGCCGGATCGCGCACCTGCAGCCGGGCGACATCCTCGACCGTCTCGACGAGATGGATGCCGGCCTCCGCCTGGCCGATCGTGCCCTCGGCCTCGGGATGGCCGCGGTGCCCGACCATCACGACCTCGCGGCCCGCGGCGAGCATGCGCGCCACTTCGACGTGCACCTTCGTCACGAGCGGGCAGGTCGCGTCGAGCACGCGCAGAGCGCGGCGGGCCGCGGCGGCGCGCACGGCCTTCGAGACGCCGTGGGCACTGAAGACCACGGTCGCGCCCTCGGGCACGGCATCCAGCTCCTCGACGAAGACGGCGCCCTTTGCGCGCAGCGTCTCGACCACGCGCGTGTTGTGCACGATCTCGTGGCGCACATAGATCGGCGCCCCGTACCGGGCGAGCGCCCGCTCGACGATCTCGATCGCGCGCTCGACGCCGGCGCAAAAGCCGCGTGGATTGGCGAGCAGCACGTCCACGGGTGCCATTATGCCCCGGGTGCGCGGCGCACGAGGCCGTCTGCCACCAACAGCGCTGCGCCGACGCTGATCGCCGCATCCGCGAGGTTGAACGCCGGCCAGTGCCAACCGAACGCGTGCACATCGACAAAATCGACGACATGGCCCCAGGCGAGGCGGTCCCAGAGGTTGCCCACCGCCCCGCCCAAGACCAAGGCGAGCGCAAGCCGCGCAGGGAACCCGCCCCAGCCCCGCCACAGGAGCACCGCGATCGCGACCGCGATTCCCGCCGCAATCGCCGCAAGCAGCGGCCGCTGCCAGCCGCCAAAACCGGCCAGCAGGCCGAAGGCGGCCCCGTCGTTTCGCACGAGAACCAGGTTCAAGAACGGCGTCACGGGCCGGACCTCGCCCGGAGCGAGCGCAGCGAGTGCCCCGGCCTTGGTCGCGCGGTCTAGCGCAAGCACCGTGCCCGCAAGCGCAAACCACGGCGCCGCGCGCGCCGCCCTGCTACGCATGCCGGCGCGTCTCGCCCGGCCCGGCGAGATTGAGGCGGCAGCGGCCGCACAGACCCGCGCCGTCGACGTCCGCGCGCCAGTGCCAGCAGCGCTCGCACTTGCGGTGCGGGCTCGGCCGAACGTCGATGCGCTCGCGTGGCGCGCGGTGCACCTGCACGTCAGAGACGAGCAAGACGAACCTGAGCTCCGCGCCGAGGCTCGCGAGCAGCTCGTAGTCGCTGCCGTTCGCGTGGAAGTCCACTTCCGCCTGCAGCGACGAGCCGAGCGCGCCCTGCGCACGCAGCTCCTCGATCGCTTTGCGCACCGGCGCGCGCAGCGCCCGCAGCCGTTCCCAGCGCGCGAGCAGCCGCTCGGCTTCGGGCACCTGCGGCAGCTCGTGCCAGAGGTGGAAAAAGACGCTGTCGTCGTCGCGCCGCACAAGCAGCGGCCAGGCTTCCTCGGCGGTGAACGAGAGCACCGGCGCCATCAGCCGCACGAGCGCGTGCGCAAGATGCCAGAGCGCCGTCTGCGCCGAGCGCCGCGCCGCGGAGGCGGCCGGGCAGGTGTACAGCCGGTCCTTGAGCACGTCGAGGTAGAAGGCGCCGAGGTCCTCGGTGCACAACGCCTGCAGCCGCTGCACGACGAGGTGAAAGGCGTAGCGTTCGTAGTCCGCGACGATGGCCGCCTGCGCGCGCGTGGCGAGCGCGAGCGCGTAGCGGTCGATCTCGGCCAGCGCGGCGACCGGCAGCGCATCGCGCGCCGGATCGAAGTCGGCGGTGTTGGCGAGCAGAAATCGCAGGGTGTTCCGGATGCGGCGGTAGGACTCGACGACGCGCTCGAGGATCTCGCGCGAGAGCGACAGCTCGCCCGAATAGTCGGTCGCCGCCACCCACAGGCGCAGGATTTCGGCGCCGAGCGTCTCGCACACCTCCTGCGGCGAAACGACATTGCCGAGCGATTTCGACATCTTGCGCCCCTCGCCGTCGACGACGAAGCCGTGCGTGAGCAGCGCCCGGTACGGCGCCCGGCCGTCGGTCATGCAGGCGACGAGCAGCGAGGAGTGAAACCAGCCGCGGTGCTGGTCCGAGCCCTCGAGGTACAGGTCCGCCGGGAAGGCCGTGTCGGCGGCGTGCGAGCCGCGCAACACCGTCCAGTGCGTACAGCCGGAATCGAACCACACGTCGAGCGTGTCGCGCGATTTTTCGTAGAACGCCGCCTCGTCGCCAAGCAGCGCGCGCGCATCGAGGCGGTGCCAGGCCTCGATCCCTTCCTGCTCGACGCGTCGCGCGACCGCCTCGACCAGCGCGGGCGTATCGGGGTGCAGTTCGCCCGTCTGCCGGTGGAGAAAAAAAGGTATGGGCACGCCCCACTGGCGCTGCCGCGACAGCGTCCAGTCGGGGCGGCTCGCGATCATGCCGCGCAGCCGTTCCTTGCCCCACGCGGGATAGAAGCGCGTCGCCTCGACCGCACGCAGCGCCGTCGCGCGTAGCGGCTCGGCGGGCCGCACGCCCGCGTAGCCGGGTACCGCGTCCAGGCCGACAAACCATTGCACCGTCGCGCGCAAGATCACCGGCGTCTTGTGCCGCCAACAATGCATGTAGCTGTGCACGTGCGGCGCGCGCGCAAGTAGCAAGCCGCGCCGTTCGGTCTCCGCAACCACCGCGAGGTTGGCATCCCAGATGTGCCACCCGCCAAAGAGGGGAAGCGAGGCCGCGTAACGGCCGTCGCCCTGAACCGGATTGAGAATGTCGCCGTCGGCGAGGCGGTAGCGGCGCGCACACTGGAAATCCTCGACGCCGTGGGCGGGGGCAGTGTGCACGACGCCGGTGCCGGTGTCCGCCGTCACGTACTCGGCGATCCACACCGGCGCAAGGCGCTCATAGAACGGGTGCCGAAAGCGCAGCCCCTCGAGTCGCGCACCGCGGCAGCGTGCAACCGTCTCCCCGGAAAGACGTGCGCGCGCAAGCGTCGCCTCCCGTAGCTCCGCCGCGACCAGGAGCAACCCGGGCGAGGCGCGCACGAGCGCGTACTCCAGTTCCGGGTGCACCGCGAGGGCCTGGTTCGCGGGCAGCGTCCACGGCGTCGTCGTCCACACCACCGCGAGCACGGGCTCTTCGGGCAGCTCCTCGAGCGCGAACGCCTCGCGCAGCCGCTCGCGGTCACCCTCGTAAAGGGCAAAGCCGACATCGACGGCGACGTCTTCGCGTTCCTCGTACTCGACCTCGGCCTCGGCGAGCGCCGAGCCGCAGTCGAAGCACCAGTTCACGGGCTTGAGGCCCCGGTACAGATAGCCGCGCTCGAGCAAGCGGCCAAGCGCGCGCATCTCGTCCGCCTCGCTGCGCGCCGCCATGGTGAGGTAGGCGTGGTCCCAGTCGCCGAGCACGCCGAGGCGCTTGAAGTCGCGTTTCTGCCGCTCGACCTGCTCGGCGGCAAACGCGCGGCACAGCCGCAGCGTCTCTTCGGTCGCGAGATGCTTGCCGTGACGCTTTTCGATCTGCACCTCGATCGGCATGCCGTGGCAGTCCCAGCCGGGCACGTACGGCGCGTCGAACCCGGCCAAGGTTTTCGACTTCACCACGATGTCCTTCAGGATCTTGTTGACCGCGGTGCCGATGTGGATGTCGCCGTTGGCGTACGGCGGGCCGTCGTGCAGCACGAAGCGCGGCCGCCCGCGCGCGAGCTCGCGCAGGCGCGCGTACAGGCGCCGCCGCTCCCAGTCCTGTACCCAGCCGGGCTCGCGCCGGGCGAGGTCGCCCCGCATCGGGAACGGCGTTTGGGGCAGGTTGAGCGTGCGGCGGTGGTCAGCCATGACAGGCGAAATACGCTTCGGCGCGACGCACGTCGAGCGCGATCGCTTCGCGCAGCCGCTCGAGCCCGTCGTACGCCTGCTCCTCGCGCAGCTTCTGCAGAAAGGTGACGCGCAGGTGCCGGCCGTAGAGGCTGCCCGCGAACCCGAGCAGGTGCACTTCGAGCAGCAGCGGACCCGCGGCAACGACCGTCGGCCGGCGCCCGACGCTCGCCGCGCCGCGGTAGCGGCCCTGCGTCTCCTCGATCTCGACCTCGACCACGTACACGCCCGCAAGCGGCGGCTGGCGGCGCAGCACGATGTTCGCCGTCGGGAAACCCAGCGCCCGGCCGAGTCGGGCGCCGTGGGCGACGCGTCCGCTCATCGCATACGGACGGCCGAGCAGGCGCGCCGCGCGCGCAAAGTCGCCGGCGGCGAGGGCCGCGCGCACGGCAGAGCTCGAGACGCGCTCGTCGCCTTCGCGCACTTCGGGCATCGGCTCGAGTTCGAAGCCGTAGGCCGACGCGCGCGCGGCAAGCAGCGCCACGTCGCCCTCGCGCCCCGCGCCGAAGCGGAAGTCCGGGCCGACGAGCAGGTGCGCCGTGCGCAGCCCGCGCGCGAGCACCTCGGCGACGAAGCGCTCGGCGCCGATGCGCGCGAGCGCCGCGTCGAAGCGGGCGACGTGGACGCGCCCGACGCCCGCCTGCGCGAAGGCTTCCAGCTTTTCGCGCAGCCGGCTAAGGCGCGCGGGCGCCGACGCAGGGGAGAAAAATTCGCGCGGGTGCGGCTCGAAGGTGAGCACGCACGAGCGCAAGCCTTGCGCGCGCGCGCGCGCGACCAGCCTGTCGAGCATCGCCCGGTGGCCGCGGTGCACGCCGTCGAAATTGCCGACGGTGACCGCCTGCGGCGCGTCGGACGAAGGGGAAATGCCATGTGTAACGAGCATCGCGGCCGGCAAAGCGCGCCATTATAGAGGGAGGTTCCGACCCCCGGCGGCGCGGGCGCAAGGCAGCCCTCACAGCGCCGCCCGACGCGCAAAATCGGCAGGGCGGAGGCCGAGCGCATAGAGCGCTGCGCCGTAAGCGCCGCCACCGAGTGCCACCAGCCCGAGGAGCGCCGGCACGCGCCACTGCCACGGCGCCGCAAGCCACCACTCGACCGGCCCGCGCGCGGCCACCAAGAGCGCGGCCATTGCGGCGGTGGCGGCGGCAAGCTTGAGCGCGAACGCCGGCCAGCCCGGCTGTGGCGCGTAGGCGCCCGAGCGGCGCAGCCCTCGCAGCAGCAGGGCAGCGTTCAGGCAGGAGCCGAGCGCGATCGCGAGCGCAAGCCCGGCATGGCGCAGCGGCCCGATGAAAGCGAGATTCATCGCCTGGGTGGCGAGCAGCGTGAGAACACCGATACGCACCGGGGTGCGCACGTCCTGCTGCGCGTAGAACCCCGGGGCCAGGATTTTCACCACGATGATGCCGACCAGGCCTGCGCTGTAGGCGACGAGCGCCTGCTCGGTCATGCGCACGTCGCTCGCGCCGAAGCGGCCGTACTGGAACAGCGTCGCGATCAGCGGAACGGCCAGGGCCGCGAGCGCCGCCGCCGCCGGCAGCGCAAGCAGCAGCGCGACGCGCAGCCCCCAGTCGAGCAGGCCACTATAGTCGGCGCGAGCCCCTGCCGCGTGCGAGCGCGCGAGGTTCGGCAGCAGGATCGTGCCCACCGCCACGCCGAGCACTCCCGCGGGCAGTTCCATGAGGCGATCGGCGTAATAGAGCCACGAGACGCTGCCCGAGACGAGAAAGGACGCGAACACCGTGTTGAGAAGCAGCGACACTTGCGCCACCGAGACGCCGAACACCGACGGGGCCATCAGCCGCAGCAGGCGGGCAAGACCCGGGTGGCGCAAGTCCAGGCGCCAGCGCGGCAGCATGCCGATGCGCGCAAGGAACGGCAGCTGCAGCGCAAGCTGCGCAATTCCGCCCACGATCACCGCCCAGGCGAGCGCGAGCACGGGCGGATCGAACCACGGCGCCGCGACCGTCGCCGCGGCGATGAACGCGATATTGAGGAGCGCCGGCGTGATCGCCGGCACCGCGAACCGGCTCCAGGTGTTCAGGACGCCGGCGGCAAAAGCGACGAGCGAGATCAGAGCGACGTAGGGAAAGGTGATGCGAAGCAGCGTGGCCGTGAGCGCGAACTTCTCCGGTTCGCTTGCAAAGCCGGGCGCCGACAACCAGACGATGAGCGGCGCCCCCGCCACCCCGGCCGCGGCGGTGAGCGCAAGCACGACCGCGAGGGCGGTCGCGACGCGGTCGACGAGCGCACGCGTTTCCTCGGTCGTCGCACGTCGGCGCGTCTCGGCCAGGAGCGGCACGAACGCCTGCGAAAAAGCGCCCTCGCCAAAGAGCCGCCGCAGCAGGTTCGGGATGCGGAAGGCGACGAAGAAGGCGTCGGTCGCCATGCCGGCGCCGAAGGTGCGCGCGATGGCGAAATCGCGCACGTAGCCGAGTACGCGCGATGCAAAAGTGAGCGTGCTCACCGCCGCCAGGGCGCGCAGCAGGCTCATGCTAGAATTCCATCTCTCACAGCAACATCCGATCGAACATGGCCAACACCGCATCGGCGCGCAAGCGCGCCCGTCAAGCACTCAAGCGGCGCGCCCGCAATGTGGCGCTGCGCTCGACGGCGCGCAGCGCCATCCGGCGCGTGCGGCGGGCGCTCGCCGCCGGGGACCGCGCTGCCGCCCTCGCCGCCTTCGAACGTGCGCGCAGCACGCTCGACCGAGTCGCGGCGAAAGGGGTGATCCACCCTAACGCCGCCGCCCGCCACAAGAGCCGGCTCGCACGCGCGATCAAGGCGCTGGGCGCCTGAAGCGGCGGCCCCCTGCGCCGCGGGAGCGCAGCGCGGTCGCGTTCATGGTGCATCTTAGCCGAGACCCCCGTCCGGCCGCTGACAAGCCACAGGCCGTCTGCTAGCATCGGTCGAACGGCGGTGCTTCGACCGCCGTTTTGCGTTTCGGAAACGATCGCGCGCATGTCACGCCTCATGAACACGTACGCCCGCCAGCCCGTCGCCTTCGTGCGCGGTCAGGGGGTGTGGCTCTGGGACGACGCGGGCCGGCGCTACCTTGACGCGCTTGCCGGCATCGCCGTCAACACGCTCGGCCACGCACACCCGCGGCTCCTTGCCGCACTGGGCGAACAGCTGCAGCGGCTCGTGCACAGTTCCAACCTCTTCCGCATCCCCGAGCAGGAGCGCGCCGCCGAGCTGCTCGCCGAGGTCGCGGGCATGGACGAGGTTTTCTTCTGCAATTCCGGACTCGAGGCGAACGAGTGCGCGATCAAGATCGCGCGCCGCTACGGCCACGCGCGGGGTTACACGGAACCGGCGATCGTGGTCATGGAGCGCGCCTTCCACGGCCGCTCGCTCGCGACGCTGTCGGCGAGCGGCAGCCGCAAGGTGCAGGCCGGCTTCGAGCCGCTCGTGCAGGGTTTCGTGCGCGTGCCCTTCGCCGATCTGGAGGCCGTGGCGCAGATCGCTGCGCGTCACCGGCAAGTCGCCGCGGTGTGGATCGAACCGATCCAGGGGGAGGGCGGCGTGCGGCCGGCGCAGTCGGAGTATCTGCGCGGGCTGCGCCATCTGTGCGACGAGCACGGCTGGCTGCTCATGGCCGACGAGGTGCAGTGCGGGCTCGGTCGCACCGGGCATTGGTTCGCCATCCAGCAGGCGGGGATCCGGCCGGACGTGCTCACGGTCGCCAAAGGCCTCGGCTCCGGCATCCCCGTCGGCGCGTGCCTCGCGGCGGGCCGCGCCGCCGGCGTGCTCGGGCCCGGCAGCCACGGGTCGACCTTCGGCGGAAACCCGCTCGCGATGGTCGCCGCGGCGACGACGCTCGAGACGATCCGCGACGAAGGGCTGCTCGCCAATGCGCTGCGCTCGGGCGAAGCGATCCGCGACGGCCTTGCCGCGGCCCTCGCAGGACGGCCCGGCGTGGTCGACGTGCGCGGTGCCGGACTGATGATCGGGGTCGAGCTCGATCGGCCCTGCGGCGAGGTCGTGCCCGCGGCTCTCGCGGCCGGTCTGGTCGTCAACGTCACTGCCGAGTCGGTGATCCGGCTGCTGCCCGCGCTCGTGATCGGCCAGGCCGAGGCGCGCGAGGTCGTCGCGCGGCTCGTCCCCGTCGTGCGTGCCTTCGTCGAAGGCGCGCAGGGGCGCGCCGCGGTGCACTGAAGAGCGCCTGCGCGGCGTGGCACCGGTCCGGCACTACCTGCAGTTTCGCGACTTCTCGGCCGAGGAGTACGCGCACCTGTTTGCGCGCACGCGCTGGATCAAAGAGCGATTCAAGCGCTACGAGCGCTATTGGCCGCTCGTCGACCGGACCCTGGCGATGATCTTCGAGAAGCAGTCGACGCGCACGCGCCTGTCGTTCGAGGCGGGGATGCACCAGTTGGGCGGCGCGGCGATTTTCCTGTCGATGCGCGATTCGCAGCTCGGTCGGGGCGAACCGGTGGAGGACGCGGCGCAGGTCATCTCGCGCATGTGCGACCTGGTCATGATCCGCACCTTCGAACAGGAGGTCGTCGAGCGCTTCGCGCGCCATTCGCGCGTGCCGGTGATCAACGGCCTGACCAACCGCTTCCACCCCTGCCAGGTGCTCGCGGACGTCTACACCTACCTCGAACACCGCGGCCCGATCCGGGGCCGCACGGTCGCTTGGATCGGCGACGCGAACAACGTGTGCAACACCTGGCTGCAGGCCGCCGAGGTGCTCGACTTCAAGGTGCACGTGTCGACGCCGCCCGGCTACGAAGTCGACCCGGCCGTGGCCGGCGTATCGGGCAGCCACTTCGAGCGCTTCGCGGATCCGCTGGCCGCGGCGCGTGGGGCGCACATCGTCACGACCGACGTCTGGACTTCGATGGGCTACGAAGCCGAGGACGCCGAGCGGCGCCGCGCCTTCAGGCGCTGGCAGGTGAACGCCGAGCTGATGCGCGCCGCGGCACCGGACACCCTGTTCATGCACTGCCTTCCCGCGCATCGGGGCGAGGAGGTCGCAGCCGAGGTCATCGACGGAGCCCAGTCGGTGGTGTGGGACGAGGCGGAGAACCGCCTCCACACCCAGAAAGCGCTGATGGAATTCCTGCTGCTCGGGAAAGTGGAGACGACATGAGAAAGGATCGCCCGGTGCGCAAGGTCGTGCTCGCCTACTCCGGCGGCCTCGACACCTCGGTCATCCTGCGCTGGCTGCAGGAGCGCTACGGCTGCGAGGTCCTCACCTTCACCGCCGACATCGGTCAAGGTGAGGAGCTGGGACCGGCGCGCCGCAAGGCGCTCGCCCTCGGGGTGGCGCCGCGCCATATCCACGTGGTCGACTTGCGCGAGGAGTTCGTGCGCGATTTCGTCTTCCCGATGTTTCGCGCCAACGCCCTGTACGAGGGCGAGTACTTGCTCGGCACTTCGATCGCACGGCCGCTCATCGCCAAGCACCTCGTGCGCATCGCGCGCGAGACCGGGGCGGACGCGATCGCGCACGGGGCGACCGGCAAAGGCAACGACCAGGTGCGCTTCGAACTCACCGCCGCCGCCCTGGCCCCCGGCCTCCAAATCATCGCCCCATGGCGCGATGTCCAGCAGCGGGTTCGGCGGCCCGCCGGCACGGCGACAGGGGATCTGCACCTTCAGGGTCTTCTGCCTCGGACACAGCGTGGAGCAGTCCGGAACGGGCCAGTCCAGCCCAGCGAGCCGCAGCAGACTGGCGACCATCCCGGCGGTCTGTCTGAGCGGCAGCCTGAACAGCACCTTGATCGACAGGCAGAACTGGATCGCGGCCCGGCGAAGCAGCGCGACCGGGGCTGCCGTCATGCGGCGCGAGCCAGGTCATGTCCTTGTCCAGCCAGATCAGCAGTGACCCGCGCCTCCTGAGCGCAGTGTTGTAGGCTGGCCAGTTCCTGGTCTTGTAGGTCGGGGGTGTGGGTCTGCTCATGAATCCCGGCTACCACGCCGGATTCACGAGATGAATCCCTCACGGGATTTGTGCAACAGAGCCCTTGCAGTGGCGTACTACATGGGAACTACTAAATATGTTGAGGTGGAAGGCTTTGCTGAGAAAGTGCAATTATCGATAACAAATGCAATTTCTGAAGTCGTTGCGGCGGGAAGCCTACTTAGATTAGAGATTCCCAAGTCTAAGTCTGATGAAATTCCAGGGCTTGGTAGCGAATTGGATGAAAAAATCAGGGGGGAGCGCGCGCGAATAGTTGAGGAAGCGAAGCAGGGTTACTCGAGTGCTGAGGCTGGCGCACGTGACCTTGATGGAGATGGTTATGTAGACGCAATGGAGAGGTTGGCTTTCCTGAGCAAGTCAGTCATTCCGGAAACACGGGCGACGGTTCAGTTGCGCGCGGGCCTAAGAGAGATGAGAGAAGCTGCAAGGGATATTGCCGCCAAGAACATTGAGCTTGCAAAGATAGAGCGTGATCGAGGTTTGGAGGTTGGATCGGCCGGGAGGTTCAAATCTGACGGTTGCTTCGAAAGCAATCCTGGCGCGGGCCCTGGCGCGGGTCATGACCCGAACGACCCTCGCGGCCCGTGGCAGCTTCCGGGAGCGCCCG